>Ga0126309_10000109_pt1 | contig 27323 bp, 18 predicted proteins | sample Plot56_FD_92541 | JGI IMG/M metagenome (GOLD analysis project Ga0126309, IMG submission 92541) | Serpentine soil microbial communities from UC McLaughlin Reserve, CA, USA - Plot56 | ecosystem: Environmental > Terrestrial > Soil > Grasslands | place: USA: UC McLaughlin Reserve, Lake County...
CGCCAGCAGCTCGTCGATCCGCGCGCGGTTGACGTCGGCGACGATGATCTGGCCGACCTCGGTTTGGACTTCGCTGAAGATGCCGTGGGACTTCATCTTCTCGGTCTGGTACTGATTGTCCTCGGTCGGGGTGACGTAGTGCACCGAGTCGGCCTTGAAGCGGTGCACGAGCCAGAGGTGGATGAGGGTCATCAGGCGCTTCTTGCGCAGCGCTTCCGCGAAGGTGTTCTGGTCGCGCACCGAGAGGATGCTGCGGCCGCGGCGGTCGTGGATGGGAGAGAAGACGACGTTGGCGTGCTTCTCCTCGTCCTCGCCCTCTTTCCGGCCGAAAATGCCGAGCTCGAGCACCTCCGAGCCGGCGCGGCTCGGCCGGAGCTGGACGCGCAACCGGCCGGGGAGACCGTGGTACTCGCTCCACATCGCAAGCCACTCTTCAAGAAGCTTCCTCGGCACCTCGGTCTGCACCAGGTGCTGATGCTGGGTGGAGCCCTTGCCCATCGCCTTGGTGGTCGCCGTGCGCCCCGAGGAGGCGAGCAGCGCGGCGTCGCTGCGCGGGCCGCCGACGAGAGTCTGCGGCGTGCGGTAGGGGGACTCGACCAGGCGCAGCTTCCGCTGCAGGCGGGCCAGCGCCAGCATGCCGTCCTGCTTGAGGGCGGTGGCGAACTCCTCGGCGGCGAGGCCGTCGACCTGGTGGCCGCCGTAGGTGATGAAGTTGAAGACGAAGCCCAGCTTGCCCAGCTCCTCGGGGAAGCGCTTCATCTCCTCGTCGCTCATCCCGGTGGTGTCCCAGTTGAACGAGGGCGAGAGGTTGTAGGCCAGCATCTTGTCGGGAAACTCGGCATGGATGGCTTCGGCGAATTGCCGTGCCTCGGCAAGGTCCGCGGTCTTGGTCTCCATCCAGAGGATGTCGGCGAACGGTGCCGCGGCGAGCGACTTGGCGATCGCATACGGAATGCCGCCGCGGATCTGGTAGTACCCCTCGGGGGTCTTGGACAGCTCGCAGTCCCAGCCGATATTGACTCCCAGCTCTCGTGCCTTTTCCTGCGCGGCGTAGAGCGAGGTGCGCGCGGCGAAGCGCCGCCATTCCTCGGCGCTCATCTCCGCCTGGTCCCCCTCGCTTTCGCGGAAGGCGAGAGCTTCGGCCACCGCGTCGCCGTAGGTCTGGAGGTTGGCGCCGGCCACCCAGGCGTCGACGAAGCGCGACTCGATCTTGTCGAACACGGGATCGATCGAGGGCTCTTTGCCGGCGCGGTAGGCCGCGGCCGCTTCGGCGACCAAGTCCAGGATGCCCTGGCGCTCCAGCCAGTCGCCGGCGGCGGCGTGCTCGCCTTCGGAGAGGGCATAGAGGAAGTGGCCGTTGATCTCCTTGACTCCCAGCTCGTAGAAGTGCCGCATGAGCGCCAGGTAGCAAGCTTTGTACGAAGGGATTTTGAGGTTCGTGGCGCCGAGGAGGAACGGCTGGTCGCGCTCGTCGGCGCGGCTGTCGATCAGGTTTGCCGCCTCGGCGTCGGTGCGGGCGACGATGATGCCGGGGACCCGCATGACGTCGAGCTGGAAACGGGCGGCGTTGAGGCGCTTGATCTGCTCGTCCGAGGGGACCAGGACCTTGCCACCCTGATGGCCGCACTTCTTGGTGCCCGGGCGCTGGTCCTCGATGTGATACCCCGGAACGCCGGCCTCGACGAAGCGGCGGACCAGATTGCGCACGTGGGGGTCACCGCCATGGCCGGTGTCGGCGTCGGCGATGATGAACGGACGGTAGTCGTAGGCCGGGGTCGCGGCACGCTGCGTCTCGCTCATCCGCAGGCGCAAGTACTGCTGGTTGCGGTCGGCGGTGAGCAGGGCGCGCACCAGCGTCGCGGCCTCATCCGGCACCTGGCTCAAGGGGTAGCTCGCGAGATCGGGCCCCGGATCCTCGGTGGTGGAGCCCTTGGCGGAGGTCGCCCAGCCGCCGAGATAGATTCCCTCGATCCCCATCCGCTTCATGGTCACCGCCTGCCCTGGCGAGTAGGGGCCGAAGCTGGTGACGCTCTTGCGCTCGGCAAAGAGCTCGCGCAGGCGCTCGTGGAACGCCGCTGCGGCTTCGCGAGCCACGGTGTAGTCGACGGGGATCGTGCCGCGCTGCTCGACCACCTGGCGGGCCGTGTAGAGGCGAACGATCCCCTGGAAGCGGGGACTGTCCATGTACTGCTGCGTCGCGGCGACTTCCTGCTCGAATGGGGTGGTGCTCTGGACGTCTACGTCCGATTCAATGATGGCCATGAATTAGCTCCTCGGGCGCGCCAAAAGTGAGGTGCTCGCCGGCAGCGCAAGCTTATCGAACAACGCCCCCTGGAGAAGCAAGATCAGGGCCATCACGTGGAAGCTTGGAGAGAAGAATGAGGCCGAACCCTCATCCTGCCCCCTCAAAAGAGCCGGAAGAACCAGCCATAGAGAGCGCGGCCGCTCGCAGGCCATACGCTGAAGACGAGGAAGCCTGCCAGGGCGAGAGGCAGGCTGATCAGTTTGTAGACCGTCCCCTGGTAGAACGAAGAGACGACAAAGTAAGCCATGAGGCATGAGGCGGCCCCGGCGACGTACAAGAGCGCCACGCCCCAGGCCGGCAGGCCCGGAACGAAGCTGCGGGGCTGCGAACGAGACGATGCCGGTATTGGGCTCGTCGTTGCCATAGGGGACTCCGCCTCCTCTCGGTCCCTTGCGGCGAGAGGAGCAACGAGCAAAGCCGGTTGCGGGCGATCCGCGTCAAGGGCTTGCTTGACCAAGCCAGGCCGGAGCGGTTATACTCATGGTATGAAGACGGCAATCTCAATTCCCGACGACGTGTTCGAAGAGGCCGAGCGCCTCGCGGCTGAGTTGCAGACCTCTCGCAGCCAACTCTACAGCCGTGCACTGCAGGAGTTCGTGGCCAGACATGCCCCCGATCGCCTGACCGAGGCGATGAACCGTGTGGTCGACGAGGTTGGGCCCGAGATCGACGAGTTTAGCCAGAGAGCCGCCTACCGAGTGTTGGAGCGAGTCGAGTGGTGATCAGCCAGGGCGAGGTCTGGTGGGCCGACTTGAGGGAGCCAACCGGATCAGGCCCTGGATATCGGCGGCCAGTCATCGTCGTGCAGTGCGATGCGTTGAATCAAAGCCGGGTGAACACGGTCGTCTGTGTGCCACTCACGACTAATTTGAAGTGGGCAGACGCACCCGGTAATGTGCTCTTGGCGGCAAGAGCGACAGGCCTTTCCAAGGAATCGGTCGCGAATGTCTCGCTGATCGTCGCCGTCGACAGACGGCAGATGACCGAATGTGTCGGCAAGCTGACGCGGCGCGAATTGGATCTGGTGCTCGGAGGCATCGACACACTTCTTGGGCGATAGGCTACCGCAGCTCACACCTCACTGCTTCCTGAAAGATCACGCAGGTAAGCGTGACGGCTAACGGCACTCATCCAATAGGCGCCTAGCAAGGAATTCAAGCTTCTGGGCCGGTCCCTTCACGTACTCTGCGGCACTTGCCACGAGTCCTGCGTCCCTCTGAGGACCATAAACACCACGGAAATCCTCATCTAAATATATAGCATCTTCAAGTACTCTCATTATTCCGGAGAGATGTGACGGGCGACTCCATCGGCGTCTTTGGTGATTGCATATCGCCAATGACGTGCTGGCGCGAACCTGTTAGCTCTCTGGAGCTGTCGCTCGTGGAGATGGTGCCGCCGGATGACCCCGGAGCGAGGGTCCCGGGACCGCTCGGCCGCCGGGAAGACATACTGCCAGGCTTTGAGTGGAGGCGCTCACCCGCCGTTGGACAGCCAGGTCCGTGAGGCCGACGACACCGTAGCAATAAATGCCTGGCACCCGCCCGCCCCCTGGGGGCACCTGCCCCTGGTAACGTCCCGCCGGCCCAGACGCCGCATAGCCGCTATCCGGTCGGAGATCACCGTGATCCGGTCGGAGATCACCGTGATCCGGTCGGGGATCACCGTGATCCGAAGGGCGATCACCGCGATCCGGGGCTGATTTTCCGTGATCCCGGCGGTTTCAGCGTGATCTCGGCCGTCTCGCCGTGATCTCGGCCGGATCGCGGCCTGCTTCAGGCGGTTGGATCGAGCTGAGGGGGCTGCGGCGACAATCGCGTCAGGCCGCGGGCCGAACGCTCCGCGTCAACACGAACAGCCCCCCGTCCCCCCGCGTCCCCGCGTAGATCGTCGCGGGATCGAAGGGATCGAGGCTCACCCGGACGACGTCGCGGTTGGTCAGCCCTTTTTTGGGCAGGGAGAGCCAGTGAGCTCCCGCATCGTCGGAGACGAAGACGCCCCGGTTCGTCGCGGCGTAGAGGGTCGCGGTCCGCTCCGGGTCGATCGCGAGGTCGCGGATCTCGGTCCCGAGCGGCAGACCCTGCTCCTCCCGGACCCAGGTGACTCCGCCGTCCGTGCTTTTGATCAAAGCGCTCTGGTCGGAATACAAGGAGCTCGCTATGGCATACAGCGTCTGAGGCGCTGCGGGATCAATGACCAGACGCGAAAAAATTGGAAGCTCCAGATCGATGCCTCGCACGGGCAGGGTGGTCCACGTGGCGCCGCGGTCGGTGCTCTTGAGCAGGTTTCCCAGGCCGTCCGGAGCATAGAGGACCCGTGGGTCCTGAGGATCGATGGTGATGCCCATCTCCACCAACGCGGTCGGCTGAAGCTTCGTCCAGGTGATACCGCCGTCCGTGCTCTTCGCGCTGGCGTAGACCGGCTCGAGAGGGCAGTGCCCGCCACAGGAGGGGTAGCCGAGCTTGAAGCCCGCGGCATAGAGGGTTTGCGAATCGGCGGGATCGATCGTCACCGAGAGGACGGCTTCGAGGATCGATTCCAGGCCGCTCTGCAGCGACTCCCACTGCCCTCCCCCGTTGGTGCTCTTGAACAGGCCGTGTCCGGTCGCTGCGTAGAGGGTGCCCTCGACCTGGGGGTCCGGCACGATGGCATAGGCTTCGAGCACGCGGATGGGGTTGCGCAGGTCGCTGCTGAGATTCGTCCAGTTCCGCGCCGCATCGCCCTTCAGGAAGCCCAGGTCGTCGTTGTCCGCCAGGACCTCGAACGTCTGCTCGCACACTCCCGCGGAGATGTAGAGGAGATCGCGGGTGAACGGATCGGGCGCCACCGCGCAGAGGGAGGCGGCCATCAGGCCGCGGTTCGACTTGTTCCATCTGCTCCCGCGGTCCATGCTGCGCAGGATGCCGATCCGGCTGACCCCGGCATAGATGCGGCGGGGTTGTACGCTGTCGACGCGGATCGCGGCGACCGGATCGGAGACCGTAACCTGCGTCCAGCTCGCGCCGCCGTCCGTCGTCCGATAGATCCGCCCCTCGTAACGAAAGATCCCTCCGCCGTACCACCCGCTGTATCCCGGAACGGAGCGGTTGAGCGCGAAGTAGAGAGTCGACGGCTCCGAGGGATCGATCGCCAGGTCCGCTGCGTACAGGGTCGAATCGTCCAGCGTTGGATCCACCTGGGCCAGCTGCGCCCAGTTCGATCCGCCGCTCGTGCTCCGGGCCACCGTATCGCCATACGCCGCGTAGAGGACGTGCTCGTCCCGCAGGTCGACCACGAGCTTCAGGTCGGGATGGACAGCGCCCGCGAACGATCCTTTCACCGACCAGGTGCCCCCGTTGTCGATGCTGCGCAGGATCAGCCCCCGCGAATCCGGAATCGCCGTGTAGACCGTGCTCGGAGCGGACGGGGAGACGGCGATCGGACCGAGCTTCGAGAGCACGTCGCCGAACCGGGTGTCGATCCGCTTCCAGGACCTGCCGCCGTCGGTGCTCCGGAACACCATCTCCTCCGAGCCGGGCGAGCGGTATCCGAAGAACAGGGTCCGAGCATCCGGAGAGGCTGCGAACGAGACGATGCCGGTATTGGGCTCGTCGTTGCCGTAGACCTGGCGGGGCAGGCGCCGCGGCTTCCAGGAGCGCCCGCCATCTTCCGAGGCGTAAACCGCGGCATTCGTGACGGCGAACAGGAGCTGCCCGTTCCTCCCGCCCGCGGTGACGAACCGGATCCGCTGCCCGGAAGGGAGCCCCGAGCGTGCCGGCTGCCAGCTCGTGCCCCCGTCGCGCGATACGAACACTCCCGCCGTTTCGGTGCCGGCGAACACCAGGCCGGCTACCCCGGACGGCGCGGCCAGGGCCGTGACGGCTCCGCCGTCTGGTCCCAGAGGAGTCCATCGGTCGACTCCGGCCGAGAGCAGGCCCGAGAAAAGGAACAAAACGGAGAGACCGAACGTTGGGATGAGTCGGTGGCGGGCCATAGTAGAGAATCTCCGGAGTCAGAGCATCAGCAGCGGCTTGATTGTACGGCAGCGGCGCGGGGCGCTGATAGGCCGGGGACCCGGAGAACGAGACAAAGAAGGGTGTTTCAGGGTAGAATCTCGACAACTTTTATGACGTACCAGCTGTCCCCTGCCGATGTCCGTCGTTTTTACGATGAGGGCTTCCTCATTCTCGAGGGCCTCTTCTCGCGTGATGAGGTCGCGGCGATGGCCGAGGCCACGGAGCGGTTGCGCGCGGTCGGCCGGGAGCTTGCCGCAGCCCTTCCCGCGACCGATCCTACCGAGGGCGAGCGCAAGATCGAGCACGCCGGGAGCCAGTTCGTCTTCGGCGGCTCGAACGGGTCGACCCGGCTGCTGCGCGTGGTCTGGGCGGGAGGGTGCGAGCCTGCGTTCCTCGATTGCGCCCGGGACGTGCGGCTCACTTCCATCGTCGGCCAGCTCTTCGGCGCCTCCTCGGCGGTCCACCTGCTCAACCAGCTCCACGCCAAGTACCCCCACGACGGGCTGGAGTTCGAGCCCCACCAGGATAGCGAGCATCGCCGCTACGGCACCCCCGAGTGGCGCGACGTCGACGGGCGCGGCAGCTACATCCAGACCGTGGTCGCGATCGACGATTCGACGCCGGAGAACGGACCGCTCGTCTTCTACCCGCGCAGCGGACGGCGCGGGCATCTCGATCCCGCCACCGTGCGGCGCCGCTACCGCACACGCCCCGGCGTGCCGGCGCTTCTCAAGGCAGGGAGCGCCGCATTCTTCGGCCCCTACGTCGTCCACCGCAGCGCCGAGAACCAGGGCGCCGCCCCCCGCCGCATCGCGATCAACGGCTTCGCGCTTCCGGGCGCCAACTCCCGTCCCTACTTCGGCTCCGGCACCGGCCTGCCGATCGACCTGTTCGGACGCGGCTGACGGATTGGGCCCCTCTTGTTGGCGAGATCCCAATTCTGATGTAAGCTGCCGCCACTATGGCGAAAAATGCGGACGAAGAGGTCGTACGGCTGACGAACACGTTGACTTCCGCGATCCGGCAGTCTCATTGGAAACAGCGGGACATCGAGAAAGCGCTGGGGATGAGCAGCGGCAGCATGAGCCGCCTGCTGAGCGGCGGGATTGAGCTGAAGCTCAAGCATATTCTCCAGATTTGCGAGGTCATCGGATTTCCGGTGTCGCGCTTCTTCCATGCGTTCTATCCGACGGCGGACGAGGGCGGTAGCCAGGCGGCACGCATGCAGCGGTTGCTGGCGGAGCTCCACTCCATCCCCGAGGAACCTCCCGCTCCGCCGCCTCCTCCTCCAGCGGCGCCCGCACAGTCCGCACAAATGGCGGAGATCGAGCGCATGGTCTTCGATGCGATGACCAAGTTCTTTCAGAATCTGGGAGGGTTTCCTCCGCCACCGCCCACATCTCCTCCGCCCAAGAATCCGCCCAGAAAGTAGGCGATCTCCGTCAGTCGCCCTTCACATGGCATGGCACCGGCGTGTCGCTCCGATCGTGGACGTCGCCGTCGGTACCGAGGAAAGCCCAGGCGTAGCTGTCCGGCCGCAGCGTCATGAGGAGGACGCCGAGACGGCCGTCGTCGCGGTGCTCGCTGTTCGCCTTGTGAGTCTTCAGCTTACGGAGCTCCGCGCCCCCCGTGCCGACGACGAATTCGCGGATGCCTTCGCCCGAGGCTTTCCCGCTGTGATCTTGCGGCGCGAAACGCTCGTAGTCGTGATCGTGCCCGTTGATGATCACGTCGGCGCGATGACGCTCCAACGTCTTCCACAGCACACCGGTGAGCCGTCCTGGATCTCCGGACTGGGTGCCATGCCACCCGGAGCTGAAGAGCGGATGGTGCCAGACGGCCAGGATGCACTTTTTCTTCGTGCTCCGCAGATCCGCTTCGAGCCACGCGACTTGCGGCGAGGCGGCATCCATCGCGACGTCGCTGTTCAGTGAGACGACGTGCCAATCTCGCAGGTCGAAGCTGTAGAACCCGCGGCTCTTCGCCGGTGGGTCCTTGCGATAGTGATCGAAGTAGTCGAAGTAGGGGCGGGCGCCTCGCGAGTGATAGTCGTGATTGCCCGGCGCCGGCATCGTCCGGTCGTTGAACGATCCCCAGGCTGGCTCATAACAGCTCGCAAATTGGATCGCCGTGCCATCCTGGTACGCGTTGTCGCCGGCCGTGAACACCCGGACCTCGGGGAACGTCCCGAGGAGAGCCCGGATGAGATCTCCCGTCGCCCGGGCGTTCCCGCGACGGTCGCAGCGGGCGATGTCACCCGCGCCGACGAGCAGAGCGTCCTGGGGACCTGGCTGCATCCAGTCCGAGGAGATCTCGATTCCTGTTTCCGTCGAGACGAACGGCGGATCTCCGCTCGTGCACGCGGAGAGCAGCACGAAAATGGCGAGAAGGAGTGGCGGTTTCATCGGTCTCATTGGGACACCCTACCCCAGATCCCGCAGCTCCCGGCTCTTGGGATACTCCGCCTGGGCGTGCCGCAGCAGGCCCGCGGCTGAGCGGGGGTCTCCTACAGCGCGAAGGGTCTTGACGGCTTCGGCGTAGGCGGCGGGGCCGGAATTGGTTTCGACCAGAGTGCGCAGGATGGGTCCCACTTCAGCCGGCCGGCCGGACAGGGCATAGAGGAGGGCCAGGCTCGAGTACGCGCGGAGGCTGTCGGGGAAGAGGCGGATCTCCTCCCGGAAGGCGGCCTCGGCTCCGGCCGCGTCGCCCGTATCGGCGAGGATCTGGCCACGGATCAGCGCGAGTCCCCGGATCAGCTCCGGGTCCTTGGCTTCGCGCTTGTCATAAGCCTCGGCGGCCTGGCGCGTCATCTCCAGCGCTCCGGCATAGTCGCGTCGGGCGTGGAGGACCTCTGCGAGCGTGACCATGGGGCCGATGCGTGCGCTCTCGTCCTCCATGGCCAGCCGCGCCTCGCGCTCCGCGGTGGCGTTGTCCTTGCGCGCCAGGGCGATGCGCGCCAGGAGTCCATGGGCGAAGGAGGGATGCGCCACCTCGGCGAGCTTCGCGTGGGTCTCGGCTTCGTCCAGGTCCCCCAACTCGAACCAGAGGGAGGCGGCGGACATCGCGATGTGCGGAGAGCCGCCGGAGATGCGCAGCGCCTCGCGGTAGGCCTCCGAGGCGGCATCGGTCTCTCCGGTCTTCTGGAGGGAGCGCGCCAGGAACTCCCAGGCGTCGACCATCTTCGGATTGGTCGCCAGGACCCGCCGGAACGCCGCCACGGCTTCCTGATGTTCTCCGCGCGACGTGTGGCGGAAGCCGACTTTGAGGTCGGCCAGGGCGCCGATCCGGCTCTTGGGATCGGGGAGCGGCCCCTCGGCGGCTCCGCCGGACGAGCCCACATAGCCCAGGGCCATCATCGCCTGGCGGGTCTCCTCGTCCACCGCGGACGGCGGCGCCAGGGTCCTGTCGTACCCGGTGAGCTCGCGGCGCATCTCCGCGTAGATCCGCCTCTGATCCTGCAGAAGGTTCCGCTTCTCCCCCGGGTCCGCCGCGAGGTCGTAGAGCTCGGGGTCCGGCCCTTCGATGTAGTGCCAGCGCCGGTCGACCAGCGAGGAGAGCTCGCTCCAGCCGAAATGGAGGCGCGGGTAGAAGGTCTCGGAGTAGGCGCGCCGCTCCGGCGTCCTTTTCTCCAACGCGGCGAGGAGCGAGCTGCCGCGCTGCTTCTCCGGCACCGGGAGGCCGAGCAGAGAGAGGACGGTGGGGGCCACGTCCGTCAGCTCGGCCGTCGCCTCGGAGGTCTCCCCCGCATGCCGCCCCGCGGGCAGCTTGAGCATCAAGGGGACGTGGATCGCCTCGCGGTAGAGAAGGACACCGTGCTCCTCCTCACCATGCTCGCCGAGCCCTTCGCCATGATCGGAGAGGAGGACCACGATCGCGCGGTCGTAGACGCCGAGCCGCTTCAGCTCCGCGATCAGATCGCCGATGATGGCATCGGCGGCGGCGATCTCGCCATCGTAGGGGGAGGAGGCGTAGCGGGCGTTGAACGGCGCGGGAGGCGCGTAGGGCGTGTGGGGCTCGTAGATATGGAAGAAAAAGAAAAACGGTTTCTCCGCCGCGCCGCGCAGCCAATCCATCGAGAGCCGCAAAGTCTCGCTCCCCGGCCGCTGCAAGCCGCCCAAGCCGCGGTTGGTGCGCAGCTCGATCGAGTCCTCGTAGAAATCGAATCCCGTTTTGAGCCCATTCCTCCCGAGCAGTACGTAGGCCGACACGGCCCCGCCGGTGGCATAACCCTTTCCTTTGAGAATCTGCGGCAGGAACGGCAGCTCGCTGCGCGAGATCTTCCCCGCGTCCAGCGAGTAGCCTACGTTGTCGCGGACGCCGTGCTGCCCGGGCAGCAGGCCGGTGAGCAGCGACGAGTGCGCCGGAAAGGTCAGCGGCGTCGGCGTGTAGGCGTTGGTATAGAGGATCGCATCGCGGCGCAGGGCATCGAGGTGCGGGGTCTCGACGCCCTTGTAGCCATACGCCGGCAGGTGGTCGGCGCGCAGGGTGTCGATCGAGATCAGGATGACGGGCGTGCCGGCGGGGATCTGCTCGGAGGAAGGGTGGGAGCAGGCGGCGGTGAAGAGGAGGGCTAGGGCGAGGAGGAGGCCGAGGAGGCCCTCACCCCCGGCCCCTCTCCCGCGAGCGGGAGAGGGGAGAGGGTTAGCTCTCGCAAGCTCGGGATGCCGTGGACTGGCTAACCTACACCCCTCTCCCGCTTGCGGGAGAGGGGCCGGGGGTGAGGGCCTCCTCACGGCAGCCTCCGCAGCATCTCCCGCGCCGTCGCCACATCCTCCCCATACCGCGCGGGCGCGCTGGCCGCGAAGCGTTCCAACGCGCGGCGGGCCTGTGCGGTCCGGCCGAGCTCGGCGGATTTGAGGCCGAGGTTCCAGAGGGCGTCCCAGAGGCGGGGATCGAAATCGACCGCCTGCTGCCAGGCATCGATCGCCTTCTCCTTCTCGCCGAGCTGCCAGAGAGCGACTCCCAGGTTGTTCCAGGCGCGCGGGAGCTGGCGCTGGCGCTCGACCGCCCGGCGCGACCAGTCGCGCGCCTGCGGCCAGTGCCCGAGGCGCAGCTCGACGAGACCGAGCTGCTCCGAGGCCCGGGCATTGTCCGGATCGAGCTTCAAGACCCGCTGGAGGAGCTCCCAGGCGTCCCGCTGCCGGCCGGCTTCCGAATAGGCCAGCGCCAGCGCGTTCATCGCATCCGTGTCCTCCGTCTCGGCCACCGGGCGGAGGACCTCGATCGCTTCGGAGGACTTCCCGCTCTCCGCAAGCGTCAGACCGAGCTGCCGCAGCAGGGTGTCGGACGCGTTGCCCTGGGCGCGCACCTTCCGCATGACCTCGATCGCCTCGGCGGTGCGGCCGGACTCCAGCAGCCCCTGTGCGAGGAGCGAGTGGCCGAGGGGCATGGAGGGCCGCTCCTGCACGGCCTCGCGCGCCAGGCGGACCGCCTCCTCCACCTGCCCGCGCGAGTAGCGGTCGATGATCTGTTGGATCTTCTTGTCGAGCCCCACGAGCCGCTTGGGGTCGTCCTCCGGACCGTAGCTGGTCCGGGCCGGCGCGCTGCTCGCGAGGTAGCCGAGGCTGCGCAGGCGCGCTTCCTCCTCGGCGCTTTCAGACACCCGGGCCGGCGGCCAGACCGACTCCCGCGGCAGGTCGCCGAACGCGGCACGGGCGAGGGCCCGGTCCGGGTCGATCCGGTTGCGCGCCTCCTGCGGATCGCTCTTCAGCTCATAGACCTCCGGAAGCGGCAGGGCGATGAACTTCCGGCCGCCGCGCAGCAGGCCGCGCAGAGGGGCCCAGCCGCGGTTGAGCGTGGTCGAGAGCGCCTCGAAGTAGCTGTCGTTCCCCGGAGCCGGCGGAGCCAGGAGCGAGCGCCCCGGCCGGCCGGGGCTCGCCGCCGGTGGCTTCACGCCCACCGCGGCCAGGACCGTCGGAAAGATGTCCACGTGCCGCGCAGCCCGGCCGTCACGCCCCGGGCCCACCCCCGGACCCCAGAGCACCAGGGGGATCTTCAGGGTCGCCTCATAGACGAACAGCCCGTGCGTGGCCTCGCCATGCTCGCCGAGAGACTCGCCGTGGTCGCCGGTGACGACGACCAGGCACGGTGGCTCCTTCCGGTCGAGGAGGGGGCCGAGGAGCGGCGCCAGGAACGAATCCGTGGCCGCCACCTCGCCCAGGTAGAGGTTGCCGGCGAAGCGGGAGGCGAACGGCTCCGGCGGATCGTAGGGAGCGTGTGGGTCGTACAGGTGGACCCAGAGGAAACGCGGCTTGCCGCGCTGGCGGTTCCACCAGTCGAGAGCCGGAGCCACCACCTCGTCTCCGCGCCGCTCGGCCAGCGAGAAGGTCTCGGCCTGATCGCCCCGGGTCGTGCGGTCGTCATAGACGTCGAATCCCCGGTCGAGGCCGAACCGGGAGTCGAGCGGATAGGCGCCGACGAACGCGCCCGTGGCATACCCCGCTTCGTGCAGCACCGTGGCCAGCGTGGCGAATTTCTCTGTCAGCCGGAAACCCGTGTTGTCGCGCAGACCGTGCTGGTAGGGATAGAGCCCGGTGAGGATGTTCGTGTGGGATGGCAAGGTCACCACGTTGTGGGCATGGGCGTCCGTGAACACCCGCCCCTGCGCCGCCAGCCGGTCGAGCACCGGCGTCGCGGACCTTTTGTTCCCCGAAAAGCCAGGAGCGTCGGCCCGCAGCGTATCGATCGTGATCAGCAGGACGTCCGGCCTTTGAGGGGGCGCCGCGGCGAAAAGCCAACCCGCCATGAGCGCGGCGAGCGCCGCGAAACCGAGCTTCTTCACGGAAGGGATTGTAGCGGAAGAGGCCCTCACCCCCAGCCCCTCTCCCGCAAGCGGGAGAGGGGAGCAAAGCGAAGGCAAATCCTGCTGTTCACCCCTCTCCCGCTCGCGGGAGAGGGGCTGGGGGTGAGGGCTTTACCGGTACCTGACCGTCGCGCCCACGCGGAACACCCGCGGGCTGAGGGTCTCGTTCACCAGATAGGCGCGGCCCACGCGGGAGTTGCGCTCCACCTGGAGGACGTCGTCTTCGTTGGTGAGGTTGAAGCCGTCGAGGCTGAGGGTCAGGCGCACGTCGGAGAAGGCGAAATCCTTGTCGACGTGCGCGTTGAGCACCATCACGTCCGGATTGCGGAACTCCTCGATGTCGCGGGTGAGCTGCACGTTCCGGCGGCCAAAAGCGCTGCCGACACGGGCATATGGCGGTGAGATGTAGCCCTGGTGGCCGTCGAGGCTGGCTCCGACGTTGAAGCCCCAGGGCCGCTCGGGCGCGATCTGGTAGAGGCCGTCCAGGTGGAACGACCACTGCGCGCCGACCAGGACGTCGATCTTGTTACCGCCGGACTGCTCGGTAAAGATCTCGTTGCCGTCCGCAAACCCGAGGTCGTCGGCGATCTCGTCCGTCGGATCGTCGTGCGCGCGGAACTCCGGCCCGATGTCCCAGTCCCAATCGGCCCAGGTGAAGCTGCCGCGGGCCGACCAGCGGTTCGCCAACCGTTTGTTGAGACTGAGCGTGGTCCCGAGATAGTTGATCTCGCGATCGCCGTTCGTGTAGAGCTCGCCGCCGGTGAACTCCAAGCCGTCCTTCAGGTCGTAGATCGGGATCGGGTCCGAGAGCTGCCCGTTGGGGAGCTTCTCCTGGATGGTCCTGATCTGCTCGAAGTCCCCGCGGTTGATGACGCGGGTCTGCCCCGTCTCGTCGACGATGAGGTACCGCGTCTCCGGCACGTCGGTGACGTTGCGATAGACCAGGTTCACGCCGCCGGCGAGGTTGGAATTGAACGAGTGCTCCAGACCGAGCGTCAGCTCGTTCGTCATCGCCGGATCGAGGTTCGGATCGTTGACGTTGGGCGTGATGAGCGCGTCCGGATGGTCCGGGTCGAAGTTGTAGGGATAGGCGAACTGGAGCGAGTTTCTCTCGCTGGGATCGAGCACCAGGTTGCCGTTGGCGTCCTCGAAGTAGAAATAGGCGTAGACGTAGTTGATGGGATTGACGCGCGTGATCAGCGGAATCTGGCCGAGCTGCTCGGCATACTGGGAGAAGCTCCCGCGCAGCAGGGTCTTGCGGTCCTCGCCGAGAGCGTACGTCGCACCTACGCGGGGCACCACGGTCTCCCACTCGAAGCCGCCGGCGTCATTGCCCTTGAAATCGAGCGGCGGGAGGAGACCGTTCGCCTGCGCGTTGCCTGGATCGGAGGTCGCCAGGTTCTCGCCCCTCTGCTTGTCATAGCGCAGGCCGGCGTTGATCGTCAGGCGGTCGATCGTCAAGGTGTCCTGCACCCAGGCGGAGTCGTAGTTGGTGCGGAGGCCGACCTGGCGGTCGCGCGCGAAGGCGACAACGGCGATGCCGGGATCGAGCCCGGTGAGCTCGCCCGCGTTGACGAACTTGCCGCGCGGCCAGACGGTCCCGGAGAAGTTCTCCTGCTCGCGGAAGCCACCGCCGAACTTCAGCTCGTGGCTGGCCGCGCCGGTGTTGAAGAAGTAGCTCATGTCGAGCCGGGCCTGATCGATCACCGCTTCCTGCGTGAAGTCGGCATAGGTTCCGCGCAGCACGCCCTCGGCGTCGGTGTAGATGTCGGCGTCCAGACCGCCCTGGGGCGTCAGGGTGAAGATCCCGTCGTCGCGCGCCCAGAGAGCGGTGAGATAGAAGCTCGACGTCGGGATCCAGGTATCCTCGATCTTGTAGATGTCCTGCGGCGTGGTCTGGTCCCGGGTGGTCTCCGGCGCCCGGGCGGGACCCGCGCCGCGGCCGAACTTGAGCTTGTCGTTCGTCCAGTAATGGAAGACGCCCGCGTTCTGCTCGCCGATCGCGAAGTTCAGCTTGGAGTTCAAGTCTTCGAGCTCTGTGCGGTCGAGCTGGCCACCGCGGGCAATGTTGTTGATGTCGCTCTTGCCATAGGAGCCCCAGATCCACAGGTGGTCCTTCCAGAGCGGACCGCCGACGTCGGCGCCGTACTCCTCCACCGCGTCGATCTGGTTGCCCACCAGTCCGTCGCTGAATACGACCGGATCGGACTGCCACTCGCCGTCCGTGCGCAGATAGCGCGCCTGACCCCGCCAAGTATTGGTGCCCCGCTTGGTCACCTGGTTGACCGTGACGCCCGAGGTGGCCACGGTGACGTCGGTGCTGGAGGTGGTGAACTGGACCTCCTCGAAGGCGCCGAAATCGAAATAGGTGGCCGACGCGCCGACGGCGTTCATGTCGGTCAGGACGACGCCGTCGATCGAAAACACGTTGTCCCGCGAGGTCGAGCCGGAGCCGAGGAAGGCCGACTGCTGGCCGCTCTCGTTGCCTCCCAGGTTGAAGCGGTCGACGAGCACGCCCGGCGCCTGGCTGAGCAACGACCAGGGATCGCGGGCGGTCGGCACCTTGTCCAGCGCCTCGGCCGGGATGTTGGCGCCGGTGTTGAGCTTGCGCTCGTCGAGGAGAGGGGCCTCGCCGGTGACGGTGATGACGTCCTCCACCGCCGACGAGAGGGTGATCTCGATCGTCGTCTTGCCGCCGACGCGGATCCCGATATCGGGGTACTCGAGCGTCGAGTGCCCCTGGAGCTCCGCCGTGACCTTGTACGTGCCGGGGTACAGGCCCAGGGCACGGAACTCGCCCCTCTCGTCCGTGACCAGGACCTTCGGAGAGCCGACGCCCTCCACGGTGACCGTCACTCCCGGCAGGGGAGCCCCGTCCTCGCCGATCACCGTTCCATACAGATCGCCCGTCTGCAGCTGCGCGGCGGCCGGACCGGCCATCCACAACAGCAGCACGGCGAGACCAGCGAAGAACCAGCACCTGTTCAATCTGCTCATGCTGTTTCGCCCCTTTGCGAGCCAGCGGGCTCGCGGCCATTGATTTGGCTTTGGATCATAGCAGAGGACGCTGCAAGGAGGCGCGGGAAGGATGTGTTACTCTGCTTTTTAGGAGTCACTCCGCTCGACCTGAAGGGCGCCGGCCGCGCCATGCGTGATACCAAGATCGTCCTCATCCTCCTCGCCATCCTGACGTTTCTGGCGATCGGGTTCGTCCTGAACCTGCTCCAGGCGATCCTCGTTCCGCTGGTGGTGGCGGTCTTCCTCTTCCAGATCTTCACGCCGCTGATGACGGCGCTCCGGGCGCGGCGGGTGCCGGCGACACTGGCGATCCTGCTGGTGCTGATCGTCGTCTCGGCCGTCCTCGTCCTGTCGTCCTGGATTCTCTACTCCACCCTCTCCTCGTTCTCCGAATCGCTGCCGCAGTACCAGCACCGGCTGACCAGCTTCCTCGACAGCTCCACCAGCCGCCTGACCACCGCGCTGCCGCGGCTGCGCGGGCCGATCCAGCGCTTCCGCTGGGAGGAGGCCCTCGAGCTCTCCTCGATCACCACCATGCTGGCCGCCGGCCTGGGCTCGTTCCTGGTCTTCTTCAGCGACCTGGTGCTGATCCTCCTCTTCCTCGTCTTCCTCCTGCTCGGCAGCGAGAGCTTCCCGCTCAAGCTGGGGCGGGCGCTCAATCCGCGCCACGCCGAGCGGGTTGCCGAGGTGTTGCACAACATCGAGGAGCAGGTCCGGCGCTACCTGCTGACCAAGACGCTGATCAACCTGGCCAACGGCACGGTCGTGGCGGTTCTCTTCGCCTCCTTCGGGGTGGACTTCCCGCTGCTCTGGGGGTTCGTGACCTTCCTCGCCCACTACATCCCGCAGATCGGCGGCGTGCTGTCGGTGGGGCTGCCGACGGTCTTCCTGTTCCTCCAGTTCCAGTCGCCCGGCTGGGCGCTCTTCGTGGCCTCGCTCAACATGGCGGTGCAGTTCATCATCGGCAACGTGGTGGAGCCGGAGGTGATGGGCGAGCGGCTGGACCTGAGCCCGATGCTCGTGCTGCTCTCGTTGATCTTCTGGGGCTGGCTCTGGGGTCCGTGGGGCATGGTCCTCGCCGTACCGATCACCGCCACGATCCGGATCATCTGCGAGAACGTCCGCCCCCTGCAGCCGCTCGCCGTGCTGATGAGCGCTTCGGCGGAGCCGGAGGAGCCGGCCGCCGCGGAGATCTCGCCCGCCCCGGCATCAGCCCCGGCTTCAAAGCCTTGAGTTGACGGTTCCCCCGGTTTCCTCCTAGAGTGGAGTCACAACGTTCCACACCCGGACAACCGGGAAGGAGGAGAGCATGACGGCGTCCCTCTTGTCGCTGCTTGCGTTCCAGAACAACTACGGTGCCGAGAACGGTGCCGAAGGTCCGAGTATCGTCGCGATCATCATCGGCGTTATCGTGGCGATCGTCGTGATTGCGGGGATGTGGAAGGTCTTCGAAAAGGCGGGAGAGCCCGGCTGGGCTGCGATCATTCCGATCTACAACCTGATCGTGCTCCTGAAGATCGCCGGGCGGCCGGCCTGGTGGATCATCCTGTTTATCATCCCGCTCGTGAACCTCGTCGTCTCGATCCTCGTCTCGATCGATATCGCAAAACGCTTCGGCAAAGGCACCGGCTTCGGGATCGGCCTGGCTCTTCTGGGTGTCATCTTCTATCCGATCCTCGGCTTCGGCGACGCCCGCTATAACCCCAACGTGCCCGCCTGACGAGCCCCCTGGAATTTTCTCCCCCGCCGGCGTACTCTCCGGCGGGGGGCTGTTCCTCCCGCCTGCTTCGGAGACTCGCGATGAAATCGCTGATCCGTTTCTTGCGTACGAGATCAATCCGCAGATCGAGGCCGCGAAATTCGAGGCACCCAAGGTGCGCACCGATGACTTTTCGATCGCGGGCGGCGCCACCTCCGCGACCATCCCCTTCGAGCTGATCAACAATCACATTTACGTCGACATCCGGTGAGGCGGCGCGGGAGGTGGAGGTGATGCTGCGAGAGTTGGTCTAGTGTGCGTCAGGAAAGTGCATCGATCACGCGGTCATAGACATCCGCCAGGCGAAGCTCACAACCGATCGAAGCCAGGGGGATCGTCTCATCGAGCCGGCTGGCCTCGGAGAGCAGCCAGTGGCCATCGTCCTGACGGGTGAAGACCTCGACCCGGATCTCCTCCTGGGCCACGAGGACGTACTCTCGCAGAGAATCGAGCGTCCGATAGTGGGCGAACTTCTTGCCGCGGTCGTAGCCTTCGGTGGAAGGAGAAATGACTTCGATCAGGAGAGTGGGATTGAGGAGCGTATCGAGCTCCGAGTCGTCGAATCGGGGCTCGCCGCAGACCACGGTCACGTCCGGATATGTGTAGAGCTCCGTCGCGGGGATGCGGACCCGCATGTCGCCGGCGTAGGTCTCGCACGGACGCCCCTTCAACTGGCCGTGCACGGACGCCGCGGCATTGAGAGCGATGAGATTGTGCGGCCGGCTCGCCCCGGACATGGCGAAGACCTCGCCGTCCAGGTACTCGCTCTTCGTCTCGGCCTGACGCTCGGCGGCCAGATAGTCGGTGACGCTGATGCTGCGATGGGGCTCGGCGGACATGGAGAGAGGATATCATATCTCTCCCATGCCCTACGAACGCCACCGCGAAAGCTTCACCGTCAGCGACGACCCGGCCCGGCTCGATATCGACGCCATCCACGATTACCTGGCCCACCACTCCTATTGGGCCCAGGAGATCCCTCGCGAGACCCTCGTCCGGGCGCTCGCGAATTCCCTCTGCTTCGGGCTCTATGACGGACCACGCCAGATCGGGCTCGCCCGCATGATCACCGATCGCGCCACGTTCGCCTATCTCTGCGACGTGTACGTCCACCCGGACTACCAAGGGAGGGGGCTCGGCAAGTGGCTCATGGAGTGCGTCATGCAGCATCCGGATCTCGCCGGCCACCGGCGGATGCACCTGGTAACGCGGGACGCCCACGAGCTCTACCGGCCCTTCGGCTTCACAGAGGTGACCGATCCCAAACGCCACATGGAGATCGTCCGGCCGGGCCTCTACAAGAAACGCACTTGAGTCAGATCACTTTTTCCCTTTCACCTCCAGCTCCAGAGTGATCCGCGACGGCGGCAGGACGCCGGAAAATGCGAGCGCTTTGCCGGTCTCCGGAATCGACACGGGCAGCGGCTTCACCCCTCCCACCAGGCCTTGCTGCAAGCCCTCAACCTCCTGCCGGAAGAGAGAGGCGCTGTCTCGTGACGCCGGGACCTCCTCGAGCTCGGTCTGACTGGCAGTCGCGCCTGTGCTGATTCGCCTCTCATCGAGCAGAGGGCTTTCCCCAGTGACGGTGACCGCGTCCTCCACCGCAGCGGAGAGGGTGACCTCGACGACCGTATTCCTTCCGTTGGTGAGCACGATGTCGGGATATTCGATCGTCGAGAAGCCTTCCAGCTCCACGTTCAACGTGTACGAGCCATCCGCCACACCCAGGAATTTCGCGGCTCCGCGGGCGTCCGACACCTGCACCGCCTGCCCTTCGTCCTTTCGCAGCTGGAGGGTCGCACCAGGCAGGGGCTCGCCCTGATCGTCCATGACGGTCGCGTACAGGTTCGCATAGCCGCCTTTGAGCGAGCCCGGGCCGACGTACGCGCTCTGTTGCCCCGATTCGTTCCCTCCCACGTTGATCCGGTCGGTGAGCACGCCGGGTGTTTTCTGGAGGACCGTCCACGGGTCGGGCGCCGTGGGGACGACGCCGAGGTCGGCGGCTGGCGCGCGCTTCCTCTTCGCGGGCGTCCGGGCCACGACGGGCGCATAGCGCAGGTCGCCCCGGCGGACGCGGTAGCTCGCGTCTTCCGGCAGGAGGAGGCGCAGGCGGTGCAACAGGACGGGCGCCGTCACCTGCGGCAGGTCGAGCACAAGCTGCGAACGCCCGGGCGGCAGGGCCTTCTCCAGCACCGAGACGACCTCCACCTCGGCGCGCATCCCTCCGTCGAAGCCGAGTGGCACCGAGATCCGGCCGCCCCGGTCCAGAGGCTTCACCGGCTGCTCGTCCACCTTGGCCGACCAGAGCTTGCCGCCCGCCGGCAGGATCACGTCGAGCGCCGCCCCGGCCCGGCTCCGGGAATCCACGACGAAACGATCGAGGAAGAGGAGCGTGCCGTCCACGGTCAGGAGGGTCGTGGTGTCGCGCCGCCGGATGGTGGCGTCGCGCATCGGCGCGGCCGGCAACGGTGCCACGGCGAGCCGCGCCCCCGCTCCGTCCGCCGCCAGACGCCAGGCCGCCGCGAGGTCGAGCGCCGTCAGCGCTTCCGAAAGGGCGGCGGGCAGGTCGGACGTGTCCACCCGGGTCCAGCTCGCCGCGGGCAACGGTTGCACGTCGGCGGCCACTGCCGAGGAGATGGCGAGATAACGGGCCCGCACCTCGGGCTCGGGCTTGACCGCTTCCAGGGAAATCCCGTCGGCCGGCAATGACGCCGGCGTCGAGCTCAGCACGAGATAGCCCACGCCCTGGAGCTGGCGCTGGCGGTGGACGGTCAGGCGCCCGGTCTCCACCACCGGCACCACCGTGCCCTCGTCGGTGCCCGCCTGGTCGATCTCCAGGCCGGGCGGCAGCTCCACGGTGAAGCGGCCGAGGCCTCCCCGCCGCACTTCGTAGAGGACCACGTCGTGCCGCCGCAACCCATCCGGCCGGAGTTGCAGGATGGTCAGCACCACGCTCTGGGCGAGCAGCTTCTCGGCTTCGGCGCTGTCGACCTTGCGCCGCACGTCGAGGACGGCGTCCGCACCGCGCGCCGTGGCCAGACGGACGCGGCGGCGGCCGTTCTGCTCCCGCTCGTCCACCACCACCGCTCCCGGGCTGCTCCAGGCCAGATCCGCCGGCAGGTCGATCTCGGTCGAGGCCACCGGCGCGGCGACCCGGCCGAGCGGCAGGCGGCCGGTTCCCGCGGTCCCCAGGTCGGCCCGGCCGTCCACGTGGACCGTGTACCGGCCCGGCTGGGGCGCCGTGAGCACCACGCCGCCTCCACCGTTCAACGCGGTGACGGCGGCCGTGGTGGTGCGGCCGGCCTCATCGCGAATCTCGATCGTTTCGGGGAAGCCCGCCAGCGGGAGCAGCACCGGCCGGAGGATTTTGCCGTGCAGAAGGACCTCGAAATCCGAGACGATCTCGGCTTCGTTTTCCCTGACCGCGACCGACACCCGTTGCGAGACCACCTCCGCCACCGGCGTCTCCTGGCGGGCGAGCTCCTCCGCCCGCTGCCGCTCGACGCGCTCCGCGGTCTCGAGCAGGGAGAGATAGTCCTTCAGGGGGATTTTGACCTTTCCCGGGGGGACCTCGGCGGAGGCGGCTCCGGCGGGGGAAAGGACACAAAGGACACCAAGGACGGCAAAGACGGCAGCCCGGATAGTGCGTTGTGCTTTCATGACTTCCCCTTTGCCTTGACGTCCAGCTCCACGGTCACTCTCGATGGCGGCAGGACGCCCGAAAAGGCGAGGGCTTTGCCGCTCTCGGGGATCGACACGGGCAGCGGTTTCACTCCTCCCACCAGGCCCTGCTGTAGCCCTTTGACCTTTTCCTGAAAAAGAGCGGCGTTCGATTTCAGCACCGCGTCGGAGGTGATCCGCACACCGTCGACCTGCCATTCGGAATCGGTCTGAGCGGCGGCGGGCATTTCAGTGAAGGCATCGAAGTCGTAGTATCCAGGCGATGCGGGCGATGCCAGCTCGGCCGCCGCGGAGCGCAGCTCGCTCCGGCGGACGCGGTAGCTCGCCCCTTCCGGAAGGAGCAGGCGCAGACGGTGGACCAGGACCGGTGCGGCCACCCGCGGCAGGTCGAGCGCGAGCTGCGAGCGGCCCGGCGGCAGCGCCTTCTCCAGGACGGAGACGACCTCCACCTCGGCCTGCCTTCCACTGTTGAAGCCGAGCGGCACCGAAACCGTGCCCCCTCGCACCAGCGGACGCACCGCCTGATCGTCCACCTTGACCGACCAGAGCGTTCCGCCTGCCGGCAGCGCCACGTCGAGAGCGGCTCCCGCCTTGCTCCGCGCATCGACCAGGAAGCGGTCGCGGAAAAGCAGCGTGCCGTCGACCGTCATCAAGGCCGTGGTGTCACGCCGGCGGACCGTCGCGTCGACCATCGGCGCGGCCGGGAGCGGCGACACCGCGAGCCGCGTGTCCGCCCCGTCTGCCGACAGTCGCCAGGCTGCCGCGAGATCCAGGGCCGCCAGCGCTTCGGAGAGCACGGCCGGCAGGTCGGAGGTGTCGACCCGGGTCCAGCTCGCTTCGGGCAACGGACGCACGTCCGCCGCCACCACCGAGGAGATTGCCAGATACCGCGCCCGCACCTCGGCCTCGGGTTTGACCGCCGCGAGCGGGAGCCCCGCGGCCGGCAGCGATGGCGGGGTCGAGCTGAGCACGAGATAGCCCACGCCCTGGAGCTGGCGCTTGCGGTGGATGGTCAGCCGCCCGGTCTCGACCACCGGCACGACCGTGCCTTCGTCGGTCCCCGCCTGCTCGATCTCCAGGCCCGGCGGCAGCTCCACGGTGAAGCGGCCGAGGCTCCCCCGCCGCACCTCGTAAAGCACCACGTCGTGGCGCCGCAGCCCCTCCGGCCGGAGTTGCAGGATGGTCAAGACCACACTCTGGGCGAGCAGCTTCTCGGCTTCGGCGCTATCCACCTTGCGGCGCACGTCGAGGACGGTGTCCGCACCGCGCGCCGTGGCCAGACGGACCCGGCGGCGGCCCTTCTCCTCCCGCTCCTCCACCACCACCGCTCCCGGGCTGCTCCAGGCCAGATCCGCCGGTAGATCGATCTCGGTGGACGCCACCGGCGCGGTGACGCGGCCGAGGGACAGGCGACCGGTGCCGCTGCCGGTCCCCAGCGAGGCCCGGCCGTCCACGTGGATCGTGTAGCGGCCCGGCTGCGGCGCGGCGAGCACCACGCCGCCGCCGCCATCCAGGGCACTGATGGCGGCCGTGCCGGTGCGCCCGGCCTCGTCGCGGATCTCGATCTTTTCGGAAAACCCGCCCAGCGGCAGCAGCACCGGACGCAGGACCTTGCCTCCCAGAAGGACCTCGAAATCGGCCGCGATCTCGGCCTCGGTGTCGCCCACGGTGACCGCCACCCGCTGCGATATGACGTCGGCGACCGGTGCTTCCAGGCGGGCGAGCTCTTCGGCCCGCTGACGCTCGACGCGCTCGACCGTCTCGACGAGGGAGAGATAGTCCTGCAATGGGAGCGTGACCTCCGCGGGCACGGGCTCGGCCGAAGCGCCTCCGCCGGCCAGCAGAGCCAGCACGGCGGCGATCGATCCGCAGCGCTTCACATCCATGGGTTGGCCTCCTTCACGCTCTCGAAGCGGAGCACGAGCGGTCCGGGGCTCGCCGACAGCGCGCTCCACGCGGCGGTGATCTCCTGGTAGCCCAGAGGCACCAGGAACATCCCCGGCAGCGGCCCGCCCGACGAGGTGTTCGACAGGCCGGACTTCATCTGCGCCGCGAGAGCATTCGAGGTGGTGGCGGACACGGGAGCCCCCTGCGGCGGCCCCTGGATGGAAGCGGCGCGCGAGGCATCGGCCAGCTGCCATTTGCGGCCTCCGGGCAGGACGGCGTGGACCTCGATCCGGGCGGCCGGTGCCGAAAGAACCGGGAGCGGCAGGACGAGCTCGCCTTTTCCTGAAGATGGCAAAGCGAGCGGCAGGACGCCATCGATGTGGACCGCCTGCGCCGCCTCCCGTGTCAGGAGCGGCACGGCGAGACCGCCGCCGGGCGCGGTGCCCGCCGCCACCTCCAAACCGTCGAGCCGGGCAGTGGTCAGCTCGAAGCCCGGCGGGAGTTGCAGGACGAGCTGCTGCGCTCCGCGGTTCCGCACCTCGGCCCAGAGCCGGTAGACGACGCGCCCCGATTCCCCCACCGCCACGTCGAGGAGCAGGCGGTCGACCTGGGCGGCCAGCACCTCGGTCCCTTCCGCCCACTCGGCCTCCCAGCGCGGCGGCCGGGTAGGATCGGAGACGGCCAGGAGCCGGCCGCCGGAGCCGAGGATCGAGGCGGGCACACGGGCCGTCTCGCTGTCTTCCGGACCCCGCACGGTGCCTGGATCGACCAGCGTCAGGAGGCCGTCGCCTTGCAGAGCCGCCTTGACCAGATGGAGCGTCCGGCGCCCTCCGGCCGGCGTCAACACCGGGCTCGCGAAGGCCGGCTGCGGCTCTCCAGCCAGCTCCATCTCCACGGCGAGCGTCCCCTCGACCGGCTCCAGTGGAGTGATCACCAGCGTGCCATCCGTCACGTCCCAACCGGCGAGCGGACCGCTCACCGAGACGAGCTGGAGGCCCGCCGGCACCGGGATGCGCAGCTCGGAGAGCCGTCCCTGGGCGACGCGCGCCTCGACCCAGCCGCGCACCCGGAGCTGCGTGCGCGAGAGGGTCGCCGAGGTCGCCGACGTGGCGTCGAAGCGCAGCGGGAGCTGGGCCCGTTCCGGCAGGGTCCGCTGGCCGAACAGGGTGAACGTCACGCCCGCGTCCTTGTCGAACGCGGAGACGAACGTCCACGGCCCGCCGGCCGCGCCGCGGATCATCCCTTTGCCGGTGAGCGTGACCTCGTCGATACCCGGCTGGGTCTGGAGCTTGCCGCGCAACACAGCGGCCGGCGGCAGGCGCAGCGAGAACGACGAGGCGGGCCGGGTGGCCGTCTCGTCGCGCCGCACCGGCACCACGGACTCCAGCGTCACCTCGTGCCGGCCGCGCCCATGGACCTGGAGGGCCCACCCTTCTTTTTCGGTGACCTCCACGCGCCCTTCGAGGTTGCCGAAGCGAGCCGAGGTGAACGACCCGGCCTCTCCTAACGGCACACGCTCCCAGGTGTCCGAGAAGACCGTGAGGACGAGCTTCTGGACGAGGCGCGCGCTCGACGCACCCACCGCGATGTCCAGATCGGCGGACTCCAGGGCAAACCGCGCCGGAGGAGGAGCCGGATCGTCCGGCCCCGGATGGGCGCGGGAACGGAGCTGCTCGAACTGTGACAGCGGCAGGGTCACTTCCTGGCTCCGCAGAACCCTCGGCGCCGCGAAGGCCACGAGAGCGCACACGAGCCACAGGACCCCGAAACGGGTCGATCGAATCATGTCTGGTCCACCTCCTGGAACCTGGTCCTCAGCATAAAGCTTGCCGTGGCGTTCCTGGAGAGTCAGACACGCTCATTTACCTGGAGACAACATGGGCCAACCCCGCTCTCGCGCTGCGGACCCCGACCCGATAATCCGATTTTTTGGATTCAAAAGAATGCACCGAGCGCATCATCGAGAGGGTCGGTGAGATAGCCGGGCCTCTCGCGACAGCAGAGGGGATGGAGGATGCTCATGCGTCTCAAGGATTTCCAGTGAGCGCATCCATGACACCGGCCCGCGGGTTGAGTCTCCCGGGAAGCCTCCTCGCACCGGGCGACTACACCCTCACGGTCGAAGCAGCAGGCGGCCCCGCGGCTCCGGCGAGCCGCTTCGGCTTCCGGGTGCTGCCTCCGGAGTGAGCTGGGGACGCAAGGAGAATATTCCCTGGTACCATAAATCCATGAACCCTCCAGCGATGGCCCGTGCCTTCCGCAGCGCCCTTCTCCTCCTTCTCGCCCTTCTCGCCTCGACGGTGACCGCTTCCGCGGCTGCGCCGCGGTGGGTCCAGGTGACCCCGTTCGGCGGCCAGCTCATCGATCTGGAGCAGGCGCCTTCGGCTCCGGCGACCTTGTACGCTGCGGCTGCGAACGGGTTCTTCTTCGCGAGCGCCGATGGCGGGGCGACCTGGCGCCGGCGCAATGGGGGAGACAGGGACACCCGGACCGAGGATCTGGTGGTGGATCCCTTCGACGCTCGGATCGTCTATGCCCGAACAGGCGGCGCGGAGATCCTGCGCACGGTCGACGGCGGCCTTCACTGGTCGAAGATCGAGCCATTCGCGTTCACCGCCGGGATCGCCGTCGACGCCACGAATCCCGGCGTCCTCTACGCCGGGACCTCGGACGGGCTCTACCGCTCGGACGACCGCGGCGATACCTGGAGCCAGGTCGCTCTCGACGGCCTTTACCTATCCGGCGTCGCGCTCGATCCGCACAACGCCCTCGAGATCTTTACGGCGCTCCGCACCACCTCGACCGGGCCGCTGGAGGTCTGGAAGAGCACCGACGGCGGCCTCCACTGGACGTCGGCCGCGCTGCCGAATGGCTCCCCGGCGGGATTTCCCCGGTTCGTCTTCGATCCGGTGCGGCCGGGCACCTTGTACCTCTTCTTCGGCGAAGCCGGAGGCAGTTTGAACCCCCTGCTGCGCAGCACCGACGACGGCGCGTCCTGGTCGGAGCTCGGGATCGAAGTCCTCGATCTCACCGCGGCACCGGACGGCACCCTCTTCGCCGGGACGGAGCATGGAGTCTTCCGGAGCACGGACGCGGGCACGACCTGGCTCCCGCCGCTCTCCGGGACCGCGCCGCCGGGAGATTCCATCGAGCGCATCCTCGCGTCCGCCTCCGCGCCGGACGTGCTGCTCGCGGCCGGCACCGTCGGGATCTGGACGTCCTCCGATCGAGGGGAGACCTGGGAGACCTCCAACCAGGGCCTGCGCGCACAGGGCTCCTATTCCGTGGCGGTCGCGCCGACGGAGCCATCGACGGTGGTCACCCGCGCCGACAACAGCATTTACCTCAGCATGGATCGGGGCGCCACCTGGCTCCGGGCGCACTCCTGGTTCGAGGGTCCGCAGCCGTATGAGATCAAGGCCGTCGACCCGGATCATCCACAAACCATCTATGGCTTCGGCTTCGGCGTGGAAGACCAGGGGGCGATTCCGCTCAAATCCACGGACAGCGGACGGACGTGGATCCGGCGCCGGTTCCCCTACAACTGCATCAACCGGGGTTCCATCTGCGACGTCACGCTGACCGCGCTCGCGCTCGACCCCCACCGTCCGAGCGTCGTCCTGGTGGCCGGCACGTTCGACTACCACTTCGGAGGCAAAGGCAGCTTCCTGCTGCGCAGCACCGGCGGCTCACTCGCCCACTGGGACGAGCTGACCCCGCTCCCTGGGACCGGCGCCCTCGCCGTCGACCCGGACAAGCGGAACACCTACTACGGCCTGACCTGCCGCGGCCTCTTCCGCAGCCAGAACGCGGGGACGACGTGGCAAAAGACGGGCAGCGGACTGCCCGGAAACCTCTGCCCGGCCGGGAAGCCGA
>Ga0126309_10000110_pt1 | contig 27152 bp, 7 predicted proteins | sample Plot56_FD_92541 | JGI IMG/M metagenome (GOLD analysis project Ga0126309, IMG submission 92541) | Serpentine soil microbial communities from UC McLaughlin Reserve, CA, USA - Plot56 | ecosystem: Environmental > Terrestrial > Soil > Grasslands | place: USA: UC McLaughlin Reserve, Lake County...
CTGGGCGAGGCGGCAGGCCGCGGCCATCGTGAGGTCCGGGGGCGCCACCCACTGCGGGTTCCCTGCCGTCATGACCCTCCTTGAGCGGCGCGGCTCGCCACGATCTCGGCAAGCGCCTGCGCTCTCTGCGTCTCGTTCAGCTTGCCGTAGTGCCAGGTATGGGTGTTCTCCGCGAAGGACAGCCCTTTCCCCTTGACCGTCCGGGCCAAAAGCAGCGACGGCCTGCCCGCCGCGAACGGCACCGCGTGCAACGCCTGGGACAGCGCAGCGACGTCGTGACCGTCCACCTCCCGCACCTCCCAGTTGAAGGCGCGCCACTTCTCGGCGAACGGCTCCAGGGCCATGATCTTCTCGGTGGGGCCATCCTCCTGTACGCCGTTGCGGTCGACGATCGCCACCAGGTTGTCCAGCCGGTAGTGCGCGGCGGCCATCGCCGCCTCCCAGACCACCCCTTCCTGGCACTCGCCGTCACCCATCACCACGAAGACGCGATAATCGCGGCCGTCGTGCTTGCCGGCCAGGGCGAGTCCGTTGCCCACCGCCAGGCCATGGCCCAACGAACCGGTCGCGAGCTCGACGCCGGGGATGCTCTTCGTGGGGTGACCGGCCAGACGGCTCCCCATCTGCTTGTAGGAAGCGAGCTCGGCGACGGGAAAGAAGCCGCGCTCGGCGAGAGCGCCGTATAGAGCCGAGCTGGCGTGCCCCTTGCTGAAGATCAGATAGTCGCGCCCGTCGCTCTTGGGCTGCGCCGGATCGACCTGTAGGACGCCGTCGAAGTACAGCACCGTCAGGATTTCGACGACCGACATCGAGCCGCCGACGTGCGCCCCGGAATCGGCCGCCATGTTCACGATGTGACGGCGCAGGACGTCGGCCCTCTCCTGGAGGGTCTCCAGACGTTCGCCGGCCGCCGCGCCCCGAGCCAGACCGGGATCTCTCATGCGACCCTGAGCTCCTCCTCCCACGGCTCGCGGTAATCGAGCGCTCGGCCGTAGGCAACGAGCTCGTCGCGGTGGCGGAAAACCTTGTGAAAGGCTTCCAGGTAGAGGTCGAGATTGCGCCGCTCGAAAAAGCTCGCCATGCACAGGCGGTTGCCGATGAGGAGCGAGCTGCTCAGGACGTCCAACGTCTGCGGATAATCGTGGATGTCGTAGCGGATCTCCCGGCTGGCGTGCCCGCAGCCCCAGGGGCAGCCGCGCTGCTCCTGGAAGAGCCACTGGCCCGCCACCGGCCGGTTCTGGTACGTCTTGACCGGCACTCCTTCCGCCATCATGAAATCTTGCAAAGCCTTGCGGAACCTGCCGGCCGGCAGGTCGATGCCGGCGGCCTCGGGATCGACCCGGAAACGGAAGTGGTGATAGGCGTGCGTGCTCCCCTCGGGCACCAGCGGCGGCAGCAGGCCGGGGATTTCGGCCATGCCCTCCGAGAGATAGCGCGCCCCTTCCTGCACGCGGAAGGTGTTCTCGTCGAGGCGCTCGAGCTGGCTCAAGGTGAAGGCGGCCAGGACCGAGCTGAACCGGTAGTTCCAGGACATGGTGAAAACGTTGAACTCGCGCTCGCCGGATTCAGAAATGCGATCGCCGAACATCTTCAACTGATCGGCGCGGTTGCGCATCTCGGTGTCGTCGGTCGTCAGGAGGCCGCCCTCGCCTGCGGTCGGCAGGTTCTTGCCCGCCATGATGCTGCAGGCGCCGACGTCGCCGATCGAACCGACTTTTCGCCCTTTGTAGGTCGCTCCGGCCGCCTGGGAAAGATCTTCGATCACTTTGATGCCACGCGGCCGCGTGATCGCCAGGATTTCATCCATCGCGGCGGGGAGCCCGCTCAGATGGACGGCCATCACCGCCCGCGTCCGGTCGGTGATCCGCTCGGCGAGGCGCGCCGGATCGAGATTGAACGTCCGCGGATCGACGTCGACGAAGACCGGCAGCCCCTGGTGATGAACGATCGCCGCGGCCGAGGCCATAAAGGTCAAGGCCGGCACCACGACCTCATCGCCGGGCTCGACGCCGGCCGCCGCGACCGCACCGTGGAGCGCGGAGGTGCCGCTGTTGAATGCGATGCAGTAACGTGATCCTACATAATCCGCCCATGCCCGCTCGAGTGCCGGCACCGTTTCATTGTTGACCCAGGTGAGCTTGCCGGAGCGCAGAGTGGCGGTGACCGCCGCGATGTCTTCGTCGCTGACCAGCGGCCATTGTTCGTTGATTTCTCCGGGTGCCACCACCGGCTGGCCTCCCTCGATGGCAATCCGCGAGCCGCGGCCAAGATTCGCGTTGCCACGGTGGGTGTCTGCTGCCAGGTCGATCATTACCATAGAGTCTCCGGACTATTTTAAAGATCAATCATTATCAATCCAAATCGATCAAGCCATCCATCGGCAGCGAAGTCCTTGAGCCTTCATCACCGGTGATGGGCAAGGTCGATTTATGACTATAGTACGATGGCGCAGGAGGAACAACCTGCGCCCGCAGTTGTCATGATGAGTGGAGAGCCGACCGCGAAGGTTCGGGCCATTGCACACTCGGATTAATACGTCCGGGAAGTAAAAAAACGCGACATCTCAAGCGTTATCGGCCCTCCGGGCTCCCCTGCCCCACGGGGCAAGCGATGTGACCTTCGGCGGAATCGGCCTGCCCCGCGGCGGAAGCGATTCGACCCACAGCGGTTACGATCTGACCTTCGGCGGACGGCAGCCGGCCCGGGGAGCCCGCGATCTGCCCCGGGATGGAAGCGGTTCGACCTTCGACGGACATGCCCCGCCCCGGGGGGCGCGGCGGCGGACCCGCGGCGGGAGCGATCGGACCTTCGGTGGAGGCGTCCCGCGCCGCGGGTCGAGACCTTGGACCTTCGGGTCCACCGGCTCGACCTTCGGCTCGGGCTCCTCCACTTTCGGGTCAGACCGCGCCGAGCTCGGGTCAGATCGCTACCGGCTCGGGCCGGATCGCTTCCATTCCAGGTCCAGCCGCGCCGAGCTCAGGAAGGCCCTCTGGACCTTCGGATCCAACCGCGCCCGCCGCGGGTCCGATCGCATCCAGCCCGGGCCGGCTCGCTTCGATCTCGATCAGCTCAGTCCGTGTGCCGGTCGGGCTTCTTTCCGCCGATGTGCGCGGGCTTCGGGTACAACGCTTCAGGTGTGTCTTTCCTTCCCGGACCAGATCGATTCGTCCGGCAAGGTGGAGGTGGAAACTGCGCTCTTGAATGTTTAAATATTCGAGGTTTTCAGTCCTCGACGGCAGCGAGAACGCTCTCCAGAGACTCCACCAGATGGTCGAGGGCCGGCCTCTGGAGCCTCCCCGCGCCTCCCGGATGCAGACGTGCCAGCGCGGAGCGCTGTGCTCGCCCATCCTGGATCACTCGCGCCAGATGCTCCACGGTCGGCGCCTCGAACAGCATCGAGATCGGCACCTTGGCCCCCAGGACGTGCTCGAGGCGCGCCATCACCTGGACCGCCAGCAGCGAGTGGCCGCCCAGGTCGAAGAAATGACCGTTCGCCCCGACCCGTTCGACTCCGAGCACCTCGGCCCAGATGCCGGCGAGGACGTCTTCGACGGGCGTCCGCGGCGCCACATAGCTCTCCGCAGCTCTCTGCTGCTCGGGGGCCGGTAGAGCCTTGCGGTCCACTTTGCCGTTGGGCGTGAGCGGCAGCGTTTCCGCCGTCATGCCGGAGTGCGCCGTCAGCTCCGGCTCACGGGCATATCCATCCGCCAGGCAATCGCCCCCGATGTAGAGGTCGCCCGGAACACCGACCGGGCAGGGCGAGAGCCCCGCGTCCAGCACGTGATAGCGCGCGTTCTCGATCGGCCGGCCGTACGGGATGCTCGTCCAGGCCGAACCGACCCCTCGATCGGGAAGACGTTCGACCAGACCGTGGCCTCGGTGGCGCCGCCCAGAGAAATCACGCGGGCGCCGGGGAACCGCTCGTGAAGGCGACCGGGAAGAGAGATCGGGATCCAGTCGCCGCTCAGGAAGACCAGCCGCAGAGCCGCCGGCCGGGCCGGGTCCACAGAGGCGAGGAACGGCACCGTCTGCTCCAGGGCCGCGGGTGCCGAATCCCAGAAGGTAATCGGCTCGTCGGCCGCCGCGGTCAGCTCCGGCCGGCCGAGGTAACCGCGTGCCAGCCCCACGCCCCCCAGCAGCAGCTCCCCCGCCACACCGATCGGCACCGGCCGCAGGTCGCGGTCCATCACGTGCAGCCGCAGGTTGGAGATGGGGCGGCCGATGGGCACGACCGATCTCGGCGGCTCCGGCACGCACGGCCAGAAGCTCACGTCGACCGAAGCCTCGGTGGGACCATAGAGGTTGTGCAGCTCGGCGTGCGGCATCCGCACGAAGAACCGCCGCACCAGCTCCGGCGCCAGAGCCTCGCCGCTCGCCATTACCCGGCGCACCGAGGTCAGCACCTCCAGGCCCGGCGCCTCCAGGAACGCCTGCAGCATGGAGGGGACAAAGTGCAGAGTGGTGATCTTCTCGCGTGCGATGAGACCAGCCAGATAGGCCGGGTCCTTGTGCCCTTCCGGCCGCGCGAGCACCAGCCGCGCGCCCACCAGGAGGGGCCAGAAGAACTCCCACACCGACACGTCGAAGGTGAACGGAGTCTTCTGCAGCACCCGGTCCGCGGGCGTCAGGCCGTACGCCTCCTGCATCCAGAGCAGCCGGTTGACGATTCCCGCGTGCGGGCGCCGGCTTTCAGCGTGGCCAAAAGGGCGACGACCAGGTCGAGCGAGCGCTCCATCCGCACGCCCACCCGGTCCTCCGGCACGACCCCGAGACGGATCAGCCAGCCGGCCAGGGCCCCAGCGCGCTCTTCGAGCTCGCGATAGGTGAGCTCCTCCCCCTCGAAGGACGCCGCCACCAGCTCCGGCGTGCGCGCCGCCTGCTCCGCCACCAGCTCGTGCAGGGTGACACCGGTGCGGTAGGAGCGGGCGGTGTCGTTCCACTCCGCGAGCACCTGATGCCGCTCCCCCGCCAGGAGGAGCGCCACCTCGCCGAGCCGCGGATCGCCGTCCTCGGCGAAGGTGGTCAACAGACGGGCCAGACGCTCCAACAGCCGGACGGCGTCCGGTTCGCCAAACCGCGTCCCATCCCAGCGCAGGCTCAGCAGCAGCTCGCTGCCAGGCAGGATGATGACGTTGAGCGGATAGTTGGTCAGCGAGCTCGCCGCCTCCTCCACGATTTCCAGGCCGGGAAGCGGACGCGCCAGATCCTCCGGCAAGGCAAGGTTCTCGAACACCAAGATGTGATCGAACAGCGCCACACCGGGCGTTACATCGCTCCAGCGCTGCACATCGACGAGCGCTGCATGCTCATGGCGGCGCGCCTCCACTTGGTGCGCCTGGAGCGCGGCGAGCCAGGCCTGGAGCCGGAGCTCGGGCGTCACCTTCACCCGCACCGGCAGCGTGTTGAGGAACGGCCCGACGATCGCCTCGACGCCCGGCAGGTCCGCCGGACGGCCCGCCACCGTGGCGCCGAAGACCACGTCGTCCTGTCCGCTCTCCTGGCCGAGGAGGAGAGCCCAGCCGCCCTGCACCACCGTATTCAAGGTCAGCCGCCGTCGCCCGCGCCACCTCGCGCAACGCGGCGCTCACCGCCGCCGGCATCGCGAGATCCCGCCGCCGCGCGTCACCCCCGTCCGGCTCCTCCACCCGCCCCTCTCGCACGGCCAGGAAGGTGGGAACGGTGAACCCCGCGAGAGTCCGGCGCCAGAACGCTTCGGCCGCCGTGAGGTCCTGCCGTTGCAGCCAGCTCAGATAGTCCTGGAAACCCCGTGCCGGTGGAAGCTCCGGCGCGCGCCCCGCGGCGAACGCGGCGTACGAGCCCAGCAGCTCCCGCAGCACCTGCCCCTGCGACCATCCGTCGGACACCAGGTGGTGCTGGGTCCAGACAAACTGGTGCACGTCCTCCCCCAGCTCGAAGAGAGCCAGGCGCAGGAGCGGCGCCTCGGAAAGCTCGAACCCGCGCCGGCGGTCGGCCTCCAGCCAGGCCGCCAGCCGCTCGCGCTGCTCCGCCGCGCCGAGGCCGCGCCACGAGGCGCGCTCCACGGCCAGCCCGGCCTCCCGGAAGGCCACCTGTCGCGGCGTCTCCAGGTTCTCCCAGAAGAACGCCGTACGCAGGATGGAGTGCCGCGCGACGAGGGACCTCCAAGCCCGTTCGAATGCCGGAAGGTCGAGGCGGCCAGTCAACCGCAGGCTCATCTGGAGCACGTACACCCCTGAGCCCGGAGCCATCAAGCTGTGAAAGAGCATCGCCTGCTGCATCGGCGACAGCTCGTCAATCGTTTCAATACTCTTTGGATTCATCGTTTTTGGCTGCGCCGCTCACCGACTACGCCCGCGACGCGATCCTCGCGCTTCAGCTCACCGTCGCCTGTACTCCTCGCGACAGCAACGTTAATTCGTTTTTCCTGGAGTAGGTTTAGGTTGGTGCCGGAGACGGGACTCGAACCCGTATGCCCGTGAGGGCGGAAGATTTTAAGTCGGCTTCCGGCCAACACTCCCCAGACGTCACCAGACGATAAGCCTAGCAGAGGCAACGACTTTCGCCTGGCTCTCGCCCGTCGACGATCTGGCGAGATTTGGGGAGTGTTGGCCGGCACTGGTACAAAACTGGTACACGGCAGCAGGGCGTGTAAGCGGATAGAATCCTCTGGCGTACAGCTGGCTAGAGGCGTACTCCCTGGGTCGGCACCTCCAGTTGCTCGACGGCTATGAATCCGGCGTGAGGAGCGGCTGGTGATCCTGCACGAGGTGGAACGCCACGCCGCCCAGCCGAAAGAGACGCCACGGCGGTCCGGCAGGCAATCACCGAGGAGCACGAGGCCCTGGCCTGGGAGGTGGTGCTGGTGCCCATCGGAGGCGTGCCGCGCACGACCACGGCAAGGTGCAGCGGCGGGCCTGCCGCGACCTTTTTTCGGAGGTTAAAACTTCCCTCCTCGGTTGTACCAGCCCGAGCGGGACTGGCTCAGCAGTGCTCCTGCCCTTCGAGTGGCTTGGGCCGTGGAGCCTCGCTTGGGTTACGCCATTCACATGGTTTTGGGAACTTCTGGGGCTGAGAGGATCGCCTTCCAGAGCTCGACGCGGTTCCATTCCTGCAGCGGGCGGCCGTCGATGAAGATGCCGGGCGTGCCCTTCACCTTTGCGTCCATGGCGCGCTGGACGTCCTCCGAGATGCGGTCGAGATGCTTCTTCTGCGCCACCCGCTCGGCGACGGCCGCCCCGTCCAGGCCGGCGCTCGCCGCCAGATCCGCCCAGCGCCCTGCCGCGACGTCCGCCTGCCGTTCAAAGAGGACGTCGTGCATCTTCCAGAAGGCCTCGATTCCGCCAAGCTCCCGGGCCGCCTCCGCGGCGTGGGCCGCCTCGCAGGCGTTGGGATGGAAGGTCTTCGATATCTGCGGGTTGCATTCGTTGTCGAGCGGCAGGTGCTTGTAGACCAGACGCAGGCGGTCGCCGTACAGGGGCTGGATCTTGGTCTTGTAGAAACCGGCGAACCGCAGGCAGGCCGGGCACTGGAAGTCGCTGAACACCACGATCGTGTGGGGCGCCGCGGCGTTGCCCCGCACCGGATCGTCGGCACGCAGAGGGATCGACAGCGGAGGATTGCGGACGTGGAGATACCGCATCAGGTCCGTGTCATTGCGGAACTGCGCGGCCTCGGCAAAGAGATAGTGGACCGTGAGCCACCTCTCCCAGAAGGCGCCCATGGCGACGATCAGCAGCAGGAGCGCGAGCGCGAGGCGCGCCGGCGGCCACGCCGCCTCGCCGGCCACGCGGGGGCCGCGCGGCAAGAGCTTCCAGGCGAGCCCGAGCAGAATGAAGTTGAGGACGTGCGTGGAAACGCACCACCCGCACACCGAGCCGAGCTGGAGGAGCATCACTCCGAGCAGGAACAGGGAGAAGAGAGCGCCCAGGATCTGCAGCAGGAAGATGGGCATGAACCAGGCGCGGCCGGCCCGGTTGGGGCGCCCGGCCAGCAGGTACCAGAAGGCGATGGCGCTGAAGTAGACCAGCCCGACGAGCGCGGTGGGGATCCCCCGGGGCAACATGGACCATGGGCTCTTCAGGACCTGGTCGCAACCGCCGCCGGTCATCTCACAGACCGTGCGGAAGACCGCCGACCCTCCCTGGCCGCCGGGCATGCTGTACCGGGTCAGATTCAGGCTGATCCAGGCGCCGATCAGGGCCAGGACCACCAATGCGATCACACGCTTGTCACGCCCTGATGCCGGCCTGGGCCGGATGCTCTCTCGCTGTTCATCCATGCCAAAACCCTCGCCCCGAAATGTGGCGCGGATGGTAGCACATCCTCCACGGAGCCCCCGGGGCGCCGAGGAGTTGACGGCAGTCAGCAAACTTTGTATACACGACGGGCTATTTCTGTCTCCCCTGCAGGATCCACACCGGAGGATGGCTTGAGCGAGACTGACGAGGGCATGGGACCGTTGAGATCCCTGGTGGCGCTCCTCCATCGCCGGGCGGTGGAGAGTCCGGACCGCGGCTATACCTATCTCGCCCAGGGAGAGGAGGCCGCGGCGCGGCTCTCCTATGCCGGCCTGGACCGGCGTGCCCGCGCCATTGCCGCGGCGCTGACCCGTGCGGTCCCTCCGGGCGAGCGGACGCTCCTGCTCTATCCGCCCGGTCTGGACTTCGTGGCGGCCTTCTTCGGCTGCCTGTACGCGGGGGTGATCGCCGTTCCCGCCTACCCGCCACACAGCCGGCGCCCGGACCCGCGGCTCTCCGGCATCGCGGCCGACTGCCGACCCCGCGCGGTGCTGACCACCGCCGCGCTGCTCGCCCGGAGCGAGGCGATCGCCGCGCAGGTCCCCGAGCTCGCGCCCGCGGTTTGGCTCGATACGGAGACGCTCGACACGGAACCGCTCGGCGAGGAAGACAGGGATGCGGACTGGATCGCACGCCCGGACGACATCGCCTTCCTCCAGTACACCTCCGGCTCCACCGGCACGCCCAAGGGCGTCATGGTCAGCCACGCCAACCTCCTGCACAACCTGGAGAGCATCCGCCGCGCCTTCGGCCAGACGGCGGAGTCGGTGGTCGTGGGGTGGTTGCCGCTCTTCCATGACATGGGGCTGATCGGCAACGTGCTGCAGCCCTGCTATGTCGGGTCCGACTGCGTGCTCATGCCTCCGGCGGCGTTCCTGCAGAAGCCCGCGCGCTGGCTGCAGGCGATTCAGCGCTTCCGGGGGACCACCAGCGGCGGCCCCAATTTCGCCTACGACCTGTGCGTCCGCAGCATCGGCCCAGAGGCGCGGGAAGGGCTCGATCTGTCGTCGTGGAGCGTGGCGTTCAATGGCGCCGAGCCGGTGCGCCGGGTCACGCTCGACCGCTTCGCCGAGGCGTTCGCCCCCTCTGGCTTCCGCCGCGAGGCCTTCGTCCCCTCCTATGGCCTGGCCGAGGCCTCGCTCCTCGTCACCGCGGGTGGTGCCGCGGGAGGGGTCTCGGAGGGGCCGGGCGTCAGTTGCGGCACCCTTCCAGACGACGAGGAGGTCCGCATCGTCGATCCGGAGTCGGGCCGCGCCTGTGCCGGTGACGAGACCGGGGAGATCTGGGTCTCCGGGCCGAGCGTGGCCGCGGGCTACTGGAACCGGCCCGCGGAGACGCGCGAGACGTTCGGAGCGGTGGCGGAGGACGGCGGCGGGCCGTTCCTGCGCACCGGTGATCTCGGCTTCGTGCGCGATGGCGAGCTGTTCATCACCGGCCGGCTCAAAGACCTGATCATCCTGCGCGGGCGCAATCTCTACCCACAGGATCTGGAGCTGACGGCGGAGCAGTCGCATCCGGCCCTGCGCCCCGGCAGCGGCGCGGCGTTCTCGGTCGAAGCTGACGGCGAGGAGCGCCTCGTCTTGGTCCACGAGGTCGAGCGCCGGTTCCCGGCCGGCGATCTGGCTGGTGTCGGGGAGGCGGTCCGGCGCGCGGTGGCCGACGAGCACGGGGTGCCGGTCGCGGATGTAGTCCTGCTGTGCGCGGGGACGATCCCCAAGACCTCCAGCGGCAAGATCCGCCGCCGCGAGTGCCGAAATCTCTATCTCGGCAACAGCCTGGAGGCGCTCTACCGCACCTCCATGGCGCCGGCTGGCCCAGGGCGGCAGCTCACCCGCGTCGATCTGCTCGCTCTCGATCCGCCGGAACGGAGTGCCGCGCTCACCGCCTGGCTGCGCAAGGAGATCGCCCGCCGCGCCGGGGTGGCCGCGGAGCGGATCGAGCCGGAGACGGTACTTGCCGCGGCCGGGCTGGATTCCCTGGGCCTGTTCGATCTCCAGGCGCGACTGGAAGTAGACCTGGGGCTCGCGCCGGCGCCTGCCTCCCTGGCCGAGCTGTCGCTCGCGGAGTTGCGGGACCGCCTCCTCGACGGTCTGGCGGCCGAGCCGGAGGACGGACGCGCCGGCCTGCCGCCGCTCGTCCGCGGCGAGATCCTTGGCGAGCACCCCCTCTCTCCGGGCCAGGAGGCGCTCTGGTATCTGGAGCAGTCGATCCCCACCGAAGGGGTGTTCCACATCGCCGCCGCCGCCCGGCTCGGGGCCGAGATGGACGCCGCCGCCCTGCTCCGTGCGGCCGAGGCGCTCACTGCGCGCCACCCGGCCCTGCGCACCACCTTCTCGGACCTCGGCCAGCGGGTCCACGCCAGCCTGCCTCCCGATCTGGACGAGGTGGACGCGACGGCCTGGAGCGCGGCGGAGCTCGACGCGGCTCTGCGGCGCGAGGCGCGGCGGCGGTTCGACCTGGCGCAGGGATCGCCTCTGCGCCTCCGGCTCTTCACGCGTCTCGGCGGCGAGCGGGTCCTGCTGCTGGTCCTCCATCATCTGGCCGGAGATTTCTGGTCGCTGGCCGTGTTGCTGCGCGACTGGGCGCTCCTGTATGACCCTCACCCCCTGACCCCCTCTCCCACCCGCACTCACGCCCTCCCGGGAGAGGGGGAACCTGCGAAGCTCTCGGACCTGCCTGCCGCGTACACCGATTTCGTCCGCTGGCAGCGCGCCCTGCTCGCCGGGCCGGCCGGGGAACGCCTCGAGAGCTTCTGGCTCGACCGCCTGCACGGCGCGCCGCTCATCCTCGACCTGCCGACGGACCGGCCGCGCCCGCTGGCCGCCGCCCATGCCGGCGCCCTGCTCGGCCTGCGGCTCGACCCCGAGGAAACCGGACGGCTTCGCGAGCTGGCCCGCGCCCACGGGGCCACCCTGTTCGCAACGCTCCTGGCCGCCTTCCAGACTTTGCTCGGACGCCTGACGGGCCAGGATGATCTCCTGGTCGGCGCCCCGACCACCGGGCGGCGCGACCGCGATTTCGACGGGGTCGTCGGGTACTTCGTCAACCCGCTCGTGCTGAGGGCCGAGCTGGCCGGCGATCCGCCGTTCTCGGGGCTTCTGGCGACCTCCCGCCAGACCTTGGCCGAGGCCCTGGAGCACCGCGACCTGCCGTTCCCGCAGCTCGCCCGGCGGTTGCGGCCGGCGCGCGATCCCGCCCGGCCGCCGGTCTTCCAGGTCCAGCTCGTGTTCCAACAGGCCGCACCGTCGCAGACGCCGGGCCTAGCCGCCTTCGCCGTGGGGGAGGCGGGGGCGTGCATCGATCTGGAAGGGCTCGCCCTCGAATCGCTCCGGCTCGACCCCGGCACTGCCCAGCTCGACCTGACCCTCTTCGCCGCCGAGGCCGGAGGCGCTCTGGTGCTCTCGTGCGAGCACGACACCGCCCTGTTCGACGGGGTAACAATCGGGCGCTGGCTCGGGCACCTGCGGACCCTGCTCGCCGCGGTGGCCGAAAGCCCGGAAACGCGGCTCGGCGAGCTGCCGCTCCTCACTGGAGCCGAGCGGCATCAGCTCCTCCGGGAATGGAGCGACACCGGACCGATGCCGATCCCCGGAGCCTGCCTGCACGAGCTGTTCGAGGCGCAGGCTCGGCGGACGCCGGAGGCCGTGGCCCTGATCGACGGCACACGCGAGATCCTCTACAGCGAGTTGAACGAGGCCGCCGGCCGGCTGGCGGCGGATCTTCGCCGGCGCGGCGCAGGGCCGGAGGTGGTGGTCGGCGTCGGCCTGGAGCGCTCGGCCGAGATGGTGATCGCGCTGCTCGCCATCCTCAAGGCGGGGGCGGCCTACCTGCCGCTCGATCCTCAACTGCCGCCGGCGCGCCGCGACGCCCTGATCGCCGGCGCGCGGGTCTCGGTGGTGGTTGGACCCTCACCCCCTGGCCCCCTCTCCCACACGCACTCACACCCGCCCGGGAGAGGGGGAACCCCCTCCCCCGAAAACCTCGCCTATGTCCTCTTCACCTCCGGCTCAACGGGAACGCCCAAAGGCGTCGCCATCACCCATCGCAGCGCGGTCGAGATGGTGCTCTGGGCGGGCGCTGTGTACTCGACGGAGGAGCTGTCGGGGGTGCTTGCGGCCACCGCGCTGAGCTTCGACCTGTCGGTGTTCGAAATCTTCGTCCCCCTCTCCTATGGGGGCACGGTGATCCTGGCGCAGAACGCCCTGGAGCTGCCGGATCTTCCTACCAGTGGGCGGGTGACCCTGGTGAACACCGTCCCCTCGGCGATGGCCGAGCTGGTGCGAACGGGGAATCTCGGCGCGTCGGTCCGCACGGTGAACCTGGCCGGAGAGCCTCTGCCGCGCTCCCTGGTCGACCGGATCTATGCGACGGGGACGGTTGAGCGGGTCTGGAACCTCTACGGTCCTTCCGAGGACACGACGTATTCGACCTTCTCGCGTGTAGCCCGGGATGGCTCCGCGGCACCGGGCATCGGCCGACCGATCAAGGCCACGAAGGCCTGGGTGCTGGCCGGCCCCGCGCCGGGTCACCCGGTGCCGGTGGGCGTCGCAGGCGAGCTGTACCTCGGTGGCGCGGGCTTGGCGCGGGGGTACCTGCACCGTCCCGACTGGACGGCCGAGCGCTTCCTCCCGGATCTGTTTGCCAACGAGCCCGGCGCCCGCCTCTACCGCACCGGCGACCTGGTGCGATGGACCGCCGCGGGAGAGCTCGACTTCCTCGGCCGCATCGACCACCAGGTGAAGATCCGCGGCTTCCGCATCGAGCTGGGCGAGATCGAGGCGGCGCTTGTGTCGCTGCCGGGAGTCCGCGAGGCGGTCGTGGCCGTCCGCGAGAACCGGCTGGCTGCCTATGTGCTGGGGGACGTCCCGGCTGACTTGCTGCGTCAGGGGCTGCGGGAACGGCTACCGGCCTACATGGTGCCGGCTACCTGGGTGGCGCTCCCGGCGCTCCCCCGCACCTCCAGCGGCAAGGTGGACCGCGCCGCCCTGCCGGCTCCGGATCTCCCGCGGCCGGAGCGCGAGCCCACGGCACCGCGCACCCCCGAGGAGGAGATCCTCGCCAGCCTCTGGGCGGAGGTTCTGCGCCTGCCGCGGGTCGGGGTGCACGACAACTTCTTCGAGCTCGGCGGCGACTCGATCCTCTCCCTCCAGATCGTGTCCCGGGCGCGCCAGGCCGGCCTGCACCTCACTCCGCGGCAGCTCTTCGAGTACCAGACCGTGGCCGAGCTCGCCAGCCATGCGGCAGCGGCCGATTCTGCCGGCGCCCTCCGCTCCGCGCAGGGGCCGGTGACGGGGGAGGTGCCCCTCACCCCGATCCAGCGCTGGTTCTTGGCGCAGGACTTCGCGGACCTCCACCACTTCAACCAAGCCCTCCGGCTGGAGCCCGCAGAGCCCCTCGATCCTGCCACCCTGGAGCGCGCCCTGGCCGCCGTGGTGGCGCACCACGACGCCTTGCGCCTGCGCTTCCGCCGCGAGGAGAGTGGCTGGCGGCAGGAGAACGCCGCGGCCAAGCCGGTCACGCCCTTCCACCGCATCGACCTCGCGGGCCTGCCGGAGCCGCGCCGCCGGGAGATCCGGGAAGAAGCCGCCGCGGCCCTGCAGACCGGTTTCGATCTGGCCGCCGGGCCGCTCACCCGCCTCGCGCTTTTTGAGACCGGCGATGCGCCGGGGGAGCTGCTCTGGGTGGCCCACCACCTGGTGGTGGACGCCGTCTCCTGGCGCGTGCTGCTGGAAGATCTGGAAGCGGCCTGCCGCGGGGCCGGCCTGCCGCCCAAGACCACGGCCTATCGCGACTACGCCCTCCGCCTCGCCGGCCAGGCTACGCCGGAGGAGCCGGCTGAGGAGCCAGTGCTCCGCCTGCCGGTGGACTTTGCCGGTCACCTGGAAAACACCGTGGGCCACGAGGCCACAGTCTCCTTTGCGCTCACCGCGGAGGAGACCGCGGACCTCCTCCAGACTCTTCCCGCGGTCTACCACAACCGCATCGACGAGGCGCTGCTGAGCGCCCTGGCTCGGGCTTCTGCCTGCTGGACCGGCTCGCCCCGCCTGCGGGTGGACCTCGAAGGACACGGCCGCCAGCCGCTGTGGGACGACATCGATCTCTCGCGCACCGTGGGCTGGTTCACCACGATCCACCCGGTGATCCTGGAGGCGGGGGACGCCGGTCCGGGCCAAGCCCTGATCCAGGCCCGGGATCTGGGCGGCCTCCGGGGCACGGGGGCCGCCACCGCGTCGGAAATCGTCTTCAACTACCTGGGGCAGCTCGACGCGGGCTCCGGCGGGCTGTTCCGCCCTTCCCTGGCGCCGGCCGGCTCCACCCGCAGCCCGCGCGCCCGCCGCCCGCATCTGCTGGAGGTCACCGGCCGGATCAGCGGCGGGCAGCTCCACATCGACCTGGCCTACAGCTCCCGGGTTCACCGGCGGGAGACCGCCGAGCGCCTGGCCGCGGCCTATGCCGGCGCGCTGCGCGAGCTGATCCGCCACGGCTGGACCCGCCACCTCGCCCTGAAGGACTATGCCGAGGCCTACCCGCTGGCGCCGCTCCAGGAAGGGCTCCTGCTCCACAGCCGGATGGCGCCGGCTTCCGGGGTCTACGTCAACCAGGTCTCCTGCACGCTGCCGGAGGACCTCGATCCCAGGCGTTTCCGCCGGGCTTGGGAGACGCTGGTGGAGCGCCACGCCGTGCTGCGCACCGCCATCCTCTGGGACGGGCTCGACGAGCCGCTCCAGGCCGTCCAGAGGAGTGTCCCCCTCCCCTGGCAGGAGCTGGACTGGCGCGGCCTCCCTGCGGACGAGCAGCGGCGCCGCTTTGGCGAGCTGCGCCACCGCGAGCGGCACACTCCGCTGCCTCCGGACCGGGCGCCGCTGCTGCGCTTCGCGCTGCTCCGCCTCGACGGCAAATTCGGCTTCGTCTGGACCTTCCACCACCTGCTGCTGGACGGTTGGTCGGTGCAGCTCCTGGTTGGGGAGCTGGGCTTGGCCTACACAGCTCTCGGGGAGGGGAGGGAGCCGGCGCTGCCGCCGGTCCGCCCCTTCCGCGATGCCATCGCCTGGCTCCGCGGCCAGGATCTGTCGCAGGCCGAGCAGTTCTGGCGCCGGGAGCTGGCGGGCTTCACCGCGGCGACATCCCTGAGCCTCCCCGCCGGGACCGAGGACGGCTCTGCCGAGCTGATGAGCGGGCTCTCCCGCGCGGTGACCGCGGATCTGCAGGCCTGGGCCGCACGGCACAGGCTGACCCTCCAGGCCGTCACCCTCGGTGCCTGGGCCGCGCTCCTCGGCCGCTACAGCGGTGAGGAGGACGTGGTCTTCGGCAGCGTGGTCTCCGGCCGCCCGGCCACCCTGTCCGGTGTCGAGAGCATGGTCGGCCTGTTCATCAACACCGTGCCGGTGCGGGTGCGGGTGCGCAGCGGCGAGCTTCTGGCCCCCTGGCTGCAGGAGATCCAGGAGCGCCGGCTCGCCCTGAACGACTTCGAGCACACGCCGCTCGCCCGGATCCAGCGCTGGAGCGAGGTACCTGCGGGCGCGCCGCTTTTCGAGACGCTCCACGTCTTCGAGAACTACCCCATCGTAGACGCCGGAGGGCTGCACATCGTCGACCTGCGCAGCGACGAGGCCACCCACTACCCCGTCACCCTGGCGCTGACCGGGGGAGACCAGATCACCCTGCGGCTGACGGTCGATCGCGCCCGCATCGAGGAGACCGCGGCGCTACGCCTGCTCCATCACCTCACCCTGCTGCTCTCCGGAATGGCCGCGGCGCGGGAGAGCCGGCTCGGCGAGATCCCGCTGCTCTCCGAGAGCGAGCGCCACCACCTCTGGGCCGAGTGGAACGATACCGCCCTCCCGGAAGCGCCAGGAGTGGTGGAGCTGTTCGAGGCGCAGGCGCGCCGCACGCCGGAAGCGGTGGCCGTAGCGCTCGCCGGGGACGAGGAGGCGGGGCTCACCTACCGCGAGCTCGCCCGCCGGGCGGACGGCCTCGCCCGGCACCTGCGCTCCCTCGGGGTCGGGCCGGAGGTGCCGGTGGGACTGTGTGTCGAGCACATCCCGGAGCTGGCGGTGGCGGTGCTGGGGATCTTCAAGTCTGGAGGCGCTCTCCTGGCTCTGGACCCCGCCCATCCGCCGGCACGGCGGGCGTTTTTGCTGGAAGATGCGGGGGTACGGGTGGTGGTGACGCAGGAGGACCTCACCCTTCCCCCGGGAGAGGGGGCGCCACCTCCCCCTGCTTCCGGCGATCTCGCCTACCTGATCTACACGTCCGGCACCACCGGCCAGCCCAAGGCGGTGCAGGTGGAGCACGGCATGCTCGCGGCCACTCTGGCTTCGACGCGGGAGCGGTTCGGATTCGCGGCCGGGGACCGCATGCCATGCCTGGCGCTCCCCACGTTCGACATCTCCCTTTTTGAGCTGCTGTCGCCGTTGCTGACCGGTGGCACGGCGGTGCTCTTTCCCTTGCGGCCGACGCTCGACGTGGAGCGCCTGGTCGACCGGCTGGGGGAGCTGACGTGCCTGCATGCCGTGCCGGCGCTGATGCGGCAGATCGTTGACTCGTTCCGGCGCCGCAGGCTTTCGGGCGAGAGGATGCGCCGGGTCTTCGTGGGCGGCGACGTGGTGCCGGCCGAGCTGCTGGAGGATCTGCGGGAGACCTTTCCGGCCGCCGAGGTGTGGGTCCTCTACGGGCCGACCGAGGGGACCATCCTCTGCGCCGCGCACCCGGTGCCGCCGCCCCCCGCGCCGGCCCGCTCGCTGTTGGGGCGGCCGCTCGCCGGCGCCGTGCTCCACGTCTGTAGCACCGACGGAGAGCTGCTGCCGGTGGGAGTGACGGGCGAGCTCTGGATCGGCGGCACCGGGGTCACCCGTGGCTATCTGGGCCGGGAAGAGCTGACCGCGGAACGGTACGTCCGGCGCGGTAGCGAGCGATTCTACCGCACGGGCGACCGCGTCCGGCGGATGGCCGACGGCACCCTGGAGTTCCTCGGCCGTCTCGACCAGCAGGTCAAGGTGCGCGGCGTGCGCATTGAGCCGGGGGAAATCGAGGCGGCTCTCGCGACGTTGCCCGGCGTCCGCGAGGCGGTCGTGGTGGCCCGGGAGGATCGATCCGGCCTGGTCGCCTATGTGGTCGGCGATGCCGCGGCCGAGGATCTGCGCAGGGCGTTGCGAGAGCGGCTGCCGGAGCACATGGTGCCAGCCGCTTTCATGACGTTGGCCGCTCTCCCCCTTACGCCGAACCGCAAGGTGGACCGCAAGGCCTTGCCGGCTCCGGAATGGCAAGGGTCCGAAGCGCAATATCAGACTCCACGGACGCCGGTCGAAGAGGTCCTCGCCGGACTCTGGGCCGAGATCCTCGGTCTCGAACGGGTCGGGGCGAACGATCACTTCTTCGAGCTGGGCGGCCATTCGCTGCTCGCGACACGGGTGATGTCGCGCTTGCGGGATGCCTTTGGGGTCGAGCTGCCGCTGCGCGACCTTTTCGAAGCCCCGGTGCTGGCGGACCTCGCCACGCGGATCGAGGCGGCGCTGCGATCCGGCGCGATGCGGCTCCAGCCGCCCATCGTCCCGGCGCCCCGGGAGAAGACCCTGCCCCTCTCCTTTGCCCAGCAGCGCCTCTGGCTCCTCGACCAGCTGGAGCCAGGCCGGCCGCTCTACAACATGCCGGCGGCGCTGCGCATCCAGGGACCGCTGGACGCCAGGGTGCTGGCCCTCTGCTTCGGGGAGATCCTGCGCCGTCACGAGGCTCTGCGCACGGTCTTCCCCGAGCGGGACGGCTCGCCGGTGCAGGTGATCCAGCCGCCAGCTCCCTTCGCGCTCGCCGTGGTGGACCTGTCGGGGCTGCCGGAGGAGCATCGCGAGGCGATGGCCCTTACCCTGGCCGCCGACGAGGCCGGCCGGCCGTTCGATCTCGATGGTCTTCGACGGGGCCCGCTGCTGCGCGGCCTGCTGCTGCGGCTCGCGAAGGAGGACCACCTCGCCGCGCTGACCCTGCACCACATCGTCAGCGACGGCTGGTCGATGGGGATCCTGGTCCGCGAGGTCACCGCTCTCTACACGGCGTTCGCCGCAGGCAGGCCCTCCCCCCTGGCCGAGCTGCCGGTGCAATACGCCGATTTTGCGGCCTGGCAACGTTCCTGGCTCCGCGGCGAGGCCCTGGAGAGCGAAATCTCCTATTGGCGGCGGCAGCTTGCGGGCCTGCCGCCGCTGCTCGATCTACCGGCCGACCGCCCCCGGCCCGCGGTGCAGAGCTACCGCGGCGCCACCCGGCCCGTGCGGCTGCCAAGCGGGCTCACCCGGCAGATCGAAACCCTGGGCCGGCGCGAGGGAGCGACGCTCTTCATGGTGCTGCTGGCAGGATTCCAGGCCCTGCTCGCGCGCTCCAGCGGACAGCAGGATCTCGCGGTGGGCACACCGGTCGCCGGGCGCAACCGGGTGGAGATCGAGGGGCTGATCGGGTTCTTCGTCAACACTCTGGTGCTGCGCGGCGATCTGAGCCGTGAGCCCACCTTCCGGGAGCTCCTCGGCCGGACCCGGGAGACCGCGCTGGCCGCCCATACGCACCAGGACGTACCATTCGAGAAGCTCGTCCAGGAGCTGGCGCCGGAGCGCAGCCTCGCCCACGCCCCCCTGTTCCAAGTGATGCTCGCCCTGCAAAATGCCGCGGCCGCAAGCCTGGAGATCCCGGGTCTGCACCTGCGGCTGGTGAACGGGGCGGCCCCGACGGCCCGGTTCGATCTCCTGCTCAGCCTCGAAGAGCACGGCGGCGGACTGACCGGCGGCATCGAATACGCCAGCGATCTGTTCGACGCCACGACCATCGACCGCCTGATGGGGCACCTCGAACGCCTGCTGGCGGCGGCGGTTGCGACACCCGACCTGCCGGCCTTCTCACTGCCCCTCCTAAGCCCTGCCGAGTGCGGGCAGATCCTGGTCGAATGGAACGACACCTGGGCCGTGCCCCCCCCCCGGGCATGCCTCCACGAGCTGTTCAAGGAGCAGGCCCGGCGGACCCCGCAGGCCGTGGCCCTCATCGACGGCACGCGGGAGATCCTCTACCGCGATCTGGACCAGGCCGCCAACGTGCTTGCAGCCAACCTTCGCCATCGCGGCGCCGGGCCGGAGTTGGTGGTCGGCGTCCACATGGAACGCACGGCCGAGATGGTGACCGCCCTGCTCGGCATTCTCAAGGCGGGAGCCGCCTATCTGCCCCTCGATCCTCAACTGCCGCAAGCCCGCCGGGATGCCCTGATCGCCGAAGGGCGTGTCTCGCTGGTAGTCGAGAGGGAGGGGGTTCCCTCTCTCCCGGGCGGGCGTGAGTGCGTGTGGGAGAGGGGGCCAGGGGGTGAGGGTCCCGTCCCCGACAACCTCGCCTACGTCCTCTTCACCTCCGGCTCCACGGGAACGCCCAAGGGAGTCGCCGTCACCCACCGCAGCGCCGTCGAGCTGGTGCGCTGGGCAGGCACGGTGTACGCGCCGGAGGAGCTGGCCGGAGTCCTCGCCTCCACCTCGCTGAGCTTCGACCTGTCGGTCTTCGAGATCTTCGTCCCGCTCTCCTGCGGGGGCACGGTGATCCTGGCGCAGAACGCCCTGGAGCTGCCGGATCTACCAGCCGCCGGGCGCGTCACCCTGGTCAACACCGTCCCTTCGGCCATGGCCGAGCTGGTGCGCGCGGGGAGCCTCGGGCCGTCCGTCCGCACGGTCAACCTGGCCGGCGAGCCCCTGCAGCGTTCTCTGGCAGATCGGATCTACGCGACCGGTGCCGTCGAGCGCGTCTGGAATCTCTACGGCCCGTCCGAGGACACGACCTACTCGACCTTTGCGCAGGTGCCCCGGGACAGCCTCGCAGCGCCGACGATCGGTCGGCCGGTCACGGCCACGAAGGCGTACGTGCTGGCATCTGGGCTGGAGCCGGTGCCGGTGGGCGTCGCAGGCGAGCTGTACCTTGGTGGCGCAGGCTTGGCGCGGGGATACTTGCACCGGCCCGACCTGACCGCCGAGCGTTTCCTCCCGAACCCGTTCGCGGCCGACGGCGGCCGGCTGTACCGCACCGGCGACCTGGTGCGGTGGTCGGCCGCGGGCGAGCTGGAGTTCCTCGGCCGTGTGGACCACCAGGTGAAGATCCGCGGCTTCCGCATCGAGCTGGGCGAGATCGAGGCGGCGCTGGTGGCCCTGGTCCGCGAGGCGGCCGTGGTGGTCCGGCAGGATCGGCTGGTGGCTTACGTGGCGGGCGATCTGCCGGCCGAGGCGTTGCGGCAGGCTCTGCGCGAGCGGCTGCCGGACTACATGGTGCCGGCCACTTTCGTGGCTCTCGACGCGCTCCCCCTCACCCCCAACGGCAAGGTGGACCGGAAGGCCCTGCCGGCTCCGGAGCGGGGGCCCTCCGGTGAGGGCTATCAGGCGCCGCGCACACCTGTCGAAGCAACGCTTTCCGGCATCTGGGCCGAGCTCCTCGGCCTTCCAGCCGTGGGCATCGAGGACGACTTCTTCGCCCTGGGAGGGCATTCGCTCCTGGCGGCGCAGGTCACGTCGCGCATCCGCCGGTCCTTCGGGGCTGAAATCCCGCTGCGGCGCCTCTTCGAGCTGCGGACGATCGCGGCTCTGGCTCCAGAAATCTCCTCGGAGACTGCCGCCGCTCCAAGCCTCACACCCCAGCACTGCGAGGGCGATCCGCCTCTTTCCTTCGCCCAGCTCCGGCTCTGGTTCCTGGCCCAACTGGAGCCCGGCAGCGCGGCCTACAACATTCCGGGCTTCTTCAGCCTCCGTGGAACGCTCGACCGCCCCCGCCTGGAGGCCGCGTTCGGCGAGGTCGTCCGCCGCCACGAGATCCTGCGCACCTCGTTCATCGAGCTGGACGGGGTCCCCGTCCAGCGGATCGCGCCGCCCCAGCCCTGGAGCTTGCCGCTGGTCGACCTCCGAAGGCTCCCCACGGACCGGCGCGAGGCCGAGGCACGGCGCCTCGCTCACCAGGAGGCGTGGCGCCCCTTCGACCTCGCGCGTCCGGTGCTGCTGCGCACGCTCCTGCTGCGGCTGGATGCGGAGGAGCACGCCTTCCTCCTCGCCGTCCATCACATCGTCAGCGACGGCTGGTCGATGGGACTCCTGATCCGCGAGGTGGCCGCGGTCCTCGCCGGCGCGCCCCTGCCGGAGCTGCCGGTCCAGTACGCCGACTATGCGGTCTGGCAGCAGCGGTGGCTCACGGGCGAGCCGCTGGACCGCGAGCTGGCCTTCTGGCAGCGGCAGCTCCGCGGCGTACCCCCGGTGCTCGATCTCCCCACGGACCACCCACGTCCGGCGGTCCAGTCCTTCCGCGGCGCCCTGGTCCCCTGCGCGCTTCCCGCCGGCCTTCTGGAGCGGCTCCGCGGCCTGGCGCAGCGGGAGGGGGCGACGCTCTTCATGGTTCTGCTCGCCGCGCTGGAGGCCCTGCTCTTCCGCCTCACCGGGAAGGAGGACTTCTGCGTCGGCTCACCCGTGGCGGGGCGCAGCCGGCTGGAGACCGAGCCGCTGATCGGGCTCTTCGTGAACACCCTGGCGCACCGCGCCGGCCTGGCGGGGGCACCGCGGTTCGACGAGTTGCTGGCCCGGGTGCACGAGACGGCCCTGGCCGCCTGGTCGCACCAGGAGATCCCCTTCGAGAAGCTGGTCGAGGCACTGCAGCCGGAGCGGAACCTGAGCCATGCGCCGCTGTTCCAGGTGATGCTCGCCTTTCAGCGCGCGCCCTGGCAGAGCGTGGACCTGCCCGGCTTGGCTCTGCGCCCGCTGGGCCTCGACAGCATGACTTCCAAGCTCGACCTCAACCTGATCCTCCACGAGAGCGGGGAGGGGGTGGGGGGCGGGCTCGAATTCGACACGGCGTTCTTCGACCGTACAACGGCCCTCCGCCTGCTCACCCAGCTCCGGACGCTCCTCGACGGGATCGCCGCGGATTCCTCCTGCCCGGTCGCGGAGCTGCCGCTGCTGCCGGCCGCCGAACGCCACCAGGTACTGGCGGAGTGGAACGACACCGTGGTGGATCGCGAAGAGGCCGCCCTGATCCACGAGCTGTTCGAGGTCTGGGCCGAGCGCACCCCCGGTGCGGTCGCCGCCGTCTGCGGCGGTGAGTCGATGACCTACCGCGAGCTTCAGGAGCGGGCCAACCGCCTGGCCCACCACCTGGCCCACCTCGGCATCGGTCCGGGCTCGCTGGTGGGCATTCACCTGCGCCGCGGGCTTCCGATGATCCCGGCCGTGCTCGCCGTGCTCAAGGCGGGCGCCGCCTACGTGCCGCTGGAGATCGGCCATCCTCCGGCCCGCCTGCAACGGCTCCTCGGCACGCTGGACATCTCGTGCGTGCTGACCGAGACCGCGCAGCTCGGCGTGCTGCCGTCGTTAAAAGACGTGGTCTGTCTGGATCGCATGGATCTGGAGGGCTACGAGCCGTCGGCGCCGCCGCGAAGATCCACGGCAGACGACCTCGCCTACGTCATCTTCACCTCGGGCTCGACCGGCACGCCCAAGGGAGTGATGGTGCGCCACCGCCCGGTGGTCAACCTGCTCCGCTGGGCGCACCGGACCTTCGAGTTCTCGCCGGCCGACCGGGCGCTCTTCGTCACCTCCCTTGCCTTCGACCTCTCGGTCTTCGACATCTTCGGCCTGCTGGGGGCCGGCGGCTCGATCCGCATCGCCACCGAGGAGGAGATCCGTGATCCGCAGCGCCTGCTGAAGGCGCTGGCGGAGGAGCCCATCACGTTCTGGGACTCGGCCCCGGCCGCCTTGGAGCAGACCGTGCCGTTCCTGTCTGGGATGGACCCGCAGGCGTGCCCGGCGCTCCGCCTCGTGTTCCTGAGCGGCGACTGGATTCCGGTGACCCTCCCCGGCCGCGTCCGTGAGCGCTTCCCCAGTGCCCAGGTGATCTCGCTGGGCGGCGCCACCGAGGCCACGGTCTGGTCGAATGTCTTTCCCATCGAGCGGGTCGATCCGGCCTGGACCAGCATCCCGTACGGGCGGCCGATCGAAAACGCGCGCTACCACGTGCTGGATGCGCAGCTCGCCCCCATTCCAGTGGGCGTGCCGGGCGATCTGTACATCGGAGGCGACTGCCTGGCCGACGGCTACGCCCGGGAGCCGGAGCTGACCGCCGGCAAGTTCCTCCCCGATCCCTGGAGCACCACGCCGGGCGCCCGCCTCTACCGCACCGGCGACCGGGCCCGCTACAGGCCGGACGGCAACCTGGAGTTCCTGGGGCGCCTCGACCATCAGGTCAAGATCCGCGGCTTCCGCATCGAGCTGGGCGAGATCGAAGCCGCTCTCCTTGCCCTCCCCGGCGTCCGCGAGGCGGTCGTAGTGGTGAGACCCAACACATCAAATGACCTCCGGTTGGTGGCCTACGTGACCGGCGACGCCGTCGTCGACACGCTGCGCCCGGCACTGCGGGAGCGGCTGCCGGAGCCCATGGTGCCCTCCGCCTTCGTAGCCCTGGCCACGCTCCCCCTCACCCCGAATGGCAAGGTCGATCGCAAGGCCCTGCCGGACCCGGAGCAGCAGAGCGCAGAAGAGGGCTATCTGGCGCCACGCACGCCGGTCGAAGAGGTCCTCGCCGGTCTCTGGGCCGACCTCCTCGGCCGCGAACGGGTCGGGGTGGCCGATCACTTCTTCGAGCTGGGTGGCCACTCGCTGCTGGCAACGCAGGTGATCTCGCGCCTGCGAGAGGCCTTCGGAGTCGAAATTCCGCTGCGCGAGCTGTTCGAGGCTCCGACGCCGGCGGACCTCGCCGTCCGGCTCGAGGCGGCGCGGCGGAGCGGCGCGGCCCCTCCGGCTCCGCCCCTCCTGCCCGTGCCGCGCGCCGGCGATCCGCCCCTCTCGTTCGCCCAGGAGCGCCTCTGGTTCCTCGACCAGCTCGAGCCGGGCTCTCCGGCCTACAACATCCCGGGCGCGGTGGAGATCACGGGCGACCTCGACGGGGCCGTCCTCGCCGCGGCCCTGCGCACCGTCCTGGACCGCCACGAGGTGCTGCGCACGGTCTTCCCCGTGGTCGACGGCGAGCCCCGCCAGCGCATCCTGGCGGCGTTGGAGGTCGGCCTGCCGCTGCTCGATCTCGCCGGCCTGCCGCCGGACCTTCGCCGCAGCGAGGCGGAGCGGCTGGCCGGAGAGCACGCCCTGCTCCGCTTTGATCTGACCCGCGGACCGCTGCTCGACGCGCGGCTCCTGCGGCTGGATTCCGGCCATCACCGCCTCCTCGTCGTCCTGCACCACGTGATCTGCGACGGCTGGTCCCTCCCCCTCCTGGTGCGCGAGACCGGAGCGCTCTACGCCGCCGCGCAGCTCCCCGAGTTGCCGGTCCAGTACGCCGACTTCGCCGTCTGGCAGCGGCAGGTGGTCGCGGCCTCGGGACAGAGCGAAATCGCCTGGTGGCAGGACCGGCTGAGCGGCGAGATCGTCCCGCTGGAGCTGCCCACCGACCGGGCACGACCTCCCGTGCAGACCTTCCGCGGCGCGCAGAGCACGCGCGTCCTCCTCCCGAATCTCACGGCCCGGCTGCACGCCTTCGGCCGGGCGCATGGCGCCACGCTGTTCATGACGCTCCTCGCCGCGATCCAGGCGCTCCTCCACCGCCACAGCGGCCAGGACGACGTCCTGGTCGGCGCACCGGTGGCCGGCCGGCGTGCGGTCGAGACCGAAGAGCTGATCGGCTGCTTCCTGAACACCCTTGTCCTGCGCACCGACCTCGGCGGCCGGCCCGGCTTCCGCGAGCTGGTGGCGCGGGTCCGGGAGGTCACCCTCGGCGCCTGGTCGCACCAGGACGTGCCCTTCGAGGCCGTCCTCGCCAGCCTCCCCCAGCAGCGCGACCTCTCGCGGACGCCGCTTTTCCAGGTGATGGTCAACCTGCTCAATCTCCCCCCGACGGAGATGCGCCTGCCGGGGCTGACGCTCGCGGGCTCGACCACGGCGACGCCCCTCTCCAAGCTCGACATGACCTTCTACGTCAGCGAGCGGGACGGCGGGGTGCGCGTCGAGCTGGTCTACAACGCCGACCTGTTCGACGCCGCACGCATGGAAGACCTCCTCGCCCAGCTCGAAACGCTGCTGGACCAGGCGCTGGAGCGGCCCGAGGCCCCGATCGGCGGGCTCTCGCTGGTCACCGCCGCGGCCCGAGCCGTCCTGCCCGATCCGGCCGCAGAGCTGTCGGCCGCCTGGGAGGGCGCGGTGCACGAGGTCTTCGCGCGTCAGGCTCGCCAGACCCCCGGAGCTCTGGCCGTGACCGATCCGGCGGAATCGTGGACCTACGCTGAGCTCGCCGAGCGCGCCGGCCAGCTCGCAGCCTTCCTGCGGGCTCATGGCGTCGGACAGGGCGACGTGGTCGCCTTCTGGGCGCATCGCAGCGCCCCCCTCGTCTGGGGTGTGCTCGGCGCTCTGGAGGCCGGCGCCGCCTTCCTGATGCTCGATCCACGCTACCCGGCGCCACGCCAGGCCCAGATGCTGGAGATCGCCCGGCCGTCCGCCTGGCTCCAACTCTCGGCGGCGGTCCCGGTGCCGGCGGAGATCGACAGCGCGCTCGATGCGATCGGCTGCGCCTGCCGCCTGACGCTGCCGGCCCGGGCCGACGGCTTCCTCGCGCCTCTTCTCGAGGATGCGCCGGCCGCTCCTCCAGCCGCAGAGGTGGGACCGGACAATGTCGCCTATGTGGCGTTCACCTCCGGCTCGACGGGAGTCCCCAAGGGCGTGCTCGGCCGCCATGGGTCGCTGTCGCACTTCATCCCCTGGCTGCGCGCCCGCTTCGCGCTGACAGCGGACGACCGTTTCAGCCTGCTCTCCGGCCTGGCGCATGATCCGCTGCACCGGGATCTCTTCACGCCGTTGCAGATCGGGGCCACGGTCGTCATCCCCGACCCGGAGACGATGGATGAGCCCGGCCGGCTCGCCACCTGGATGCGCCGCGAGGGGGTGACGGTCACCCATCTCACGCCCGCCCTGGGTCAGGTGCTCACCACCGAGGCGCCCGACGCTCCCCCGGTCGAAGTCCCCTCGCTGCGCTGGGCGTTCCTGGTGGGCGACGTCCTCACCCGCCGCGACGTGGCGCGGCTGCGCCGCCTCGCTCCGGGGGTCACCTGCGTCAACTACTACGGCTCCACCGAGACCCAGCGCGCGGTCGGCTATCACCTCGCCGAGGAGCACGGCCCCCGGGAGATCCTCCCGCTCGGCCGCGGCATCCCGGACGTCCAGCTCCTGGTGCTCAACCCGGCCGGCGCCCTCGCCGGCATCGGCGAGCTGGGCGAGATCTCGATGCGCAGCCCACATATCGCCCTCGGGTATCTGAGGGGTCTGGGCGATCCGCAGCTCACCGCCGAGCGCTTCGTGGCCGATCTCTACCGGACCGGCGACCTCGGGCGCTACCTGCCGAACGGCGAGGCGGTCTTCGCCGGGCGGGCCGATACGCAGGTCAAGATCCGCGGCTTCCGCATCGAGCTGGGGGAGATCGAAGCGGCGCTCGGCCGTTTCCCGGGGGTTCGCGAGGCGGTGGTCATCGCACGCCAGCACCAGGGAACGGAGCGCTATCTGGCCGCCTACCTGGTGCCTGCCCCCGGAGTGACCCTCACCGAGCGGGAGCTGCGCGCCTTCCTGCGCGATCGGCTGCCGGACTTCATGGTGCCGGCCACCTTCACGCTCCTCGATGCGCTGCCGCTGACGCCCAACCGGAAGGTGGACCGCAGGGCCCTGCCGGCGCCGGAATGGCGCCCCACCGAGGACGCCTGGCAGGCGCCGCGGACGGCGGTCGAGGAGGTCCTGGCCGGCCTCTGGGCCGAGGTGCTGGGCCGCGAGCGGATCGGGGCAACGGACGACTTCTTCGCCCTGGGCGGCCACTCGCTCCTGGCCACGCGGGTGATCTCGCGCCTACGCGCCGCGTTCGGCATCGAGA
>Ga0126309_10000111_pt1 | contig 27108 bp, 1 predicted proteins | sample Plot56_FD_92541 | JGI IMG/M metagenome (GOLD analysis project Ga0126309, IMG submission 92541) | Serpentine soil microbial communities from UC McLaughlin Reserve, CA, USA - Plot56 | ecosystem: Environmental > Terrestrial > Soil > Grasslands | place: USA: UC McLaughlin Reserve, Lake County...
ATCTTTCGTTTGCGCATCCTGAGATCTTACGTGGAGAGGGAGGGAGAAGGGGAGATCCCCTGCTAAAATGCCCGTCCACGTGCCGGAGTGGCGAAATGGCAGACGCAGGAGACTTAAAATCTTTGGTCCGCAAGGACATGCGGGTTCGAGTCCCGCCTCCGGCACCACGATTTAGATCAACAACTTACAAGCATTGCCGGTTTCGGGGTCTGCGATCCCGAGATGGAGAAGCGCCGCCTGCCTAGCCGTCCCAGCGGATTACCCTCAGAATCAACTCTGGTTATCTCTGGACGGAGCCGCCCGGGAGGCGCAGGCGTTCCATCACCGCCTTCTGCCGTTGCTGCGCGGCCCTCTGCTGCTCGGCGAGGCTCTGCACTCTCTGCAAGGTCCCCGTCTCCTCGCCTCCCAGGTGACGGGCGAGGGCCGCCACGGTCGGGAAGCGGAAGAGGTCGAGGACGGGGATCTCGCGGCCCAGAGCCTGCTTGAGCTTCTGGTGGGCCCGGACGATCAGCAGCGAGTGGCCTCCCAGGTCGAAGAAGTTGTCGTGCAGGCCGATGCGGGCGACCCGCAGGAGGTCGCGATAGATCTCCGCAATGATTCGCTCCAGGGCGCTCTGCGGCTCGGCGTAGGTGCCGCCTTCGGGTCTCGTCTCCAGCGGCTCGGGGAGGGCACGACGGTCGACCTTGCCGCTTGGGCTGAGCGGCAGGGCCGGGACCGGTACATAGGCCACCGGCACCAGGGGCTCCGGGAGCCGGGTGCGCAGGAAGGCTCGCAGGTCCGAGGCCCCAGGTATCTCATCTCCGCTCGGTATGATCCAGGCGATCAGACGCCGGGTATCTCCCGTGCCGCGGGCGTCGGCGACGGCGTCGCGCACGGCGGGGTGGAGGCGCAGGGCGGCTTCGATCTCTCCGGGCTCGATGCGGTAGCCGCGGACCTTGAGCTGACGGTCGGCGCGTCCGGCGAAGAGGAGATCGCCGTCCGGCCTCAGGACGGCCAGATCGCCCGTGCGGTAGAGGCGGGCTCCGGGCTCGCCAGCGAAGGGATCCGGAACGAAACGCTCGGCGGTCAGCTCAGGACGCCCCAGATAGCCGCACGCCACCCCGGCGCCGCCAAGCCACAGCTCGCCTTTCACCCCCGCCGGCACCGGTGTGAAGAAACGGTCGAGCACGTAGGACCGGGCGCCCGGGATCGGCCGGCCGATCGGGACCAGGGCGCCGGGAGACAAGTCGGACAGCTCGCGGCGGGTTGCTACGATCGTCGTCTCGGTGGGGCCGTAGGTGTTGACCAGGCGTACCGCGGAGCCGATACGCTGCTTCCAGAGGGCGAAGCGGCCCGCCAGAGCCTCTTCCCCGCCGAGGATCAGCAGCCGGAGGTGCGGCGGCAGCTCCAGGTTCTCGGCTTCCAGGCCGGTCACCAGCTCGTGCCAGAAGGCCGTGGGCAGGTCGAGGACGGTGATGCCGAGGCGTCCCAGCTCGCGCAGGAAGTGCGGGACCGATTCCGCCATTTCGTCGGGGCGCAGCACCAGGGTGGCGCCGGCGGCCATGGCCGGCCAGATCTCTTCGGCGCTGGTGTCGAAGCCGAGAGAAGCGAACTGGAGGACCCGGTCGCCCGGGACGAGCTCGTAGGTCTCCCGGGCGGCGCGGACGAAGGAGGCGATGGCGCGGTGGGGGACGACGACCCCCTTGGGGAGGCCGGTGGAGCCGGAGGTGTAGATGACGTAGGCAGCGGCCTCGGGGAAGCCGCCTGCGGCGGGAACCTCACCCCCTGGCCCCCTCTCCCACGCGCGCTCACTCCCCTCCGGGAGAGGGCGAAAAGCGACAGCTCCGGAGTCCTGCACCATGTACTCCCTCCGCTCCTGCGGATAGGCCGGATCAACGGGCAGATAGGCGGCTCCGGCCTGGAGGACGGCGAGCATGGAGACGATGAGGTCGGGGGTGCGCCCGGCGGTGAGGGCGACGATCGTGCCGGGGCCGATGCCATCGGCGATCAGGCTCCGAGAACGGAGGCTCGCTTGCTCGACCAGCTCGGCGTAGGTCAGGCAGAGGCCGCCGGCTTCGAGGGCCACGGCGCCGGGGGTGCGGGCGGCCTGCTCTTCGACGAGGCGGTGGAGCAGCAGCGGGCCTGGAGGGACGGCGGGGCCGCGGCTCCAGGCGTGGAGCTGGAGCGCCTGCTCGTTTCTGCTGATCAGAGGGAGGCTCCAGAGGTTGCGCTCCGGATTGGCGGCGGCGGCTTCCAGCAGGGTGTGGAGCTGGCCGGCGAACCGGCTCAGGGTCGCCTCGTCGAAGAGGGTGGCGCTGTAGCTGAGAGCGCCTGCGATGCCGTCCGCACTCTCTCCCAGCCAGAGCTCCAGGTCGTAGTCGACTTTTTCGCCGGCCGCGGCCAGGGCGCTCAGCCGGACTCCGGTGCTCAGCTCGGCCTGGGTCGGCGGGAAGTTCTGCAGCACCAGGAGGGCCTGGAAGAGCGGCGTGCGCGAGGGGTCGCGCGGGAGCTGCAAGGTCTCCAGGAGCTTCTCGAACGGGATGTCGGCGTGCGCGGCGTATGCCTCCAAGGTGGTCTCGCGGACCTGGCCGAGGAGCGTGGCGAACGAGGCGTCTTCCGGCAGGGCAGTGCGCAGCACCAGGGTGTTGATGAAGAAGCCGATGAGCGGTTCCAGCTCCCGGCGCGGCCGGTTGCCGCTGTAGGTGCCCACCATCACGTCGTCCTGGCCGCTCCAGCGCCCGAGGAGGGTCTGGTAGCCGGCGAGGACGACCATGAACAGGGTCGTGCCGTGCCGCCGGGCCAGCTCCTGGAGACTGCGGCTGAGCGGCGGCGGCAGATGGAACGGCACCTTGCCGCTCCGGCTGCTGCGCACCGGCGGGCGCGGCCGGTCGGTGGGGAGCTCGAGGAGCGGCGGCGCACCGGCGAGCCGCTGGCGCCAGAAATCCGCCTGTCCCTCCAGCGCCGCGCCGGCCAGGCGCCGGCGTTGCCAGACCGCGTAGTCGGCATATTGGACGGACAGGGGGGGCAGGGAGACTTGAGACCGCCGCGCGATGGCCTCGTAGACGATGGCCAGCTCCCGGCGGAGGATGCCCATCGACCAGCCGTCCGCGATGATGTGGTGCACGGTCAGCAGGAGGGCGTGGTCCCCCGGGCCGAGGCGCACGATGCGGCTGCGCAGCAGCGGCGCAATGGAGAGATCGAAGCCGGTGGCGGCCTCGTCGCGCGCCTGGCCGCGGAGCTCGCCGCTCCGCACGCTCTCCGGCAGGGCCGACAGATCGATCACCGGCACGTCCAGCCGGACCTCCGGGAGCACGATCTGGAACGGCTCCGGTTCCCGGTCCTCGGGGCCGGCCGCGAACCGGGTGCGGAAGACCTCGTGCCGGCGGACGAGCCCGCGCAGGGCCTCAGTCAGAAGGGGGATCGCGAGCGGCCCCTCGATGCGCAGGGGGCTCGGGATGTTGTAGGCCGGGTTGCCCGGCTCCAGACGGTCGAGGATCCACTCGCGGAGCTGGGAGAAGGAGACCGGGAAACGGTTCTCCCCCGGATGCCGGGGAAGGGGGGCGAGGCGGTCGTCTACCGGTGCGGCGGCCTTTTCCGCTTCCGCGATCACCCGCGCCAGCCCTTCGAGGATGGGCTGCTCGAACACCAATCGCAATGGGACCTCTACGCGGAAGGCGTTGCGGACCGCGGCCACCAGGCGGGTGGCGAGGAGCGAGTGGCCGCCGAGCTCGAAGAAGTGGTCGGCCGCCCCGACCCGTTCGAGCCCGAGGAGCTCGGCCCAGATCCCGGCGAGGATCCCTTCGATCGGCGTGCGCGGCGCGACGTAGGTCTCCTCGGCCCGTTGCTGCTCCGGAGACGGCAGGGCCTTGCGGTCCACCTTGCCGTTCGGGGTGAGAGGGATCGCGGCCAGCGTCACGAAGGCGGCCGGTATCATGTGCTCCGGCAGCCGCTCCTGCAACGACCGGCTCAGCTCCTCGGCCGTGAGGTCACCGACGACATAGGCCACCAGCAGCCGGTCGGATCGATCCTGCCGCACCACCACGACCGCCTCGCGGACTCCGGGCAGGCTGGCGAGCGCGGCCTCGATCTCGCCCAGCTCGATACGGAAGCCGCGGATCTTGACCTGATGATCGAGCCGTCCCAGGAACTCCAGATTGCCGTCCGGCCGGTAACGGGCCCGGTCGCCGGTGCGGTAGAGGCGGCCGCCCGGCATGGTGCTCCAGGGATCGGGGAGGAACTTGTGCGCCGTCAGCTCCGGCTCGCGGGCGTAGCCGTCGGCCAGGCAGCCGCCGCCGATATACAGATCTCCCGGCACACCCACCGGAGAGGGGGCGAAATCCGGGCCACTTTGCGGATCAAGTACGTGGTAGCGCGCGTTCTCGATCGGCCGGCCGTACGGGATGCTGGTCCAGGCCGGATCGACCCACTCGACCGGGAAGACGTTGGACCAGACGGCGGCCTCGGTGGCGCCGCCCAGCGAGATGACGCGGGCGCCGGGGAAGCGCTCGCGGACGCGATCGGGGAGGGTCACCGGAATCCAGTCGCCGCTCAGGAAGACGAGGCGCAGCGCCGGACGGGCCTGCGGGTCCATGCCTGGGAGGAACGGCACGGTCTGCTCCAGCGCCGCCGGGGCCGAGTCCCAGAACGTGATCGGCTCCTCGGCCAGGGCACGCAGCAGGCGCTCCGGGTCGCGGATCTCCTCCTCGGTGGCGATGCGGATCGAGCCTCCGGCGCCCAGCAGGCCGAAGATGTCGAAGACCGAGAGATCGAAGGAGAGGGAGGCGACGAAGAGCACCCGGTCGGCCGGCGAGAAATCGAAGGTCCGGTGCGCCCAGCGGAGCAGGTTGACGACCGGACGGTGGCGGACCATCACCCCCTTCGGCGTGCCGGTCGAGCCCGAGGTGAAGATGATGTAGGCGAGGTCGTCCGGCGAGGATCTCCGCGGTGGCGCCGACGGCTCGTATCCCTCCAGATCCACCCAGTCCAGGCAGACCACGTCCCGCAGCGCAGGGAGCCCGCCGAGCTGCGCCGATTCGGTCAGCACGCAGGAGATGTCCAGCGCGCGGAGAATCCACTCCAGGCGGGCGGGTGGATAGCCGATCTCCAGCGGCACATAGGCGGCGCCCGCCTCCAGCACGGCGAGAACGGCTGGAATCATCGGAATCCCGCGGCGCAGGTGGATTCCCACCAGCGAGCCCGGGCCGGCGTCGAGGCTCCGCAGGTGCCAGGCCAGGCGGTGGGCCTGTTCCGCGAGCTCGCCGTAGGTCAGGACTACACCGCCACAGACGGCGGCGACGGCGCCGGGGGTGCGCTGGGCCCAGGCAGCGAACAGCTCGTGGATAAGCGTGGGCTCATCGCACTCCACCACGGTGTCGTTCCACTCCAGCAGAAGCTGGTGGCGCTCGGCATCGGGCAGCAGCGGCAGCTCCGCGACCGTGCGTTCCGGCGCCTCCACGGCCGCGGTGAGCAGCCTCTCGAGCTGCCCGGTCAGGCGGTCGATGGTCGTGGCGTCGAACAGGTCGGTGGCGTATTCGGCCGTGCCGCCGAGCCCGCCGTTGTGCTCCTCCAGGCTGAGCAGGAGATCGAATTTCGCCATGGTCCCGGTGCCGCTCACCGGCCGCAGGCGCAGGCCTCGGAGATCCAGGCTCGCCACGGGAGCGTTCTGCAGCGCGAGCATCACCTGGAACAGGGGCGTGTGGGCGAGGCTCCGCTCCGGCGCGAGCTCCTGGATCAGCCGTTCGAACGGCACGTCCTGGTGCGCATGGGCGGCCAGCGCGGTCTCGCGGACCCGGCCGAGCAGCTCCAGGAAGGACGGCTCGCCAGCCAGATCTCCCCGCAGCACCAGGGTATTGACGAAAAACCCGATCAACCCCTCGGTCTCCATTCGGTTGCGGCCGGCGACCGGGGTCCCGACCGCGAGGTCCTGCTGCCCGCTGGCGCGCGCCAGCAGAGCCTGGAAGCCGGCCAGCAGCACCATGAAGAGCGTCGCCCCTTCGCGGCGGCCGAGGGCCTGCGCCTGGCGGACGAGCGCGGCGGGCAGGCGCACGGGCCGCCAGGCGCCGCGGAAGCTCGCGGTGGCCGGGCGGGCGCGGTCGGTGGGGAGAGCCAGGAGAGGTGGCAGGCCGGCGAGCTGCTGCCGCCAGAAGGAGATCTGGCGCTCCAGGGCTTCGCCGTGCAGCCAGTCGCGCTGCCAGGCCGCGAAATCGGCGTACTGCACCGGCGGCTCGGGTAACGGGGAGACGGGAGAGGGGCGGCCCTCGGCGAACACCGGGTAGAGGGTCCCGACCTCACGCACCAGGAGGCCCAGGGACCAGCCGTCGCTGACGATGTGGTGCATGGTCAGCGCGGCGATGTGGTCCTGCTCGCCCAGCCGTAGCAGCAGGCCGCGGAGCAGGGGACCCCGGGCGAGATCGAACGGGCGGACCGTCTCGGCGCCAGCCAGGGCGAGGGCCGGCGCTTCGCGGGCGCCTTCAGGCAGCCCCGACAGGTCCGCCACGGGCAGCGGGAAGGGGACCGGCGGCCGGATCACCTGCACCGGCGCGCCGTCCACCTCGGCGAAGACCGTGCGCAGAGCCTCGTGCCGGCGGGAGATCTCCCCGAGGCAGGCCGCCAGGATCGTGGCGTCTAGCGCTCCCTCGACGCGCAGCGCCACCGGGATGTTGTAGAGCGGACTGCCCGGTGTAAGCCGGTCGATGAACCAGAGTCGCTGCTGGGCGAAGGACAGAGGCAGAGGTCCTTCGTGAGGAACCGGAACGAGGGGCGGCGCGCCAGCCGTCTCGTCGCGCGAGCGGAGCGCCTCCACCCGGGCGGCCAGGGCAGCCACGGTGGGCACTTCGAAAAAGGCGCGCAGGGACATCTCGACGCCGAACGCCTCCCGGACCCGCGACACCGCCTGGGTGGCGAGCAGGGAGTGGCCGCCGAGGGCGAAGAAGCTCTCCTCGCGGCCGACGCGGGGCAGGCCCAGCAGCTCGGCGAACATCCCCGCCAGCAGCTCCTCGGTCCAGGTCCGGGGGGGCTCTCCGCCGGCCGGCTCCGCCGCGGCATCGGCTCTCTCCCGCCAGGTCCGCGCCAGCTCCCGGCGGTCTACCTTGCCGTTGGGGGTGAGCGGCAGGGCCTCGAAGAAGGCGAACCGGGAGGGCACCATGGCGTCCGGCAGCCGGTCCAGCAAGTGGTGGCGCAGCGCGCCGGTGTCGACCGCGCCGCTCTTCCCGGTAACGCAGGCCACCAGGATCGGGCCTCCGGGGTCCTCTCCGACGACGACCGCCGCCTCCCGTACCTCCTCGTGCGCAGCGAGCGCCGCCTCAACCTCCCCCGGCTCGATGCGGAAGCCGCGGATCTTGATCTGGTCGTCGATGCGGCCGAGGAATTCGAGCTCGCCGCCTCTCCCCAGGCGGACGAGGTCACCCGTGCGATAGAGGCGCTCTCCGGTTCTCCCTGTCCCCGCGAACGGATCGGGGACGAAGCGCTCGGCGGTCAGGTCGGGTCGTCCCAGGTAGCCGTGGGCGAGACCGTCGCCGCCGATCCACAGCTCGCCCGGCGCGCCGGGCGGCACCGACTGGAACCGTGGGCCGACCACCCAGAGGCGCGTGTTGGCGACGGGGCGTCCGATCGCCACCGGTCCTGTCCCGGCCTCGTCCGGCGCGATCTCGTGGACGCAGCAGCCAACGGTGGCCTCGGTCGGGCCGTACTCGTTGATCAGCCGGGTCTGGGGCGCATGCTCGCGCCACGGCGCCACGCTCTCGCGCTTGAGCGCCTCGCCGCCGATCACCAGAGCGCGGGAGCTCCGGTCGTAGTCCTCGGGGCGCAGCTCGCGGCCTAACAGGTCGAGGTGCGCCGGGGTGAGCTTGACCAGGCTGAAGCCCGCGCCCTCGCGCAGGGAGGCGGCCAGCGCGTCGAGCCCTTCGTCAAGGAGACGGACCGCGGTACCCGCGGCGAGCGGCACGAGGAGGCTGGTGACGGTGAGGTCGAACCCGATCGCCGAATGGACGGGCGCCCCCGCCCCCTCGCCGGCCGCATAGGCCTGCCGCGCCCAGAGCAGATAGTTGGCCAGGCCGCGGTGCGGGATCATCACCCCCTTCGGCCGGCCCGTCGATCCGGAGGTGTAGAGGACGTACGCCAGATCGGCCGGCCCGGCAGCGGACGGCGGATCGTCCGCGCTCTGCGAAGAGATCGCCTCGCCGTGGTCCGCGAGCCAGCCGCCGGTGAGCAGGAGGGAGAGTCCCGCATCCTCCACCATCCAGGACAGGCGCCCGGCCGGAGATCCCGGATCGAGCGGCACATACGCGGCGCCCGCCTTGAGGATGCCGAGCAGGGCCTCCACCAGCTCGGGTGAGCGCTCCAGGCGGAGGCCGACGAGCGAGCCCGGCCCCAGGCCCACGGCGCGCAGATGGTGGGCTAGCCGGTTGGCGCGGGCGTTCAGCTCGGCGTAGGTCCAGGTTCGCCCCGCGCGGGCCAGGGCCGTGGCGTACGGTGCGCGGCGCGCCTGCTCCTCGAACAGCTGATGGGCGCAGAGGTTCGCGCGGACCGCGCTCTCCGTCTGGTTGAATTCGAAAATCAGCCGCCGCTCCGATTCCGTAAGCACGTCGATCTCGCCGAGGGGGAGGCCGGCGAGCAATCCGTCCAGAACACGGAAGAACCGCTCCAGGAGGCGCTCGGCCTCCTCCCTTTGAACCAGCGCCGGGTCACAGACGAGGGCGCAGCGCAGCGACCGGCCGTCGTCGAATACGGAGAGACGCAGGCCGAAGCGGTCGAGCCCCAGGGAGCCGTCGCCGATCGTGAAGCGTGGGCCGCCGGGGGCCGCCCACAGCTCCCGTGGCCGCCGGTAATCGAACCCGAAAGGCCAGCCCGCGACGCCGTGCTCCGCGAGCAGCCGCTCGACCGACTCGGAGGAGAAAAAATCCTGGCGCCGCGAGACCTCGGCCATCGTGGCGGAGAGGCCCCGGCTCAGCTCCGCGAGGATCGAATCTACGGTCGCGCGCGCGCGGACCGGGAGGTAGCGGGCGAAGGGACCGAGGGCGTTCTCCAGCTCCGCGAAGGTCCTGCCGTCGAACAGGGTGCCGACGATGATCTCCTCCTCGCCCGTCGAGAGGTGGAGCGCCGCGTGCCAGACGGCGAGGAGGATCGCGGAGACCGTGGTCTCCAGCCGCGCTGCGCCTTGCTCGACCGGACCCAGCTCGATCGTCCGGCTCACCTGCTCCGGACGGAAAGGCTGGCCATTGGGGAGGCCATCAGGAAGACCAAAGCGGCCCCAGGTCACGCGCACCAGAGCCGAGAGGTCCTGCTTGCGCCAGAAGGCGGGTCCGGAGTCCTCGGCCGGAGAGCCCTCCCAGTCGTGGAGGATCTCGGCGAGGTCGGCGTACTGCAGAACCTCCTCCTCCGCGCTCTCGGAGAAGCCGCCGAGATACGCCGCGGCGATCTCCGCCGCCAGAAGATCGAGGGAGGCGCCGTCCGCGGCGAGCGCGGGCTGGGCCAGGAGGAAGGCGTGGCGTTCCGTCTCCAGCTCCACCAGTGCGGCGCGCAGCAGGGGACCGTTCGCGAGATCGAAGGGGCGGTCGGCCAGGCCCGGCTCGCTCCAGTCGATGCCGGCGGAATCCTCCACGGACTGGACCGGGACGCTCAGGGAGGGGAGCAGCGGGAAGGTGGTGCGCAGGATCTCGTGGCGCTCCACAACCTGCTCCACGGCCTTTGCCAGACGCGCCCGCTCGAGCGGCCCCTCGATGTCGATCCGGGCCTGGACGGTGAAGGCGGCGGAGGGCTCCCCGCGTTGCGCCCACCAGACGTGCTGCTGCCGCGGGGAAAGGCGGAAACCCTGGCTGACGGTCTTCTGCATCGTTGTTGTTTCTCCGCTCGGTCGGCTGCTCAGGAGGCCGTCTGGTCGACCAGGACCCGGCGGCGCGCGCGCCCTAGGGCGAGGCTCCGCCGCTCCTGGTCCCGCCGTTCTTCTTGCTGCGCTTCCAGCCGGGCGAGCTCCGCCGCGATCTCGCTCAGGCGGACGTCCGGGCGCTCGGTCACGCTGCGCAGGACCAGCGTGAAACCTTCGAGGAGGCGGGCGATGGTCGCGGCCTCGAACAGATCGGTGCTGTATTCCGCCAGGCCGGCGATGCCCTCCCCGGTCTCGATCAGGTTGAGCAGAAGGTCGAATTTCGCCGTCGTCCGGGGCAGGTCGACGGAGGTCAGGGTGAGGTCCCGCAGGCCCTGCGCCGCGGCCGGAGCGTTCTGGAGGACGAGCTTGAGCTGGAAGAGCGGAGTTCGGCTCAGGTCGCGCTCCGGTTTCAGCAGCTCCACGAGTCGCTCGAATGGGGCGTCCTGGTGCATGTAGGCCTCCAGGGTGTCCCGGCGCACCTGCCGCAGGATCTCGCGGAAGGTAGGGTCTCCGGAGAGGTCGAAGCTCAGCACGAGCTGGTTGACGAAGAGGCCGATGAGCCCTTCGAGCTCGGAGTGGCGGCGGTTCGCGATGTCGGTGCCGAGGACCGGTCGATCCGTCCCGGACTGCCGGTGCACGAGGACCGCGAAGGCGGCCAGCAGAGTCATGAAGAGCGTCGCATCCTCCTGCCGTCCGAGGCTCCGCAGCGGCTCCAGAACGCCGGGGAGAGCCACCGGCAGGCTGGCGCCCCGGCCGCTGCGCACCGGCGGCCGGGGGCGGTCGGCCGGGAGCTCCGCCGGAGGGAGACCGGCGAGCCGCGCCCGCCAGTAGTCGAGCTGGCGGTCCAGAAGATCACCCTGCAGCCAGCCCCGCTGCCAGACTGCGAAGTCGGCGTACTGGACAGAGAGCTCGGGCAGGTGCGAGGGCCTGCCCTCGGCAAACGCCGCGTAGAGAGCCGTGACCTCGCGGACCAGGACGTCCATCGACCAGCCGTCGCCGGCGATGTGGTGCAGGGTCAGCGCGGCGACGTGGTCATCCTCTCCCAGCCGCAACAGCACACCGCGCAGCAGCGGAGCGCACCCGAGATCGAACGGCCGGCCGGCCTCTTCGCCGGTCAGGGCGAGAGCCCTGGCCTCGCGCTCTCGCTCCGGCAGGCCCGACAGGTCGACCACCGGCAGCCCAAACGGGGCCGGCGGCTGGATCACCTGCACCGGCGCGCCCTTGCGGTCGGCGAAGACCGTGCGCAGCACCTCGTGGCGGCGCATGACCTCCCCGAGACCGCGCGCCAGCGCCTCGGCGTCCAGTGGCCCTGCGATGCGCAGCGCCACCGGCATGTTGTACTGCGGGCTTCCCGGTTCGAGCTGATCGACCAGCCAGAGGCGCTGCTGCGCGAACGACAGGGGGAGCGGACCCCGCCGCGGCACCGGGACCAGCGGCGGCAGGAGCGCGCCCGCGCCGGCCTGGAGCGCCGCCTCGACCCGGGTGGCGAGGTCCGCCAGTCCGGGGGCCTCGAAGAGGTCGCGCAGCGGCAGCTCGACGCCGAAGACGGCGCGCACCCGGGAGACCATCCGGGTGGCCAGCAGCGAGTGCCCGCCCAGCTCGAAGAAGCTGTCGTGGGCGCTCACCCGGCCGCCAGTGCGCTCGACGCCCAGAATCTCCACGAACAGACCGGCCAGGAGCTCCTCCACCGGCGTGCGCGGCGCCAGATCGCGCTCCTCGCCACGCTGCGGCTCCGGAGCCGGCAGGGCCTTACGGTCCACCTTGCCATGCGGGGTGAGCGGCAGCGCGTCGAGCCTCACGAAGGCGGACGGCACCATGGAGTCCGGCAGCCGCTCCCGCAGCCGTTCTCGCAACGTGCCGGCGTCGCCCACCACATAGGCGACCAGGCGGTCCTCCCGCGCCAGCACGACCGCCTCGCGGACTCCGTCCAGCGCGGCCAGAGCCGTCTTGATCTCGCCCAGCTCGATGCGCACGCCGCGGATCTTGACCTGGTGGTCGACCCGGCCCAGGAATTCGAGATCCCCCTCCGGCCGCCGGCGCACCAGGTCGCCGGTCCGGTAGAGGCGCGAGCCGGCCGGGCCGAACGGATCGGGCACGAAGCGCCCGGCCGTGAGGGCCGGGCGGGCGAGGTAGCCGCGGGCGAGGCCCGGCCCGGCCAGATGCAGCTCGCCGGGCACCGCTGCCGGGACCGGACGGCCATGCGGGTCGAGGACGTAGGCCCGGGAGTTGGCCACCGGACGGCCGATGGGCGGCTCGCGGCGGTCGGGCCCCCGCAGGTCCGCGGCCGTGATGTAGATCGTGCTCTCGGTCGGGCCGTAGCAGTTCAGGATGCGGTCGAGCCCCGAGGCGGGCGGCGCCCAGCGGTTGGCGAGCTCGGCCGGGCAGCGGTCTCCGCCCACGGCGATCGCGCGGAGCGAGGGCAGCTCCTCCGGAGACAACCCGGAAAGCACGGCCGGGGGCGCCACGGCCACCGTGACCTCCGCGTCGCGGATCGTCTCACCCAGAGCCTCGCCGGACATCCGGGCTTCGCGGGAGGCGATGCACAGCGTGGCCCCGGCCGCCAGCGCGATCCAGGTTTCGAGGACCGAGGCGTCGAAGCTGAAGGAGACCGATTGCAGCACGCGGCTGGACGCGCTCACCCCGAGCTGCTCGACGGCGTGGAGGATCAGGTGGACGGCCGAGCGATGCGTCACCATCACGCCGTTCGGCTGGCCGGTCGAGCCCGAGGTGTAGATGACGTACGCGAGGATGTCGTCCTTTGCCGCTTGGCCGTCCGTTCTGCGGCCGGCCTGCACGTCTCCTTCGAGACAACCATTCAGCAGCACGGCCTCCACCGCGGCGGGCAGAGCTCCCAGGAGGCTGGATTGGGTCAGGACCACGCGCACACCCGCGTCCTCGATCATGAAAGCCAGGCGCTCGCGGGGGTGACCCGGGTCGAGGGGGAGGTAGGCCCCTCCGGCGAGGAAGACGCCGAGGACCGCCACCAGCCTCTCCATGCCCTCGTCGAGGCAGATGCCTACCAGCGCCTCCGGGCCGATCCCGGCGGCGCGCAGGCGGTCTGCCAGGAGGGCCGCGCGATCGGCCAGCCCGCCATAGGTGAGGCTCCCGCCCTCGAAAGTGGCCGCGAGCGCCTCCGGCCGGTGCGCGGCGCTCGCGGCGAACAGGTCGTGCAGGCAGAGATCCTCCGGCGTGGGCCGGCCGGTGTCGTTCCATTCGATCAGGAGCTGGACGGACTCGGCGCTGGTCAGCAGCGGGAGGTCGGAGAGGCGACGCGCCGGGGCTTCGGTGGCCGCCGCGAGCAGGGTGGCCAGGTGGCCAGTCATACGCTCGATCGTGGTGGCGTCGAACAGGTCGGTGCTGTACTCCCAGGCTCCCGCGAGGCCGCCGTCCTCCGCCTCGCTCAGAGAGAGCAGGAGGTCCAGCCGCGCCGTGGCGCCTCCGAGGTCCATGGGCGCCAGGATCAGGCCGGGAAGCCGCAGCTCTCCGACCGGCAGGTTCTGGAGCGCGAGGGCGACCTGAAAGACCGGATGCAGCGCCAGATTGCGTGCGACCTGCAGCTCTTCGACCAGGCGTTCGAAGGGGACGTCCTGGTGGGCATAGGCGTCCAGAGAGGCGGCCCGGGCGAGCGCCAGGAGGTCCGTGAAGGGGGGATCGCCGGCCATGCGGCCGCGCAGGGTCAGCGTGTTGACGAAGAATCCGATCAGCCCCTCGATCTCCACCTGGTTGCGCCCGGCGACCGGGGTTCCCACCGCAAGGTCCTCCTCCCCGGTGGTCCGAGACAGGAGGGCCTGGAATCCGGCCAGCAGCACCATGAAGAGCGTCGCCCCCTCGCGCCGGCTCAGGCCCTGCATCTGCCGGACGAGCCCGGCCGGCAGACGCACGGACCGTACCGCGCCGCGGAAGCTCTGCACCGCGGGCCGCGGGCGGTCGGTGGGGAGCGCGAGGAGCGACGGCAGGTCTGCGAGCTGCCGGCGCCAGAACGAGATCTCGCTCTCCAGGACCTCACCGAGCAGCCAGGAGCGTTGCCATGCCGCGAAGTCCGCGTACTGCACCGGCAACTCGGGCAGAGGGGAGGGCCGGCCCTCTGAGAACGCGGTGTAGAGAGCCGTCACCTCGCGAACAAGGATGCCCATGGACCAGCCGTCGCTGACGATGTGGTGCATGGTCAGCGCGGCGACATGGACCTCTCCGGCTAACCGCACCAGCACGCCACGCAGCAGTGGCCCGTGCGCCAGGTCGAATGGACGGGCGGCCTCGGCGCGGGCCAGGGCGCGGGCCGCCGTCTCGCGGCGGTCTTCCGGCAGCCCCGACAGGTCCACCATGGGGAGCCCGAATGGGACCGCCGGCTGGATCATCTGCACCGGCGAGCCGTCCCGCGCGACGAAGACCGTGCGCAACGCCTCGTGCCGGCGCACGATCTCCCCGAGGCAGAGCGCCAGGATGGCGGAGTCCAGCGGTCCTGCGATGCGCAGCGCCACCGGCAGGTTGTAGAGTGGGCTGCCCGGTTCGAGCTGATCGATGAACCAGAGACGCTGCTGCGCAAACGACAGGGGCAGATCCCCGCCCCGCAGCGTGGCAGCGAGAGGGGCCAGGGGCGGAGCCATCCGCTCCGCGCCGGCCCGGCGTACCGCCTCGATCCGGGTGGCGAGGTCGGCCAGCACCGGCGCCTCGAACAGCTCGCGCAGCGGCATCTCGACGCCGAAAGCGCCGCGCAGACGCGACATCACCCGGGTCGCCAGCAGCGAGTGGCCGCCCAGGTCGAAGAAGTGGTCGGCCGCCCCGACCTTTTCGAGTCCGAGCAATTCTGCCCAGATCCCGGCGAGGACCTCCTCGATGGGCGTCCGCGGCGCCAGATAGCTTTCCTCCGGACGTCCCGCCTCCGGAGCCGGCAGGGCTCTGCGGTCCACCTTGCCGTTCGGAGTGAGGGGGAGCTCCGAGAGCAGCAGGAAGGCGGACGGCACCATGTAGTCTGGCAGCCGTTCGCGTAGAGACCGGCGCAGCGCCTCGGGTGTGCTGTCGCCGACCACATAGGCCACCAACCGCCGGGCGCCCGAGTTGGTTGCGGCGCGGTCCTCCTGCGCCAGCACGACCGCCTCGTGGACGCCGGGCAGGGCGAGCAGCGCCTCCTCGATCTCGCCCGGCTCGATGCGGAAGCCGCGGATCTTGACCTGGTCGTCGAAGCGGCCCATGTACTCCAGCTCGCCCTGGATCGAGAGCCGCACCTTGTCGCCCGTCCGGTAGAGGCGGCCCCCGGGCTCGCTGCCGAACGGATCCGGGACGAACCTCTGCGCCGTGAGGTCAGGTCGCCCCAGATAGCCGCGCGCCAGGCAGGCGCCACCGATGTAGAGGTCCCCGGGCACGCCAACGGGCGCCGGCACCAGACCGGGCTCCAGGACGTATGTCCAGGAGCTCCAGATCGGCCGGCCGACGGACGGGTAGACCGCCCATTCTTCCGGGTCGGAGCTCAGCGTGTAGGCGGTGGCCACGTGCGTCTCGGACGGGCCGTAGTGGTTGTGGAAGGCGCACCCCGGGAGGCGCCGGAGCAGTGCCGCCATGGCGCGGCTCGTCTGCAGCCGTTCGCCGGTCGTGGTGATCTCGCGGAGCGGGGGCAGCTCCTCCTGGCCGGCGAAGATCTCCGCGAGCTGCTGGAGGACGACCACCGGGAAGATCGCCTTCTCGATCCGCCGCTCCACGAGCAGCCGGGCCAGGGCGGGCATGTCGCGGCGCAGCTCTTCCGGGACTACGACCAGGGTGCCTCCGGAGCCCCAGCAGGCGAACATCTCGTGGAAGCTGGCGTCGAAGCTCAGGGAGGCGAGCTGCAGGGTCGGCACGCCTCCCAGAAGCGTTTCCAGGTGCCAGTCGATCAGGTTGCGCAGGGGCCGGTGGGCGAGAGCCACGCCCTTGGGCCGGCCGGTCGAGCCCGAGGTGAAGATCACGTAGGCCAGGCTCTCCACCGGCGAATCGACGGCCGGCGGCTCCGCCCCTTCCACATCGGCAGTCCTGTCGTCTCCATCGAGCAGGACGATCTGGGCGCGTCCGGCCGGCACCCGGTCGCGCAGAGCCGCCTGGGTCAGCAGCACCGGGGAGCGGGTGTCCTCGAGCATGAAGGCCAGGCGCTGCTCGGGATATCCGGGATCGAGCGGCACATAGGCGCCGCCGGCCTGGAGGATGCCCAGCGTGCCGACGATCATGTCGAGGGAGCGCTCGACCATGAGACCGACCAGGACGTCCGGGCCGACGCCGAGCCGGCGCAGGCGGCGGCCGAGGCGGCCGGCCTGGGCGGCGAGCTCGGCATAGGTCAGCTCTTCCTCCCCGAAGACCACGGCGATGGCCTCCGGAGTCCGCCGGGCCTGGCGTTCGAACAGCTCGTGCACGCAGATGCGCCCCGCCGTGGCCACCTCGGTGTCGTTCCACTCGGCCAGGATCTGTCCGCGCTCGGCCTCGCCCAGGAGCGGCAGCTCCAAGACCGGCCGATCCGGCGCTCCCGTGGCCGCGGCGAGCAGCCGCTCGAAGTGTCCGATCCAGCGGTCGATGGTGGCGTGGTCGAACAGATCGCTGGCGTGCTCGACCGTCCCGATCAGCCCGCCCTCGTGCTCCTCCAGGGTGAGCGTGAGATCGAATTTCGCCGTGGTCGGGGCCACGCCTGCCGGCCGCAGGCGCAGGTCCGGGAGCTTCAGACTTTCGAGGGGGGCGTTCTGCAGCACCAGCATCACCTGGAACAGGGGGGTGTGGGAGAGGCTCCTCTCCGGCGTGAGGTCCTGGACCAGCCTTTCGAACGGCACGTCCTGGTGCGCATGGGCGGCCAGCTCGGTCTCCCGGGTCCGGCCGAGCAGCTCCCGGAACGTGGGCTCGCCGGTCAGATCCCCGCGCAGGACCAGGGTATTGACGAAGAACCCGATCAGCCCCTCGATCTCGACCCTGTTGCGTCCGGCGACGGGAGTGCCCACCGCGAGGTCCTTCTGTCCGCTGAGCCGTGCCAGGAGGGCCTGGAAGGCGGCCAGCAGCACCATGAAGAGCGTCGCTCCCTCGCGCCGGCTCAGGGTCTCCACCTGCCGGATGAGCCCGGCCGGCAGACGCACGGGCCGTGCGGCGCCGTGGAAGCTCTGCATCGCGGGCCGCGGCCGGTCGGTGGGGAGCTCCAGCCGTGGCGGCAGGCCCGCGAGCTGTAGGCGCCAGTAGGAGATCTCGCCCTCCAGGACCTCGCCGTGCAGCCGGGAGCCCTGCCACGCCGCGAAGTCCGCGTACTGCACCGGCAGCTCAGGCAGAGGCGAGGGCCTCCCTTCGGCGAACGCCGCGTAGAGGGTCGTGACCTCGCGGACCAGGATGCCCATGGACCAGCCGTCGCCAGCGATGTGGTGCAGGGTCAGCGCAACGAGGTGCTCGGCCTCCGCCAGCCGGAACAGCGCTCCCCGGAACAGCGGCCCGCGCGCGAGATCGAACGGGCGGAGGGCCTCCTCGCCCGCCAGGCGCAGGGCTGCGCGGTCGCGCTGCGGGAGCCCGGACAGGTCCACCAGGGGCAGCTCGAAAGGCTCGGGCGGACGGATCACCTGCACCGGCGCGCCCTCCGGAGCGGCGAAGACCGTGCGCAACGCTTCGTGCCGGCGAACGATCTCTTCGAGGCCGAGGCGCAGCACCTCGGCGTGGAGCGGCCCTTCGACGCGCAGCGCCAGCGGGATGTTGTACAGCGGGCTCCCCGGTTCGAGCTGATCGATGAACCAGAGGCGCTGCTGCGCGAACGACAGAGGTAGGGGGCCCGTCCTCGGAACCGGGACCAGCGGCGGAGGGAGGAAGCCCGCGCCGGCTTGGCGGGCGGCCTCGATGCGGGCGGCGAGGTCTGCCAGCTTCGGAGCCTCGAAGAGGTCGCGCAGCGGCAGCTCGACCCCGAAGGCGGTCCGCAGGCGTGATATCACCTGCGTCGCCAACAGAGAGTGGCCGCCCAGGTCGAAGAAATGGTCGGTCGACCCGACCCGCTCGACGCCGAGGACCTCGGCCCAGATCGCGGCGAGCGTCTCCTCGATCGGGCCGCGCGGGGCGAGCCAGCCTTCCTCGGGGAGCTGCCGCTCGGGAGCCGGTAGGGCCTTGCGGTCCACCTTGCCGTTGGCGGTGAGGGGGAGCGCCGCGAGCGTCACGAAGGCGGCGGGCATCATCGGCTCCGGCAGCCGCTCCCGCAGGCCAGCCCGCAGCGCGTCCGCCTCGGCGACGCCGGTCACATACGCCACCAGGCGCCCCTCCCGCACCACCACGACCGCCTCGCGGACGCCGGGCAAGGTGAGGAGCACCGCATCGATCTCTCCCAGCTCGATCCGGAAGCCGCGGATCTTGACCTGGTGATCGATCCGCCCCAGGAACTCCAGGTTGCCGTCCGGCCGGTACCGCGCCCGGTCGCCCGTGCGGTAGAGGCGGGCGCCCGGGGTGGTGCTCCATGGATCGGGGAGGAACTTGCTTGCCGTCAGCTCCGGCTCGCGGGCGTAGCCGTCGGCCAGGCAGTCGCCCGCGATGAACAGGTCGCCCGGAACGCCCACCGGGCAGGGGGCGGATTCCGCATCGAGCACGTGGTAGCGCGCATTCTCGATGGGCCGCCCATAAGGGATGCTGGTCCAGGCCGGATCGACCTTCCCGATCGGGAAGACGTTGGACCAGACCGTGGCCTCGGTGGCACCGCCGAGAGAGATGACGCGGGCGCCGGGGAACCGCTCGCGGATGCGGTCGGGGAGGGTCACCGGAATCCAGTCGCCGCTCAGGAAGACGAGACGGAGAGCCGGGTCTGGATTGATGCCGGTCAGGAACGGCACGGTCTGCTCCAGGGCCGCCGGGGCCGAGTCCCAGAAGGTGATGGGCTCCTCGGCCAGCGCACGGAGCAGGCGCTCGGGGTCGCGAATCTCCTCCTCGGTGGCGATGCGGATCGAGCCGCCGGCTCCCAGCAGGCCGAAGATGTCGAAGACCGACAGGTCGAAGGAGAGAGAGGTGACGAAGAGCACCCGGTCGGCCGGCGAGAAATCGAAGGTCCGGTGCGCCCAGCGGAGCAGGTTGACCACCGGGTGGTGGCGCACCATCACCCCCTTGGGCGTGCCGGTCGAGCCCGAGGTGAAGATGACGTAGGCGAGGTCGTCCGCCGTCGATCTCCGGGGCGGCGGCTCAGAGCCCTCCAGCTCGATGCGATCCAGGCAGATCACGAGGGACAGAGCCGGCAGGCTGCCGAGCTGCGCCGTTTCGGTCAGCACGCACGGGATCTCCATCGCCTCCAGAATCCAGCGCAGGCGAGCCGGGGGATGCCCGACCTCCAGGGGCACGTAGGCGGCCCCCGCCTTGAGCACGGCGAGCACGGCCGGGAGCATCGGAAGCCCGCGGCGCAGGTGGATTCCCACCAGCGACCCCGGACCGACGCCGAGCCCGGCCAGATGCCCGGCGAGGCGATTGGCCTGGGCCTCCAGCTCCCCATAGGTCAGGGCCGCGCCGCCACAGACCGCGGCAACCGCGCCGGGGGTCCGCCCGGCCCAGCCCTCGAACAGCTCGTGAATCAGGGTGGGCTCGCCGCGGGCCACCGCGGTGTCGTTCCACTCCACCAGCACTTGATGGCGCTCGGCCTCCGGCAGCAACGGCAGCTCCAGGACGGGGCAGAGGGGATCCGCGGCGATCCCGTCGAGGAGCGTCTGGAGCTGGACGAGCAGGCGGGCGGCCGTGGTGCCGTCGAAGATCCGGCTGTCGTATTCGAGCCCGCCTCCGACCCCCTCCCGCGTCTCGATGAGCATCAGGTTGAGGTCGAATTTGGCGGTCGAGCTGTCGAGCTCCAGGGGAACGAGCGACAGGCCGGGCAGCTCCGCCGCCGGCCCGAGGTCGTTCTGGAAGGCGAGCATCACCTGGAAGAGCTGCGCATGGCTCAGATTTCGCTCCGGTTGGAGCGCCTCGACGAGCTTCTCGAAGGGGACCTCCTGGTGCGCCTGGGCGGCGAGAGCCGTCTCGCGGACCCGCGCCAGCAGCGCGTCGAAGCGGGGCGCTCCCGACAGATCGGCGCGGTGCACCAGGGTGTTCACGAAGAGGCCGATCAGCAACTCGGTCTCCATCCGGCTCCGTCCCGCCACGGGAGTGCCGAGGCAGAAGTCCTCCTGCCCGGTGGTGCGGAAGAGCAGGGCCTCCAGCCCGGCGAGCAGGACCATGAAGAGCGTCGCCCCGTCCCGCTGCGCCAGGCCGCGCAGCCGCTCCGGCAGGCCGGCTGGGAGAACACAACCTACCCGGGCACCGTGGAAGGCCTGGAGCGCCGGGCGTGGCCGGTCGGTCGGGAGGGCCAGCGCGGGCGGCACGCCGTCGAGCTGCCGGCGCCAGAAGGCGAGCTGTTGCTCCAGCGGCTCGCCATGCAGCCAGCGCTGCTGCCAGAGGGCATAATCGGCATACTGGACCGGCAGCGAGGGGAGCGGGGACGGGAGCCCGCGCTCCAGCGCGCCAAGCAGGGTGGCGACCTCCTGCATCAGGACGCCGAGGGACCAGCCGTCGGCCACGATGTGATGGGCCGCCACCAGGAGGGCATGCTCCTCCGCGGCGAGCCGCACCAGCAGGGTGCGCAACAGCGGTAGGCGCGCGAGGTCGAACGGCCGCCAGGCCTCCTTGTGGGCGAGGCGCCGCGCCTCGGCCTCGCGCCGGTCCGCCGGCAGCGCTGTGAGGTCGGCGAGCGGGACCCGCACGGGCTGCGGCGGAGCGATCCGCTGGACGGGGGACCTCTCACGCTCACCGAAGCAGGTGCGCAGGATTTCGTGGCGGCGCACCACCTCGCCGAGCGCCGCGCCGAGGCGGGCGCGGTCGAGCCGGCCGCGGAGGCCGAAAAAGACCGGCATGTTGTAGGCCGCGCTGCCGGGCTCCAGCTGGGCCAGGAACCAGAGCCGGAGCTGGGCGAAGGAGAGGGGCGGATCCCCCTCCCGGGGCTGCGGCACGAGGGGCGGCACGGCTCCGGCGGGGCTCGCCGCCGCGATCTCTGGGGCCAGCGCGGCGATCGTCCGCCGCTCGAAGAGGCGCCGCAGGGGGATCTCGACGCCAAACGAGCGGCGGATGCGCGAGACCACCCGCGCCGCCAGGAGCGAATGGCCCCCTAGGGCGAAGAAGTCGTCCTCGATGCTGACCCCCGGGAGACCGAGCAGCTCGGCCCAGATGCCGGCGAGGGCCTGCTCGGTGGGCGTCCGCGGCGCCTGGCCGCTCTCCACGGGGATTTGGAGATCCGGCGCCGGCAGGGCCTTGCGGTCCACCTTGCCGGTCGGAGTCATGGGGAGCTCCGCGAGGAGCACGAAGGCCGCGGGCACCATGGCATCCGGCAGCCTCTCGTGCAACGCCTGGCGCAGCCCGTCGGTCGTCACCTCCCCGGACACCCAGGCGACCAGTCGATCCTCTCGCACGGCCACGGCCGCCTGGCGGACCCCGTCGAGCGCGGAGAGCGCCGATTCGACCTCGCCCAGCTCGATCCGCAGGCCGCGGATCTTCACCTGGTGGTCGATGCGGCCGAGGAAGTGGATCGTGCCGTCCGGCCGCCGGCGGACGAGATCGCCGGTGCGGTAGAGGCGGGCGCCCGGTTCCATGGCATAGGGGTCCGGCATGAAGCGCTCCGCCGTCAGGTCGGGGCGGCCGAGGTAGCCCCGCGCGAGACCGGCTCCGCCCGCGCACAGCTCGCCCGGCTGGCCCGGCGGCACGGGCTGCCCGCGCCGGTCGAGGATGCGCACCCACAGGTTGTCCAACGGCCGGCCGAGGGGAGCGATCGCCTCCTCCATGCCCGGCCGGCAGGGGTGGAAGGTCACATCGATGGCGCACTCCGTGGGGCCGTAGAGGTTGCACAGCGCGACGCCGGGCAGGCGCTCGAAGACCCGTTCGCAGAGCGGCGCCGGCAGGGCCTCGCCGCCACAGAACAGACGCCGCAGGGGGGAGCCGCGCAGGTCCTCATCCAGGAACGGACCGAGGACGGAGGGGACGAGCTGGAGCACGGTCACGCCACGCTCGCGCACCTCCCGCGCCATGGCGGCCGGCTCACGGTGCGCTCCGGGCGGCGCCAGCACCAGCCGGGCTCCGGTGAACAGTGGCAGGAAGATCTCCCAGATCGACGCGTCGAAGACGAACGGCGTCTTCTGGAGCACGGCGTCGGTCTCCCCGAGAGGAAACAGCCGCTGCATCCAGAGCAGGCGGTTGGCGATGGCGCCGTGGGACACCAGGACTCCCTTGGGACGGCCGGTGGAGCCCGAGGTGTAGATCACATAGGCGAGGTGGTCCGGCGTGATGGCGATCTCCGGCGGTCCGGGATCAGTCTCCGCCGATTCCGCCTCCGCGGCGTCCGGTCCGAAGAGCAGCAGCGCCGGCTGGGCGTCATCCAGAACCGCGGCCCGCCGCGCGGCGGGGGCGTCGGGCTCCAGGGGCACCCAGGCCGCGCCAACCTTCCAGACCGCGAGCAGGCTCACCACCATCTCCGGCGAGCGGTCGCAGCAGATGGCCACCCGGCCCTCGGGCTGTACACCCCGGCGGAGCAGGCGGCGGGCCAGCCGGTTCGCCCGCGCCTCCAACTCGCCGGCGGTGAGGGTGACGCCCCCCTGCTCCAACGCGATGCGTTCCGGCGCCCGCGCGGCCTGCGCCGCCACCAGCAGGGGGAGGAGCAGTGGAACACCGTGCTCCATGACCGTGTCGTTGTGCTCCACCAGGGTCTGCTGGCGCTCCGCTCCGCCGAGCAGCGGCAGCTCTGTGAAGCGCCGTTCCGGCGCTGCCAGGGCCGTGGTGAGCAGCCGCTCGAAATGGACGATCAGCCGGTCGATGGTGGTGCCGTCGAACAGGTCCGTAGCGTGCTCGACCGTGCCGGCCAGCTCGCCATCCCGCTCTTCGAGGCTGAGCGTGAGATCGAACTTCGCCGTTCTGCCGGCCCCACCCACCGGCCGCAGGTGCAGGTTGCGGATCTCCAGGCTCTCGACGGGAGCGTTCTGCAGCACCAGCATCATCTGGAACAAGGGAGCGTGGGCGAAGCTCCTCTCCGGCGCCAGCTCCTGGACGAGCCTTTCGAACGGCACATCCTGGTGCGTATGGGCGGCCAGGGCGGTTTCGCGGACTCGGCCGAGCAGCTCGCGGAACGAGGGCTCCTCCCTCAGATCGCCGCGCAGCACCAGCGTGTTGACGAAGAACCCGATCAGCCCCTCGGTCTCCACCCGGTTGCGCCCTGCGACCGGGGTGCCCACCGCGAGATCCTCCTGGCCGCTGGAGCGGGAGAGCAGGGCCTGGAAACCAGCCAGGAGCACCATGAAGAGCGTCGCCCCTTCGCGCCGGCTCAGCGCCTGGAGCTGCCGAGTGAGCGCGGCCGGCAGCCGCACAGGCCGTACCGCGCCGCGGAAGCTCTGCACGGCGGGCCGCGCCCGATCGGCGGGGAGCTCCAGGAGAGGGGGCAGGTCCGCGAGCTGCCGGCGCCAGTAGGAGATTTCGTTCTCCAGGACCTCGCCGTGCAGCCAGGAGTGTTGCCATAGCGCGAAATCCGCGTATTGCACCGGCAGCTCGGGGAGCGGCGAGGGCCGGCCTTCGGTGAACGCCGCGTAGAGGATCGCAACCTCGCGGATCAGGAGGCCCATCGACCAGCCATCCCCTGCGATGTGGTGCAGGGTGAGGGCGGCGATGAGATCCATCTGATCCCCTGGGGGCGCCAGCTGCAGCAGCACGCCGCGCAGCAGTGGACCCCGTCTGAGACCACCGAGATCAAAGGGGCGGAGGGCTTCCTCGCCAGCCAGGGCGACGGCCTCGCGCTCCCCCTGCGGGAGCCCCGACAGATCGATCACGGGGAGCCCGAAGGGGGCCGCCGGCTGGATGACCTGCGCGGGCGCGCCGTCCACCGCGGCGAAGACCGTGCGCAGCACCTCGTGACGGCGGACGATCTCTCCCAGGCAGAGCGCCAGCACCCCGGGATCCAGCGGCCCTTCGACGCGCAGCGCCACCGGGATGTTGTAGAGCGGGCTGCCCGGCTCGAGCTGGTCGATGAGCCAGAGGCGCTGCTGGGCGAACGACAGGGGCAGGGCCCCGTCCCGCGGTTGGGGGACGAGCGGGGGAGCCATGCGGTCCGTGCCGGCTTTGCGCGCCGCCTCGACCCGGACGGCGAGGTCCGCCAGCACCGGCGCCTCGAACAGCTCGCGCAACGGCAGCTCGACGCCGAAGGCCTCACGCAGGCGCGACATCACCTGCGTCGCCAGCAGCGAGTGGCCGCCCAGGTCGAAGAAGTGGTCGGCCGCCCCGATCCGCTCGACTCCAAGCAGGTCGGCCCAGATTCCGGCCAGGACCTCCTCGCCCGGCGTCCGCGGCGCCAGCCAGCTCTCCTCGGGACGTTGCTGCTCCGGAGCCGGCAGGGCCTTGCGGTCCACCTTGCCATTGGGGGTGAGGGGGAGCGCCGGAAGCGTCACGAAGGCGGACGGCACCATCGGCTCCGGCAGCCGCTCCCGCAACGCCGGGCGCAGCGCCTCGACCGCGACACCGCCGGTCACGTAGGCCACCAGTCGACCCTCTCGCACCATCACGACCGCCTCGCGGACGCCGGGGAGGGAGAGGAGCGCCGCCTCGATCTCGCCCAGCTCGATACGGAAACCACGGATCTTGACCTGGTGGTCGAGCCGCCCCAGGAACTCCAGGTTGCCGTCCGGCCGATAGCGCGCCCGGTCGCCGGTGCGGTAGAGGCGGGCGCCCCGGGCTCCCCAGGGATCGGGGAGGAACTTGCCGGCGGTCAGCTCCGGCTCCCGCGCGTAGCCGTCGGCCAGGCAGTCGCCGCCGATGTACAAATCCCCCGGCACGCCCACCGGGCAGGGGACGAGATGCGCATCGAGCACGTGATAGCGCGCGTTCTCGATCGGCCGGCCGTACGGGATGCTGGTCCAGGCCGGGTCGACCCGCTCGATGGGGAAGACGTTGGACCAGACGGTCGCCTCGGTGGCGCCGCCCAGCGAGATCATCCGCGCGCCGGGGAACCGTTCACGGAAGCGGTCGGGGAGGGTGACCGGAATCCAGTCGCCGCTCAGGAAGACGAGGCGCAAGGCCGGGCGGACCTGCGGGTCCCCCGATAGGAACGGCACGGTCTGCTCCAGGGCGGCCGGGGCCGAATTCCAGAAGGTGATGGGCTCCTCGGCCAGAGCACGCAGTAGGCGCTCCGGGTCGCGGATCTCCTCCTCGGTGGCGATGCGGACCGAGCCGCCGGCCCCCAGCAGGCCGAAGATGTCGAAGACCGAAAGGTCGAAGGAGAGGGAGGCGACGCAGAGCACCCGGTCCGCGGGAGAGAAGGCGAAGGTCCGGTACGCCCAGCGGAACAGGTTGACCACCGGCCGGTGGCGGACCATCACCCCCTTGGGCGTGCCGGTCGAGCCCGAGGTGAAGATGATGTAGGCGAGATCGTCCGGCGTGGCGCTCCGGGGCGGCGGCGGCGCGGAGCCCTCCAGGCCGATCTGATCCAGGCAGATCAGGTGGGGGAGCGCAGGGAGGCTGCCGAGCTGGGCCGCCTCGGTCAGCACGCACGAGACATCCAGTGCGCCAAGAACCCATTGCAGGCGCGCCGGTGGGTGGCCGACCTCGAGGGGCACGTAGGCGGCGCCCACTTCGAGCACGGCGAGCACGGCCGGCAGCATCCGGAGCCCGCGGCGCAGGTGGATGCCGACGAGCGACCCCGGGCCGATGCCGAGCCCGGCCAGGTGGTGCGCCAGACGGTGGGCCTGTTGCCTCAGCTCTCCATAGGTCAGGGCCTCGCCGCCGCAGACCGCGGCGACCGCACCGGGGGTGCGCTCCGCCCAGCTCTCGAACAGCTCGTGGATCAAGGTGTCCTCGGTGCGATCCACCGCGGTGTCGTTCCACTCCCGCAGCATCTGGTGGCGCTCGCCCGAGGAAAGCAGAGGCAGCTCCGAAGCCGCCCTCTCCGGCGCCTCCAGTGCCGCGGCGAGCAGCCGCTCGTACTGAAGGAGCAGGCGGTCGATGGTCGCGGCGTCGAACAGGTCGGTGGCGTGCTCGACCGTCCCGCCGAGCCCGCCGCCGTGCTCCACGAAATTGAGCGTGAGGTCGAACTTCGCCGTGGTCCCTGTGGCTTCCACCGGCCGCAGGCGCAGGTTGCGGATCTCCAGGCTCCCGGCCGGGGCGTTCTGCAGCGCGAGGACCACCTGGAAGAGCGGCGTGTGGGCGAGGCTCCGCTCCGGCGCCAGCTCCTGGATCAGCTTCTCGAACGGTACCTCCTGGTGCGCCTGGGCGATCAGCGTGGTGTCGCGCACCCGGCCGAGCAGCTCGCGGAACGTGGGATTTCCAGTCAGATCGCTGCGCAGCACCAGGGTGTTCACGAAGAACCCGATCATCCCCTCGATCTCCACCTGGTTGCGCCCGGCCACCGGGGTGCCCACGGCGAAGTCCCCCTGGCCGCTGTGGCGCGCCAGCAGGGCCTGGAATCCGGCCAGGAGCACCATGAACAGCGTCGCTCCTTCGCGCCGCCCCAAGGCCTGCAATTGCCGGGTGAGCCCCTCCGGCAGCCGCAGGGGGCGGAGGGCGCCGCGGAAGCTCTGCACCCCGGGGCGTGGGCGGTCGGTGGGGAGCGCGAGGAGGGGAGGCAGGCCCGCGAGCTGCCGGCGCCACCAGGCGATCTCGCTCTCCAGGACCTGGTCCCGCAGCCAGGAGCCTTGCCAGACTGCGAAATCCGGGTACTGCACCGGTAGCTCGGGGAGCGGCGAGGGCCTGCCTTCGGCGAACGCCGCGTAGAGGGTCCCCACCTCGCGGACCAGGAGGCCGACCGACCAGCCGTCGCTGACGATGTGGTGCATCGTCAAAGCGGCCAGGTGGTCCTCCCTGGTCAGCCGCAGCAGCACCACACGCAGCAGCGGCCCGCGTGTCAGATCGAACGGGCGGGCCGCCTCGTCCGCGGCCAGACGGAGGGCCACCGCCTCGCGGTCCGGCAAACCCGACAGGTCGATCACGGGAAGCCGGAAGGGGGCGGCCGGCCGGATCACCTGCACCGGCGCGCCGGCCATCCGGGCGAAGACGGTGCGCAGGGCCTCGTGCCGGCGCACGATCTCCGCGAGGCAGAGCGCCAGGATTCCGGCGTCCAGCGGCCCCTCGACGCGCAGCGCCACCGGGATGTTGTAGAGCGGGCTCCCTGGCTCGAGCTGGTCGATGAACCAGAGGCGCTGCTGGGCAAAGGAGAGGGGGAGGGCACCCTCCCGAGGAACCGGGACGAGAGGCGGAGCCTGGAAGTACGCGCCGTCCTGCCGTGCCGCCTCGATCCGGGTCGCGAGGGCGGCCAGCGTCGGGGCCTCGAAGAG
>Ga0126309_10000112_pt1 | contig 27094 bp, 21 predicted proteins | sample Plot56_FD_92541 | JGI IMG/M metagenome (GOLD analysis project Ga0126309, IMG submission 92541) | Serpentine soil microbial communities from UC McLaughlin Reserve, CA, USA - Plot56 | ecosystem: Environmental > Terrestrial > Soil > Grasslands | place: USA: UC McLaughlin Reserve, Lake County...
GATCCGTTCTTTCATCGCCGGGTCCTGCGATCGCAGCAGGTTGTCGACCAGCTGCCCGGATTCGGACGCCGTCAGCGCCTCGAGCAGCACCGTGGTCGAGTTCAGCTTCCCACCACCCCAGCCCGGCCTGACGTCGAGCAAATCCGGCCTGGCGACGCAGAGGAGGAGCATCGGCGCGTCTCGTGAGAGATCGGTCACATGATCGATGAGATCGAGAAAGGTCGGCTCCGCCCACTGGAGGTCGTCGAAGACGACGACGAGCGGCTGCTCGCGTGCGAGGCGCTCGAGGATGCGCCGGGTGTGAAGTGCGATCTCGTCGCGGTTCGCCTCGAAGTCGACCTCGGACGAGATGGACTCGATCTCCGCGAGCGGCCAGTAGGTGATCCCCTCGCCGTACGGTAGGCATCGACCTGCGACGAGCGTTGCATCGACGCGGTCGTACAGCTCTCGAACGAGTCTGGACTTCCCGATGCCGGCAGGTCCGAGCAGCGTGAACTGATAGGCGACCCGCTCGGAGACTGCGTGATCGTATGCGCGCTGAAGCTGTGCGAGCTCGTTCTCGCGTCCGACCAGTGGCGAGTCGAGGCGTCGCGGGATGAACTCCGCGCCTTCCACGAGGCCGATCAGGCGGAAGGCGGCGACAGGCTCAGACTTTCCCTTGGCCTCGAGAGCTGCCACCGGCTCGGCGATCACGGCTTCCCGCACGAGTCGGTGGGTCGGCTCGCCGAGCAGCGTCTCCCCGGGGGACGCACCCTGCTCGAGGCGGGCGGCGACGTTCACGGCATCGCCCGTCGCGATCGAGTCTCCCTCTCCCGTGACGACCTCGCCGGTGTTCACGCCGATGCGGCTCTCGATCCGTACGCCCCAGTCGCGCTCGAGCGACTCATTGAGCTCGGAGAGGGCGCTGCGCATGTCCGCCGCCGCGCGAATGGCGCGGAGCGCGTCGTCCTCGTGTACGACCGGGATCCCGAAGACGGCCATGACTGCGTCGCCGATGAACTTCTCGACTGTGCCGCCGTGGCGTTCGATCGCCGCTCTCATCGCGTCGAAGTAGCGGGCCATCACGCGCCGAGTCGATTCGGGGTCCAGGCGCTCGCCCATCGCGGTCGAGCCGCTGACGTCGCAGAAGACCACCGTCACCGTCTTGCGCACCTCGCGGGGAGCGGCCGGCGCAACGAGCGCGGTTCCGCAGGAGCCGCAAAAGCGAAACCCCTCTGGGTTCTCGGCTCCGCACGCGGGACAACGCTCCACGACTCCGATCTTACGGTGGTGCTTGACAGACATCAAAATGATGTCATACTGCCCTCATGGAGACCTCACGGTTCACCAATGCGCTCGAGCGAGACCTCGCGGCCGTCGCCGCCGTCGGCGACGACGAGACCGCGGCCTCCGCCGAGCGCCTGATTCAGGCACTACGCGGCTCGGCGGGCATGCGCCTGCTCGAGACGCTGGGTGAGGCGGCGATGGAGATCAGCGCGCAGCTGCCCGAAGGTCACGTCGAGGTCCGGCTCGCCGGGCCCGACCCGCAACTCGTGTACGTGGGAGGCGAGGCGACGGAGACGCCGGCCGTCGGAACCGAGGACGGCCTCAACGCTCGCATCACCCTCCGGCTGCCCGAGGGTCTCAAGCGAGAGCTCGAGGCCGGGGCAGTCCGCGAGGGCGTCTCGCTGAACACGTGGATCGTCCGGGCGCTGTCCCGGAGCACTGCACCGCCGGCGCGCCGCTCAGGCAACCGGCTGACCGGCTACGGCCGCAACTAGGAGGGTTGGCATGACGTTCTTCCAGCTTCCATTCGGGCACACAGAGGTCAAGGAGGATCCGCGGCCGCCGCGGCGCCGGCGTGGAAAGAGGACCTCGTGAGGAACGCGACGTTCTCGACCCCGGGCCCGGTCAAGCTCGAGATCAGCATCCCGTCCGGGGATGTGGACGTCGAGACGGTGGCCGGGGAGACGACGGCAGTCGAGCTCGAGGTTCGCGGCCGGGACGGCGACGAGCTGGAGCAGGACGCACAGATCGAGCTCCGCCAGCGCGGCGACCGCTACGAGGTCGTCGTCGCTGCCCACCGCGGTCGGGGCCTCAACTTCCTGCGCGGCCGAAACGGCGAGTACCAGGTCCGGATCACTGCACCTGATGGAGCCGAGGTCGAGGCAAACCTCGCGTCGGCCGACATCGACGGCCGCGGACGCTACGCGGACGTCCGGATCAACACCGCCTCCGGCGACGTCGAGTTCGAGCGGATCGAAGGCGAGGCTCGGATCGACAGCGCGTCCGGCGACGTCCAGATCGAGCGCGTCGGGTCGGCGAAGCTGAACTCGGCGTCCGGCGACATCCGGATCGACGAGACCGCAGGGGGCGTCCACGTGAACACCGCCTCGGGCGACGTCGAACTCCGCAGCGTCGAGGTCGGCGAGGTGAAGGTGAACTCGGCCTCGGGTGACGTCGACGTCGGCATCGCGAAAGGCTCTCGCGTCTGGGTCGAGGCGCAGTCGCTCTCGGGCGACACTTCGTCCGAGCTCGAGCTCGACTCCGGCTCGCCCCAACCGTCCGACGAAGGCCCGCTCGTCGAGCTGAAGGCTCGGACGCTGAGCGGCGACATCAGCGTCAGGCGAGCGTGACACAGCGGACCACGGTTCCCCCGGAGGCGGCTCCCGAGCCGCCTCCGCTCCTCAGGCAGCCCGAGTTCATGAAGCTCTGGGCGGCGCAGTCGATCTCGCAGCTCGGCGACCAGATCACGCTGCTGGCTCTGCCGCTCGTCGCCGTGCTGACGCTGGACGCCTCGGCCGCACAGATGGGCTTCCTCGTCGCGGCCGAGCTGATGCCCCACTTACTCTTCTCGCTCTTCGCCGGCGTGCTGATCGAGCGCGTGAGCACCCGGCGCAGGCTGATGATCGTGGCCGACCTGGCCCGGGCCGCACTGCTCGCTTCGATTCCTCTGGCCGCTGCGTTCGACCTGCTCAGCTTTCCGCAGCTCTATGCCGTCGCGTTCGGGATCGGGACGTTCGCAGTGATGTTCGACATCAGCTGGTCGACGCTCTTCATCTCGATCGTTCCTCGTCGGGACGTCGTCGACGCCAACTCGAAGCTGAGCCTGAGCCGGTCACTGTCCTTCGTGACGGGTCCTTCGCTCGCCGGCTTTCTCGTCCAGGTGCTCACAGCCCCGGCCACGCTCCTTCTGGATGCCTTCTCGTACGTCGGCTCGGCGCTCTTCCTCCGGCGGATCAGGGCGCAGGAGCCGCCGGTCGAGACGGACGGCCAGGACAGTGTCCTTCGAAGCCTTCGCACCGGGTTCGCGTTCGTCTTGAAGGATGAATTCATCCGGCCGGAGCTCCTCTGCGTGGCCACGATCAACCTCTTCAACTTCGTCTTCCACGCGATCTTCGTCCTCTATGCGACGAAGGAGCTGGGCGTCGAGCCGGGCCTGCTCGGCCTCATCCTCGGAGCCGGTGCCGTCGGCGGAATCGCCGGTGCGCTGGTCGCCGTGCGGGTCGAGCGCCTGATCGGGATCGGCCCGGCATTCACCCTCGGAGCCGTCCTGTTTCCGCTGCCGCTCGTCTTGATCCCGCTCGCTTCGGGCTCCGAGCTGACCATCGCCGTGATGCTCGGCCTGGCCGAGTTCTTCTGCTCGGTCGGCGTGATGATCCTGGACGTCAACGCGGGGAGCCTGATGCTCCTCCGGACCCCGGACCGTCTGCGGGCTCGGATGACCGGGACCTTTCGCTTCGTCAACATGGGAATCCGGCCGCTCGGCGCGCTGATCGGCGGAGGCCTCGGCACCGCGATCGGCTTGCACACGACGCTCTGGATCGGCGTGCTGGGAGCGCTGGCCGGGGTCTTGTGGCTCGTCTTCTCGCCGATCCCGCGGCTGCGCGAGGCGCCGGCCGAAGCGGCGTAGTGGACGCCGCACCGCTCCGCAACCGATCCGTTCTGGCGCTGCTCGCGGCCGAGGTCGTCTCGACGACGGGCGCCCAGATGACCTGGATCGCTCTGCCCTGGTTCGTCCTGACGCTCCGCCTGCTAAATCGGAGGGCGCGACTCGGCGCAGAGGATCATCGTTCCGGAGCTGCTCGCGCGCTGTTCGCCTCGGGCTTCGGAAACGGCCTGATCAACCCGAGCCCGCATTCGATCACCACGCTCAGGATTCCGGACGCGCTGCGGGCCAGCGTGATGAGCAGCCTGACGAGCCTCCACATGATCGCCATGCCGATCGGGATCCTCGGAGTCGGGCCTCTACTCGACGCGTTCGGCGTCGAGCCGGTCTTCGCCCTCGCGGCGGGCGTCCAGACCGTGGTGATGGCCGGCCTCGGGCTTGCAGCGCTCCGGGAGCACGCCGCGGAATCACGGAGACCGGCGGTCGGGATGGACTGTGTGGAGACGGGCCGCCGCCTCCACACAGCTCCTTCGGCTAGCGCCGCTTGCCCTTGCTCACCACGATGTGGACCCTGGTGCCGACGGCGAGTCGGCGACCGGCCCGTGGTGTCTGAGCAATGACGCGTCCGGTCTTGGCGCGGTTTGAGAACCGCCGCTGGATCCTCCCGACGCGGCACTGGTTGCGTCGGATGGCCGTACGAGCGGCCCGCAGCGTCTTTCCGTGGACGTTGGGAACGACGCAGCGCCGCACCTGCAGTTGCCGTGGTCTAACGACGACGCCGGTCGGACTCGAGGCCGCTGGGACCGCACCGTCCTGGTTCGAAGCCGTCACGACAACACGGAGGGTGCTTGCGAGGTGTGCGGCTTGCACGCGAACAGTTGAGGCCTGGTCGCCGGCCAGATCCCGACACTGGTTCCCGCCGGAGTTGCACACCTGCCACTGGTACGCGTATTGGATCGGCTGAGCCCCGGTCCAGGTGCCCGTCGTTGCGTCGAGGATCTGGCCCACCGCCGCCCGACCGATGACCTGCGGCGGCGAGCTGTTCGTTGGGCCGCGTGGCCGCACGACCGCAGTAACGTCCGAGAAGTCGGTCGTTGCACCAGAGACGTTGGTCGCCGTCACCTGCAGGAACAGCCGGCGTCCTATGTCGGCCGTTGCCACGACGTACGTGTGGCTCGTCGCGCCGGGGATCAGCTCGCATTCGTCCATTGGGGCGTCACAGCGTCCCCATGCATAGGCAAAGCTCGGGGAACCGGTCCAGCGGCCGGCTGAGCCCGTCAGGGTCTGACCTTCTCGTGCGACGCCGGCGATCGACGGATACTCGACTACCGACGGCTTTGGCGGATCGCGATTCCACGCGAGCGTGAAGTCGCCTTCGTCACCGTCGAAGCCGCCCACGGCGATGCTGTAGGCGACTCCGCCAGCGGCTTCGAAGGTCACGCTGCTCCCGACTCCGCAGGCATCGTCGCTGTACGCGACGAATGCGAGGGAATCGACTTGGGCGCCTGTGTAGACGACGACGGTCGTGTCGAGTGGGCTGCCACAGGTTTTGAACGTCGCCCAGTCGCTAGACGGGGCTGTCCACCGGTACCAGACCGACTTGCTCGTCAAGCCAGGCTCGCCGGCCTCGTTCGACGCTCCGGCGTTCGTTCCGTCGACCGAGCCTTCGTTTCCATCGAGCTGCACGGCGTCGGCGAAGTCGTCGTTCGGCGGTGCGAGTCGGAGCTGGAGGCTGAATAGCCCTGTGGCTGCGTCCAGCCCGTCGACGGTGATCCGGTACGTCTCGCCTTCGGCCGCAGTGAACGTGATCGAGCTCTGGAAGCCGCACGTGTCGTCGTTGCTCGCAACCCCGGTGAGCGTATTTACCGAAGCGCCTTGATAAGTAGCGAGCAGCGTGTCGAAATCACTGCCGCACGTCTCGATCGTCGTTTCGCCGCTCGCCGGCGCCGTCCAGCGAAACCACACCGACGCGCCGCCCGGCTCGCCAGCGTGGTTGGGCTCACCGGGCTCTTTAGTCGCATCCTTGTTCGAGCCGGAGACCGCGATGGACCGACCGGTGAGCTCGACGGCACCGTCGAACGCGTCGTTTGCAGGCGGGACGGCGCCCGCCTGCGCCGTCAGTGAGGCAGCCCCGAGCGTGAGCATCGCGATTGCGAGCACTCGAGCGACTGCTCGGTTTCTCAACATGACGTTCTCCTTTCATCGATTTGGGACCGACGGGAAGCCCTCCGATCCCGTAGAGGCCGTTCAGCCTTCGGCTCGACCCATTCGGGCCGCCAGCGGGGCTCGGACCCCTCGGCGCGAAACAACTCGACGACGTCGAGGTAGCGCTGCGCTTCTTCGGCCAACGTCATGGTTTCAACGGTGCGCTGCGAGCCTCACGCGCCGGTCACACGCCGCTCATGCGGGGGCCGCCGACGAATGACGGCCCCCGCGCCAAGGGCGTTCAGCTCACGCCGACGATGTCCAGACGCAGCGATTTGAACGTGAAGTTCTGATCTGCGCCCTTGCACGAGTCAGTGACGCGCGCAGATACCACGTGCGCCTGGTCCGATTCGGGCGCCATCAACCCGGCGAGCGGGTAGAACGACAGCCCGATCCGCTGGGTTCGGTTGGCGGAACCCTGGTAGAAGCCGACGTAAGCCGAACCGACGAACTCGCCGTCGATCAAGACATTCACGTAGGCGTACGCGCCGTACTGATCTTGAGGTTCGCAAGCGGACGGGAGGCGGACCTCGATCTCGCCGAACAGCAAGTCCGTCTCGCCCGAACGCTGGGTCCAGATGTTGCCGGTCAGCGGCCAGGTCGTGGTCTGGAACGGGTCGGAGGTCGTCGCCTCCCTGAGGGACCGGACGCGAGCCGCGATGGCCGTCCCGGCGGGGCCCCGCTCGCCCTGTGCCCCTCGTTGCCCCTGCGAACCGCCGTCGCCTTGTGGCCCCCGCTCGCCTTGCAGCCCTCGCTCGCCCTGAGCTCCAGGGATGCCTTGCGGCCCCCTCGCCCCGCGTCGTCCTCGCGGCCCTCTCGGACCACGGCTCGCCTTGGGGTTTGCCGAGGGCGATTCGATCATCGAACCTCGGGCGAGCTCGACGGCCGTGCCTCCCGCAGAACCAAGCGGGATCACGCCCAGGAGCGCCACTGCCAGCGCAGCCGAGGACAGCGCGACGGCAACACGGCCCGAACCGAGGCCGACTGAGCGCCGGCGTCGTTCGATCAGCATGGTGTCCTCCTTCATCCGGTTGGAGCGAGCCTCCCGCGGCGCGGTCATGCGCCCCTCACACGCCGCTCATGCGGTCACGCCCTCACGTGTCCCTCCCCCTCTGTACGGCCCGGCGAGAAAGGTGTTCAATTCCAGGGACAGATGTCTCTCGTTGAGGTTCGGCTGTTGGGGCCGCTCGAAGCCGGTGTGGAGGGACTCCCGGTCCAGCTGCGCCGAAGAAAGCAGCGCGAGCTCCTCGCGCTGCTGGCGCTGCGTGCGGGCGAGGTCGTCTCGACCGACCGTCTGGTCGACGAGCTTTGGGGTGAGGCTCCACCGAAGGCAGCGGTCGGGTCGCTTCAAAACCTCGTGTCCGAGCTGCGGAAGGTGCTCCCGCCGCAGGTCCTGGTCACTCGCGCGCCCGGGTACGTGCTCGACGTCGAGCGCGAAGCCGTCGACGCGCATCGGTTCGAGCGGCTCTCGCGCGAGGCCGGGGAGGCCTCGTCGCAGCAGCGCGTGGTGTTGCTGCGAGAAGCTCTGGCGCTTTGGCGCGGCCCGGCGCTCGCGGACGTGAAGCTCGAGCACTCCTCCGCAGGTGAGGCCGCTCGTCTCGACGAGCTCCGTCTCGCTGCGTGGGAGGATCGGCTGGGGGCGGAGGTCGAGCTCGGCCACCCCTCGCCGGCCATCGGTGAGCTCGAGTCCCTCGTCGCCAAGCATCCGCTCCGCGAGCGCCCGGTCGGGCTCCTGATGCTCGCGCTCTACCGCGCCGGCCGCCAGGCCGAGGCGCTCGACGCCTACCGCCGAGCCCGCGAGACACTCGTCGAGGAGCTGGGGATCGATCCCTCGCCGGAGCTCCAGCGGCTCGAGCAGGCGATTCTGCGTCAAGACTCCGACCTCGACCTCCAGGCGCCTCCACGTCGGCCCATGCCGACCGCGGAGCCCGACCGCCGCAAGACGGTGACGATCCTGTTTGCCGACCTCGTCGACTCCACCGAGCTCGGCGCGCAGCTCGACCCGGAGGTCCTGCGCGACCTCCTCACCCGCTACTTCGACCTGGTGCGCGGCACAGTCGAGCGCCACGGAGGCATCGTCGAGAAGTTCATCGGCGATGCGGCCATGGCGGCGTTCGGTATCCGGACCTCGAACGAGGACGACGCGCTCCGCGCCGTTCGCGCCGCAACCGAGCTGCAGGATGCGCTGGGGGACTTGAACCCGGATCTCGCTGCAGCGCACGGCGTCGAGTTGCAGGTCCGGATCGGCCTGAACACCGGTGAGGTACTCGTCGCCGATTCGGAGTCGGGCGAGGCTTTCGCCACCGGCGCGCCCGTCATCATCGCCCAGCGGCTCGAGCAGGCGGCGCTGCCGGGGGAGATCCTGCTCGGTGAGGCCACTCTCCGGCTCGTGAGCCATGCCGTCGAGTCCGAGGTGCTCGAGCCGGTCGACATGGGCGCGCTCGGCCGTGCACCTGCGTTCCGTCTGCTGGGTGTCGAGGAGGTGGCACGGCCCGTTGGAACCGCGGCGCTCGTCGGGAGGGAGAACGAGTTGGCCTGGGTTCGAGCGGCGTTCGCGGGTGTCCAGGCGGAACGCCGCAGCAAGGTCGTGACCGTGCTCGGCGACGCCGGGGTCGGCAAGACGCGTCTCGCACAGGAGTTCGTCCGGAAGTCGGGCGCGCGGGCGCTCGTCGGCCGCTGCGTCTCCTACGGGGAGGGTGCCACCTACCTCCCGCTGGCCGAGATCGTTCGCCAGGCAGTGCCCGAGCGGCCGCGGGCGGCGATCGCGGCGCTACTAGAGGGCGACGCCCAGGCGCCGCTGATCGCCGAGCGCGTGACGCAGCTGACCGGCCAGGCCGAGGGCGCAGCGTCGACGGGAGAGGTCTTCTGGGCCGTGAGGCGCTTCCTCGAGGCGCTCGCGCTGGAGCACCCGCTCCTCGTCGTCCTCGAGGATGTCCACTGGGCGGAGCCGACGCTTCTCGACCTCGTCGAGTACCTCAACGCCTGGACGGCGGAGGCGCCCCTCCTCGTCCTCTGCCTCGCCCGCCACGAGCTGCTGGACGAGCGGCCGGGTTGGGGCGGCGCCGACCGCGCCCTCTCGCTGCCGCCGCTCGGCGAGGCGGAAGCGGACGCCCTTGTCGCCGAAATCGCCGGTGAGGAGCTCGACGCGACCGGACGCGCGAGGATCGTCGAGGTCGCGGAAGGGAACCCGCTCTTCCTCGAACAGCTACTCGCGTTCACGGACGAGGCAGGCGTCGACGCGCTTGCCGCAGTGCCGCCGTCGGTCGAAGCACTGCTCGCCAGCCGCCTCGATCGCCTCGAGCCGGAGGACCGTGCGCTGCTCGAGCGTGCAGCCGTGATCGGCCGCGAGTTCTCGCGCAGCGCGCTTGTCCACCTCTCGCCTCCAGCCGAGCTTGCCGCCCTGGACAGTCGCATGAGCGCCCTCGTCCGCCGCGGCCTGCTCAGGCCGGCGCGCACGGACGTCGAGGACACACACCGATTCCACCATGTCCTCGTCCGCGAGGTCGCCTATGCCGCGATCACGAAAGAGGCCCGCGCTGACCTTCACGAACGCGTCGGAACGTGGCTCGAGCAACGGGACGGGGCGGATGAGATCGTCGGCTACCACCTCGAGCAGGCTCATCGCCTCAAGGCGGAACTCCAGCCGACCGATCCACAGCTCCCTACGTTGGCAAAGCGGGCAGGCGACCGACTCACCGAGGCTGGTATCCGCGCGTTCAAGCAGGCGGATGCGGCCGGGGCGGTCAACCTTCTCGGGCGTGCGGCGGCGCTGCTGCCGCGTGCAGATCCGAACCGGCCGTCCGTTCTCTGTGAGCTCGGGTTGGCGCAGCGCGCGATCGGCAAGCCGGCCGCCGGACAGGCGACGCTCGACGATGCGATCTCCGCCGCAGGGGAGCTTCGCGATCACGCGATGGAATTGCGCGCGCGGCTGGAGCACGGTCAACTCCAGCTCCTAACGGCCGAGCTGAGCCCCGAGGAGCTTGTCGGACTCGCACAGGACGCGGTCACCGCCTTCGAGTCCATCGGAGACGAACGTTCGCTTGGTAGAGCCTGGAGGCAGGTTGGCTACGCTCGCGGAGCGATGCAGGGCCGCTGCGCAGAGTGGCAGGAGGCAGCCCAGCAGGCAGCCAAGCACTACCGTCGGTCAGGCTGGTCGACTGCGGGATGCGTCTCCGAAATCGCAGCGGCACTCTTCTACGGGCCGGTTCCGGTGCCCGCCGGGGTCGAGCAGTGCGAACGGCTCCTGGATGAGTCCCAGGATCGTTTGGGAGCCGCCAACGTCTCGGTCTTCCTGGGCGGCCTTCACGCGCTTGCCGGCTGCTTCGAGGATGCGTTCAACGTGCTTGGCGATGCCGAACGGATCTACCGCGAATTGGGTGAGACGTATGCGCTCGCAGACAACAGCGGACGGATCTTGGGCCGCGTTCATCTGCTCGCCTCGGACCCGCAGAGTGCCGAACGCGTCTACCGCGACTGCGTCGCGGTCTTCATGCGCCTCCGGGATGAGGCGGCGCTCTCGAGCATCGCCTCGGAGCTCGGTCAGGTGCTCTATGCGCAGGATCGCTCCGTCGAGGCGGACGAATGGTGCCGAGTCGCCGAGGACCATGCGCCCGCCGGCGATGTCACGTCGCAGTTTTCCTGGCGAGGGCTGAGAGCAAAACTGCTCGCCCAGAGCCGCCGGCCCGATCAGGGATCCGCGGTTGCTCTGGAAGCGATTCGCCTGACCGAGACAACCGACGCGCTCACTCACCGCGGGGAGATCTTGCTCGACCATGCCCAGGTACTGATTCTCGACGGCCGTCACACCCGGGCCGTAGAGAGAATCGAGGAAGCGCTGAAGCTGTTCGAGATGAAACAAAACGAGACTTCCGGCCGGGCCGCGCGCCAGTTGCTCGCGGGGCTGACGGTTGTCTGAGCATGCAAAAGGGGAGCTCTTCGAGCTCCCCTTTTGCCAGCACGCTTTCGCGCGCTTACGGTGTGCCATTGCCGCCGAAGTTCGCGAGCGAAAGAGCCGCCGCGACGCTCGCCAGCAGAGTGAGGAGCTGCCTGCGGATCATCGCCTGCCTCCTTCCTGGTGCTAGACAGTGAATGTCTAGCCAGGATAGTAGGCAGATCATGATTATTCAAGCTTAGACATGTAATGATTGTGTACGGACTAGTCATCTTCTGTTAAGATGCTGTCTATGGCACAGGAACCAGGCCTCGGAGATCGCATCCGAGAGGCACGGGCGGCGAAGGGCTGGAAGCAGCGGGAGCTCGCCTCGGAGGTGGAGGTCGAGCCGATCACCGTGTCGCGGTGGGAGCGGGGGGCGACGACGCCTGATCTGGACGTCCTACGGCTCGTGGCCGAGGCGACCGGGCAGCCGCTTAGCTACTTCGTCGCAAATGACCAGGAGCGCGCGGCGGGTCCGAGCTCCGACGCGGCCGTTCGGAAGCTGGAGCAAGCGGCTGACCGTCTCTCCGCCGAAGCAGATCGCATCGCGGGCCTGCTCGACGAGGTTCGAGCCGAGCTAGCCCGGCTTCGCTGAGACTCGGATCATGAGTGCGTAGGCCGTGGCGGTCGGCGGCCGGTCTTCCGGATCCTTGGCCAAGCCATGTCTCAGCGCCTCCCAGAAGGGCCGCGGAAGCTCGCTCCGGACGCTACAGGGATCTTTCGGTTCCTCCGAGAGATGACCGGCGGCCGCTTCCGCGAAGGGACGGGACCCGAATGGTGGCGTGCCGCATGCCGACTCGTAGAGGAGGCATCCGAGCGCATAGATGTCAGCTGCCGGGCCGGCTGGCTGACCGCGAATCACCTCCGGTGCGAGGTAGTCCAGCGTCCCGACCACGCGTCCGGGCGCCGTCAGCACGGAGTCGGCGAGGCCGCGGGCGAGACCGAAGTCCGTGAGCGCCGCGCCGTCGGCCCCGAGCATCACGTTCGAGGGCTTGACGTCGCGGTGGACGAGCCCGGCCTCGTGGAGCGTGTCGAGCCCGGTGCCGAGCTCGGCAGCCAGTCGAGTGAGGTGGGAGAGGGGGAGAGGACCGTCCCGGTCGAGGCGGTCCGCCAGCGTCTCGCCGTCGACGAACCGCGAGGCAAGGTAGTGCCTCCCGTCCGCCGTTCCTGCGTCCACGACCTCGACGAGGTGGGGGTGGTCGAGCTGCGCGGCGATCCGCCCTTCCCGCTGGAAGCGCCGCAGGAAGTTCTCGTCGCTTGACAGCTCGGGACGGAGGACCTTGAGTGCGGCTACGCCGCCCGTGGCGCGATCAGCCCTGAAGACGATTCCCATCCCGCCTTGCCCCAAGGGCGCAACGAGGTGATACGGGCCCAGTTGGTCGCCGGGTTGCAGCTCGAGAGCGGCGGACGACTCCATCGGTCGAGGATAGAGCGGAATGCCACGAGTGTGTTAGAACCACTGGAAATGGCGGTTGTGCCCCGTATCGGAACGGAGTTTGCGGGATACCGCATCGAAGCGCTGCTCGGCCGCGGCGGAATGAGCGTTGTCTATCGCGCAGAGAACGCCCGGCTTGGAAACAAGGTCGCGCTGAAGCTGCTCGCCGACGATCTCGCTGAAGATGAGAGCTTCAGGGAGCGCTTCGTCCGCGAGTCACGGACGGCGGCTACGCTCAACCACCCGAACATCGTCACGATCTACGACGCGGGCGACTGGGAGGGAATCCTCTACATCGCCATGCGCTGGGTCGACGGCGATCTCAAGGCGCACCTTCGGCGCGAGGGGCCGCTACCTCCAGATCATGCGCTCGCCGTTGCCACGCAGATCGCAAGCGCCCTCGACGCTGCGCACGCGCGTGGCTTGCTCCATAGGGACGTCAAGCCTGCGAACATCCTCCTCGAGCCGGGCGAGCCCGGTGCACCACCGATCGCCTACCTTGCCGACTTCGGCCTGACCAAGCATCTCGAGTCCCGAAGCGGGATCACGGCCTCCGGTCAATTCGTCGGGACGATCGACTACATGTCGCCCGAGCAGATCGAGGGGCACGAGGTCGACTCGAGGACGGACATCTATTCACTCGGCTGCGTCGTCTTCGAATCGCTCGTAGGAGCGACGCCGTTCCGGCGCGAGACCGAGGTCGCTGTCCTCTGGGCTCATATGCGCGACGACCCGCCGCCGCTGACAGAGCTCCGCCCGGATCTCCCCCCGGAGGTCGACGGCATCGTCGCCAAGGCAATGGCGAAGCTGCCAGAGGAGCGTTATGTGACCTGTCGCGAGCTCGTTGCCGACCTGCGGCGGGCACTAGGCGCCGCGGCGGTCGAGACCTACGCTGACCGGACTGTTGCCGAGTCCGTAGGCCGTCCGGTCGCTCCCGCCCAGGCGACGAGGGCGGTGGTGCAGTCCTCAGCTCCCAAGAAGTGGCGTCGGCTGGTTCCCGCCCTGGTTCTCAGCACGCTTCTCCTTGGAGTTTTTGCGGGGATGGGTCTCCGCGAGGTGTTCTTCAAACCGAAAACGCGGGTCGTCTCGTCGGCTGGCCCTGGGCTGACGCCTGACGAAGAGATCCTGTTTCGCAGTGTCCCGATCCCGGCCCGGCTCTGCCAAAAAACCGCTCCGCTGAACCAGGACTTCATAGCGGGGTTCGCCTGTAAGCCGCGAGACCCCGATGTTACAAGGGTCGACTACTACAGACCCAAGTCGGGTTCGCGGATGGCCCCGCACTTCAAGAAGCGGGCGTATGCAGAGATGCCCGAATACCTGCCCAGTCCGGAATTTCAGCTGGAGCCGGTGCGCCACTGCGGGATTCCGCCGGGGCTCCAGGAATGGCGGCGCCAGGGCAAGACCGGGCATCGTTCCTTGAGAACAGGTGAGACGCCCAACGGCAAGTTCCTGTGTTTCCGACAGAGTGGCTGGGCGGCGATCGAGTGGACTGACACCGATGTGGACATCTATTCAACGGCGTACGGCCCAGACCTCATCCGCTTGCGCCGCTGGTGGGAGACAAAGGCAGGCCCGACCCAGCCGGACTAGTCCACCCGTTCGTCCAAGGCGTTCGCCTTCGCGCACAGTGCTGTGAAGCCGGCCTGAAGGAAGTCGTTGGCGGCGCCGGCCGCCAATGTCCAGGTAAGTGCCCGGCCGAACCGTGGGGTCAGCATCTGGCTCGATGCAAGCGCGGCCGCGCTCCAGGTGCCGATGCAGCGCGTGCAGAGTACGAGCTCGCCCAGTGCGCGCTGAAAGCCCTCGCCTGCCGGGCGCTCTTCCTCGCCGAGCGCGGTCTCGCCCTCCACGAAAGGCTGACGCACGAAGCTCGCGACCTTCTCTCTCGAGAGGGTTCGCGAGGCCTTGAAGGTCGCCGCCGACAGTGCGACGAGCTCGAGGGCGGTCGCCGGCGGGGAACGCCGGGAGAGCGCCGCGACGAGTCCCAGGCCGGCCACGAAGCTGCCCGCGATCGCCGCGTATGCGCCGTGAGGTGCGCGTTCTGCGGGCTCGATCATCCCGGCTAGCCTTCCCGCAATGGCCGAGTTCAAGACATCGAGCGCCTACCAGCCGACCGGTGACCAGCCCGGCGCGATCGAGACCATCTCCACCGGTCTGAAGGCCGGAGACCGCTTTCAGACGCTGCTCGGGGCCACCGGCACCGGCAAGACGGCGACGATGGCGTGGACGATCGAGCAGGTGCAGAAGCCGACGCTCGTGATCGCGCACAACAAGACGCTTGCCGCGCAGCTCTGCAACGAGTTCCGGGAGTTCTTCCCGGAGAACGCCGTCGAGTACTTCGTCTCCTACTACGACTACTACCAGCCCGAGGCGTACGTCCCCCAGGCCGACCTGTACATCGAGAAGGACTCGTCCAGAAACGACGACATCGACCGGCTGAGGCACTCGGCGACTTCGTCGCTCCTCTCCCGCCGCGACACGATCGTCGTCGCCTCGGTCTCGGCGATCTACGGCCTCGGCTCGCCGGAGGAGTACGAGAACCGGCTCGTGATGCTCCAGGTGGGCGAGGAGCAGGACCGGGATCTGATGCTCCGCAAGCTGATCGACATCCACTACACGCGCAACGACGCGTTCCTCGGCCGCGGCCGCTTCCGGGTCAAGGGCGACGTCGTCGAGATCCAGCCCGCCTACGAGGAGTCGGCCTACCGGATCTCGATGTTCGGCGACGAGGTCGAGCAGATCACGCACTTCGACCCGCTGACGGGCGAGGTCTACGGAAAGCTCGAGTACCTCAACATCTTCCCGGCCACCCAGTACGTCACCTCGAAGCCGACGATCGAGCGAGCAGTGGAGGACATCCGGCACGAGCTCGAGGAGCAGGTGAAGCTGTTCGAGTCGGAGGGCAGGATGCTCGAGGCCCACCGGATCCGGCAGCGCACCGAGTACGACGTCGAGATGATGGTCGAGCTCGGCTTCTGCAACGGGATCGAGAACTACTCGCGCATCCTCGACGGCCGCCCGCCGGGCTCCGCCCCGTACACGCTGATCGACTACTTCCCGTCGGACTTCCTCGTCTTCCTCGACGAGTCGCACCAGACCGTCCCGCAGATCGGCGGCATGTACGAGGGGGACCGGTCGCGGAAGCAGACCCTCGTCGACTTCGGCTTCCGGCTGCCGTCCGCACTCGACAACCGGCCGCTGCGGTTCGACGAGTTCCTCGCGAAGGTGCCGCAGATCGTGTTCGTCTCGGCGACGCCGGGCCCGTACGAGCTCCGCCACTCGACGCGGGTAGCCGAGCAGCTCGTCCGCCCGACCGGCATCGTCGACCCCGAGGTCGAGCTGCGGGCGACGAAGAACCAGATCGACGACCTCCTGAACGAGATCCGGCGCCGAGAGGAGCTGGGGGAGAGGACGCTGGTCACGACGCTGACGAAGAAGATGGCGGAGGACCTGACCGACTACCTCCTCGAGTCGGGGGTCAAGGCCCGCTACCTCCATTCGGAGATCGACACGCTCGACCGGATCACGCTGATCCGGGAGTTGCGGCTCGGCGACTACGACGTGCTCGTCGGCGTCAACCTCCTCCGCGAGGGCCTCGATCTACCCGAGGTCTCCCTGATCGCGATCCTCGATGCGGACAAGGAGGGCTTCCTCCGCGGCAAGACCGCGCTGATCCAGACGATCGGCCGCGCTGCGCGGAACACGAACGGCAAGGTCGTGATGTACGCGGACAAGGTCACCGAGGCGATCAAGGGCGCCCTCGAGGAGACCGACCGGCGCCGCGCCGTCCAGCTCGCCTACAACGAGGAGCACGGAATCACGCCGGAGTCGATCATCAAGGGCGTCTCCGACATCGCCGAGTTCCTCTCCCTCGAGGCGCCGACGGTGCCGCGTGGGAGCCGGCGAGCGAGGAAGAAGGCCGAGGGCATGCCTCCGGCGGAGCTCCAGCGCCTCGTCGTGACGCTGGAGGAGGAGATGTTCGCGGCGGCGGACGATCTCCGCTTCGAGTACGCGGCGAAGCTGCGGGACGAGATCAAGGACCTGCGCCGCGAGCTTCAGGCTGCGGCCGAAGCTCCCGCCTAGGGCGAGGTCTCATTCGTAGGGATCCTCGGGGGCGGACACGTCGACGACGCTCGTCGCGGCCACCCGGGGGAGATCGCCCGCGACCGGGCGGAACGTTCCGGTCACGGTCACCCACTGGTCGCTCTGCGGCAGGTCGCCAGAGGTGCCGACGACCTGGACGACGATCGGTGAGGCGTCGGCCGCGCAGCAGGCGATCTGGTAGCGGGCCAACTTGAAGCCGTCGCCTTCCTCGCCGGCAACGAAGCCGGTCAGCTTGACGGGCGCTCCCCGGAAACTGGCGCCGTTGCGCTCGAAGGATCGCTGACCGTACTCGAGGAGGCCCATGGCGACCGGTCCCGCGCTGCGGTTGAGAGGCTTGAAGACGCCGGCTCCCGCCATGACGTTGACGTTTGCCGCCCGGTTGATGCCGTAGCTGCCGAGGGTCGGAGGCGCCACGAGGAGAAGCGCCGCGATCGGAGCCAGAAGCAGCCAGCCGACCCCGACGCCGTGCTCGTGTTCGTGCTCGAGGTCCCCGTGACCGTGCGCGTCCGCGTCGCCGGATCGGAGCGAACGTGCCAGCGTCGTGATTCCGAGGGCGACCACGGCGGCGCCGGCGAGGAGCAGGAAGATGCCCAGTTCGGGCCGGACGTAGCGCAGGTACGTCTCGGTGACGGTCAGCCGGAGCAGGACGGCGCCGATGAGGATGCTGATCGTTCCGCCGGCCGCAGTCACAGCAGCCACCAGCCGACGAGGACGCTCGAGGCCACCGCTGCGGCGAGCGTCAGCGGAGCGAATCGCACCGCGAAGCGCCAGCCGAACGTCCCGCCCTGGAGCGCGATCAGCTTCACGTCCACCATCGGCCCGACGACCATGAACGCCAGCCGCGAGGTCAGGGAGAACTGCGTCAGGCTGGCCGCGATGAACGCGTCCGCTTCGGAGCAGATCGCCATCAGCACGGCCAGGGCGGCCAGCCCGAGCACCGACAGCGCCCCGTTGTCCGCCACCGTGTCGAGAACGCTTCTCGGGACGACGGTCTGCAGGGTCGCGGCGGTCGCAGCTCCGACGATCAGGAACCCGCCGGCGTGAAGCAGATCGTGCTGAGCGGTGCTGGTGAGAACGGAGATGGGCCGACCCTCGTGGCCGTGGCTGCGGCGCGCCCGGTTCATCAGTTCGTCTCGCCCGAATCGCGCCCAGACGAGACCCACCGCGGTCGCCGCGAGCAGGCTCGCGAGGAAGCGTGCGGCGACCACCTCCGGCTGCCCCGGGAATGCGACCGCGGTGGCAACCATGACCACCGGGTTGATCGCCGGGGCCGACAGCAGGAACGTGAGGGCGGCCGCAGCCGGGGCCCCGCGGGAGACCAGCCTCCGCGCGATCGGCACCGAACCGCACTCACACCCGGGCAGAGCCGCGCCGGCCACGGCGGCGACCGGCACGGCGAGCGCCGGCCGGTCGGGGAGAACGCGCGGTAGGAAGCCGGCCGGAACAAACGCGGCGATCGCCGCACTGATCGTCACGCCGAGCACGAGGAACGGCATGGCGGCGATCGCGATCGAAACGAAGATCGTCGCCCAGTGCGCGACCGCCGGCCGGTCGAGCAGGTCCACGAGCACCGGCCGTAGAAGGGCTGCGGCGACGACGACGAGGACGACCACGCCCACTCCGAGGTTGCTCAGGCGTCCCCGAACCCCGCGCAACTCGTGCGACAGCTCCTGCGACCCCATTGGTTTGGATTCTGCGCGAAACCTTGACAACATGGGACTTCCCTAACGGGTATAGACATCCATTTTTGGAGGGAGAGGCATGGGGAAATGGCTACGGAAGTGGCAGGCGCAGCTCGGGCTTGCCGCACTGGCGATCGGGGTCGTGCTTGCTGCGCCGCTCGCGTCGCCGAACAAAGCGGCCGCTGACTCGGTCGTCATCTCGGGGGCCCGGTCGCTGTCCGACCAGGTCGTCGTGGACTTCAGCAACGGGAAGAGGGGCGTCCAGACGACCGACGTTCACCTCCTCGCCTTCAACGACCAGCACGGCACGCTCGACCCGGCCGGTAACAACAGCTACGGGCGGTTTGCGGGCGGTGCGGCGTTCCTGTCCAAGATGCTGAAGGACCGTCAGGCGGCGTACGCAAACGAGATCACGGTCTTCGCCGGCGACAACATCGGCGCGAGCCCGCTCCAGAACGGCCTGTTCCACGAGGAGCCGATCACGGTCGCGTCCAACCTGATGCACGTCGACTTCGCGTCGGTGGGCAACCACGAATTCGACAAGGGCAGCGCAGAGCTCACGCGGATCCAGAATGGCGGCTGCCACGCAGACGGCTGCACCGGCGCTCCGTATGCGCTTCCGGGCGGCGGCAGCACCAACGTCTATCCCGGTGCCGACTTCAAGTACCTGTCGACCAACGTCGTCAAGAGCGCCACCGGGGAGACGCTGTTCCCGGCGTACGCGACGAAGCGGATCAAGTCGGAGAGTGGAAAGAAGTTCACCATCGGCCTCCTCGGCGAGGTGCTCGAGTCCACGCCGACGATCGTCACGCCCACGGGCGTCGCCGGTCTCACGTTCCAGGACGAAGCGGACGCAGCCAACCGCGTCGTCCGGAGCACGAAGACGGTCGGAAACGCCGAAGACAGTCCGGACGCCTGGGTGCTGGTGATCCACGAGGGCGGCTTCCAGTCGGGCACGGCGGTGCTGAACGGCTGCGCCGGCAACCTCGCGGGAAGCGCCATCGAGGAAATCGCCAAGCGGCTCGATCCGCGGATCAAGGTGATCATCTCGGCGCACACGCACGCGGAGTACCGGTGCACGATCACGACGGGCGGCGTCACGCGTCTCATCACGAGCGCGTCGTCGTTCGGGCGGATCCTCAGCGACGTCACGCTGTCGATCAACGACAAGACGGGCGAGCTCGTCTCGGCCAGCGCAACGAACACGATCGTCGAGAACGCGCTGAACGTTCCGGGTACGGGCGTCACCCGCCGGCCTGATCCGTCGAAGGCGGATCCGGAGGTTCAGGCGGTCGTCGACCAGTACGTCGCCGCCGCTGCACCCCTGGCGAACCGGGTCATCGGCCGGATCCAGGGCGACCTGACGCGAACGGGGTCGGCTCTCGGTGAGCAGCCTCTCGGGGACGTCATCGCGGATGCGCAGCTGGCCACCACTCAGCCGGCCGCTCTCGGCGGGGCGAAGATCGCGTTCATGAACCCGGGCGGGATCAGGGCCAACCTGCTTCGCAACGACATCTCCCCCGGTGGGGAGGCCGTCGGCGAGGTCACCTACGGCGAGGCGTTCACGGTTCAGCCGTTCGGAAACAGCCTCGTCACGAAGACGATGACCGGCCTTGCGATCCGCCGGCTTCTGTCGCAGCAGTTCCGGGCCGGAATCGCGACCGGAAGCGGTCCTCCGTGCCTCGGTAGCACGGCTCCCGTCGGAGGCCGGGTCCTGCAGATCTCCTGGACCTTCAGGTACGAGTCGAACCCGAACGCGGCGGCTTGTCCGGACAAGATCGGGAGGATGTGGGTCCACAACGGGACGACGTTCGTGGAGCTCGCGGACACCGATTCCTTGCGGGTGACGATGAACAACTTCCTCGCCACAGGCGGGGACGGGTTCACCATCTTCAGGGACGAGGCCACGGACGCACTGGGCGGCGCCCAGGACATCGACTCATTCGTCGATTACTTCCGCGCCGCGGAGCCGGCCGGCATCGCGGTGCCGACCCTCAACCGGATCATTCCCAAGCCGTAATCGAAAGAGGTCGGGAGCCCGCCGCTTGGGCGGCGGGCTCCCCGCTTTGCGGGCGCCCGCCCGTTACGCTCCGCCGGGCATGACCTTCGGCGGCCTCCTCTCGATCATCCTGACCGGGCTCGTCGTCGGCGCGCTCGGGAGGCTGGCCGTGCCGGGCAAGGATCCGATGCCGATCTGGCTGACGATCCTGATCGGCCTCGTCGGCGCCTTCATCGGGGGCGGCATCGCCGTCGCCCTCGGCTTCGGAGTAGGCGGCATCTTCGTGATCTCCGTGCTCGTGGCGACCCTGATCGTGATCGCCTACCGGCGCATCGTCCAGAAGCGGACGCTCACGGGCCCAGGATCCCGTTTATAGCCCGGTTTCCGCTCTGTCCGCTTTGGGAAGGCCGTTCTCGCAAACCTCGAAGGGAGACTCATGGGCATCATCGCGTTCATCATCCTCGGCCTCATCGCGGGGGCAATCGCCAAGGCAATTCTGCCCGGCGACGACCCGGGTGGCTTCATCGTGACCACCATCATCGGCGTGGTCGGCGCAATCCTGGGAGGATTCCTGGCGCAAGTGCTGTTCGACGCAGATCCGTTGGACGAGTTCTTCGACATCAGCAGCTGGCTCACCGCCATTGTCGGAGCTCTTATCCTGCTCGTGATCTACCGGATGGCCGTCGGCAGGCGCCCGGTCACTAGGTAAACGAAGGAGGAAGCATTGGGTGGAATCAGTCTTGGCGGGATCCTCGTCATCGTGGGGATCATCCTCGCCATCGTTTGGAACCTCTGGATCGGCCTGATCATCGCGCTGATCGGCCTCATCGCGTTCGGCGGATTCGCGCGAGGCCGCTGGTACTGAGGGAGAGTCAGGCGGGAGCCGGCTGGGCGGCGAGCGCCCCGCGTCCGCGCGGAAAGCGCCGGAGCGCGGTCAGCCCCCAGTCGTCCTCCCGCCAGATGTAGGTCTCGACGGTCAGCGCCTCCTCCTCGCACCGGTAGACGAGCAACCCTCGCGCTTCCCCGCGCCTGTTCGGGCGGGGCTGTCCGAGGCCGGGTGCGATCGAGACGGTGACGCCGCGGATGTCACCGCTCACGACCTCGAACTCGTGGCGCTCGCTGATCGCCGCCTGGTGGATGTGGCCGGCGAGCACGAGCTCCGCGCCGGCGTCGACCAGTGAGGCGAGCACGTGGCTGCGCCGCGCCACGGGCTTCTTCCGCGACCGCCACGGAGCGCCGAGGAGGTGGTGGTGGAGCACGACCACCCGAAGCGCCGCGGGCGCGGCCTGGGGGAGGAGCTCGGCCGCGTGGGCGAGCTGGGCGCTGCGGATCCCGCCCGACTGCTGCCGCCAGGGGCGGACGGAGTTCAGGCCGACGACGAAGAGCGAATCCGATCGGTACACGGGCTCGGTCGTCTCCCAGTGTCGCTCGAACTGCGCAAAGGTCTTCGTGAAGCGCGCGACCGGCGTGTAGGGGATGTCGTGGTTGCCCGGGATGGCGAGGACCGGCCGCCCGAGGCCGCGGAGGAAGTTCGCGGCACGGTTGTGCTGCTCCGGCCGGCCGCGGTGGGTCAGGTCTCCGCTCGCGACGATCAGCTCGGGATCGACGCGGTCGATCAGGGCCTCCAGCCCCGGTTCCAGGCGAGGCTCCTCGTCCGTTCCGACGTGGAGGTCCGAGAGATGGAGCAGTCGCGTCGCGGGCCCGGCCACAGCCGGGGCAGGCTATACACTCAGATCGTGGTCGATGAGCCCACAGAGATCTTCGACGACCTCTATCTCGGGCTGAGAGCGGGCGGAGCGCTGCGCAAGAAGCGTCGCGGCGAGCCGCTCACGACCGACGAGCAAGAGGCGCTCGGGCGCTGGCAGCGGCTCTCGAAGGTTCGCAAGGCCGTGACGCTCGGAGCCTTCACCCTCGGCACTTTCGGGCTTGGGTTCACGATCGGCGGTCTCATCTTCGGCAAGTGGCGTCGGGCCTAGCTCAGGCTTCGGCGTCCTGCGCCGGGAAGAGCACCGTCGGCACGTCTTCCTCCGAGGGATCCTTGTCGCGCACGATGACGTCGAAGAGCGTCGCCAGAACCGCGGCCATCGGGATCGCGAGCAGCACTGCGAACTCGCCGAAGAGGAGCGCGGCGGCAGCGACGGAGACGAGCACGACGAGCGGTGACAGGCCGACCGCGTCGCCGAGGACGCGCGGGATCACCAGGTAGTCCTCGAGCAGGCGGACGACGAGCACGACCACGCCGGCCGCGACGGCCACCCCGGGCGATTCGGTCAGTCCGACTCCGACCGCCAGCGCTCCGGCGCTGAGCGGCCCGATGACCGGGACGATCTCGACGATTCCGGCGAAGATCGCGATCAGCAGCCAGAACGGCAGTCCGATCGCCCAGAACGCGATCGACAGGACCGTCGCGACGAGCACGATCAGCAGCGCCTGGCCGCGCACGTAGGCGCCGAGCTTCAGATCGATGAGATCCCACGTGTCGCGGACGAGCTTCCGGCGCGCGCGCGGCAGGAGCGAGGTGACGAAGCGGACGGCGTCGTCCCGCTCGAAGATCCAATACGCCGCGGCAGCGAAGACGAAGAGAATTCCCACCGCGATCTCCACGCCCAGGAGCGTGAACTCGAGCGCGGGATCGACGAGCTGGTCGGGCTGCGGCAGCCGTTCGAGACGGCGATCGAGCCAGGTGAGAAGCTCGCCTTTGATCCCCTTCTCCTCGTGCGAGTCTCCGAGTGCCGCCTGAACCTGATGGATCGCCCGCGGGACGACCGCCCAGAGCAGAAGTCCGAGGAGGGTGACGAGAGCGGCGTAGTGGAGGAGGACCCCGGCGCCACGCGGGATGCCGAGTCGCCGGAGCGCGTCGACGCCCGGCCGCATCGCCGCCGCGACGGTAAAAGCGAGGAAGAGCAGGGCGAGCAGGATCTTGAGCTGCCACAGCGCGAGCGCGCCCACGACTACGGCCAGGACGACGACGGCGGCGACGAACGCTCGGTGTGCGGTTTCGCTCACGGGCCTGGTTGTCGCCGCGTCTGCGCGGAAGGAAACGTTCGGGTTGGCACGAAGCCGCCCTGAGTGATCCTCAACCGGGAAGAGGAGGTCTGCCTGGAGGCGCGCCGTCACGGGATCGTCCTTGCACGCCCGCTCGTCTGGGCCGTCGTGACCGCCGGCGTCGGCGGCGTGCTCACGACGGCCGACTGGCCGGTGTCGGTTGTGGGCTCCGCTCTGGTCGGGCTCGCCGCCCTGATCGCGCTGCGTGCGGTGTGGAAGTGGGAGCGGACGAAGGTCGTCGTGACGACCGACAAGGTCTTCCTCGTCGGCGGGACCTGGCGCCGACGCGCGAGCGCCGTCCGGCTGGCGGCGGTCGATGCGGTCGAGCTGGAGCAGACGCTGCCGGGGCAGCTCCTCGGCTACGGAACGGTGGTCGTCGGCCCGCTGGCCCTCGATCACGTTCCGAAGCCGAAGAGCGTCTACCGGCTCGTCGAGCGCCTCGCCGGCTAGTCCCTTCGAGCCACGACGAGTGTCTGACACTCAGCGTGGCTCGCGTGGCCGTGTCGTAAGTGCGTCGGATCTGCGGCGCTCCGGGGGCGTTGCCGTGTTGGGCCGTATCGTCGAGGCGTGGCCCGCATGCTCCGTTCCGATCTCCCGGATGGGTACTTCCACCTGACGGCTCGGGCTGTTCACGAGACGCCGCTCTTTCGGGACGATCAAGACCGCCATGACTTCCTGGTCCTTCTGAAGCGCGCGGTTCGGCGGTGGAATCTGGGGCTTCACGCCTACTGTCTGATGGGAACCCACTATCACGCCGTCATCGACGGTCCGGTCGAGCGTCTCTCTCCTGCACTCCAGTGGCTCCAAAGCCACTACGCGCGTGAGCACAACGCTCGCCACGGTCGGCGCGGCGCGCTCTTCGCAGAGCGATTCTCATCCTGGGTGATCCACGACGACGAGCACTTCGAGGCCACCCTTGCCTACATCCTTGCGAACCCGGTCCGAGCCGGTCTCGCCCGCGAGCCGCAGGCCTGGCCCTGGAGCGCCGTCCGGGCCGTAGGAGAACATACGTTCGTAGATGACGGCGCGGCTAGACTGGCCTGTTATGGCTCACGAAGAGCTCGTAATTCACGGCGCCCGGGAGCACAACCTCAAGGACATCACCGTTCGGCTTCCGCGTCACAAGCTGATCTGCGTGACGGGTCTCTCGGGCTCCGGAAAATCGAGCCTCGCGTTCGACACGATCTATGCCGAAGGGCAGCGCCGGTACGTCGAGTCGCTCTCGGCATACGCCAGGCAGTTTCTCCAGATGATGGAGAAGCCGGACGTCGACTCGATCGACGGCCTCAGCCCGGCAATCTCGATCGACCAGAAGACGACCTCGCGGAACCCCCGCTCGACGGTCGGCACGGTGACCGAGATCTACGACTACCTGCGGCTGCTCTACGCGCGGGTGGGCCGGCCGCACTGCCCCGTCTGCGGGCGCCCGATCTCAGGCCAGTCGGTCGAGACGATCGTCGACCAGATCCTCCAGCTTCCGGACGGCACGAAGTTCACGGTGAACGCACCCGTCGTCCGCGACCGGAAGGGCGAGTACAGGGAGCTTTTCGAGGAGCTGAGGAGAGACGGCTTCACCCGGGTGAAGGTGGACGGGGAGCAGCGCCTGCTCGAGGACCAGATCGTCCTCGACAAGAAGTTCAAGCACACGATCGAGGTCGTCGTCGACCGGCTGCGCATGAAGCCGGAGCTCAGGACCCGGCTCTTCCAGTCGGTGGAGACAGCCGTCAACCTCGCCGAGGGGCTCGTCACGATCGACCTTCTCGACGAGGACCGGGAACAGACGTTCTCGGAGCGCTTCGCCTGTCCCGAGCACGGCGTCTCGCTGCCCGAGCTCCAGCCGCGCATTTTCTCGTTCAATTCGCCGCACGGCGCCTGTCCGCGCTGTACGGGCCTCGGCGCCCAGCAGGAGATCGACCCGGACCTGCTCGTTCCAGACCCGACCTTGCCCCTCGCCGAAGCGCTCGTCTCGCTCTCCGGCAACTGGTACGAGGCGGTGATCCAGGCCATTGCCGACCGCTACGAGATCGACCTCGACACGCCCTGGCAGGACCTGACCGAGGAGCAGCAGGACCTCTTCCTGCACGGGACGAAGGGCGAGCGGATCTACGTCAGCTACCGGAACCGCATGGGCCGCAAGCGGTCGTACATGCTCGCCTTCGAGGGCCTCGTCACCAACCTCCAGCGGCGGTACCGGGAAACCGACTCCTCGTCGATGCGGGAGCGCATCGAGGAGTACATGAGTTTCCGGCCCTGCCCGGAGTGCAACGGCGCCCGGCTGAAACCGGAGGTACTCGCGGTCACCGTCGGCGGCGAGAACATCCACGAGTTCACGAGGATGTCCGTCACCCGAGCCCTGGCCTTCCTGGATGAGCTCGACCTCACGGAGACCGAACAGCTGATCGGCGCGAGGATCGTCAAGGAGATCCGTGAGCGGCTGACCTTCCTCGACAACGTCGGTGTCGGCTATCTGCAGCTCGACCGCGCCTCGGCCACGCTGTCCGGCGGCGAGGCGCAGCGGCTCCGGCTGGCGACGCAGATCGGCTCGCAGCTCGTCGGCGTCCTCTACATCCTCGACGAGCCCTCGATCGGACTCCACCAGCGGGACAACGGAAAGCTGATCACGACGCTCGAACGGCTTCGCGACCTCGGGAACACCGTGCTCGTCGTCGAGCACGACGAGCAGATGATGCGCTCGGCCGACTGGCTCGTCGACATGGGGCCTGGGGCCGGGGAGCACGGCGGCCACGTCGTCGCCGAAGGCACGGCACGGAAGATCGAGCGAAACACGGAGTCGATCACCGGCCAGTTCCTCTCGCGAACCCGTGAGATCGCAGTGCCGGAGCGGCGCACCGAGGACCTCGGCTCGTTCTGGGTCCGCGGCGCTTCGCAGCACAACCTGAAGGGAATCGACGTCGAGTTCCCGGTCGGAAAGCTCATCTGCGTCACCGGCGTCTCGGGCTCAGGCAAGTCGACGCTCGTGAACGAGATCGTCTTCAAGGCGCTCGCCAACCGCCTGCACCGGATCCGCGTGAAGCCCGGTGAGCACGTGGGCTGCGAAGGGATCGAGTGCTACGACAAGGTGATCGACATCGACCAGTCCCCGATCGGCCGCACCCCGCGCTCGAACCCGGCCACCTACACGAAGCTCTTCGACCACATCCGCGAGCTCTACTCGATGACGCCCGAGGCGAAGGTGCGTGGCTACAAGCCCGGACGGTTCTCGTTCAACGTGCGGGGCGGGCGCTGCGAGACCTGCAAGGGCGACGGGACGATCAAGATCGAGATGCACTTCCTTCCCGACGTCTACGTCCCGTGTGAGACCTGCCACGGACGTCGCTACAACCGCGAGACGCTCGAGGTCAGGTTCAAGGGCAAGTCGATCGCAGACGTGCTCGAGATGTCGGTCGAGGACGCGTTGCAGTTCTTCTCGAAGATCCCGAAGCTCCGGCGCCGGCTCCAGACGCTGCACGACGTCGGTCTCGACTACGTCAAGCTCGGCCAGCCGGCGACGACGCTCTCGGGTGGCGAGGCGCAGCGCGTCAAGCTCGCCTCGGAGCTCTCGAAGGTCGCGACCGGACGGACGCTCTACATCCTCGACGAGCCGACGACCGGCCTCCACTTCGCCGATATCCAGAAGCTGCTCGAGGTCCTGGGCCGCCTCGTCGATACCGGCAATACGGTGGTCGTCATCGAGCACAACCTTGACATCATCAAGTCGTCGGACTGGATCATCGACATGGGGCCGGAAGGCGGCAGCGGCGGCGGCATGATCGTTGCCGAAGGGACGCCTGAGCAGGTGGCCGAGGTCGAAACGTCATTCACCGGC
>Ga0126309_10000113_pt1 | contig 27023 bp, 24 predicted proteins | sample Plot56_FD_92541 | JGI IMG/M metagenome (GOLD analysis project Ga0126309, IMG submission 92541) | Serpentine soil microbial communities from UC McLaughlin Reserve, CA, USA - Plot56 | ecosystem: Environmental > Terrestrial > Soil > Grasslands | place: USA: UC McLaughlin Reserve, Lake County...
ACCGCGAGCAGACGACCTCGACGTTGCCGATTCTCGCCGCGTCCGCCGCCCGACGCATGAAGTCGCACTTCCGGGCAACCGACTCCACCAGGTCGACCCGCGCCTCCGGCAGCGCCAGGGCGAGGACGAGCCCTGGGAACCCGGCGCCGGCGCCGATGTCGGCGATCCGGCGAGCTTCGCGCAGCTCCGCCACCCCGAGGCCGCTGAGGCTGTCGGCGACGTGGACCCGCCGCGCCTCGGCCGGGTCGCGCACGGAGCTGACCGAGGCGGGCTCGGAGCGCAGCGCCTCGAGCAGCTTCGCGACCGCCGCCCCGCCGGCGGCGTCCAGCGCGGCGCCGCTCACTCGGAGATCAGGGGCGCGACGACGACCACGCGGTGGGGCTCGTCCCCCTCGCTGTAGGTCTCGACGCCCGGGCGCTCCTTCAGTCGCTCGTGGACGACGCGCCGCTCCTGCGCGCTCATCGGGTCGAGCTCGATCGGCCGCCGGTCGCCGAGCGCCTGCTCGGCAGCCCGGTCGGCCCGCGCCTCCAGGGTCTCGCGACGGCGCTCGCGGTAGCCCGCGGCGTCGACCAGGACGCGCTTGCGATCCCGGTACCCGAGGAAGGCGGCCTGGTAGCAGAGCAGCTGGAGGGCGTCGATCGTCTGCCCCCGGCGACCGATCAGCAGGCCATAGTCGTCCTCGCCCTCGACGACCGCCTCGATCGTCTCCTCGTCCTCGAAGATCTCGACCTTCCCGTCGAGGTCGAGCTCGTCCAAGACGCGCTCGACCAGCTCGCGGACGCGCTCGGCCGGTTCCTCGGGCCAGTCGTTCAACTCCGCCATCAGTCGAGTCTATTTCGGGACGGAGGCGCAGGAGCCCTGCTTCCCGTTCGCCGCCGGGCGGCGGATTCCTGCCCCTAGCGCCGCTTCTTCTTCTTGCGCGGCGGGGGCGGCGGGGGCTTGGCCGCCTGTCTCTCCTCGGGCGAGGGGTGGACGGGCGGCGGGATCACCTTCTTGACCGTGTACTGCTGCCCGATCGTCCAGACGTTGGTGGTGATCCAGTAGAGGATCAGCCCGGCCGGGAAGGTGAGGATGAAGGGGACGAAGATCAGCGGCAGGATGAACATCAGGTTGCGCTGGGTCGAGTCCGAGGTGGTCGCCATCACCAGGCCGGCCGCGAGCTGGGTGCCGACGTAGAGCAGGATCAGGGTGACCAGGACGCCGCCGGTCGCCTTCGCCGTGAGGTCGGGGATGAAGAGGAACGACTCTCCCCAATTGCCGGGGACGTCGCCGCACGGGAGCGTCGACTGGCCGCAGATGTCGACCCGGAGGTCGGTCCGCAGCGCGTAGAAGAGGGTGATGAAGACCGGCAGCTGGGCGAGGAGGGGGATGCAGGAGGCCAGCGGGTTGACCTTGTTCTCCTGGTAGAAGCGCATCATCTCCTGCTGCATGCGCTGGCGGTCGTTCTTGTACTTCTCCTGGATCTCCTTGATCTCGGGCTGGAGCGCCTGCAGCGCCCGCATGCCCTTGATCTGCTTGTAGGTGAGCGGGATCAGCAGCGACCGGGTCAGGAAGGTCAGGGCGATGATCGCTCCGCCCCAGCCGAGTCCGATGTCGTGGAACCAGACGAGGACCGCCGAGGCGGCGTCGATGAACGGCTGGAGGATGTTGGCGACCGGAAGCGTCACGCCGCGGGCTCACCGTGGTGGACGGCGGGGTCGACGGGGCCGGTGCGCAGGGTGAAGCGGCTCGGTACGGGGTCGAAGCCGCCGTGGCTGAGGGGGTTGCAGCGCAGGAGGCGCCAGAGCGCGAGGACCGAGCCGCGCAGGGCGCAGTGCCGGCGGATCGCCTGGCGGGCATAGAGCGAACAGGTCGGCTCGTACTTACAGCGCCGTGGCAGGGCGGGTGAGACCCAGCGGCTGTAGGCCGCGAGCGGTGCCAGGAGGATCCGTTTCACGTGGAACGGCCTTCGCCCGGGAAGGCCGCCAAAGCCTGCTCGATCGCCGCCTTCACGCCCTCGGTGCCGGACTCGCCGGCGAGCTCGGCGATGCCGGGACGGGCGACCAGCACAAAGTCGTGGCCCTCGGGAAGCCCCTCGATCGCCCAGAACGCCTCCCGTAGGACCCGCTTGACTCGGTTTCGCTCGACCGCGCCGCCGACCTTGCGGCCGGCCGAGATGCCGAGCCTGATGCCCTCCCGATCGGGTTGTGGGAACCGGTAGAGGACGAGGTGGCGATTGGCCTGCGAGGAGCCCTCGCGGTAAACCCGGTCGAACTCCCCGCTGCGCGAAAGGCGGCGGCGCTTGCGCGCCCCGGCATCGCCGCCGCTCCCCATGCCTAAACGCTGAGGCGCTTGCGGCCCTTGCGGCGCCGGCGCTTCAGGATCGAGCGGCCGCCGCGCGTGCGCATCCGCGCCCGGAACCCGTGGGTCCGGGCCCGCTTGCGCTTCTTCGGCTGGTAGGTCCGCTTCATCGACGCGGCCAGTATACGGAGGGGCCCTGGCAGCGTCGGGAGGCCGGCGCCGAATCTTTTCTGCGGCAAATGCGGGCGCGGGTGCGGGTGCCCCGGGGGCCGTCGCTATGGTCGCCAGCGATCCCCGCCCAGGCACGAAACCGGGCCTGGGCGGGGTTACGGCAAGCCCAACTGAGCCCGACGAACGAGACCTTGTCCCCACCCCCCGAGCCGACCGCGCCGATCCCACCGGGGGACGCGGACGCGCTCTGGGCGGCGGCGCGGGAGCAGCTGCGGACGTCGTTGCCGACGTCGACTTTCGAGATCTGGCTCGAGCCGCTGCGGCCGGCCGACCTGGCGGCGGGCAACCTGCGGCTCGCCGCGCCGGCCGGCATCCGCGCCTGGGTCGAGCGCCGCTACGCCGGCCTGATCCTCGACAGTCTGGCCGCGATCGATCCGTCGATCGGGGCCGTCAGCTTCGACGGGACGCGGGGGGCCGCACCGGGACATCCCGCTGTGGCGGACGCGCCGCTCAACCCTCACTACACCTTCGAGCGGTTCGTGATCGGCGAGGGCAACCAACTCGCCCACGCCGCCGCCCTCGCCGTCGCCGAGGCGCCGGCCGAGGCCTACAACCCGCTCTTCCTGCACGGGCGGCCTGGACTCGGCAAGACCCACCTGCTCGTCGCGATCGCCAACTACCTCGCCGACAACGCTCCCTCCCTCACAGTCCGCTACACGACCGCCGAGAGCTTCACCAACGAGTTCGTCGGCGCCCTCCAGCGGGACGGGTCGGAGGCCTTCAAGGCGCGCTACCGCGACCTGGACGTCCTCCTGATCGACGACGTCCAGTTCCTCGAGGGCAAGCACCACACCGAGGAGGAGTTCTTCCACACCTTCAACGCGCTGTATGAGGCCGGCAGCCAGATCGTTCTCTCGGCCGATCGCATCCCGAGCGAGCTCTCGGTCCTCGCCAAGCGCCTCCGCGACCGGTTCGAGTGGGGCCTGACCGTCCCGGTCAACGCCCCGAACCTGGCAACCCGGCTGACCGTCCTGCGCCGGCTCGTCAACGAGGCCGGGGTCGACGTTGCCGACCGCGAGGCGCTGGTCGAGCTGGCCAAGCGGATTGACGCCAACGTCCGCCAGCTCCACGGCGCCCTCACCCGTGTGATCGCACACGCCTCGCTGCGAACCAGGCCGCTGACCTCCGAGCTGATCGCCGAGGTCCTGCCGCGCGCTGCGCCCCGGGAGGCCGCGGGCAGCGGCGAGGACATCAAGAGCGCCGTGGCCGAGTCCTTCGGCCTCAGCCCGCGCGACCTCGACGGGCCGAGCCGGGCAGCGGCCCAGGTGCGCGCCCGCCAGGTCGCGATCCTTCTGACCCGGGAGATGACCGACCTCTCCCTGCCGGCGATCGGCCGCCTCTACGGCGGGCGCGACCACTCCACCATCCTCAACGCGATCCGCAGGATCGAATCCGAGGCAGGCGTCGACGAGGGTCTTCGCCGCCGGCTGGAGGACCTGCGGACGGAGCTCCACAGCTAGGCCCCCCGCCACCCGTGCCAACCGGCGGCGCTGTAAGAATCAACACCTTCCACATCTTCGGCCCACAGCCTCCAACCCGCACCGGAAAGCCAAACGACCCACTTGACCACGATTTCCACAGCCCCTGAACCAACTCAAGAAGGCATTTCTCATTTGAAGCTATCCCTCCCCCGCAAGGAACTCGTCTCCAAGCTCTCGATCGTCGGGCGCGCGGTCTCGAACCGCGTCGCGAACCAGTCGCTGGCCGGTGTCCTGATCACGGTCGCCGATGGAACCGCGCGGCTTCGCGCCACCGACCTTGAGATGGGGATCGACACCGCACTCGAGGCCGACGTCGAAGGGGAGGGCACGCTCCTCGTCCCCGGCCGCCTCCTCGCCGAGGTGTCTCGCTCGCTCGGCGCCGACCCGGTCGAGCTCGAGCCCCGGGCCGCCGAGCGTGACATCGAGATCCGCAGCGGCGGGTCGAGCTTCCACCTGAGGACGCTGCCGGCCGAGGACTTCCCCGCCTTCCCCCAGCCGGAAGGCGACCCGCTCCGCATCCCGTCCGCTGTGCTCGAGGCGAGCGTCGACGTCGTCGCCAGGGCCGCCTCGCGCGACGACATGCGGCCCGTCCTGACCGGCGTCCTGATGACGGCGAGCGGCAACGAGATGACGATGGTGGCGACCGACTCCTACCGCCTGAGCGTCAAGCGAACCGAGGTGGAAGGGGGCATCGGCGGCGACCTCGAGGCCAACGTCCCCGCCCGCGCGCTGCGCGAGCTCTCCCGCCTCCTCGCGGCCGGGGAGCACGACGCGGTCGAGGCCTCGCTGCTCCGCAGCCAGGCGGTCTTCCGGGTCGGCGACGTCGTCCTCAGCACCCGCCTGATCGAGGGTCAGTTCCCGAACTACCGCCAGCTTCTCCCCGACTCCTTCGAGCACGACGTCCGCCTCCCCCGGGGCGAGTTCCTCGAGGTGACCAGCCGGATCAGCCAGCTCGCGCAGCGCAACGCGCCCCTGCGGCTCTCGTTCAGCGAGGGCGAGCTGACCGTCGCCGCGGAGACCCCGGAGGTCGGCGACGCCCGCGAGACGATCCCCGCCGCCTACGAGGGCGAGGCGCTCGAGATCGGCTTCAACCCGGAGTTCCTGAAGGAGGGCATCGAGAGCATCGACGCCGAGGAGGTGCTGCTGCGGTTGATCTCGCCGCTGCGGCCCGGCCTCCTTCAGCCCGTGGGCGACGAGGACTTCAGGTACCTCGTGATGCCCATCCGGCTCAACGTGTGATGCTCGTCCGCGCGGTCGAGGCGCGGCCCCTGCGAAGCCTCGGCTGGCTCGCCGAGGAGCTCGGCCCCGGCCTGACCAGCGTGATCGGACCGAACGGCACCGGCAAGACGAACCTGCTCGAGGCCCTCTACTTCGCGCTGACCGGCCGCTCGTTCCGGACCGGCGACCGTCGCGAGCTGATTCCGTTCGGAGAGGGTCTCGCCCGGGCCGAGGCGACCGTGGCGACCCCGGACGGCACCATTCACAAGTTCGTCAGCTCGATCAGCCGCAGCGACGGCCGCCGGGTCCTGCTCGACGGCTCAGCCGCCCAGCCGGCGGACCTGGTCCGCTCGCGCCCTGCGATCGCGGTGTTCTCCCCCGACCGGCTCGTCTTGGTCAAGGGGCCGCCCGCGGAGCGCCGCGCCCACCTCGATGCCTTCGTCGGCGCCCGGCGCCCGGCCCGCGCGGACCTGCGGCGCCGGTTCGGCCAGGCCCTCGCGCAGCGCAACGCGCTCCTCAGCCGCGTCGCCTCCGGTCGCTCCTCGCCGACGGATCTGGACGCCTGGGACCTGGCTCTGGCCGAGGCCGCCGCGCCGCTGATCGCGGCCCGCGGGGAGGCGGCGGCCGAGCTGGCACCGCTCTTCGCCGCGCTGGCGGCCGAGCTGGGACTCGGCGACGCGACCCTTTCGTACTCGCCGCGGATCGACGGTGGCGTCGCGGCGATCGAAGGCGCCCTGCGCGAGCGGCGCGAATCCGACCTGAAGCTGGGACGAACCGGGACGGGCCCCCACCTCGACGAGCTTCGGATCGACTCCGGCGGTAGATCCCTGCGCCGCTACGGGTCGCAGGGGCAGCAGCGAATCGCCCTGCTCGCCCTCCTCTTCGCCGAGCGCGAGGCGCTGCTCGTCGCGCGCGGCGCGCCGCCGTTGATGCTGCTCGACGACGTGATGAGCGAGCTCGACCCCGAGCACCGGGAGCTATTGGCGGCGCGGCTCGAGGGGGACGGCCAGGCGCTGATCAGCGCCGCCGACGACGACGCGGTCCCCGAGCGCGCCCGCCGCCAGCTGATCCGGATGCCGGCGGCTGCCCGGCGGGTCGAGGCGGCCGCGGCGTGACCCGGCGGCGTATGCCCCGCCCCGCCGCCGCGGCGTTCCGCTCGGCTCGCGGCCGCGCCGCGCCGCTCACTCCACTCGCCGCCGTCCAGGACGCCTGGGCCGAGGTCGTCGGTGAGCAGGTCAGCGCCGTGGCCGAACCGGTCGCCGAGCGGTCAGGTGCCGTGATCGTCGCCTGCAGCGACGCGGTCTGGGCACAGGAGCTCGACCTCCTCCAGGACGACCTCCGGGCCCGTCTGCGCGAGCGCCTGGGGGAGCTGGCGCCGGCGGCGCTGCGGTTCGAGGTCGGGCGGCCAAAAGCGCGCTGACCGTCCCTGGTTGGCCAGCCAGCCGGTGACCATCCGGCGCTCCGTCGGACTTTGCCCCGGGATCCCTCGTTCTCGTTTCGCTTTTCTGCTCATTTGCAGGAGTTTTTGGGGCTTTTGCCAGCGGTTCCGGGGGCTGACCCTGGTATCCTTATTGTCAACTTGAGCGATCGGCCCCGACCCTGAGTGCCGGCCCGCACGGGAGCACACAGGTGATCGGGGCTTTCTCTGGCTGAACGGAAGGACGCAGTGACGAGCAGCAAGGCGAAGACGGGGAGCACGACGAAGAAGACGAAGGCAGGCGACAGCTACGGCGCCAAGGACATCACGGTCCTCGAAGGGCTCGAGGCCGTCCGCAAGCGTCCGGGCATGTACATCGGCTCGACCGGGCCGCGCGGCCTTCACCACCTCGTCTACGAGGTCGTCGACAACTCGGTAGACGAGGCGCTGGCGGGGCACGCCACGCAGGTCGAGGTCGTGCTCCATCCGGACAACAGCTGCACCGTCTCCGACGACGGCCGCGGCATCCCGGTCGGGGAGCATGAGAAAGAGAAACGTTCAGCGGCCGAGGTCGTCCTGACGACCCTCCACGCCGGCGGCAAGTTCGGTGACGGCGGCGGCTACAAGGTGTCCGGCGGCCTCCACGGCGTCGGGGTCTCGGTTGTCAATGCGCTCTCCGAGCGCCTGCACCTCGAGATCCGCCGCGAGGGCCACGTCTGGGAGCAGGACTACGAGCGCGGCCGGCCCCAGGCCGATCTCGAGGCCGGCGCCAAGACCGAGGAGACCGGCACCACCATCACCTTCCTTCCCGACCTCGAGATCTTCGAGGAGATCGATTTCGACTTCGCCACCCTCGCCGAGCGCCTCCGCGAGACCGCCTTCCTCACCCGCGGCCTGAAGATCGACCTGATCGACGAACGCGGCCAGACCAACCGCGTGACCTTCCAGTACGAGGGCGGGATCGAGGACTTCGTCCGCCACCTGAACGAGAACAAGGACGCTCTGCACAAGAAGATCATCTTCTTCGAGGGCGAGTCCGGCGACGGCCAGGTCGAGGTCGCGATGCAGTGGAACTCCTCCTACCAGGAGTCGGCATTCTCGTTCGCCAACAACATCAATACCCACGAGGGGGGAACGCACCTCTCCGGGTTCAAGGCGGCGCTGACCAGGACCCTGAACGCCTACGCGCGCAGCAAGGGCCTGCTCAAGGAAAAGGACGGAAACCTCGCCGGCGAGGACGTCCGCGAGGGCCTCACCGCGGTGATCTCGGTGAAGCTCCACGATCCCCAGTTCGAGGGCCAGACCAAGACCAAACTCGGCAACCCCCCGATCAAGGGGCTCGTCGAGGAGACGGTCAACCGCAAGCTCGCCGAGTTCCTCGAGGAGAACCCCAGCGAGGGTCGCCGGATCATCACCAAGGCGATCGATGCATCGCGAGCCCGCGATGCCGCTCGCAAGGCACGCGACCTGACCCGGCGCAAGTCGGCGCTCGAGAACTCGACCCTCCCCGGCAAGCTCGCCGACTGCACCGTCAAGGACCCGCGCGACGCCGAGATCTTCGTGGTGGAGGGCGACTCGGCCGGCGGTTCGGCCAAGCAGGCCCGCGACCGCTCGACCCAGGCGGTCCTGCCGCTGCGGGGCAAGATCATCAACGTCGAGAAGAGCCGGATCGACAAGGTCCTCGCCAACAACGAGATCCAGGCTCTGATCACGGCGATCGGCACCGGCGTCCACGACGAGTTCAACCTCGATGACGCCCGCTACCACAAGATCGTCATGGCGACCGACGCCGACGTCGACGGCGCCCACATCCGGACGCTCGTCCTGACCTTCCTCTACCGGCAGATGCAGCCGCTGATCGATGCCGGCCTGGTCTACATCGCCAAGCCGCCGCTCTACAAGGTCAAGATCGGCAACCAGGAGACCTACCTCGAGCGCGAGTCTGAGCTCGAGGAGCTGTTGCTGCGCGACAAGCTCGACCACTTCGAGTTGAACGACGCCAGCGGGTCGAAGAAGAAGCTGACCCAGAGCCGCTGGCAGAGCTACGTGCGCCGCTCCAAGGAGTACGCCGGCTGGGCCTCCTCGCTCCAGGCGGAGTTCGGCGCCGAGCTGATCCGGTTCCTCGAGGAGTGCCAGATCCTCGATGAGGGCGTTGCGTCGCTGGCCGGCGCCCGCAAACTGTTCGCCGCGAAGAGCCCGGAGGAGGAGCCGTTCGACACGGAGCTGATCGAAGACTCCGCCGACCTCCTCGTCGTCAAGGCGGTACATCGCCGTAGCGGCCTCGCGCGGACGCACACCTTGCCGAAGGAGCTGTTCGAGCACCACGACTACCGTCGGTTCGCCGAGGTCCACGCGACGTTGCTGAAGCAGGTCGGGCGCCCGCCGTTCGAGGTGTCGCTGAAGGGAGCGACCGCAGAGGCGCTGTCGTTCGTCGACCTGCACCGGGCGGTGATGGACCTCGCCAAGAAGGGCGCCCAGCTGACCCGCTTCAAGGGCCTCGGCGAGATGAACGCCGATCAGCTGCGCGAGACGACGATGGATCCCGCGACGCGCACGCTCCAGCGGGTGACGATGGAGGACGCGTCGGCCGCCGACAAGATCTTCTCGATGCTGATGGGGGACCAGGTGGAGCCGCGGCGCGCCTTCATCGAGCGGTACGCGAAGGACGTGACGAACCTTGACGTCTAGGCGAGCGCCCTGGCGACTGGCGACTGGCGACTGGCGACGCATCTGATGGCACTCGAAGCCCTGACAGGCCGGATCGAGGAGCGCGAGCTCGAGAAGGAGATGCGTGCCTCCTACCTCGATTACGCGATGAGCGTGATCGTTGGCCGGGCGCTGCCCGACGTGCGCGACGGCCTCAAGCCGGTCCACCGGCGCGTGCTCTACGCGATGCACGATCTCGGCCTGCAGCCCACCCGGCCCTACCGCAAGTGCGCCTTCATCGTCGGCGAGGTGATGGGCAAGTACCACCCGCACGGGGACTCGGCGATCTACGACACGCTGGTCCGGATGGCGCAGGACTTCTCCCTGCGGTACCCGCTCGTCGACGGCCAGGGGAACTTCGGATCGATCGACGACGACCCGGCGGCGGCGATGCGCTACACCGAAGCGCGCCTCGACCGGGCGGCTACCGAGCTGTTGCGCGACATCGACGCCGACACCGTCGACTTCGGGCCCAACTACGACGAGAGCCAGCGCGAGCCGCTGATCCTGCCGGCCCGGCTGCCGAACCTGCTGGTCAACGGGGCCTCAGGGATCGCGGTGGGGATGGCGACGAACATCCCGCCCCACAACCTGCGTGAGGTCGCCGGCGCGATCAACGCCTACATCGACGACCCGGAAATCAGCCTCGAGGGGCTGATGGAACACGTCAAGGGACCGGATTTCCCGGGAGGGGGCATCCTCAGCGCCGAGGGGATCAGGGACGCGTACCGCTCCGGCCGCGGCAGCGTCAAGGTCCGGGCCCGCGCCCACGTCGAGCCGCTCAAGGGGGGCAAGGACGCGATCATCGTCACCGAGCTTCCGTTCATGGTGAAGAAGGGCGGCGATGGCGGCCTGGTGACCAAGATCGCCGACCTCGTCCGCGAGAAGAAGCTCGAGGGCATCTCCGACCTGCGCGACGAGTCCGACCGCTCCGGCATGCGGCTCGTGATCGAGCTGAAGCGCGGCGGCCAGCCGGCCAAGGTCGTGCTCAACAACCTCTACAAGAAGACCTCGATGCAGACCACGTTCGGGATGAACATGGTCGCGCTCGTCGACGGCGTCCCTAAGACGCTCAGCCTCCGTGAGCTGATCCATCACTACGTCGACCACCAGCGAGAGGTCGTAACTCGGCGGACCCAGTACGAGCTGCGCCGGGCCGAGTCCCGCGCCCACATCCTCGAGGGGCTGCTGGTCGCGCTCGACAACCTCGACGCCGCGATCCGGCTGATCCGCGCCTCGAAGGACCCCGAGACCGCCCGCGACGGCCTGATCGCCGAGTTCGAGCTTTCCCGTGAGCAGGCCCAGGCGATCCTCGACATGCGCCTGCAGCGCCTGACCGCGCTCGAGGCAGACAAGGTCCGGGCCGAGCACGCCGACCTGATCGAGCGGATCGCCGAGCTCCGGGCGATCCTCGGCGACGAGGCGAGGGTCCTCGGACTGGTCAAGGACGAGCTCGCAGAGGTAGTCGAGGCCTACGGGGACGAGCGCCGGTCCGAGCTTCAGTACTTCGAGGGGGACGTCGGGATCGAGGACATGATTGCCGACCAGCAGATGGTGATCTCGCTGACCGCATCGGGCTACGTCAAGCGACTGCCGCTCGCGACCTACCGCCAGCAGCGTCGCGGCGGCGTCGGGGTCATGGGGATGAACCTCAAGGAGGACGACTACATCAAGCACCTCCACATCTGCTCGACCCACGACTACCTGCTGTTCTTCACGAACCGCGGCAAGGTCTACCGCCTCAAGGTCTACGAGCTGCCCGAGGGGTCGCGGACCGCGAAGGGCAGCGCCCTGGTCAACCTGCTGCCCCTGCGGGAGAACGAGCGGGTGATGGCGGTGATCCCGACCCGCGACTTCAAGGAGAACAGGTACCTCGTCTTCGCCACGGCCAAGGGGCAGATCAAGAAGACCGAGTTCCTCGACTACAACACGCCGATCAAGGCCGACGGGATCATCGCGATCAAGATCCGCGACGGGGACGAGCTCGTCCAGGTCCGTCTGACGTCGGGCCAGGACGACATCCTGATGGTCTCCCACTCCGGCCACGCCTCGCGCTTCTCCGAGAAGCTCGTCCGGCCGATGGGCCGCAGCACCAGCGGCATCAAGGGCATGAACGTCTCCGGCAAGGACAACCGGGTCCTCACCATGGACATCGCCCGGGACGACACCGAGCTCTTCGTCGTCACCGAGAACGGCTACGGCAAGCGCACGCCGGTCTCCGAGTACCCCGTCAAGGGGCGGGGAACGAAGGGTGTCCTGACCGCGAAGCTGACCGCGAAGAAGGGCGGCCTGGCCGGCGCCCTGATCGTCCGCGAGCATCAGGACCTCGTCTTCATCTCCCACCACGGGATGGTCCAGCGCACGGCGGTCGCCGGCATTTCGCAGATGGGTCGGCCGACCCAGGGCGTCAAGGTCATGAACATCAAGGACGACGACCGGGTCAGCGCCGTCGCCCTGGTGGTCGAGTCCAGTGGCGAGGAGGGCACGCCCCCCGACTCCCCCGAGCCCGCGGAGCTACCCCAGAGCGGCAACGGCGCCGGTCCCCCCTAGAGCTCGACTGCGGGATTTGCTTCAATCGGATCACCGGAGAAAGGAGGTGGTCCTAAATTGATTCACATGCTTCTCGGGACACTGGAGGTGCAGGGCCGCTAGAGCGGTGAGGTGACCCCGGTGGCAAAGGCCACCGGTTTGACCGCCCGGCGGAATCCAACCCGGGCACCGGCGAACGAGGGAGGTGGGATGTGTCCCGTCCCACTGTCAATCCCGGTTTCGCTTCCAACGCACCTGACGAGGGCCGCCTTCGGGCGGCCCTCGTGTTTCCTTCGGCAGATTCGGTGGAGCGCTCAGCCGGTCGTCGCGCAGACCAGGCGCCGCCAAATGCCGGGTCAGGCCGCCGCCGGCAGGTACTGCTGCCAGGCCGGCGGGATCGTCGGTGCGGCGATCCGGATGAACACCGTCGGACCGGGAGCGGTAGGCCGGGTCCTGGGGTGCATCCTGATCTCCCGCGGCAGGCGATTGCCCTTGCGCCGGTTGCAGGAGGCGCAGGAGGCGACGATGTTCTCCCAGACCGATTTGCCGCCGCGGCTTCGCGGGATCACGTGGTCCACCGTCAGCCCCGGCTTGCTGGAGCCGCAGTACTGACAGGTCCAGGAGTCTCGGGCGAGCACCGCCTTGCGGGTGATCTTGCGCCGGTGCGCGTCGCGCGGGATCCGAACGTAGGACACGAGGCGGATGACCGTCGGCCGGTCCATGCTCATCCGCTCCGAGTGCAGTCGCGCCTCGCCGTGCTCCAGCACCTCGGCCTTGGCCTTCAGGACAAGCACCGCGGCGCGGCGGACGGTGCAGACGTTGATCGGCTCGTACGTCGCGTTGAGGACGAGCACCCGCGAGGAGGTCGTCGCCCGTACCGGGCCCGTGGCATTGGACGGAGAGGGGCCTGAAACGGCGCCCCTTGCTCCCGCCACCGAGGCACGACTCTGAGCCATGGTCCGCGGATTCTAGAGGTTCGGTTCGCCGGTTCCGACCGGGTAGGACCCGAGCAGACGCACCGATTCCGCCTTGGCTCGAAGCGCCTCGATCGCCCTCGCGATCGGCGCGTCACCGGCGGCGCCGTTGAGGTCGATGAAGAACATGTAGCTGCCGAGCCCCTCCCGGCGGGGCCGAGATTCGATCCGGGTCAGATTGACCCCGCGGCTCGAGAACTCGTGCAGCGCCTCGACCAGGGCGCCGGGGTGGTCCTCGCCGAGCTCGGAGAAGACGAGCGTCGTCTTCCACGGCCCCTCCCCCTGCGCCTCTGTCCCCACCGGCGCGATCCAGACGAATCGCGTGACGTTTCCAGCCGCGTCCTCGACCCCCTCGCGCAGGATCACGCCCCCGTAGATCTCCGCCGCCGCCCGCGCCCCGAGCGCCGCGATCGGCTCGGAGGACGACGTCACCAGCCGCACCGCCTCGGCGGTGCTGTCGCTCGCCCGCGCCTGCGCACCCGGGAGGTTCTCGCGGATGAACCGAGCGCACTGGCTGAGCGGCTGCGGGTGTGAGACCACGACCTCGATCTCCTCGAGCGTGATCTCCCGTCCCGCGATCAGGCAGGGTCGGACCGCGTAGTCGTGCTCGCCGACGATCGTCACCGCCTCGGTCTCGTGCGCCAGGGTGTCGAGGGTCGCCCGCACCGACCCCTCGATCGAGTTCTCGAACGGCACGAAGGCCCGCTCGGCCTCACCCCGCTCGACCGCGACGATCACGTCGTGGACCGTCGCTCTGCGGACCGTCTCGTACGCCCCGCCGGCCGCCGCCTCCCGGAGCGCGTCCTCGGTGAAGGTTCCCGCCGGCCCCAGATGGGCGACCCGCAACGGCCCGCTCAACGCCCCTCGCCGCGGAGGGCGGCCTCGACCGCCTCCTCCTCCTCGGGCAGCAGCTCAACCTCCGCACGCCCGTCGACCACCTGCTTCGCGTAAAGGCGCGCCTGGTCGCGGTGGAGGATCGAGGAGATGACGACCCCGCTGCGGGCCGAGTCAAGCAGGGCAACCGAGCTCGACTGGCGGCCCGTCATCTCGTTCATCGCGTCATAGCGGACGACCGCGAAGTGCGCCACGGCGCCGTCGAGCCGCTCCGACAGCCCTTGATCCGTTTCTCGCGCCTCGTGGAAGCCGCGCTCGACGTCGGCCGCCAGCCGCTTCAGGCCCTCGTGCAGGGAATGCGCGTGCGCGGCCAGGTCCCTGCTCTCGGTCTCGCCAAGGATCACCGACTGCGCCCGGCGGACTCGCCGCAGCCGCCGGGCCAGGACTAGGCAGGTGATCAGCGCGATCAGCGCCAGTCCGCCCGCCGCGAGCGCCGCGATGCCGGGAGCTGTAGTCAGCTCGTCCACGGCCCCAAGGTTATTTGCGCCGGTGAGCGGGCCGATCTAGCCGAAGGTGACGGGATAGGAGGCGACGTTGTTCTCCGACACCTCTTCGCCGGCAACCGGCTCGACCTCGACCTCGAGCGTCACATCCCCGGTCGGTGCCGGCGTCAGCGGGATGCTCACGGTCTGCGTCTCACCAGGACCGATCGTCTGGAGCTGTTCCTCCAGCGTGTCGCCGTCGACCGACACGGTCACCGTCACGCCGCTCTCCTCGGCCTCACCCTGGTTCATCACCTGGACGTCGAGTTGGGGCGTGCCGCCGCCCTGAACCGTGACCGGAACGCCGTCCTGGAGGGTCGAACCGTCGAGCGACGCCCCGACCAGGCCGAGGCCGTGGATCAGCCCGTCGTTCGCGGAAGCCGTCGACCCGCTCACCTCGCCGAGCGCCGAGTCGACCTGCTCGGAGTCGAGCCAGACGAGGCCGTCCGGCACGAACTGGCTCTTCGGGGCTTCGGCCTCAATGCCCTCCTCGTCCAGGACCGACTGGATGCCCGGCTGGGCGATGTCCTCGTAGACGCGGTCGCTCGCGAACAGCGTCCTGACGTCGTCGGTGATCGCCTGCACCGCCTGCTCGCGACCGGCTTCGCCAAGTCCGGTCGGCAGCTTGTCGCCGACGTCGGTCAGCGCGTCCGCGCGCAGCTCATAGACCAGCTCCAGGGCGTCCTGCGGAGCGCTCATGTCGCCGGGCGTGTCGAGGCTGTCGACCCTCGAGAGGTAGCTCTCCATCGCGCTGCGGTCGGCGTTGACCTCGTTGACGAAATCCTGGATCGACAGCGAACCGGGGTCTTCGAGCCGCTTGAAGAAGGCGTCGCTCGTGCCGTCGGTCTCCTCGACGATGGTCGAGACGTCGCGGGCGTAGTCCTCGAGGGCGCGCTCCTTCCGGGCGTTGAGGCAACCGCGAACCCCGAGCACCAGCAGGATCGCAACCAGCAGTCCCGCCCCGAGCGCGATCGCCCGGCGGAGCATGATCTGCTGCCGCGGGGGACGGGGGGGCCGACGCTCGCGACGGCGGCGGGCCGGAGCTTCGTGGGTTGCGGTGGGTGGGGCCGGGTCCTCGTCGAGGAAGTCCAAGTCGCCTCCGACGTCGTGGCGTGGCCGAGAGTATGCCCACTGGCGCCGTCGTCGCGCAAAGACCCGCAGCAAAGGTTGCGTTTTCGCAGGACTCCGGTGGCGGGGGTCGAAGGCCTGAAACGTGGTTGGCGCGCTGGTCCTGAACCGCTTTCAACTCGAGGAGAAGCTCGGCAGCGGAGGCTTCGGCACGGTCTGGAAGGCCTGGGACCCGCGCCTGGAGCGGTACGTCGCGGTCAAGGTCCTGGCGACGGAGGGGGAGTCCGGCCGCCGCGTCGTACGCGAGGCCCAGGCCGCGGCTCGCCTGAACCACCCCGGAATCGTCACCCTCTACGAGTTCGGCGAGGAGTCCGGCCAGGCCTACCTGGTCAGCGAGCTGGTCCGCGGCGCGACCCTGCGCGAACTCTGCGTCGAGGCCCGGCTGAGCGACCGCGACATCGGCGAGATCGGGGCAGACCTCTGCGAGGCGCTCGATCACGCTCACGCCAAGGGCGTCATCCATCGCGACATCAAGCCTCAGAACGTCATGGTCTGCGACCACGAGCCGCGGGCCAAGCTGGCCGACTTCGGCATCGCCCGGCTGCTCGACGGCCAGCCGCTCACCGCGACCGGAAGCGTCGTCGGCACGATCGCCTACATGTCACCCGAGCAGGCCGAGGGGCTGCCGGCGGGCCCGGGCACGGACGTCTACTCGCTGGCCCTGACGCTCTACGAGTGCTGGACAGGGGAGAACCCGAACGCGCGGCCGACCCCGGCGGCGACGGCCCGTGCGCTGGGGGGACCCGTGCTGCCGCTTCGCCGCCTGCGGCCCGACCTGCCGGCCGGGCTCGCCGAGGTCATCGATGCCTGCCTCGCCCCGGATCCCGACGCACGCCCCTCCCTGGAGCGCCTGGGCATGACGATCGAGGCTTCGCTCGACCGCCTCGACGACGGCGAGGCGGTGCCGAACCCCGGCGCCGGCGGCGCCCGTCTCCTGCGCCGGATCTCCGGCTGCGACGCGGTCGACGTCACGGTCGCCGCGGCGATCGCGGGCTTCACCGCGGCAGCCATGCTCGCGCCTACGCCGGGCGGCACGCCGGCGGCCCTCCTCTTGCCGGTCGTCGCGGCGCTGCTCGCCCTCCTGCGCCCCCGCCTCGGCTACCTCGTCGCCGCGATCGGTCTCACCGCCTGGCTGACCTCGGTCGGCCGCCCGGGCGCCGCGGTGGTCATCGCGGTCGCGACGGTTCCTCCCGGGCTGCTGGTCCGGCGCTGGGAGCGGGGGCTGATGCTGCCCGCCGCGGCCCCGGCGCTCGGCGCCGCGTCGATCGCGCCTGCCTTCCCGCTTCTCGCGGCGCTGGCCCCGGAGTGGCGCGACCGGGCGGTGCTCGCCGCCACCGGCTTCGCCTGGCTCTCCCTCGCCGAGGTCGCGCTGGGGCGCGACCTGCTGCTGGGCGCTCCCGTCGAAGCACCGCGTGGCTGGCAGGAGTCGGTTTCCGGCGGCGTCACCGACGTGCTCCTGCCCTTGGCGACGACGCCGGGCTTCCTGGCCGGGCTGGCTCTCTTCAGCACCGCCGCCGCCGCCGCGGGCGTGGTGCTCGCGCCCCTGCGCAGTCGTCTCGGGCGTCTTGGCGCCGCCAGCGGGTACGGGTTGCGGAAGCCGCGGCCCCCGGCCGCGGCCCCCGCCACGGTGGGTGGGCGCCCGGCCGGTCTTTCGTAGGATTCGGCCCGGCTCTCCGTCCGGCGGAGCGCCTTTGCCGCCTGCCCAAGGAGCCCCGAATCAGCGTCCTACGCAACCTCGAAGCCCGCATCGAAGGCCTGGTCGAAGGCGTGTTCAGTCGTGCCTTCAGCTCCGAGGTCCAGCCGGTCGAACTCGCCCGCAAGCTGGCCAAGGAGATGGATGCCCACAAGACCGCGTCGGTGTCACGGGTCTACGTGCCCAACGAGTACACGGTCTACCTCTCCAACCAGGACCGCGCGAAGCTCGAGGGCTACGAGCGCTCGCTCGAGCAGGAGCTCGCCGGCTACCTCCTGGAGCACGCCCGCCGGCGCAACTACGACCTCCTGACCAGGCCCGCGGTCGAGTTCAAGACCGACGAGCGCCTGCGGCTCGGAGAGTTCGGCATCCAGACCCGCCTCGTCAAGCCGCCCGCCCGCGAGGGGGACAGCCCCCGGCAGGGCGACGAGGGGCACACGATGGTCTATTCCGCGGTCCGGGAGAAGGACAGCGGGCGGTCGAAGCGGCGCCAGCCCGCCGCGGGGCTGGTCGAGACGAGGGCGATCGTCGCGCTCGACGACCGCCGCTACGTCCTCGACGGCCCGAAAGCGACGATCGGCCGCTCGAAGGACGCGGAGTGCGTCGTCCGGGACCCCAACGTCTCGCGACGCCACGCCCAGCTGCGCCGGGTTGAAAGCGGCGACTGGGAGATCAGCGACCTCGGCTCGACCAACGGCGTCAAGGTCAACGGGCGGCGAGTATCGAGCTCGCGGTTGCGCCCCGGCGACGAGGTCACGCTGGGCACCACCACCTTCAGCTTCGACATCGAGCAGTGAACCCGGTGATCGCGGCGGCATCCAGCGCCATGGACTACGAACCGATCTCGGTCGCCCTGAAGTTCGGCTTCCTCGCTGTCCTCTACCTCTTCTTGCTCTGGATCGCCCGCAGCGCGATCAAGGACCTGCGCCGGACGGCCGCGCCGGCGCCGGACGCCACCGGCTACCACGCGGTCCCCGCCTTCGATGGAGCCGGCGACGGCGGCGACGAGGCCTGGCTTGTCGCCGAGCGCGGCGGCGGCCTCCAGGCCGGCGAGCGATTCGACCTGTTCGGGGGCCTCTCGATCGGCCGCTCGGGCGACGCCGACGTCCAGATCGACGATCGCTACGCCTCGGGGCTGCATGCCCGGATCTACAGCCGAACCGGCCGCTTCTACGTCGAGGATCTGAACTCGACCAACGGAACGCTGCTGAACGACGGGACCCTGAATGGCGAGGCAGAGCTCAGCGACGGAGACCTGATCAGGATCGGCGACACGGAATTCCGCTTCGAGCCGCGCTGAGCATGACCGGGATCAGCTTGAACGGGGTAGGACCGGTCCATGCTTAGGGTGGAGGAACAGGCCTTTCGCTCCGACACCGGCCGCCAGCGCACGGCGAACGAGGACTCCCTCTTCGTCCGCTCGCCGATCTTCGTGGTCGCCGACGGCATGGGGGGCGCCCAGGCGGGCGAGGTCGCCTCGAAGGCGGCAGCGGACGTGTTCGACCGCGATCTTCCCGACGGCCCGCCGGAGCGCACGCTCACCGATCTGATCCAGGCGGCGAACCGCCAGATCCACGAGATGGCCCGTGAGGATCCCTCGGTCGCCGGGATGGGAACGACGACCACGGCGGCGGTGCTCGACCCCGAGCGCGAGGAGGTCGTCATCGGCCACGTGGGCGACAGCCGCGCCTACCGCCTCCGGGACGGTTCCCTGGAGCGACTGACCCGGGACCACTCGCTGGTCGAGGAGATGCGCCGAAAGGGCCAGCTCACCGACGAGCAGGCCGAGGACCATCCGCAACGCTCGATCATCACCCGCGCGCTCGGGCCCGAGCCCGAGGTCGAGGTCGACGTGCGCACGGTCCCCGCCTGCGCCGGCGACGTCTTCATGATCTGCTCGGACGGGCTGACGACGATGATCGACGAGGAGCGGATCGCCCGGGTGATCGAAAGCTCGACGTCCCTCGATGCCGCCGTTCGGGCGCTGGTCGACGAGGCAAACCGCGCCGGCGGCCGCGACAACATCACCGCGATCCTCTTCCGGGTCGCCGACACCGCGGACGCGGCCGAGGCGGGCGCCCCGCCCCGTGACGCGGGCGATCGGCCGACCCTCGTCGGCCCGTCCGCGGCCGAGGAGGGCTTCACCGCGGCCGAGGTTCGGCGCCGGGCAGCCGCCCGCCGGCAGCCCGACCGACCGCGCCGCAGCGCTCTGCGCACCGCGGCCAAGGTCCTCGCGGCCCTGGTCGTGATCGGGGCGCTCGTCTTCGGCGCCTGGCTGGGGAACCGGCAGGTCTACTTCCTCGGCACCGACGACGGCGGGCGCGTCGCCCTTTACCGCGGTCTTCCCTACGACCTGCCGCTCGGGATCTCGCTCTACGACAAGCAGTACGCAAGCCCGCTCCAGACGGCTTCGCTCCCGCCGCGCCGCCGCGACTCGGTGACCGAGCACGACTTCCGCTCCGAGGACGACGCCCGCAGCCTGATCGACGACCTCGAGCGGTCGGACGCGGCGCGGCAGCAGGCGGCGCAGGGGACCACCGGGGCGGCTGGACCGACGGGTGGCACGACCCCGCCCGGCAGCCCCGCCGCGACCGGCGGGTCGGGTGGGGGCGCGACGAACGGCGAGGGCGGGACCGCAGGCGGCACCGACCGCTCCCGGACCCCGCAGTGAGCCCCCGCGCCCGCGAGCTCTTCGCGCTGATCCCGGTCGCCCTGCTGCTGACCGCGGGGTTCACTGCGGTGTTCGCCCAGGAGAGCGCCGAGCTCGGCAACCTCAGCCTGATCTACGGGGCCTACTTCCTGGCGATCTGCCTGGCAACCCACATCTTCCTGCGATTCAGGCTGCCGATGGCCGACCCGTACCTGTTCCCGCTCGCGGCGCTGCTCACCGCGTTCGGCCTGGTGATGCTCTACCGGATCAACGAGGACCTCGCCCGCGACCAGGCCAACTGGTTCGTGCTCGGGCTCCTCCTGTTCGCCCTGACGATCCACTTCCTTCGCGACTACGAGGTCCTCGAGCGCTACCGCTACACGATTGCGCTGATCGGGATCGGACTGCTCCTGGCGCCCCGGATCCCCGGCCTGGGGGCCCAGGTGAACGGCGCCTACCTCGGGGTCGACATCGGCCCGGTCGCCTTCCAGCCGGCCGAGTTCTCGAAGATCTGCATCGTCGTCTTCCTCGCCAGCTACCTCCGCGAGCGACGAGAGGTCCTGATCGTCGGCGCCCGCCGAGTGCTCGGCGTGACCCTGCCGCCGCTCAAGCACCTCGGCCCCCTCCTGGTCGTTTGGGGAGCGGCGATGTTCATGCTGATCTTCATCCGCGACCTGGGCAGCTCGCTGATGTTCTTCGCCGCCTTCCTTGCGCTCCTCTACGTCGCGACCGGGCGTCTCTCGTTCGTCGTCATCGGGATGGCGCTGTTCCTCGCCGGCGCCTGGTTCGTCTCGGCGAGCGTCCCCCACGTCCAGGATCGCGTCGACATCTGGCTCGACCCATACCAGGACCCGCAGGACACCGGCTACCAGGTCCTCCAGTCGATCTACGCCCAGGCCGACGGCGGCCTCTTCGGCACCGGGTTCGGCCAGGCGCTGATCACGATCCCCGGGACCGACAATCCGTTGCTGCCCGCCGCCCACACCGACCTGATCTACGCGCTGATCGTCAACGAGACCGGCCTCTTCGGCGCCTGCGGTGTGATCCTGATCTACCTCCTGATCGCCGCCCGCGGGTTCAAGATCGCGCTGATCGCCGACGACGGCTTCTCGAAGCTCTTGGCGGCCGGGCTCACCGCGGTGCTTGCGATCCAGGCGTTCGTGATCATCGGCGGCGTGACCAGAGTGATTCCGCTGACCGGGGTCACGCTGCCCTTCGTCTCCTACGGAGGCAGCTCGATCCTCGCCAACTTCGTGATCCTCGCGTTGCTTCTCCTCGTCTCGGACCGGGCGCGGCGCGCGGTCGAGGCCGACGCCGGGGCGATGCGATGAACACCCAGGTCATCCGGCTCTTCGGACTGGTCACCCTGCTCTTCGCCGTGTTGGTCGGTTTCACGTCGCGCTGGTCGGTGTTCGAGGCCGAGGCGCTGCGCGACCAGGACGAGAACAAGCGCGTCCTGCTCGAGCAGCAGCAGATCCGCCGCGGCACGGTCTTCGCCGCCGACGGGACGGTGATCGCGCGGTCGGTCCGTCGCGGTCGCGGCAACGCCCGGATCTATCTGCGCCGCTATCCGCAGGGCGCCCTGTTCGGCCACCCCATCGGCTACAGCTTCACGGAGCTCGGCCAGAGCGAGTTCGAGCAGTTCCACGACGACGAGCTGATCGGGGCCGAGGCGGAGTTCGCCTCCCTGCTCGACGAGCTGCGCGGCCACCGCCAGGAGGGCGACAACATCGTCTCGACCCTGTTCCCCAGCGCCCAGCAGACGGCCTTCGAGGCGCTCGGCGGCCAGCCGGGGGCGGTGATCGCGATCGAGCCGCAGACGGGCAAGGTCCGCGCGATGATCAGCCAGCCGCCCTACGATCCCACCGACGTCCCCGGGCACTTCGCTCAGCTGAACCGCGACGAGAGCGCGCCCCTCCTGAACCGGGCCACGCAAAGCGGTTACCCGCCGGGATCGACGATGAAGGTCGTGACCGCCACGGCCGCTCTCGACAGCGGCAAGTTCACCCCGTCGAGCGTCGTCAACGGGGACACCGGCATCCCGATCGACGGCGTCCCCCTCGCCAACTCCGGCGGCGCGTCGTTCGGGCCGATCGACCTCACCACCGCGCTGACCAACTCGGTCAACACGGTCTGGGCCCAGGTGGCCGAAGCCGTCGGCACCGAGACCTATTACGACTACATGGACCGCTACGGCTTCGGCGAGGACCCGGCGATCGACCTCCCCGACGACGAGCTGGCCCCGAGCGGCGTCTACGCGGAGGGGAGAGTCATCCAGGAGTCGGCGCCGGTCGACATCGGCCGGGTCGGCATCGGGCAGGAGCGCCTCTTCGTGACGCCGCTCCAGATGGCGACGGTGGTGGCGACCGTGGCGAACGGTGGTGAACGGCCGCGGCTCACCCTCTGGGACCGGGTCGTCGATCCCGACGGGCGGGTCGTGAAGCGGTTCGACCCCAGGACCGAGGAGGAGGTGATGTCGCCCGAGACCGCGGCGACCCTCAACGAGATGATGCAGTCGGTCGTCAACGAGGGAACGGGCACCGCAGCCGCGCTGTCGGGGATCGACGTGGCCGGCAAGACGGGCACCGCCGAGGTCCCCGGCCGCGAGGCCTGCGCGGGATTGCCGAACCAGGCCTGGTTCATCGGCTTCGCGCCGGCCAATGACCCGCAGGTCGCGGTGGCGGCGACGATCGAATGCACCACGGGGCAGGGGGGCACGGTCGCGGCACCGATCGCCAAGGCGGTGATGGAGTCGGTTCTCGCCGCCCAGGGCAATGGCTGAGATCCGCGAAGGCACGGTCGTCGACGGCCGTTACCGGATCGTCGGGCGGATCGGATCCGGCGGGATGGCCGATGTCTTCCTCGCCGAGGATCTCCACCTTCAGCGCCGGGTCGCGCTGAAGGTCCTCCACAACCGCTTCGCCCAGGACCGGGAGTTCGTCGAGCGGTTCCGCCGCGAGGCCGAGTCGGCGGCCGGGCTGCAGCATCCCAACGTCGTCGGCGTGTTCGACCGCGGCGACGTGGACGGCACCTACTACATCGCGATGGAGTACCTGCAGGGGCGATCGCTCCGGGACATCATCAACGCCGGCGTCGCCCCCGAGGAGGCGATCCGGATCGTCCGCGGGATCCTCGAGGCGGCCGGGTTTGCCCATCGCAACGGCATCGTCCACCGGGACTTCAAGCCCGGCAACGTCATCGTCGACCCGGAGGGCCACGTGACGGTCACCGACTTCGGCATCGCCCGCGCCGGCGTCTCGGAGATCACGCAGACGGGTTCGGTGATGGGGACCGCCCACTACCTCTCGCCAGAGCAGGCCCAGGGGATCGGCGTGACGCCCGTCTCCGACCTGTATTCGATCGGCGTCATCCTCTACGAGGCGCTTACGGGGCGGGTCCCTTTCGAAGGCGACAGCGCTGTCGCCGTGGCCCTCAAGCAGGTCGCCCAGAGCCCGCAGCGGCCGAGCGCGATCAACCCTCAGGTGTCGCCGGCGCTCGATGCCGTGGTGATGCGGGCCCTGGCCAAGGATCCGGCCCAGCGGTTTCAGGACGCGGCTGCCTTCAGCGCCGCGCTCGAGGCCGCGCAGCGCGACCCGGCTGCGACCGGCCCGAACACCGCCGCCTTCGCGCCACTGCCGGCGGCCGTGGTCGCCGAAGAACCAGTCGAGGAGGCGCGCGAGGAGGAGAGGCGCCGCAACGGACGCTGGCTCCTCGCACTCGCGGCCGCGGCACTCGCCCTGCTCGCCGTCTTCGCCCTGACCCGCGACACGACGACGCAGGTGCCGGACGTGACCGGGGAACAGCTCCCGATCGCGATCAACCTCCTCGAGCAGCAGGGGTTCGAGGTTGGCGAACTCCGCCGCGTCCGTCGCGAAGCTCCGGTCAACCAGGTGCTTTCCCAGGATCCGAGCGGCGATGCTTCCGAGGATTGCTCGTTCCTCAGCTTCTTCTGCTCGAAACCCGCCGTCGACCTGGGTGTCAGCGCCGGTCCCGGGAGCGCCGAGGTCCCCGACGTGGTCGGCGAAGCTCGTTCGAGCGCCGCCGCGATGCTGGAGCGGCGCGGCTTCGGCGTCGAGGTCGAGACGACGTTCTCGGAGGCGTACCCGGAGGGCGTCGTCGTCGCCACCGATCCGGCCGCGGGTGAGGCGGCCCGGGTCGGCAGCGCCGTGACGATGACGGTGTCGCGAGGACCTCGTCTGGTCGTCGTTCCGTCCCTGATCGGGTTGACCAGGCCCGAGGCGGTCGGACGGATCCGCGAGCGCGGGCTGAGCGCGAGCGTGTCCGAGCAGGAGAGCAACCGTCCCGAGAACACCGTGATCAGTCAGTCGCCCGGCCCGGGCGCGGAGCTGGCAAAGGGGGCGGGCGTGAGCATCGTCGTGTCCTCGGGCGTCCCGACCGTCAAGGTGCCGGGCCTGGTCGGCATGACGCGCCAGGCCGCGGTCGCCGCCCTTCGGTCCCGGGGGCTCCAGCCGGTGATCGAGGAGCGCGACGTCGCGCTCGAGGAGAAGGACGACAGGGTCGTCCAGCAGAGCCCCACCGGCGGCACCGAGCTCCGGGAAGGCGACAGCGTCACGATCACGATCGGCCGGTTCATCGCCCCGCAGGAGCCGCCGCAGGAGCCGCCGGGGGTGACACCGTGAGGATCGCCGTCCTCGCCGGCGGCCGGTCCAGCGAGCACGATGTCTCGCTGCGGTCGGGGGCCGCGGTCGGCTCCGGCCTCGCCGCAGCCGGACACGACGTCGCCGAGGTCAGGATCGACCGCGACGGGCGCTGGACGGCCGGGGGGGAGGAAGTCGTCCTGCGCCCGGGACAGGGCTTGCTGGCCGCCGATGTCGTCTTCCCTGCCCTGCATGGCCCGTTCGGCGAGGACGGGGCGGTTCAGGGCCTGCTCGAGACGCTCGACGTGCCCTACGTCGGGTCCGACGTCCTAGCCTCGGCCCTCTGCATGGACAAGCTCAGCCTCAAGCGGCTCCTTGCCTTCCACGGCATCCCCCAGGTGGACTTCGTCGCGGTCGGCGAGGGGCGCTGGCGCGAGCGAGCGGCGGCGATGGGCCTGCCGCTCTGGGTCAAGCCGTCGCGGCTCGGCTCGAGCGTCGGGATCAGCAAGGTGACCTCGGCGGAGCGGGACCTCGACGAGGCGGTGGAGCTGGCGGCCCGCCACGACCCGCGGGTCATCGTCGAGGCGTCGGCCGAGGGGCGCGAAGTCGAGTGCTCGGTCCTCGGGAACGAGTCGCCGCGGACCTCCCAGCCCGGCGAGATCGTCGCCAACGCCGACTGGTACGACTTCGCGGCGAAGTACGGCGAAGGGGGAATGGAGTTGCTGGTGCCGGCGCCGGTCGGCGAGGAGGTGGCCGATCGGGTGCGCGCCCTCGCCGCCGAGGTGTTCACGCTTGCCGGCTGCGCCGGCCTGGCCCGCTGCGACTTCTTCGTCCTCGCCGACGGAACGGTCCTCGTCAACGAGATCAACACGATGCCCGGTTTCACGGAGACGAGCGTCTACTCGAAGCTGTTCGAGGCCGGCGGTGTGCCCTACCCGGAGCTCTGCGACCAGCTCGTCGACCTCGCCGTGCAGCGCCACCGCGAGGCGCGCTCTCATTCGTTCTAGGGCCTACCTAGTCGAACAGCCTGATGTCGCTGATCGACGCCCCGAAGCCGTCGTCGGTCTCGGCCGGTGAGGTGCTCCAGATCAGGTAGTACCGGAACTCGTTGTTCGCGGTGTCGAGGGAGACGTCGGTGATCTTCTCGGTCGTCTTTCCGGTGACCAGCCGGGTCCAGTCGTCGAGCGAGTCGGAGGGTTCGCGGGCACCGTACACGTCGAACTCCCAGCCGGCGTCCGAAGTCCGCAGCTGCATGGCGGTGGCGACCACGGGCCGCCCGGCATCGACGTACAGCCCGACTCCCTCCTTGCCGTAGTCGAGCTGCTCGTAGTTCTCAGTGGTCCACGCCGTCCCGGTCGGGTTCCCGTCGACCGCCAGACCGACCTCGTCCGGGTGCTCCTCGGCGTCGCCGACAGGATCGAAATCGTTGGCGGCCTGAAGAGCGATCCGGTTCTCGTTACCGGATCCATTTGCCCCGCCGCCACCGCCGACATCCCCGCCGGAGATCAGAATCACGGCCGCGACGGCCGCGGCGGCGACCCCGAGCAGAAGAAGCGCCGCGGCGATCGTGAAGCGCCGCCCCCGCGCCAGCTTGCGCTTCGGCAGGGGCACCGTTTCGAGCACGCTCGTCGCCTCCCCCGTGGCGTGTCCAGCCCGGGAGGCCTCGACCTCGAGCGCCGTCTGGAGGTCGTCGATCATCGCCTCGACGTCCTGGTAGCGCTGCTCGGGGTCCTTCGCCGTCGCCCGCTCAACGACGGTCGCGACCGCGGCGGAGACCTCCGGCCGTCGGCGCTGGACGTCCGGGAGGTCTTCATTGACGTGCTTCATCGCGACGCCGACCTGGCTGTCGGCGTGGAAGGGGACGTCCCCAGTCAGCATCTCGTAGAGCACGACCCCGAGCGAGTAGACGTCGGAGCGGGGGTCGACGACGCGCCCCATCGCCTGCTCGGGAGCAACGTAGTCGGTGGTGCCGAGGACGCGGCCGGTCGCGGTCACGCCGTCCTGCTCGAGCTGGCGGGCGATCCCGAAGTCGGTCACCTTCGCGCGACCCTCGGGATCGATCAGGACGTTCTGCGGCTTGATGTCGCGGTGGACCATGTTGCGCTCGTGCGCGGTGCACACACCGCGGGCGATCTCGATCGCGTAGGCGATCGCATCCTGGACGTCGAGTGCGCCGAGCCGGCCGATCCGCTGCTTCAGCGTCTCCCCCTCGATGTACTCGAAGACGATGTACGGGTGGCCGCCGTCCTCGCCGGCGTCGATCACGGCGACGACGTTGGGGTGGGAGAGCTTCGCCACCGCCCGGGCCTCCTGGCGGAATCGCTGAAGCTGGTCGGCCTGCTCGGACATCTCGCGGTGCATGACCTTGACCGCGACCGGGCGGTCGAGCGTCTCGTCGCGGGCGAGGTAGACCGTCGACATGCCGCCGCTGCCGAGCTTGGCCTCCAGCCGGTAGCGGTCCGAAAGGACGGTCCCGATCATCTGCGCGGAGACGCTCATCGTGGGGCGAGGGAGGACATGAAGGTCACGGATATTGTCGGCAAGATGCCCGTAGAGGTTCTCTACTACACCGATCCCGCCTGCCCCTGGTCATGGGCCTGCGAGCCCAAGCTTCGCAGGCTGATCTGGGAGTTCGGCGACGACCTGCGATTCCGCTGGGTCATGGGCGGCCTGGCGCGACAGTTCGACGCGGAGTGGGCGCGCGAGGAGGGCCTGCGCGTGCCCGAGGCGGGCCCCGGCATG
>Ga0126309_10000114_pt1 | contig 26920 bp, 28 predicted proteins | sample Plot56_FD_92541 | JGI IMG/M metagenome (GOLD analysis project Ga0126309, IMG submission 92541) | Serpentine soil microbial communities from UC McLaughlin Reserve, CA, USA - Plot56 | ecosystem: Environmental > Terrestrial > Soil > Grasslands | place: USA: UC McLaughlin Reserve, Lake County...
GAGGCGGCCCGGCGCTGCGGCTCGCCGGACCTCGCGTTCATCGCCGATGCCTGCGGCGAGCTGCCGCTCGCCACCGAGACCGACCGGGCGAGCAGCATCCGCCGGCACCGCGACAAGGAGGTCCTGGCCGGCCAGCTCGCCCGCCTCTGCCAGGAGAGCCCCGAGATCGCCGCGGCCGTCGATGCCGTGGTCGAGGAGATCAACGCCGACCCCGACCGGCTCGACGAGCTGCTGAGCCGTCAGAACTTCCGCCCGGCCTTCTGGCGCACGGCGGGCCGCGAGCTCGACTACCGCCGCTTCTTCGACGTCCATACCTTGGTGGGGCTGCGCATCGAGGACGAGCGGGTCTTCGCCGACACCCATGCTCTGGCGCTCGACTGGCTGCGCCGCCACGAGCTCGATGGCTTGCGGATCGACCACCCCGATGGCCTGCGCGATCCCGTGGAGTATTTTCACCGGCTGCGGACGGCTGCCCCCGAGGCCTGGATCGTCGTGGAGAAGATCCTGGAGCCGGGCGAGCCCTTGCCCGTGAGCTGGCCGGTGGACGGCACGACCGGCTATGACTTCGTGAGCCTGGCCGGCGGCCTGTTCGTCGATCCGGCGGGCGAGAGGCCGCTGACGGATATCTATCAGGACGTCTATCAGGACATAAGGGACGCGAGCGCCGGCTGGCCGGGGATCGTCCGGGAGAAGAAGCTGCTCGTCCTGCGCGAGCTGCTGGCGAGCGACGTCAACCGGCTCGGCGAGGTCTTCATGCAGGTCTGCGAGTGCCATCGCCGCTTCCGCGACTTCACCCGCTTCGAGCTGCGCGAGGTGGTGCGCGAGCTGGCCGCCGACTTCCCGGTCTACCGCACCTATGTCCGCCCCGCTCAGGGCGAGGTCGGAGACGGGGACGTCCACGCCGTCGAGGAGGCCTTGGCGCGCACCCGGGAGCACCGTCCGGACCTGCCCTCCGACCTCTACGACTTCTTTCGCGACCTGCTGCTCCTGCGCATCCGCGGCGAGGCCGGAGGCCCGGAGGAGGAGCTCGTGCTGCGCTTCCAGCAGCTCACCGGCCCTGCCATGGCGAAGGGGGTGGAGGACACGGCCTTCTACAACTTCCACCGCCTGGTCGCGCTCAACGAGGTGGGAGGAGATCCTGGCCGGTTCGGCGTCCCGCCCGAGGAATTCCACCGCGCCTGCGCCGCCACGCAGGAGCGCTGGCCGTCCACCATGCTCGCCACCTCCACGCATGACACGAAGAGGAGTGAGGACGTGCGCGCCCGTCTCTACCTCCTATCGGAGATCCCGGAGCGCTGGCGCGACGCCGTGCGGCGCTGGACGGAGCTGGCGCAGCGGCACCGCACAGATGAGTTTCCGGACCGCAACACCGAGTACCTCCTCTGGCAGACGCTGGTGGGGGCCTGGCCGATCGGCGTCGACCGGGTCGTCGCCTACATGGAGAAGGCCACGCGCGAAGCCAAGGCCGTCACGGCCTGGACGCGGGTCGACGAGGCGTATGAGGCGGCGCTGCGCCGGTTCATCGAGGGAGCGCTGGCCGATCCGGAGATCACGGCGAGCGTCGAGGCGTTCGTGGAACCGCTGGTGGCGCCCGGCCGGATCAACTCGCTGGCCTTGACCCTGCTGCGCCTCACCGCTCCCGGCATCCCGGACACCTACCAGGGCACCGAGCTGTGGGATCTCAGCCTGGTCGATCCCGACAACCGCCGGCCGGTCGACTACGAGCTCCGCCGGCGACTCCTGAGCGACTTGAAGAAGGAGGTCTCTCCCGAGGAGATCCTGGCTCGAACGGAAGAGGGACTCCCCAAGCTCTGGCTTCTCCGCCAGGGGCTCCACTTCCGCCGCCGCCGTCCGGAGGCGTTCGGTTCCGCGGGGGAGTACCGTCCGCTCCCGGTACGGGGCGCCCAGGCGCAGCATGCCGTGGCGTTCGCACGTGGAGGGAGCGTCGTGGCCATCGCCCCCCGCCTGGTCCTCGGGCTCGGCGGTGCGTGGGGAGAGACCCACGTGGAGCTGCCCGCGGGGAGATGGCGCAACGAGCTGACCGGAGAGGAGGTGGAGGGGGGAGAGCGACCGCTCGGAGAGCTGCTGGCGCGCTTTCCGGTGGCCCTGCTCGACCGCGCATAGCCGAGTTATGATTGTTGCGCGATGTCGAAGTCTTCACCCCGCAAGGGAGCCTCCTGGCTGGTCGACCAGATCACCGCCGCGTTCGAGGCGTCCGGCGGCGGGCCGGCTCTCCCTCAACCGCACCTGAGCCGGCCGGACCTCGACGGTCTGGTCTCGCAGGCGTTGGAGGAGGAGCTGGATCGGTTGGAGGAGGAGGAAGAGAAGAGTAAGGCCTACGGCCCCACCGACGTCTTCGGCGGCACGGTGGGCAGCGGCTCCTGACCGGGTGGGAGGAAGGGACAGCCGCCGAAGCGCCCTTGCACCGAGCCCCTGCCCGCCGGTCCGTCATAGTGCCCTTCGAACCAACCGCCGAGGAGGACGGCGCCGCCCGTGCCGGCCGGGGCCGTGGCCTGCTGGAGCTCCAGGCTGACCTCTCCCGTCGAGCCGACGAGCGCCCCCGTGCGCGACCGGCCGGTGATGAAAAGCCTCCCGCGGTACGGCCCCTTCCCCGCGAAATCCTCGATGCGCACCGCCACGGTCGGCAGATCCGGATCGCCGGTCCGGAGATTGACCTGCAGGCCGGTCCGGTCGTGGACCACGCAGCGGGATTCGCTCCGGCCCTCGAAGCTCTGCCGCCCCTTGGCCACCACCAGGGCGCCGCGATCCCCCGGCCGCCAGGTCCAGCGGGCGGGAGGCTCGGGCCCGGCGAGCGGGGGTCCGGCGTCCGTCAGGCGCGGCGGCTCCTCGGCCCCGCAGCCCCACAACGTGAGCAGTCCGCACAGCAGAAAGGTCGCAGTCGCAGGTCGTCCGCTCGCTCTGATCATCAAGCGCGTCTCGTGCAGAAAGAGTGCCACGATCAGCGCTTGGTGAGAACCCCATAGAGAAAAGAAAGGAAGGCGAGCACCATCAGCCAGGTGCCGTAGGGCGCCGCCGGGTCGTCGGTGTGGAGCATCACCCCGCCGATCAGCAGGGCGGCCGAGACGATCATCCAGGCCAGGCGGAGGATCGAGCGCTCCAGGCGCTGCACGGTCCGCCGCGCTTCCGGGGAGAGCGACGTCTGGATGGTCATCTGGCCGCGCTCGGCGCGGGTGAGGAACGTGTCGAGCTGGCGCGGCAGACCGAGGAGGGTCCTCCCCTGGATCGCCAGCCGCCCCAGCAGGCCGCGCCAGTCGCCACGCAGCTCCTCGGCGGCGAGCCGCTCGGCAAAGGGGACCGTCTCGGACCATGGGTCGAACTCCGGATCGAGATAGGTCGCCATCCCGGAGAGCAGGCCCACCGCCCGCGTGGCGAACAGCAGATCGACCTGCACCTGGAAAGGGATCTGGTAGAGGAGATCGCGGTACTCCCGGAAGAAGTAGCTCGCCTCGGAGAAGGCGACGTCGCGGAGGCTGCCGATGCTCACTCCCCAAAAGCGCGCGAAGAGCGCTTCATGAACCTCCTCGAGCCGCCGCAGATCCGCTCCGGGCAGGAGGACGCCCGCGGCCACATAGGAATGGACGACGCGGGGGGCGTCGCGAGTGCCCAACCCGATCGCGTACTCGCGGAGAGCCCCGCGCAGTCGCTCGGGGATCGCCGCAACCATGCCGAAATCGACGAAGACGACCTGGAACGGCCGCTGGCCACCTCCCACAGGGGGCGGCACCGGATCTCCGGGCTGGAAGGGTGGCTCGTCGCCGACCTGCAGAGGCCGGACGAACAGGTTGCCCGGGTGGGGATCGGCGTGCACGAAGTGATGCACGAAGATCTGCTGCATGTAGATGCGGTAAAGGGTGCGCGCCACCTCCGAGCGCGAGATGCCGGCCCGCTCCAGGGCGGCCAGGTCGGCGATCTTGAGGAAGCCCACGTCCTGGAGGGTGAGCGTGCGGCGGGCGCTCCAGTCCCAGTGAACGCCGGGGATGCAGACGCGCGCGTCCCCCGCGAAGTCGCGGGCGAAGTGCTCGGCATTGCGCCCCTCGGCGGCCAGGTCGAGCTCGCAGCGGGTGGTCGCGGCGATCTCCTGGGCCAGACGGTCGAGGTCGACCCGCTTGCGGATGCGGCTCGACACCTTGAAAAGGCGCAGGGCCAGGGACACGGCGGCGAGATCGGTCTCCACGAGCACGTCCATCCGCGGCCGGAGGACCTTGACCACCACCGGCTCGCCGTTCGGGAGCCGGGCGTGGTGCACCTGGGCCAGGGACGCGGAGCCGACCGGGATGGGGGAGATCTCGGCGAACACCGCGTCCACCGGCCGGCCGAAGTCCTCCGCGATCTGGAGCGCCACCTCGGAGAAGGGGACGGGAGGGACCTCGTCCTGGAGCCCCGCGAGCTCGCGGGTGACCTCCGGCGGCAGGAGGTCCACGCGCACGGAGAAGAACTGGCCGATCTTGATGAGCACGCCCCCCATCTCGGCCGCGAGGGCACGATAGCGCCGGGCGATTCCCGCCCAGCGAGCCACCGCCGGCCGCCGGAAGCGGCGCAGCCCCGGGGCGTTGAGCAGAACGTCCCACCACATGACGTGGAGAAAGACCTGCTGGACGAACCGGCGCAGCTTGCGGTAGCGCTGGAAGTCGATCCGGCCGGCGGGGAGGGGGGTGGGCATGCGGCTACGATACCGCACGGCGTGGGAGCCCTCACCTTCGGCCCCGGCGTGCGCGTCGTGACAGGCTCACCGGCGACCGCGGCCCCGCCTGTGGGCGCCCTTGAAGCCCGCCGGATAGGCGTTGGCTACCCAGAGCGCGAGCAGGCGCAGGATACCTCGGGTCTGTTGGAACCGATCCTCTCGCGGAGTGATGACCTTGTACCAGGGTTTGAGCGCCATGCTCGATCTCCAATTAGAGGGCGCGGCCAGCCTCGACCAGCCGCCGCTCGCGCTGCAACTCCCGCTGCAGCTCTTCCTCAGTCGGCAGGTACTGTAGATACTTCGCGGCGAAGATCTGCCGGCCTTCGCTCCAGGTGGCCATCGGGCAGGTTCAGGAAGTCAAGCACATAGGGATCCCGGATCGAATCGACTGCACTTTGCAGCGACTGACCATGAGTAGCGAGATCCATCACACCGGCCTTGTCGCGGCTCTTCAGCAGCCGTGCAAACAGCAGGGTGTGGATCTGACGCTCCAGGGTAGCGACACTCCAACCTTCTCTTTCCGCCTCGATCTCATAGAACAGGCGCTCTGGCCGACTGGCCACCTTCATGAGCGCGCGGTAGTGCGACCAGCCCAGCAAGGGGGAGAAGCCGCGAAGTGGCTCCGCCTGGTCCACCACGAGCGACAGATCCTCCAAAACGCCACCCGCCGTGTGGCGAATCCGCGCACCGCTGGATTCGCCACCTCACGGGCCCTATCCAGAATGTCGGCAACTCGGTCGTAAAGGCTGTCCACATCCCCCGAGACGCCGGCAGACCGTTTCAGAGTCTTCCGCTTCCCATCTTTCTGTCTCATCACCGTGTCTCGTCCCTCATCGCGGATGTTGAGAACCCACTGTCGTCGGTCCCGAACGGTAGGTGCCGAGCTCTCTGCGGATTTCGAGCAGCCATTCGAGGAGCTTCGCCAGACGATAATGCCCGGTTTGAGATCGCTCGCGTTCATTGAGACTCCTGAGGCCTCGAACCCGGGTAGCTCGCCGCGCATCGCCAAGCGTTCACCCACCGAGCCTACCACCGTCTCAGGATTCTCTCCCCGCCTCGCCTCCTCCCGGCAGGTTACAATCCCAGGACCCTATGCGCTCCCTGCTTCCCAGTATCTCCGTGGCCGCCGCCCTCGCGCTCTTCACCGCCTGCGCCCGGTCCACGCCGCCTCCGGCCGCCGCCCCGCAGCCCCTCGACGAGGTCGAGGCCGTCTCGCTCTTCGGCGAGCCGCTCGTCGCGCCGGAGCTGCCGGCCGCGGTGCGGAGCGAGCGCGAGGCGAAGCTCGCCGAGGCAAAGGCCGCCGCCGAGGCCCGCCCGAATGATCCCGAGGCCTTCCTCTGGCTCGGCCGGCGCACCGCCTACCTCGGCCGTTACCGCGAGGCGATCGAGATCTTCACCCGCGGAGTCACCCGCTGGCCGCGGGACGCCCGGTTCCTGCGCCACCGGGGGCACCGCTACATCAGCATCCGCCGGTTCGATCTGGCCGAAGCCGATCTGGAGAAGGCGGCGCGCTTCATCGCCGGCCAGCCGGACGAGGTCGAGCCGGACGGGCTGCCGAACGCCGCGGGCATTCCGACCAGCACCCTCCAGTCCAACATCTGGTATCACCTGGGGCTCGCCCGGTATCTCCAGGGCGATTTCGCGGGAGCCCTCGAGGCCTATCGCGCCTGCCTGCTGGTCTCGAAGAATCCGGACATGGAGGTGGCGACCCGCCAGTGGCTCTACCTGACCCTGCGCCGCCTCGGCCGTGACGCCGAAGCCGCCCAGGTCCTGGAGCCCGTCCGTCTGGACATGGACATCCTGGAGAACCACGCCTACCACCGCTTGCTGCTCATGGAGCGCGGCGAGATCCCGGTCGCCTCCCTGCTCGCGGCGCAGGGGGATGGCGACTTCGATCTGGTGACCCTGGGCTACGGCGTCGGCGCCTGGTCTCTGGTCGAGGGGCAGCGCGAGGAGGCGGTCCGCATCTTCCGACAGGTCATCGAGACCGGCCCGTGGAGCGCCTTCGGCGCCATCGCCGCCGAGGCGGAGCTCCACCGGCTCGGGCTCAAATCAGGAAAGACCCTGCGATGACTCTGCGTCCCGAGGAGGTGACGCTCCGGTCCTTCGACCGTTCGGAGGACTATCACGCCTGCGTCGAGCTCCAGAAGATCATCTGGGGGCACGACTTCTCCGACGTCACGCCGGCCAGCGTCCTCAAGATCAGCCAGAAGGTCGGCAGCGTGGCCGCCGGCGCTTTCGCTCCCGACGGCCAGATCCTCGGCTTCGTCTGGGGGCTCACCGGGGTGCGCGACGGCAGGCCCTTCCACTGGTCCCACATGCTCGGGGTCCATCCCGACGCGCGGGACCTGCGGCTCGGCACCCGTCTCAAGCTCCTGCAGCGCGAGCTCCTCCTCCCGCTGGGCGTCGAGGACGTGGAGTGGACCTACGACCCCCTGGAGGCGCGCAACGCTCATCTCAACCTCAACCATCTGGGCGGCGAGGTCGTGGAGTACGTGGAAGACATGTACGCCGGCGAAATGGGGAGCGACCTGGCGCGAGGGATCGGCACCGACCGCTTCATCGTCCGCTGGAGGATCACGAGCGAACGGGTGGCCGCCGCGTTGTCCGGAACCTTGCCCAACGAGTCCGCGCGGTTCGCCGGAACGCCGATCCTCGGCCTGGAGGCGGCGGAGAAGGGGAGCGCGCTGCCCGATGCGCCGCGCGTGCGCGTCGAGATCCCGGCGAACATTCAAGAGGTCAAGGCCGAGCGGCCGGACGAGGCGCCGGTCTGGCGGCAGTCGACGCGCCGGGCGATCCAACACTATTTCGGACGGGGTTACCGCGTGACCGCCTACCTGCGCGAGGGTGACTGCCGGTTGTATGGACTGGAAGAACCCTCCCGGAAAGCATCTTCAGCCAATTTTCACGGCGAGTGAAAGAATCGACTTCCGTTTTCCGACTGATATAGGGCGCACCGGCCATCTTCGGCCCGCGCCTACCTTCGGAGAACGACCCGATGAGCCACGACCAGCTGAACAAGACCCTGATTGCGACGTTTTTCCCCGATTTCCTCCGCCTGACCGTGCCCGCCTCCGCCCGCCGCCTCCGCCTCGGTGAGGCGAGCTTCCTGGACAAAGAGCTCTACACCGACTGGCCCACAGGCCGCCGCCGCGAGCTGGACCTCCTGGCCCGGGTCCCCGTGGAGGATGGCGCGATGGCCCTGCTGATCCACGTCGAAATCGAGTCCCGAGCCCGCGGCGGCATGGATCAGCGGCTCTGGGGGTACTACATGCAAATCCGCCAGAGGCACGATCTCCTGGTCCTCCCCATCCTGGTGAACCTCCGGGGAGGGAAGCCCGGCGTGGGGCTGGAGATCCTGGAGGAGGGTTTCGAGCCGCTGCCCACCGGAGCGTTCCGCTTCCGGCCCTGGGCCTTTCCGGCTGCCAGGCGGCGGACTGGCTGGCCCGCCCCGAGCCGGTGGCCTGGGCTCTCGCCGCGCTCATGCGGCCTGGGGCATGGTCCCGAGCGGAGCTGAAGGTGGAATGCTTGCGCCGGGTCCGGCGCTGGAAGGACACCGGAACCCGCAAGGAGCTCGTGCTGAATTGGATCGAGACCTATGTACAATTGTCAGGAGAGGACGCCGCGGAGTACCAGCGCATCCTGAGCCTGAAGAAAAACAAGGAGATCCGGAAGATGGCGCAGACCTGGTTGGGCAAGGCCGAAGCCCGGGGGCGGGCGGAAGGGCAGGAGAAGGGGTTGCAGATGGGGCTGCAGAAAGGCCTGCAGCAGGGGATCAGGAAGGGCAAGGCGGAGGGCCGGGCCGAGGCGGTGGATCGGATGCGGCAGCTGGTGCTGGGGCGCATCGAGCAGCGGTTCGGCGAGGTGCCGGAGCGTGTCCAGGCAAGGATCCAGGCGATCGATGCCCTTGAGCCTCTGGCGGAGATGCTGGAGAAGCTTCCGCTGCTGCGGTCAGCCGAGGATCTTCTCTCCCGCCGGCGCCGGTCCAACGGCCACGCGTGAGGAGAACCATGTTGCAGATCCGGAGCATCGTCCTGCGCGAGGTCGCGCTGACCCTGAAGGAGCCTTTCCAGATCTCCTCGGGCACCCAGAATCACCGCCGCATCCCGCTCGTCCAGGTGCGCGACGCCGACGGCGCCGAGGGGTGGGGCGAGTGCACGACCGGTGAGTTTCCCAACTACAGCCCGGAGACGATCGATACGGCCTGGCTGGCCATCCGCCACTGGGTGGCGCCGCGCGTCCTCGGCCGCACGTTCTCCGGTCCGGAGGAGATCTTCCCGGTCCTCGACCTCGACTTCCGTGGCCATCACATGGCCAAGGCGGCGGTGGAGATGGCCTGCTGGGAGCTCGCGGCACGCAAGGAGGGGATCTCCCTCTCCCGCAAGCTCGGCGGCACGCGCGATGCCATCGAGGTCGGCATCTCCCTGGGCATCCAGAAAGATCCGGCGACACTGGTCGAGAAGGTGCGGACGGCCCTGGAGCGCGGCTACCGCAAGGTCAAGATCAAGATCAAGCCGGGCGCCGACATCCAGTACCTCGGCGCCGTCCGCGAGGCCCTCGGCCCCGGCGCGCCACTCATGGCTGACGCCAACAACGCCTACACGCTCGACGATCTCCCGGTCCTGCGGCAGCTCGACGCCTTCGGGCTGATCATGATCGAGCAACCGCTCGCCTGGGAGGATCTGCTGCGCCACGTCCGGCTGCAGAGGGAGATGAAGACGCCGATCTGCCTCGACGAGTCCATCACCAGCCCGGACCGGGCCGAAGACATGATCGAGCTCGGTGCGGGCCGCATCGTGAACATCAAGGCGGGCCGGGTGGGCGGCCACCGGCAGTCGCTGGCGATCCACGACATCTGTCAGCGGCATGGCATTCCGGTCTGGTGCGGCGGCATGCTGGAGAGCGGCGTCGGCCGGGCGCACAACGTGGCCCTCGCCTCGCTGCCGAACTTCACCCTGCCGGGAGACACCTCGCCCAGCGAGCGCTACTGGGACAAGGACATCGTCCTCCCCGAGTGGACCATGGACAGGGAGGGGAGGATGAACGTCCCGGTGGACCGCCCCGGCATGGGTGTCGAGGTGGATCTGAACCGGGTCGAGGATCTGACGGTGCGCCGCGAGGAGATGGTGGCGCCGTAAAGCGCATGCTCTATCGACTTCTGGCCGACCTGATCGTCCTCCTTCATACTGGGTTCGTGCTCTTCGTGGTGCTCGGCGGCTTACTGGCCCTGCGCTGGCCGCGGGCCGCCTGGCTCCATCTGCCCGCCGCGCTCTGGGGCGCCGGCATCGAATTCGCGGCCGGCATCTGCCCGCTCACTCCTCTGGAGAACCACCTGCGCCGCCTCGGCGGCGAAGCCGGCTACACCGGCGGCTTCGTCGAGCATTACGTGCTGCCGGTGCTCTATCCCGACGGACTGACCCGCGAGGTGCAACTTGTACTGGGGACGTTCGTAGTGGTCCTGAATCTGGCGGTCTATACGATCGTGTGGCGGCGCTCTCGACGAGCCAAGGACTGAAATCGATGATGAAGATTCTCACCTCGGGGACCCTCGCAGTCCTCCTCGCCTCCCTTCTGTCCGCAGCGGCCGCGGCGGCCGAGACAGAGACCTTCGAAATTTCCCGGGCAGCCTCGCCGATCCGCGTCGACGGCGTCCTGGATGAAGCGGCCTGGCAGCAGGCCACCGCAATCCCGGTCGACCACGAATGGTTCCCGAGCGACAACGTCCCGGCGCCGGTGACCACGACGGCTCTGGTCACCTATGACGACGAGCGCCTCTACATCGCTTTCCGCGCCGCCGATCCTGATCCGGCTCAGATCCGCGCCCGCTTCGCCGACCGCGACGCTCCGACCAATGACGACACCGTCGGGTTCATGATCGACCCCTTCCACGACGGCCGCCGGGCCTTCCAGTTCCGGATCAATCCGCTGGGCGTGCAGATGGACGCGGTCAACTCCGACGTGGAGGGGAGCGAGGACTTCTCCTGGGATGCCATCTGGGACTCGGCAGGACGGGTGACGGCCGAGGGCTATATCGTCGAGGTGGCCCTCCCGTTCCGGCAGCTCCGCTTTCCGGCCACGAGCGGCGTCCAGACCTGGGGCTTCATGGCCATGCGCGACTGGCCCCGGTCGCTGCGCCACCGCATGCGTTCGCTCGTCACCGATCAGGACCGCAACTGTGTGGTCTGCCAGTTCCAGAATCTCACCGGATTTCAGCGGATGGAGACCGGCCGCAATCTGGAGATCACCCCGACCCTCACGGGCAATCTCTCCGAGGAGCGGGAGGGCTTTCCGGACGGCCGGTTCGAGTCTTCGGGCGAAGATCTCGAGCCCGGGATCTCCGCGCGCTGGGGAGTGACCCCGAACGTGGCCCTGAACCTCACCGTCAACCCCGACTTCTCGCAGGTCGAGGCCGACGCCGCCCAGCTCGACGTCAACGAGCGCTTCGCCCTCTTCTTCCCGGAGAAGCGGCCCTTCTTCCTCGAAGGGGCGGACTTTTTCGAAACGCAGTTCTCGCTCGTCTTCACCCGCACGGTGGCCGATCCGGTGGCGGGGCTCAAGATCACCGGCAAGCAGGACGCCCACGCCTTCGGCGCCTTTTTCGCGCAGGACCGCATCAACAACCTGATCCTTCCCGGAAGCCAGTCGTCGGGCCTCATCTCCCTCGACGAGGATGTGACCAGCGGCGTCCTGCGCTATCGCCGCGACCTGGGGACGACGTCGACGCTTGGAGCGCTCTGGGCAGGGCGGGAGGGCGAGGACTACCGCAATCACGTGGCCGGGCTCGACGGCGTCTACCGCTTCAGCGCCAGCGACGTGGTGCGCTACCAGGTCGCCGGCTCCACGACCCGATATCCGGCGTCTCTGCGGGGTGCCGCGCCGGACGCCGCGGCGAGCCTCGACGGGCATGCCCTCGCCCTGGCGTATCAGCACAACGACCGCGACTGGTCCTGGCATGCCGATTACCGGGAGCTCGCCCCCGAGTTCCGGGCGGACAGCGGCTTCATCAATCGCGTCGGGGTCAAAAGCAGCCAGCTCTGGGCGGAGCGGCGCATCCGCGGCACGGAGGGCGGCTGGTTTTCCAACCTCTATGCCTTCATGAGCCTCGACGGCACGCGCGAGTACGACGGCCTCTTCAACGAATGGGGATCGGACCTGGTGCTGACCTACAACGGTCCCCGGCAGAGCGAGATCAGCGTGGCGGCAGCTCCGAACCAGGAGTATTTCCAGGGCGTGACCTACCACAACACCCGCTACAGCATCGCTGGCGCGTTCCAGCCCAGCGGCGGCTCCAACCTGTCGATGGAGGTGCGCTGGGGAGAGGCGATCGACTTCGCCAACAACCGCGAAGGGGAGTTCATTGCTCTGACGCCGAGCCTGGATCTCCGGCTGGGGCGCCGTTTCGAGGGCGGGCTCGACTGGACGCGCCAGACGTTCGACGTCCGCGGCGGCCGCCTGTTCACCGTCGACCTGGCCCAGACGCGCATGCTCTACCACTTCAGCGGCCGGAGCTTCCTGCGCGCGATCTTCCAATATGAATGGCTGGAGCGGGACCCGGAGCTCTATCTCAATCCGGTGCGGCGGCAGACGGAGGATCTCCTCAGCCAGCTCCTCTTCTCCTACCGTCTCAACGCCCAGACCGTGTTCCTCCTGGGGTACTCGGACGCCTACGCCGGGATCGACCGAATCGACCTCACCCAGACCGGCCGGACGGTTTTCTTGAAGATCGGCTACGCGCTGCTGCTGTGAGGGGGTATAGGGGCAGGCACACCAGGCCTGCCCCTACGATCGCTCACGCGGCTGGGGAGAAGCGGGAACGCTCCAATCAGGCTGGTCGCCGCACCGGACCGGCGGATCGATGAACGCCTTCGGCGTCATCGGGCCGCGCACTCCGGTGGCGGACAGCATGCTTGCAGCATGCCATAATCATGCTATGGCAAACCTCCAGGTCAAGAATGTTCCGGACGCCCTGCACCAACGCCTGCGGCGCTATGCGGAGAGGCATCATCGCACAATCAGCGACATCGCCCTGGAAGCCCTTGAACACGAGATGGCCCGCTTCGAATGGCACGAGAGGCACTCGCAGCGGCCTACCACCGATCTCGGGGATTCAGCAGCCTCTCTGTTGGAGCAGGAGCGGCAGCAACGCGAGAAAGACCTCGCGTGATCCGCTTGGTGATCGACGCCTCCGCGGCTTTTGAGTACCTTCTGCGCACTCCCCTCGGCCAAAAGCTCGAGGACCTCATCGAGGAGGCCTCCTTAGTGGCCCCGGAGCTCCTGGATGTCGAGGTGCTGTCGGTGTTGAGGCGTAGCCTGCTACAAAAGAAGATCGAGGAGCACCGTGCGCGGTTGGCGCTCGAGGATCTCGCCGACTGGCCGGTTGACCGGATTCCACACGCTGTTCTTTTGCGCGAAGCTTGGAAGCACAGGCACAATGTCAGCGCCTACGATGCCTTCTACGTGGCTGCTGCAAAGCTGTACGACGCGCCGCTCCTCACCGCGGATGGCCCCTTGTCGAGGGCTCCCGGCTTGGGAATCGTGGTGCAGAACATTCGTCTGGGGTAGCCCCACCCTTGCCTCCCACCCCCCGTTTTGCCACAATGCGGCATCGGTGAGTGTGGAGCGTCCAAATCCCTGAACCGTCTTCCTGCCCTGATCCGAGGTTCCCGTGACCGAACAGATCAAGTTCTTCCTTCCCGGCCCGACCTATGTGCTTGAAGAGGTCCGCCAGGCGATGACCCAGCCCATGGTCGGACACCGGTCCGCCGGGTACAAGGCCTTCTATATTGAGCTCTCCAAGAAGCTTCCGTCCCTGCTGCGCACCTCCGGCGACGTGATGGTCGCCTCCGGCAGCTCGACGCTCGTCATGGAGAGCGCCGTGGTCTCCTGCGTCACGTCCGACGTGCTCAACCTGACCAACGGCGCGTTTTCCGAGCGCTGGCACTCGATCTCCAGGAGCGTCGGCAAGAACGCCGACAAGATCGCCTTCCCCTGGGGCGAGGCGATCGACCCGGAGACGGTTCGTGCCGCTCTGCGGCGTAAGAAGTACGACGCGGTGACCATGGTCCACAACGAGACCTCGACCGGCGTCTTGAGCCCCATCGCCGAGGTCGCCAAGGCCATTCGGGAGGAGAGCGACGCCCTGATCGTGGTGGATTCGGTCTCCTCCCTGGGTGGCGCCCGGGTCGAGTCCGATGAATGGGGGCTCGACGTGGTCCTGGCCGGCACTCAGAAGGCCATCGCCGTGCCGCCGGGCCTGACGGTCTTCACTCTGTCCGACCGCGCGATCGAGCGGGCGAAGCAGGTGCCGCACCGCGGCTTCTACACGGATCTTCTGCGGTACAAGGAGAAGCACCAGGAGGGGGGCTTCATCACCACGCCTGCGATTCCGCTGCTCTGGGCGCTCGACAAGCAGATGGACATCATCCTCGCCGAGGGGATCGAGACCCGCTGGGCCCGCCACGAGCAGCTCTATCGCCGCACGGCGGAGTGGGCCGCGGCGCGCGGCATCACCTACGCCTCCGCCGAGGATGCCCGGTCGGTGACGGTGAGCTGCCTCAAGCCCCCCGCGGGAGTTGATCCGCAGGCGATCGTCAAGAAGCTCACCGAGCGCGGCACCACGATCGGCGGCGGCTACGGGGATTGGAAGCCGACCACGTTCCGCATCGGCCATATGGGCCAGGTCCAGATGAGCGACCTGGACGCGCTGCTGGGCGAGATCGACGACATCCTGAAAGGGCTGGCGGACTGACCGCCGGGTGACGCCATGCACCGCATTCTGATCGCCGACTCCCTCGATCCCGCCGGCCTGGAGCTGCTCAGGCAGTCCGGGGCGGACGTCCGTGTCGTCACCGCCGAGGAGAAGCCTCGCCTCGCCGAGATCCTTCCCGACTATGACGCCCTGGTGGTCCGCAGCTCGACCCAGGTCACCGCCGACCTCATGCGCGCCGGCAAGCGCCTCAAGGTGGTGGGGCGCGCCGGCATCGGCGTGGACAACGTGGACGTGGCCGCCGCCACCGAGCTGGGCATCCTGGTCGTCAATGCGCCGACCGCCAACCTGGTCTCGGCCACCGAGCACACGTTCGCCCTCCTGTTTGCTCTCGCCCGCAAGATCCCTTTCGCCGACGCCTCCATGAAAGAGGGCAAGTGGGACCGCAAGATCACCGGGCTGGAGCTTCAGGGGAAGACCATCGGCATCATCGGCTTCGGCCGGATCGGTCAGAAGGTCGCCGCCCGGGCACGCGCTTTCGACATGCAGGTCCTGGCCTTTGACCCGTTCCTCGATGCCGCCGCGGCCCGCCGCCTGGAGGTGGAGCTGGTCTCGTTGGAGGATCTCCTGCGCCAGAGCGACGTGATCACCTTCCACACGCCGCTGACGGATCAGACCCGCAACCTCCTGAACCGCGAGAGCATCGCCCTGATGAAGAAGGGCGCGCTGGTGATCAACGTCGGCCGCGGCGGGGTGGTGGACGAGGCGGCGCTGCTCGAAGCTCTGGAGTCCGGGCATCTGGGCGGCGCGGCGCTCGACGTGTTCTCCGAGGAGCCGCCCAAGGATCTGACCCTGGTGCGGCATCCCCAAGTGGTTGCGACGCCCCACCTGGGCGCCCAGACCCGCGAGGCCCAGGAGCGGATCTCCACGGAGACGGCCGACATGCTTCTGGGCGCCCTTTCCGGATCGTTGTCCATCGCCGCGGTCAATTTGCCGTTTCGAGCCGCCGGCGCGCGCGTCGAGCCCTACATGGCGCTCGGCGAGACGCTCGGCCGCATGGCCAGCCTCCTCCTGGGCACCGCGCCGCAGCGCCTCCAGGTGGATCTCTGGGGGATCGAGGAGGCGTTCCGCGTGCCGGTGACCATGGCGGCCCTCATGGGCGTGCTCAGCACGTTCTCGCGCGACGCGATGGTCAACTACGTGAACGCCGAACGGCTGGCCGAGGAGCGCAACATCGAGGTCGTGCGCTCCACCCACATGGCGGCGGCGGCGGACTATCCGAGCCTCGTGGGGGTGACCCTGAGCGGCGGCGGACGGACGGTGGAGCTGGACGGCACGCTGCTTGGCGAGCGCGACCAGCGGGTGGTGCGCATCGGCGGCTACCGGCTGGAGTTCCGGCCGGACGGCCAGCTCCTGGTCGTCGAGAACCTGGACGTGCCGGGCGTCGTCGGCAAGGTCGGGACGTTGCTCGCCGACGCCGGCATCAACATCGCGGACATCCACCTGGCGCGGACGGATCGCCCGGTCGGGCCGAGCGGCGAGCGCGAAGCCATGGCCGTGCTGCGCCTCGACCAGGAGCTGCCGGATGCGCTGGTCGACCAGCTCTGCGAGCTCGGCGTCGTCCGCTCGGCGCGGCGGGTCGACATGACCCGGCGGTAGACCCGGAGGCTTGCAATTTGCACCGGCCATCGTAGGATCGGCGGCCGGTGCCGCTGCACACGGCCCGACACGGGAGCTTCCCAAGGAGAGTTATCCATGCCGCACGTCGGCGTCATCTTCGGAGGACGGAGCGTCGAGCATCAGGTCTCGATCCGCTCGGCCCGCACGGTCGTCCAGGGTCTGCGGCAGGCGGGTCATCAGGTCACGCCGCTGGGCATTGCCCAGGACGGTTGCTGGATCGACGCCGCGCGGTCCGAGCAGGTCCTCTCGCAAGACCTTCAGGTCATCCCGCCCCAGGGAGGGCCGGTCGCCCCGACCCTGCGTCATCTCATCGAGTCGGGCGTCGAGATCCTCTTCCCGATCGTCCACGGCACCTGGGGCGAGGACGGCACGCTCCAGGGCCTCTGCGAGATGCTCGATCTGCCGTATGTCGGGCCGGGCGTCACCGCCAGCGCCCTGGCCATGGACAAGCTCCTCTTCAAGCGACAGATGCTCGCCGCCGGCGTGCCGGTGGTCGATTTCGAGGCGATCCGCCGCGATGAATTCGAGGCCGACCCGAAAGCCTGTCTCCAGCGCCTCGAGCGGCTGCCGCTGCCGCTCTTCGTCAAGCCGAGCGTCGGCGGCTCGAGCGTCGGGGTCAAGAAGGTGGACAGCCGCCACTGTCAGGAGACCTCGGTCCGCTTCGCCCTCCAGTTCGACGACGCGGTGCTCGTCGAGAAGGGGGTGAAGGGAAGGGAGCTGGAGTGCGCGGTCCTCGGCTACAGCACGATCGAGGCCTCGGCCGTGGGCGAGGTCGTCCCCGGCAACGACTTCTACGATTACGCCGACAAGTACTTGCAGGACACCGCCCAGCTCATCGCCCCGGCCGAGCTGCCGGAGGGCGTGGCTGACCGGCTGCGCGAGCTGGCGGTGCGCGCCTTCTCGGCCATCGGAGGCGTGGGCCTCGCCCGGGTCGACTTCCTCGTCGAGGGGGAAGAAGGGCTCTGGGTCAACGAGATCAACACCCTCCCGGGCTTCACCAGCATCTCCATGTACCCGCGCCTCTGGGAGCTCTCGGGCGTCCCCCTGCCCGACCTGGTCGACCGCCTGGTCCAGATCGCCATCCAGCGGCACCGCGACCGGCACCGGTTGGATGAGGGGATCAAGGAGTTCCTGGCGAGCCTCTGAGGGAGCCTGGCTAGCCCTTCACCTCCTGGTCAGGTCCATGCGGCCCTGGAGGGTGGGACCGCTCTGGCAGTTCTGCGGAGTGCTCCAGTCCCCCCGCAGACGGTTTCCATTGCGGGTGGCGAGGCTCGACCATCCGCAACCGCCGAAGACCTGCTGCACTTGCAGCCCCAGCCCGGCGACAAGCACCTGGTTGGAGAACGCGGGGCTGGCCACCGCGATCCCGCTCCCTTGCGTGCCGTCGGAGCACTGGGCTGTCCAATCGCCGAAATAGTCTTGCCCATCCCGCTCCAGATCGAGCGACAACGTGCACGTGGCGCGGGTGGAGTTGGTGATCGTCACGGAGCCGGACCAGGCTCCCTCCAGGGGGACCGGCTCCGAGGTCGGCTCGGTGGGGGAGTCCGAGCCTCCGCCGCAGGCCGAAAAGATCACGAGGAGAGACAGGACAGCGAGCCCGGCGCGCATACGAGTCCTCCGCAAAAGGATGTCCTGATCTTGAAAAGATGCTGCCCTCGTTGTCAAGGGTCGACGTCGGCCGCAGCCAGCCTCACACCGCGGTGGAAGGGCGGGGACCCACCCGGGTCCTGCCCGGCACCACCTCGACCCGCACCTGCGCCCGCCCGTGGTTCACCATCCCCAGGGCACCCGCAGCGCGGCGGGACAGGTCGATGATGACGCCGCGCTTGTAGGGCCCGCGGTCGTTGATCCGCACCACCACGACCCTTCCGTTTTCCAGGTTCCTCACGCGGACGTGCGTGCCCAGGGGCAGGCTGCGATGGGCGGCGGTGTAGGCGTACATGTCGAAGGCCTCGCCCTGGGCTGTCGGCCGGCCATGGAAGTCCTGGCCATACCAGGAAGCCAGGCCGCGCTGGATCGGCGCGTTGTCTCCGGCGCTCGGGGCAGGTACCTTGCCGGAAGCGAAAAAAACGATCGCGATGGCGATTCCGATGGCGACGCTCCAGACGGAATGCCGCCGACTCCACTGCAGCCGCTCCGGTGGCTCGTTTACGAACAGGGGATCTTTCGTTTTCTTCATCCTGCACCACTTCCTCACTGCTTCCTATGCAGGGACCTTGCCGGATTCAGCGGAGCCGCTTGGGATCCAATTACCGCGCCGCCACGACGATCGAGCTCATCCCCATGGCCGCGAGCTCGCGGCGCAGGTCCTCGGCGCGGCCACGGTCCGAGAAGGCGCCGACCTGGACCCGGCTCCAGGTGCCGTCCGAGCGGACGGTCGTCTCCGGGTAATAGCGGGTGAGCTCGCTCTTCAGCGCGAGCGCACGCTCCTCTTCCCCGAAAGCGGCCACCTGCACCGTGTAGCGCGGCGGCGCGCCCCCGTTCTTGACGAGGAACAGCTCGACCGGCGCCGTGCCGGACAGGACGAGCCCGATCTCGCGGGCCGCCCCGAAGGAAAGGTCGAGGATGCGGCTTTTGCTGTACGGTCCGCGGTCGTTGACCCGGACCACCACCGACTTGCCGTTGCGAACGTTGCGGACTTCCAGGAGGGTTCCGAAGGGAAGGGAGGGATGGGCCGCGGTCAGCTCGTTCATATCGAAGCGCTGGCCGCTCGCCGTTCGTCGTCCGTGGAACTTGAGACCGTACCAGGACGCCGTTCCTCGCTCGATCGGCTTCGCGCCCGCGCTGTTGGGGCGCGTCTCAGGCCTGCGGTTTGCAGAACAGGCAGAGACGAGAGCGCAGAAGGCCATCAGGACGACTGCGGCGTGCGGTTGAAGCCGGGTGTTCACACATGTCTTGCTGGGCATGGTGTTCTCCGTAAGGTGGTTGGAGCCATCTTCGTGAGAGCTCTCGGTCCAGCGCTGAAACTGCTTGCGCCATCCGTAATCCTAGCACAGCCGTTACATCCTTCCGAATTATGCCGCTGCCGCATTGCGGGTCCGATGCGTCTTCCGACGACCAGACCCTGTGAGAAGGGCATCCAAAATCAAAGATAGAGAATCGAGAATCTCGGTTCTCAGACCCGCGGAGCCTCGACCTCGACCGCCTCGATGCCGGCCAGAGCGGGAGCCACGATCTCGTCGAGAAGCTCCGCCACCTGCTCGGCGGAGCGGCCGGTGAAAGCCACCGGATCGAGCCAGGTGTCGACCTCGGAACGGGTCAGGCGGAAGTCGGGATCGGCCACGATCCGGTCGATCAGCGGGTTCTCCGCGTTGCCGCTCTCCAGCAGCGCCTGGGCCTCCAAGCTGTAGACGCGGATTTTCTCGTGCAGTTGCTGGCGGTCGCCGCCGCGCAGCGACGACTCCATCAGCAGCGTCTCCGTGGCCATGAATGGCAGCTCGCGGGCGACGCGGGCGGCCACCACCGGCTCGCGGACCACGAGGCCCGAGGCGATGTGGGCCGCCAGCCCGAGGATCGCGTCGGCGCAGAGGAAGGAGTCGGGCAGGACGAGCCGCCGGTTCGCCGAGTCGTCGAGGCTGCGCTCCAGCCACTGCGTCGCCGTGTTGAGCGGGCCGTTCAGCGAATCGGTGATCAGGCGCCGCGCCAGGCCGCACATGCGCTCGGCGCGCACCGGATTGCGCTTGTAGGCCATGGCGGAGGAGCCGACCTGTTCGGCGTCGAACGGCTCGGAGAGCTCGCCCACACCCTGGAGGAGGCGCAGGTCGGTGCCGTACTTGTGGCAGCTCTCGGCGAGGCCGGCCAGGGTCTGGAGGACCTGCGAGTCCTGCTTGCGCGAGTAGGTCTGGCCGGTCACCGGGAAGCTCTCGGCGAAGCCGATCCGCCGGGCGAAGCGCCGGTCGAGCTCGCGCACCTTGGCGTGGTCGCCCTGAAACAAGGTCAGGAAGCTCGCCTGCGTGCCGGTGGTCCCCTTGACGCCGCGGCAGCGCAGGTTGCCCAAGCGGTGGCGCACCTCGTCCAGGTCCAGCAGAAAATCCTGGAGCCAGAGGCAGGCCCGCTTACCCACGGTGGTGAGCTGCGCCGGCTGGAAGTGGGTGTAGGCGAGGCAGGGGATCGTCCGGGTGCGGCGCGCGAAGCCGGCGAGGGCGGAGAGGGTGGCGGCCAGACGGCCGGCCAGGAGCTTCAGAGCTTCGCGGGCCAGCACGACGTCCGTGTTGTCCGTGATGAAGGCGCTGGTGGCGCCGAGATGGAGAATCCCCCCGGCGCCCGGGTGGACGGCGTCCGCCTGCTCCGCGAAGTGGCGCAGATGGGCCACCACATCGTGGCGGGTCCGGCGCTCGAGCTCGGCGACCCGGGCGAGATCGACGTCTTCGGCGACCTGCTGCAGGGCCGTGATCTGCTCTTCGGTGATCGGCAGGCCGAGCTCGCGCTCGCAATCGGCGAGAGTGATCCACAGCTTGCGCCAGGTGTGGAAGCGATATTGAGGAGAGAAGAGCCGCGCCATCTCGGCGGAGGCATAGCGTTCGTAGAGAGGGTTCTGTGGGGAGTCGGAGAGCATGGCCACAATGTTACAATGCGCTCCCGCGCCTGCCGGGGGCTTGCCCCTGCCGTCGGACCAAGATCGGATCCCATCATGCCTATTCGAGTCGATTCAGAAATCGGACGCCTGCGGCGCGTCCTGGTGCACCGGCCGGGACGCGAGATCGACCTCATGGTCCCCTCGATGATGGAGCAGCTCCTCTTCGACGACATCCTCTATGGAGACGACGCGCGGGAGGAGCACGACCTCTTCTGTGACGTCCTGCGGCTGGCCGGGGTGGAGGTGATCGATGCCCAGGACCTGCTGTCCTCCGTCCTCGACCAGGAGGGCCCGCGGCGCGAGCTCCTGGAGGAGCTGGAGCGCGAGTACGGTATGGCGTCGCATATCGCCGGCCAGCTCGCCGACCTGCCGGCGGCCGAGCTGGCCACGGCTCTCATCGGGGGCGTCGCCGCGCCCCCCGAGGCCTCCATCGCCGGAAGACATCGCTTCTTCGACATCCACCCGGTGCCCAACTACTTCTTCCAGCGCGATCCCATGGCCGTCGTCGGAGACCGGCTGGTCATCTCCTCCATGGCCACCGAAGCGCGCGAGCGCGAGCCGCTGCTGACCCGTACCGTCGTGCGGCATCACCCGGCCTTCGCCGGCTTGCAGGTCTTCGACATCGACACGCCTCCTCTGGGCGCTCCGGAGCACAACCCTTTCTTTCCCTATCCGGACCTGGAAGGCGGGGACATCCTGGTCGCCACCCCGGAGATCGTCCTGGTGGGCCTCTCCGAGCGGACCAACCGCCGCGGCGCGGAGGTGCTGGCGGAGTACCTGCGGCAGAAGGAGACCTCCTTCCGGCATCTCATCCTCGTGGAGCTCCCCCGCAAGCGCTCCTACATGCACCTGGACACGGTCTTCACCTTGATCGACCGGCACACCTGCCTGGCCCATCTGCCGATCCTTGCGCCGGGCGGGCCCGAGTCGGCCCACGTCTACACCGTGGACCTCCACGCCAAGCACCTCACCTTCACCCTGCGCAGCTCGCTCCTCCAAGTGCTGGCCGAGCTGGGGCTGGAGCTGGAGGTGGTGCCCTGCGGCGGCGGCGAGGCGGTGGACCAGGAGCGCGAGCAGTGGACGGACGGCGCCAACTCGTTCGCCATCGCTCCCGGGGTCGTCCTGCTCTACCGGCGCAACCGCCGCACCCTCGACGAGCTGGGGCGGCGCGGCTGGCGCGTGCTCAAGGTGGAGGAAGCCGCCGCGGAGGACTGCGACCTGCTCGACGGCGGCCCGACCGTCATCACGCTGTACGACAACGAGCTCTCCCGCGCCCGGGGCGGTCCGCACTGCATGACCATGCCCCTGGAGCGGGATTCCCTCTAGACACCCATTCCGGACCGTTCCGGTTCCGAGGAGACCCGATGGCCACGCGTCACCTGATCTCGATCCACGACCTCACCCGAGCGGAGGTCGCCGGCCTCTTCCGGCTCGCCGCCGAGGTGAAGGCCCAGCCCGAGAAGTTCCACAACCATCTGCACAGGAAGACCCTGGGAATGATCTTCGAGAAGTCCTCGACCCGTACCCGGGTGAGCTTCGAGGTCGGCATGGCTCAGATGGGTGGCCACGCCCTCTTCCTGTCGAGCCGCGACATCCAGCTCGGCCGGGGCGAGCCGATCTCCGACACCGCGCAGGTGCTGTCGCGCTACGTCGACGGCATCATGGCCCGCACCTTCGCCCACCAGACCGTGACGGACCTCGCCAAGTACGGCTCGGTGCCGGTGATCAACGGTCTGACCGACGAGCTGCACCCCTGCCAGGGGCTGACCGACACCTTCACCCTGATGGAGGTCTTCGGCGGCCTCGACGCCCTGCAGGGCCGCAAGCTCGTCTACGTGGGAGACGGCAACAACATGGCTCACTCGCTGATGTTCGCCGCCGCGAAGACAGGGATGGACGTGGCCGTGGCCTCGCCGAAGGGCTACGAGGTCAGCCCCAAGTACCTGGAGCTGGTGCGCCAGGACGCCGCGGCCGCCGGCACCCAGGTGCTCGTGACGAACGATCCCAAGGAAGCGGTCGACGGAGCGTCGGCGGTCTACACGGACGTCTGGGCCTCCATGGGACAGGAGGAGGAAGCCCAGGAGCGCCTCCGCGCCTTCAAGGGCTGGACGGTCGACAACGCCCTGATGGCCCACGCCCGTCCCGACGCCGTCTTCCTGCACTGCCTGCCCGCCCACCGCGGAGAAGAGGTCGCCGCCGAGGTGGCCGACGGTCCGCAGAGCCGCATTTTCGACGAGGCGGAGAACCGCCTGCACGTGCAGAAGGCGATCATGCTCTGGCTGATGGCCGGAGTGGAGATCTAGCCAAAACCAGGTCGAGAATCTGCTCGGGGCGCTCGCCGCCCTCCAGAAATAGGTCGAGAGTCTGCCCAGCTTCTCGACCTATTTTTGTTTCTCTCCCACCTGCAAGTCGCCATAGGTCGAGAGTCTCGCCTCGCAAGTCACCGCAAAAGTCGATTTAGTCGAGAGTAGGCTCAGTTTGGTCGAGACTCTCCCTTCGGAGGTCGACTATATTCCGCCAAGCGAGCTTGCCGGACCGGGGTAGGTCGAGTATTGCACCTGACTCTCGACCTCCTCCGGCCTCAGCGCACCGCGCGGGGCAGCACGGGTCGCGGATAGATGAGGAAGAGAAGCACGCAGACCAGCAGAGAGCGCGTGATCCACGAGACGCTCGCTCCAAGATAGGGGAGCCCTCCGGGCGAGAGCAGGACATGGGGAGTCCTTTCTTCGACGATCGTGTCGACGTCTTCAGAAACGGCTGCTGCGCGCCGATCCTCTCGCGCAGTCTTGGAAGGACTTACGTGCCAGGCGCCAGAATGGCCTTGACCCGCCCCACCGCGCCGCTGGTGAGCCGGACCTTGATCCCGTGCGGATGGCTCGGAGAGGGAGTGAGGATCTCCTTGACGATGCCGCGGGTCCGCTTGCCGGTCGCCTGATCCTGCTTGAGGACGATCTCGACGGTGAGCCCGGGGCGGATGTCTTGTCTGCGGGTGCCATCCATGGGGTGATCCTAGCGTGACTCTCAGATTGGCCGGCGATCGTAGGACGAGAGGTGCCGGTCAAGAGACCAGATGTAGACCCTCCGCATCCGGTGAATCTTGTCTAGCCGCTCGAACTCCTTCTTGATTGTCAGGTCCGCAAAGCCTGAGCCGCGGCCGGCCCAATCCGGAAATTCGTCCAGCCAGGTGAGCATCGGCTCCGGCTCAAAGAAAGGCGTCGAGGTGAAAGGGCTCTCACCGCGGATCGCCTGACTGACCATTTGAACAAACCTCTCAGCCGCGGCCCGCCTCTGTCTGCCGTCACGGATCTGGCCGATGTGGTTCCCGGTCTCGACGATCGCGCTCATCGGAAGGAGAAGAGACTCTCGACTCTTGATCTTGCGGGTCAGCTCCGCCGCGATCTCCTCCCGTCTCTGACAACGGCCGGGGATCTCGAGGAGCTCGCAGAGGATGCCGGTATCGAGAAGGCAGATACTCACGAGGATCGGACCTGCCGGCGGAACTCCTTGACCCAGGCGAGGTCCCGCTCGACCTTCTTGGTCCGGTCGCGCAGGTCCGGAGACTTCAGATACCGGTCCACGATGCCCCGCGTGAGAAGCCGGCCGAGGGGCCCCTGTGCGATCAGCTCCGGATAGCTCTCCAGATCTTCCAGGCGGACGAGCCGGCTGTCCCCCTTCTCGGGATCGCGGTAGCAGGCGACCGTGTCCGGGATCGCGTCGAGCGGCAGGGCATCAAGAAGGGCGGGGTTGTGGGTGGTCAGGAGCACGTGCAAGTTGCGCTCGCGCGCGACCTTCTGGATCTGGGCGAGGAGGTGCTCGGCCCGGCTGGGGTGGACCCCGTTGTCGATCTCCTCGATGACGACGGTCGAGCCTTCGAGGACAGAAAAGAGCGAGGCGGCGATCGCGAGCACGCGGAGTGTGCCATCCGAGAGCAGCGCTGCGTCGCGAGGCACCACATGTCCACCGAAGGTCTCATGAAGCCGGACCATGAACTCTCCACGCGGAGTCTCGATATAGGAAATGTCAGAAAGATTTTGCTCGGGAAGCGAGCGGATGATCTCCAAGATCCGATGCTTTGTCTCTTCATTCTCCGTCAAGTTGTGGAGAACAGAAGAGAGGGCGGAACCATCCCGCTTGAGACTCAACTCACCCCAGAAGCTGTATTCCCTCATACGGCGTGGCTCGGGATCCAAGAAGAGAATGGAGGCGAAAGCGAGAACAATTAGAACTCTTCCTTCTGGTGCGATCGGACTTTCGGATGTGATCTTGAGTCCGTCTTCGGCCAGCCTAAGAGAAAGCTCGTAATTGATAGGCACACTAGAGCCTCTCTCCAGCGCTTCGACTGTGCAGCCCAGCTTGATCTCCCTGTCTGGGCTTGCCATGTCGCCGAATCCCCCGCGTAGCGACAACTTCTGCTCACGGACAGCGTAGAGAAGATCTGCCGGTGAGTTTCCCAGGGTTAGCCATGCCAGCAACTGCATCGCCTCAATTGCATTGCTCTTCCCCGAGGCATTGGCGCCAATCAGGAGAGTCAGCGGCGCGAGCGGTAGCGTCGCCCGCTCGAAGCTTTTGAAGTTCTCGATGGTGACGCTCTGGAGCATGCTGAGAAGAGTCTACATCTGGTTGTTGCCAGAAGGGCCTCGGAGAGGCTCAAGAATGTAGCCCGGGGTCAGAGCGCCGGAGGCGCGGCGACCCCGGGTGAGAGAAGCCCTTGTGTTTTCCCAAGCCCCGCTAGGGGCGACAGCAAATTCCACGACGGCCATGCTGTCGCCCCGCCGGGGCTTGAAAAGAGGGGTCGCCTTCATACCCGGGGTCGCCACGCCTACGGCGCTCTGCCCCAGGGCTACATGCTCCGGCCCCTCTGGGGCCTATCTTCAGACCCGCCCTCGCAGAGGGCGGCGGTACGTAGATCCGGGGTTCAACCCGGACGGGAGCGATCAATGCCGAAGGATTCGGCGACGTACCGGTCGTGCTCGGTGGACAAATTCTGGAGACCTGACCGGAACAGTCCACTGAGAGCCGCAGCCCGCCGTTTCAGGCTTGCAAGATTTGGCTCCGCCGCGATCTCCTCCAACAGTCTGTTCTGTTCCTTGGTCAGCTCAATTTCGCGGGTAACCATGACGATTAGAAGTTTATCACTCCTCGGAAAGCGACGCCAGCACCCGCATCAGCTCCCGCCACGCCCGCCCCCGGTGGCTGACCGCCAGCTTCTCCGCCCCCACCAGCTCCGCGTACGTGCGGTCCCCGCCCACCGGCAAAAACACCGGGTCCCACCCGAAGCCGTGCTCGCCGCGGCCGGGGGTGATCAGCTCACCCTCCGAAACCCCCTCGGCCATCAGCGTGCGGTCCGCGTCCTTATAGAAGAGGCCGCAGCGGGCGGTGGCGCGGGCGTCCCCCAGGGCGGCGGCGGCGCGGGCCAGGCCTTCGGCGCCGAGGGACTGCAGCATCCATTTGATCAGGGGACCGGGGAAGCCGTTGAACGCGGCGAGCTCCAGACTGACGTCCTCGATGACCAGCGGCCGGCCGATCCGCCGCCAAGCCTCCTCGGCCTTCTCCCGCAGCACCTCGGCAAGATCGAGCGACTGAATCTCCGGCAGGTCCAGAGCCACCGCCTCCAGATCCTCGCCGATGGCTATCCGGGCTTCCGCGATCTTGCCGCGGTTGCCGGTCACCAGGACGAAGGGCGCGCTCAATCCCTCGCCAGCCTCCGCAGCTCCTCGATCAGGTCATCCACCTGCCGGCGCAGGTGCTGGAGGTCGTCGCAGTTGTCGATCCGCCGGTGGGCGGCGCGGCGGCGCTGTTCGCCGTCTCCCTGGGCGAGCAGGCGGGCGCGCGCGGTCTCTTCGGAAAGGCCCCGGGCCGTGGCCCGCCGCAGGCGCGTCTCGGCGTCACACTCCACGGTGACGACCAGGTCGAAATCCGCGGTGTGGCCCGCTTCCACGAGCAGCGTGGCTTCGAGGACGGCGACCTCGTCGGTCTGCTCCGCCAGCTCGGCGAAGCGCTGGCGGACGAGCGGGTGGACCGCCTTCTCCAGCGCGTGCCGGGACGCGGGGTCGGCGAAGACCAGGGCTCCCACCTTGGCGTGGTCCACGCCGCCCTGCTCGTTCAGGTACTCGGGGCCGAAGAGGTCGCGCACCGCCGCGGCCCCGGAGCCTCCGGGCTGATGGAGCTCGGCCACCAGGCGGTCGGCGTCCACCACCAGAAATCCAGCGTCCCGGAGCCAGCCGGCCACCGTGGACTTGCCGCTGGCAAGCCCGCC
>Ga0126309_10000115_pt1 | contig 26907 bp, 15 predicted proteins | sample Plot56_FD_92541 | JGI IMG/M metagenome (GOLD analysis project Ga0126309, IMG submission 92541) | Serpentine soil microbial communities from UC McLaughlin Reserve, CA, USA - Plot56 | ecosystem: Environmental > Terrestrial > Soil > Grasslands | place: USA: UC McLaughlin Reserve, Lake County...
GTCGACTGGATCGTCCCGGATCCCACCGTCGACTTCGCATCGCTGTATGCCAGCGTTGATACCGTCCTGCTGGGGCGCCGCACCTACGAGCAGACCTTGCAGCCTGGCGCTCCGCCTTGGCCAAGCGGTTGGCGTATCTACGTGTGCTCGCGAACGCTTGATGCCTCACAACACCCCAAGGTGACGGTCGTCAGCGGAAATATCGATACCCTCGTCGCAGCCCTGAAGGCCGAGCCAGGTCGCAACATCTGGCTGTTCGGTGGCGGGAATCTGTTTGCGAGCTTACTCGCCGCAGATTTGGTCGACGAAATCGAGGTGGCAGTCATGCCGGTGTTGCTCGGCGGCGGCACCCCGTTGGTGTCCTCCGGCGCCCGGCGCTCACGATTGACCCTAAAACGATCGCACGCGTCCCCGACCGGTATCGTCAGCCTACGGTATGAGGTCCAACACGCAGCTGGCTAACCCCCCCTCCAAATCCGCCCGGCTCATGACCGCTTCGAGCGAAGTTGCGGAAGCGAGCGGTTGCATTGTGGCGGCGCGTTCAACGATTGGGATTGACAGCCATGTCAGGGCGATCTAAGCTACTTGAAGTAGCGTACTCAATCAATTTGAGATTGCGCCTCCGCACGGGCGGAGTGGGCACGATCCGACCTGCAATCTTGTGTAGCATCAACCAAGCTGCAACTTCACAAAAGGAGGCTGAATGTCTGCCACCCGATCGGAGTGTCTGTCGCTCAGAAGGTTGTCGCTTAGAAGGTTGCCGGTGTTTCCTGTGCTCGTTCTAGTGCTCTCAATCTGTATCCCTGCCTGGCTCCATGCCGCCGAGGGCGACGGCCCGCCATCGGATGCGGCGCAGAAAATGTGTGGAGCGATGGGAACGTTCGAATTCAGACCGCCTGACTGGACCGGACACCAGGAACCTCCTCCGGGTCCTGTCACGTGGTGGAAGGACACCGATGGGGTCGATCCGGGAACGGCGGGGTGCCATGTGGGACTGAGCGCCGAGGGCGGCGAGCCCAACAGACGTATGTTCCCAGAAGCCTGCCTTCCCAACGGGCTGCTGGTCGAATCCAACCCGGCTGCTGGCGTACACCACTCACACCGCAACGACATCGGGCATCCAGACAAGTTCGACTGCACGAAGTGGTGTGCGTGTCAGGGGTTCGCCAAGGGAGCCTGCGTAGCGGCATCCGCAGCCCCCTGTAGGGAGCCGTCGGCCAAATGCGTCTGCTCCAACTGAAGGGAGTCGGCCTGGTGCCCTGCTGTTGACTGCCGATCGGCGTACCGGTTCGGGCGATGGTCGTATTGAGACGCAGAGACATTTTGATTTGCTGCGAGAAGCAGGAGCTATATGAGGACGTGGCCGAACCCGGCATCATAAGGGGGGAAGGGGGAGGACCTCCGTCTGCGAGGCGATCCTGATCTCCGGCTCCGCGTAGAGAAGCTCCTCCAGTGGCCGCGCCGCGCCTTCCATTTCGATCTCGCGGGAGGAGATCGGGTGCAGAGAGGCGAGGAGGCCCGCGAGCGCCGGGGCCACGCCGCAGGCCGGGGCGCGGGTGCAGAGCAGGGCCAGGTGAACCTCCCCGTCCGGCGTGCTGGCACTGCCGAGCACCAGGGCGGCCGGGGCCGCGAGGCTCTTCTGGGCATCGCTCGCCTCTCCCTCCGTCAGCCCTGACGTCATCCAGCCGGTCTGGGGAAACTTCTGGGCCAAGCGATCCAGAGAGGGGCGGAGAGCCGGCCCCAACGGTTCCTGCTCTCCCCAGCGGCCCTGCGACCGCGCCAGGCGGAGGAAGACGCCGCGCGGATTGGCGCCGATCCACTTCCAGCCGCTGAACGAGCCGGGCTCGGACGTATAGCCGAGCCCCCGGCCTCCGGTCCGCGTCATGGCCATCCCGGTGACAGCCCGCAGGGGCGGTGGAGAGACGGCCGGTGGAGTCTCCAGGCCCGCGGCGACCGTGGCCGGCGGGGACCCCCAACTCCAATCCTTGCGGAGGAGGGCGGGATCGACGGTGAGCAGGAAGCGCCGCGCCTCTTCGCTCGGACGGTTCTTCTCCCATCCCGAGAAGGCTTCCGCATAGACCAGGGCGTCCAGGTTCCCCGCCTCGGTGGTGTGGGTGAGCACGGTGACCGTGTCGTCGGCGAAGAGGCTCCATCCATCGCCGGAGAGCTCGGCGGCGAGAATGCCGGCGAGAGGAACGCCGACCGGCTCGCCGCCGGTCTTCGCCGGCCCGGAGCCGGGCCTCGCGGCCGCCTCGGTGAGCTCTGGAAAGAGGGCCGTGCAGTCCAGCACGGTGTCCTGAGGGCTGGAGAGAGAGCAACCTCCCAGGAGCAGGGCGAGCAGCGAGAGGGGGAGAATCGACTCAGGAAAATGGCGCATCAGCGGCTCTCCAACTCCATTCGGTCCTCGCGCAGGACGGACCTGGAGTCGTCGTTCGGGATTCCGAATCGCGTCGCAGTCAACGGCAGGAAGGCCCAGGTGCCCGGCTGCCCCACGGGCACCCCTCCGAGCGGGCTATACACCGTGGACTCCACCGGGACGTGGATCTGTGCGGGGGCCCCCGCCTCGGGCGCGACCGGCGTCTCAGCCCAGAGACGAGGGAGGCGCGGGAGCCCGGCCAGGGAGCTCCAGGCCTCCAGCGCGGGCGGTACCGGGCGCTTCTCCCCTTCGCCGGAGGGCTGGGCCTCTCCGGGATCGGGCAGGGCGAGCGCCGCCATGGCATGCCCCTCGGCGAAGGAGACGAAGAGGCCGGCTTCGATCCCGCAGTGCCGGGCGAGGAGCGCGAGGAGCAGGCTCTTCGAATCGCAGTCGCCGAGACGGTGGAGGAGCAGGCTGACCGGCGGCCGGAGACCTCCGGAGACCGCGCTGGGGACGGAGTAGGGGATGCCCTGCACGAAACGGCTGAGATACCGCGCCAGCTTCAGGCGGTTAGCCGTGCTTTCGGGCGAGCCCTTGCTGCGCTGGCAGAGGGTCTCGGCGAGAGACTCCAAGATGGGCCAGCCGTGGGCGGCGATGGCTTCGGCCATGGCGTGGTAGCCGGGCACCGCCGGATGGCCCATTCCGTCCCGGGCACGCTCCGCGCGGGCGCCGTCTACGGTGGGCAGCCAGACCTCGCGCGGCGCCCCCCAGACCGTTCCGTCGGGCAGGCGGTGCTCGGGCTTTTTCAGATAGATCTCGGCGTGCCACTGCGCGTAGAGCGCGAGGAGGTCGGCGTTCTCGGTGAACAGGCGGGCGGAGGCCAGGGTCGCGCGGTCGAAGCCCACGTCGAGCATGGCCTCTCTCCCCTCAGGCAGGCGCCAGCGGTGCTTGGCCCAGAGCAGATCGGTCACGGCACCATCGTGGCTGGACCAGCAGCGGCCGATGTCGATGGCGTCCCCCTCTCCCTCCTGGGAGTTGCTGGCCGGCGCGGTCAGGCCATCGGTGCTCCCGTCGGCCCGCCCCTCGGGGCGCAGGTGCTGGTCCAGCCAGGTGAGGGTCCCCTGGCGCAATGCCTGGTAACGTGCCCAGGCGGCTTGGACCCGCGCCTCCGCATCGCTTCCGGCGATCTCGGATGGCAGGTCGGAGCTCGCCAGGATCTCGTCCGCGTCCCCCCAGTGGTCGTGCAGGGCGAGGAGCCGGTCGGGGGAGAGTACCCGCTCGATCAGCAGGCGGCAGAGCCGGAGGAGCGTCTCCAGGCCGTCGCGGTGGACCGCCTGCGCCATCCCATTCCCCCCGTCGGCAACCTCGAAGAGGAGGAATCCCTCCGTGGCGGTGAGCTCGTGTCCCGGCTCCGGCTCGCCCTCGACCAGCAAGGCGACCTCCAGCCCCTCGGCGCCGCCGCGGTACATCGACGGGAGGACGACTCGCAAGGCCGCGGCGAGCAGGCGCGCCTCGTCGAAACGGAGAAGATGAGGCTTCTGGTCCGCTCGGGGGGCGCCGGGCTCGGCGAGCGGGTTGGGGTAGAGCATGAGCCCCTGGGTCAGGAGCGGGGTGGCGGCGACCCGCTCGTCGCTCCGTTCATCGCTCCGCAGAAGCCGCTGCCGCACCTCGCAGGTGGCGGGAGCCAGGCGATAGGTGGCCACGTGGTCGACCCGCACCTCCAGGGCGAGGAGCCCGGCGCGGAGCGGGAGACGTCCGAACAGCACGGCTTCGGGAGGGGAGGTCTGCCCCTCGACCCGGGCGCGGGCGGCGGCCGAGGGCATGGCGTGGATGCGCCGGCGCGGGCTGGACACCTCGTCGGTGAGGATCGGCTCCACCAGGATGTCACCCTCGTCCATGGGCAGGCCGTCCTTGCCGGCATCGTCCGTGGCCCGGCCCGCCACCACGAAGGAGCCTCGCGCATCCGTGAAGATCCGCCCCGGGTAGTAGAGGAAGCTCGCCGCCGCGGCATCCATCCGGCCGAGATCGAGGGCCGGCCGGGTGCGGTCGCGCAGGGTCACGGCGCGCGAGGAGACCAGCTCGACCTGGGAGACCCGGGAGGGGAGGAGTGGGCCCCCATGCGCGCCCGCTTCCGCCAGAGGAGCGGTGGCCCGTGCCAGGGCGCGCACGTAGACCTTCTGGACGTACTCGTAGGCGTCGGGATGGACGTCGATCCGCCGGTCCAGGAGCAGCATGCCGCCGCGCGACAGGCGGCGCAGGGTCTGGGCGGTGGCATGGCCGAAGACCCCCAGCACCTCGGCCACCTCCAGCCAGTGCTGAACCAGGTCCGCGGCCAGGTGCGACTGGACGATGTCGCCCGTGGGGGAGCGCAGGACCGGCTCCGGCAGCCCGTCCAGGATCTCCGCCAAGCCGAAGCGCCGGTCGAGCTGGGTGAAGGCCATGTCCTCGTCGGGGTCCACCAGGGTGATCATCGCGATCGGCTCCGGCTGCGCCGGCGCCGGCCCGGCGGGGGATCCACCCTGCTGGCGCCAGCGGGTGAAGCGCGCGCCGGCGCGGCGCAGTCGCTGCCGCTCGCGCCACACCTCGCTCCAGCGCCCCTCCAGGAAGACGAGGCAGGCGCTCTCCGGAGAATCGACACAGTGCTTCGGCTCGTCGCGCAGGCGCAGCGGCCGGCGTCCGAGCCGGCGCCGCCTGTCGCCGCAGGGGCGATAGCACCAGGGGATCGCCAGGTGCTCGCAGGCGGCGATCAGGTCTCCGATGCTCACCGGCTCGTCGGCGGCCGTGCGGAAGTCGCGCAGGCGATAGAAGACCTGATGGGGTCCCTCCTTCACCTTGCGGAGGTGCTCCGTCGCGGCCTGCCGGGCCTCGCTCGGCCGGGCCTCGAACCCGCGGGCCGCCAGCTCGGCCGCTTCGCGCTCCTCCTGGTCGGCCTGGGAGCGGGTGAAGTCCCGCACCACCGCGTCGATCCCGCAGAGGGCTTTGGCCCAGGCCCCGAGGTCGTGCATGCTGTCTCCCCCGAGGACCAGCACCAGAGGGGCGCTCCGCTCGCCCAGCTCCTGTACGCCGACGAGCTGGCGCACGCGCGAGGTCAGCCGCCGGAACGCGAGTTGGGCATGGACCTCGACCGGACCTTCGAAGAGCTCCACGTCGTCCACCACGATGAGCCCCAACCCCTGGAGGAAGGGCGCGAAGCTTTCGGTCTGCTCCAGCAGGTGCACGACCAGCCCTTGCAGGCTGCAGACGATCACGTCCGGGACGATCCCCAGGGTGAGGTCGTTCACCAGATCTCCCCCGACCCGCCGTGCGCGGACGTTCCAGCGGACGGTGGACGGCTCGATGGCGCCGCGGAACCGTTCGTAGATCTCGGCCTCGTGCTCTTCGTCGCGGGCGATGACCAGCGTGCCCCGCGTATGGACGAGGGCGTGATTGGCGGCGGCCAGCAGCGCCAGGGTGGTCTTGCCGGCGGCTTCCGGGGCGATCACGATCTGGTTGCGGTGGCGCAGGCCGCTGCGGTCCTGGACTCCCTCCGCAGCCCGGTCGGAGAGCTCCAGGGTCTCCCACGACACCGGCGGCTCGACGTGGACGAAGCCCTGCAGCGCCAGATCGGTCAGCACCATCCTCTGCATCACCGTCAGCCGCCGTTCCCCCGGGAGGAGCTCGAGGACGAGGGGGGAGAGCACGCCTTCCAGCTCCGGCGGGATGGTGGTGAGCTGCAGCGGCTCGACGGCGCGCGGGGCCTGGAACGGATACGGCTCCGCCACCTGGAGGCGCTCCCGGAGGTGGGCGAGCAGCTCCGGCCAGCCGTTGGCCTGGGCGCCGCCCTTTGCGAGGCTCGCGTCCTCCATGGCCGGGAGCCGCTGGATGCCGCGCAGCAGGAGGTGGATCGCCCAAGAGACCCAGAGGACGAACGCCACCGCGAATTCGCCGGGAGCGACGCGCCAGGGAGTCCCGCTCAGGGAGAGCCATGCCCAGACGAGCAGGGGGAAGGCCCACGCCACGACCCAGCTGGCCCAGGAGGAGTAGGAGCCGTCCGGGCGGAACAGGTCCATCGCCCCCGCCTGGCGGCGCCAGAAGGAGAGCACGCCCTGGTCATCCCTCTCCTCGGCGAGATTCCGGCCCAGCGGTCCCCGGAAGAAGAAGCGGATCGTCCGGCTCGCCCAGGCGGCGACGGCCAGCCAGAACAGGAGCGCGAGCAGCGCCGCGAGATAGGGGGAGCCGTCCAGGGGGAGGTGGGGACCCATCTCCGGGCGGTGCCCGAAGAGAACGAGCTGCCAGGGGGAGACCCCGGCGGCCAGGGCCAGGCGGGCTTGAAGCAGAGGCTCCGCCAGGCGCGTCAGGGCATAGAGAACCGCGGTGGCCAACCCTCCCAGCACGAAGCTCGGGCCGAGGGTCGCCACCAGAAGGGGCACCGGCGCCGTGCTCTCGTCCGCCGCCGGTGCCGGAGCGGGCGGCGCCTCGCGGTGCAATCTCCTCCGCAGCGCCGCCACGAGCCGGAGGATTTTTTTGTACAGCAGGACGAACGGCTGCCAGAGCAGGCCGAGGAATGTGAACTGAAGCTCCAGCTTCCACCAGGGGACGGGCTGGTGGGGAGAGGCGCTGACGAGCTGGACCAGGCGCCGCTGCAGACCCCAGGCCGCGGCGGCCGAGCCCGCGCCGAGGACGAGAGCGACCAGCCCGGGCAGCAGGGGGCCCAGAGTCGCCAGGACATCGAACAGCCGCGCAACCGCCATCCAGATCTCATTCATGGCCCGCCTCCAGCGCATGGCGCCCCTGCGTCATCTGATCCTGTGCGATCCGCTCGATGCGGGCGCGGAGCTGCTCGCCCAAGGCGGCGTGGCCGGTCAGCGGGTTGATCACGGCCGCCGCGGCGCCGTGCTGTTCCTGGGCCAGGGGGAAGGTCCGGTCATCGGGCATCCGGACGCGGTCGTGGAAGGATTCGAAGCGCCGCAGGTTGCGGACGCTGTGGGCGCGGATGCCCTGGACCAGGGACATCATGTAGGCGGCATTGGGCCGCACCTGAACGGTGAGAACCTCCATCGTCTCCGTGGTCGGGGGCGCCCCCGGACGCCGGCGAGCGCGGTGCCAGACCGGGAGCATCCTCCCGTCGAGGACGAGGGAGGCGCAGGCCGGGACGTGGATGCCGTCCGGGTCGAGACCCTCGTAGCCGACGAACTTGGCGCCGAAGCCGATGTTGGAGAAGCGGCTGGCGACAAAGCGGACGAGCCGCGCCTCCACCTCGTCGGCGAACATCTCCTGCTCGGCGATGGGCGTGGTGACGATGGAGTCGAACTGCCGGCGGCAGAAGACCATGATCTTCTCCCGGTCGGCGAGGCAGGCCTCCTTGCGCCAGTCGCCCAGGCCGCCGCTCTGGTGGATGAGCTCGGGGACGACGCCGGTCAGGCTCTCCTCGCGCCCCATCTGCCGCTCGAAGTATTCCTGCAGACGCTCCGGATGGATGAGCTGATCGACCTGGTCGCCGGCGCGGGTCTCGAAGAGATGGCGGAGGTCGTCGCGCGGTTGCAGACCGTCGGCTTCGATCCCCGCCGGGCGGACGCCGAGGTCCTCCGCGCCCTGGGCGAGGCGGTGGCTCTGGATGTCGAGGCTGCGGCGGATGCGGTGCGCCAGGTTGCGGTCGGCCACGGCGCGCTCGAAGATGCGCAGCGTGAAGCCGCGGATGGCGAGGGCTCCGGTCAGGCGCAGGCGGGTCTCGAAGAAGGAGCGGACGGAGGCCCGCGCCTCCCGCTCGGGCGGCTCGCCGGTCCCGTAGAAGAGCAGGCGCGCCTCCCGAGCCAGTCGCTCGACCGCCTGCCGCACCGCCTGGACCCGCAGGTCCAGAAACTTGAAGAGCAGGATCGCGGCGAGCAGGGTCAGCAGGCCGCCCCCGAAGAGCCCGTCGAAGCGGCCGAAGAGGGCGGAGGGGCCGAGGCTGCCCAGCAGATATGCCACCGACTGGGCGATGGGTGCCCCCAGCACCAGAGACAGGAGCCCGATCAGGACCAGGCCGAAATGCAGGGGCGGCAGATCGGGCTTTCGCTCGGCAGCGGCGGCCACGGCCTCCCGGGCGGCGCGGACCGGCCCGGTGTCCGGGATGCGGTGCTTGCGGCACAGGTCCTCGCAGGCCCGCCGCGCCTGCTCCCGGCGCTGGAGCTCGTCGCGGGTCGCGGCACGAAGCTGCTCGAAACCGGCCTGCGCCGCGGTGAGACCCCCTCCGCTGGCGTGCTCTCCGATCAGCCGGTCTCCCTGCTCCTTGACGCTGGCGAGCGCCGCCGGCAACAGCTCCGAAGTTTCGCGGCGCAAGGTGTCGACCAGCTCGTCCATCCGTCCGCGCGCCCGGGTCAGCTCTCCCCATTTGGCCTGGATCTCCCGCAGCAGCGACCGCTCGAATTCCTTGTCGAACGCCCTCTGGAGCAGGCGGGACGGAGTCTCGCGCTCGATCGTGGCGCGGCCGGCCACCGTCTGCTCCATTTGGCCGGCGGCCTCCCGGGTGAGCCGATGGATCCCCTCGGTGCCCTCCTTCAGCAGCCCCTCCTGGTCGGGCGGAGCCACCCCTTCGACGGAGAGCTCCCTGGGGGCGATCACTTTGCCGCGCAGGATTTGCGCCAGGCAGGAGCGGGCCAGGCGGTTGCCCAGGTACTCGCGGCAGCGCTCGGCCGGGAAATCGATCTCGTAGCAGGCGAACGACGAGAAGAGGTCATTGCCGCCCGGCCCCGTGGCCGTGCGCTGCAGCCACTCGTCCCGGCTGATGTCGTTGCGCGCCTGGAAGGAAATGAAGTCGCGCGTCTGGCGCACCGCATCCTGCAGGTTGAGCACGGCATTGTCGGTGACCCGGCTGTTGACGAAGATCTGGGAGACGCGGCGCCGGTTGGCGGGCAGGACCGATTCCACCCAGCGGCGGATCCCATGGACCGCGTCGATGATCACCGCCTCCTCGCTCCGGTTTTCGGCGGGAGCCGCGCCTCCGAATGGATCGGCGGGGTGGGGCGTCCAGAGGATCGGCACCACGGACAGGCAGCGGTTGAACCCTTCGCGGTAGAACTCGAAGATCGGGCTGAACGAGCGCAGGAGCTCGGCGTGGATCTCCCGCAGCACGTCCCGAAAGCTGGCGCGGGTGAAGGAGTCGCTCATGTCGCCCACCACGTAGATGGTCAGCCGCGGCGGGCGGCGCGTGGGGAAGTCCCGGTACCGGGTCAGCAGGGAGAAGGAGTAGAGACGGCGGGTCTCCTCGTTGAGCACGCTGCGCAGATCCAGCAGGCCCTCCGAGCGGCCCTCTCCCGCGCTCTCCCCCCGCGCCCCCTCCGGCGGCAGGTCGAGCCCCACGCGCCGCAGCAGGGGGTGGGCATCCTCGCCGTCCCCTTCGAGGGGTTCGAGCCCCAGGGCCGTCAGGCGGTCGACCAGGACGTCGTCGCTCCGGCCTTTCTCGTCGATGTGCAGAGTGGACAGGAAGGGGCTCGGCTCGGCGGGGAGCGGCAAGGTCTCTGCCGCCGGCCCGGCATCGCTTTCGTTCCCCGAGCCCGCCACGACCAGGGGGCGGACCAGGATCTCGCCCAGGATCTCCAGCGACTGCCGCAGAGCGGCGTCCATCTGCTCCTGGTGGGCGTGGTGCTGCTGATTGGGGTCGAGGTCCTCCACCCGGTCGCGCTGGAGGTCGGCCCACAGACGGAGCAGACCGCGGTAGGTGTGCTCGGCCAGTTTCTCGAGACGGAGTTGGAGCAGGTCGCCGATTCTCGGGAACCGGTCCCCGGCATCGTGGTCGAACAGCCCGACGCGGAATGGGCCGGCGGGCACTGGATCGAACTGGACCGGGCTTCCCGCCTGGCTCGCCCAGCCGGTGGTCTCCCAATCCACCTCGAGAAACCGGAATGGATCGAACGGCGCGACCGGATCGCTCGCCTGCGGCAGGAACGGTGGCGGGATGGTCAATGCCAGATCCGCCGACTGCGGCGTCCTCAGCCAGTCGGTCCAGCCGGGCAGGGGCTCGGGGACGAAGCCTTCGAGATCGGCGCTTCGCCGCTTCTGCTGCTCGACCCACCCGGGATCTTCCGTCAGGCGGAGGATCGGTCCGGGGCCCTCCTCCCGCTTCAGCCGGTCCCGCAGCCACTCCCAGGGAGATGGATCGCGGCCCTCGGCCAAGGCCTGGCAGCGCCCGATGATGGCCAGCAGCACACGGGGACTGTGCCCCTGGCGCACGCGGTTGAGGATCGGGGTGATGAACAGATCGAGATCGTTGTGCCGCTCGGCCAGGCGATGCAACCGCTCGACCGCCACGATCGGGTCCGGGCTCAACGTCCGCCACTCGAAATAGCGCCGCCGTTGCACGCGCCCCTCGGGAATCGGGACACCGCCGGCGGCGCCGGCGGGCTGGAGCGCCTTGGTGTCGACGACGCCGGCATCGCGGGGGACTGCGACCTGGTAGACCCCGTCGCGGTAGCGGATCAGCCCGAGGGTCCGCAGGATGACCAGATCGAGGGCGAGGGAGGGGAAGTCCCCCTCGCCCATGGTCCGAGCGAGCGCCCGGGCATCCCATTCCTGCCGCCGCCAGGCGCTCGCCTGGGGATCTTGGGGGTGCACCCAGATCAGGCGGAGGTTTTCGAGAGACGCGTCCGCCTCCCCGCCGGACTGCCGCAGGCTCATCCAGTCATCGCCCAGGCGCTCCAGCAGAGCGAGGCCGAAGCGCCCGAGGCCGATGACGACGGTCGGGGAAGGGTAGGTGCGCACGTCACGCTCCGGGGGTGGTCGTGTCCGTTGCGTTCTCTTCCGCCGCGGGGAGAGGGAGAGCCGGTCCAGGACCAGGGTCCTGGCTTGCGGAAGCCGCCGGGGCAGGTGGGGTGGCCGGGCTGGGGAGCTGGTCGCCGCCTCCCTGGTCGCCGAACGCATGACGGAGGAGGTTGATCTCGTCTCCCAGCTCACCCGATCCCAGCGGCCGGAAGAGATCCTGGAAGCTCCGCGCCACCTCGCCGCCCCGCGTCTGGTCCGGGTTCTCCATCTCCTGCCACCTGCGGTTGAATTCCTCCAGGATCTCGATGCTCTGCGCCAGGCTGGCCTGGCCCTGCTCAGGGGTGAGGCCGGCGAGGTGGAAGACCTCCTCTTCGCCCAGGTTCTCCTGCTCGACCTTCTTGTTGCGCAGGCGGGTGAGCAGGTCCTCCAGCGACTCCACCAGGCCCCGATAGGCGTTCTGGTAATCCTTGAGGCGGGCCTGCTCGAGCATCCCCAGCTTCGAGCCGTACAGGTCGTGCAGCCCCTCCGCGTTCTTGCGCCAGCGCACCGGGAGGCGGACGATCTTGGCCAGCACCCGCGGCGACAGCCCTTCCCGGACTGCCTGCAGCATCTGCTGGTACGAGTTGTACTTGACCCGCTCGGCGGTCAGCACCTCCGGCAGCCGCTCGATGGCGTCCGCCATGGTGGCCCCGAGGAAGGCCGCGCCGTCGGCGCCGTTCGACCCGTTCAGGTTGCGGTAGACCGGGTCGCAGAGCAGGTATTGGCCGTCCCGCCGCAGGATGTAGCCATGTCCGGTGCGGTTCGGATTGGGAATGACCAGCAGCGTTGCGAAACTGATCACCTGTTGCCGCACCAGCTTCCTGCGATGCTCGTCCTGCACGCTCATGGGATCGATATCCGGCAGCGTCTCCTCCCAGTTGCGGTCGATGTGCAGGGCCTTGGAGCGCTTGGCCATGCGCCGGAACTGGTCATAAGCGTGCTTCATCTTGTCCATGCGCCCGAAGGCATAGAGCGGGACGTTGAGGATGGCGCGATAGAAGATGATCTCCTTGGGGTTCTGCCACCCTTCGCTCACCCAGGTCAGATGGGGGATGTCGGCCCCCTTGATCGCCTCCTCGATGCGGGTTCCCCGAAAAGATTCGCCGATTGCGGCGAGGAACACCTCGTTGGGCCGCACGCCGCCGTGCTGGTCGCGCGATTCTTCATACAGGCAGAGGAGCGAGGCCTTCTCCTTGAGGACGCGCCGGACCTTGTCGCGCAGGTAATCGCGGTGCCTGTTGTCGCTCAGATTGACCTTCTCCGGAGAGTGGCGGTATTCGTGGACGAGTTGGCGGATGGCCTTGCCGGCCTCCTTCTGGATCTCGGGGATGTTGCTGCGATAGAGCGCGCGGTAGACCACCTCGAGCTCGAGGGCCTCGGCGAGGGTCAGCCCGTCGCGCAGCTCGCGGTCGGGAGAGTGCGGATCGCCGCTGATATGGGTGCGGAGAAACTCCCTCGCATAGTCGGTCAGGGCGGTGTAGAGCTTGTCGAGCAGGCTCGTGGAAGGCGCGCTGCTGCCGCTCAGGCTCAGGCTGGTGATCGTTTCGCTCAGGACCTGTTGGACGCGCGGCTCGCTCAGGCTCAGCTCCTTGAGGTCCGCCACCCGGTCCTCATAATAGAAATCCCACATCCGGCGGCCGTCCTCGATCTGCAAGGCCTCGGCATCGAGCACGTACTGGTTGGAGGAGGAATCCCCTTCCTGGCGCAGCTTCTCCATGCGGTGATGGCGGTCGCGTTCGAGCTCCGCAAAGCTCTGCTCCAGGGAGCGCTGAACTTTCGTGTGACTCACAAGGCGCGTTCTCAACTCCCCAATGAGCTCTCCGAACTGTGCGACCACCGCATGCAGGGCCCGGGCGATTGCCTGCCGCTCCAGGTCTTCGATGATCGCTGCCTGATCGTCGGCGTTTTTGATCACCTGGGTGTCCTTGTAGCTCGGCAGCTCGAAATCGGTCGACCGCGGCAGCGGCTTCTCGAACTTAACCTCCTGGAGAATGCAGAGCGCAGCGTACCGCTTCGCGGCCAGGTCGATCTCTGCCGTGTCCCTGTCGAGGAAGTCGAGCTTGATCAGGGAGTCCATCCCCGGGTAGCTGACCATCCCCTCCTTGTAGCCATTTTTGAGCTTGCGCATGCCGGCCCGGCGGAAGTCGTCCACCCACCCTTCGGCGATAACCTTGAAATCGATCACTCGCCGCGGCTCTCCCGGCGTCAGGCGATTGTCCTTGGCGAATTCCTGGATCGCCTTTTCGGCGTTCTCGAGCAGCCCCGGACGCTCGCCGGGGCGGCGGCCGGCGATGGCCGGCAGGACGACGGCCGCGATGGAATATTGCAGGCCGTGGCGGTCAAGCAGCGGTTGCTCGAGCTTGACGCGCTCGTCGCGGTACTCGTATCCCCCTTGGCGCTGCGGGATCTCGCCGAGCCGGTGGCCGTGCCGGAAGAGCGTCAGGAAGCGCTTCTCGACCCCCTGCTCGTGCTCGGCCGCGGCGAGCAGCCGGACCCGCTTCATGTAGAGGCGGTCGAGGAGGATGTCGCGCTGCATGTCCGTCTTCTTGATGAATTCCGCGACATGGACCGGTTTCTCGTTCTTCTCGTCGCTCGCAGTGACCTCGTAGAACGCATCCCGATCGGCGCGCAACCCCGCGTAGATCGGATCTCCCGGGATCTCTCCGAGGAAGCTCGCCCGCATCAATGACAGGGCCGCCGCCTGCGAGCAGTAATCCACCAAGCCGGCGACCGGCACCAGCAGCACGGCCGCGCCATAGGATCCGTAGAAGGTCGAAAAGCCGAGGATCCCCTTCCTCTCGAAATCGTGCGGCACCAGGAAGCGCTGGTGCTGGGTGTAGTTGTCGTAGTCCGCGGCCTGGGCGCCGAACAGCGGGGAGAAGAGTTGGAGATAGAGCCCGTCCGCCGCGGCGTCCACCGGCTCGGGGACGCTGAACGACTCGGGTTTGTCCACGACATAGACGAACTCGAACGGCCGCTGGCGCACCACGCGTTTGGACTCGTCCGACGGATCGTAGTGGAAGGCGAGCCCCTCTTCTGGATAGAAGGGAGAGCTCGGAGCGCCCAGCCGCATCAGGTGTTCCATCTCTTTGAGCGCCGCATAGCCGTTGGCGAAGGCACCGTCCTTGTTCCCCCCCACCTTCTCCTCGAACACGGCGGGCAGGACGGCGACCCCGATCATCCAGGGGCGGCCGACCTCGCGCGCATGATCGCGCAGCATGTAGGCGAGCGGGAGATGGCAGCCGGAGCCGGTGCCCCCCGCGACCGAGAAGCAGACGATGATGCGGATCTCCGACGAGTCCAGCCGCCGGTGCCCGTGCTGGTGCGACTTGAGCGCTTCCAGCAAGCGGCGGAAGCGGGCGACCAGGCTCTTGTGCTTCATCTGATAGAAGAGCCCGAGCCGCGACTCCAGGCGGATCTGCCCGGCCCCGGCGGTGTCGCCGGCGCGGAACCGGTAGTTCGGCGGGACCCACTGGGTGAAGTAGGGATCGGCCTCCAGGAACAGCTTGCCGGACGCCAGGTTGGCGTACTGCTCTTTTTCGAAATCGGAGAGCAGGAAGGTGTCGTCCGCCACCTCCCGATAGTTCTCCAGATCGTTCACATTGGTGTCCACCAGCGCGAATTTGACGAGATCGCGGTAGCGCTCGTGGAAATCCGGGCGCTCGCGGAGGTGCCGTGCCACGCGGGCCACCATCCGGCAGCCGCAGCCGCCGAGCCCTACGAAGAGCATGGGCGAAACGGCGCTCGGCTTGGTGAGCAGATCATCAACGATCAGCTTGCGATGTCTTTCCATGGTCGTTTCTCCATTTCGGTCGATTCATTCAGCCCACCAGCCAGCCCGCGGGCCGGCCTTCTTCCGGGGATTCCCATTCGTCCGGCAGGCGCAGCAGGCGCGAGCCATGGAGCTTTACGAGCTCCCGCGGAGCGGTCGCGGAGGAGCCGTCCCGCGCCACCGGAGCGCCCTCCAGATTCATGCGTCCGAGGCGCCCTTCGCGGTCCGGCACGCCCCAGAAGCTCAGCCCGCCCTGGGCCGTGGCGAAGATCCGCCCGGTGAAGGCCTCGGGCTGGTGGCCGAGCTTCTCGGGGAAGCCGCGCTGCGGGACCAGGAGCGCGGTCGAGCGCGTGAGGTCGCGGTGGGGTTGCAAGTAGAGCTCGAGGCTTTCCTGATAGGAGCGGCCGGGCAGGCCGAAGACGAACGGATTGGCCTTGATCCAGGCGGTCCAACGCCGCCGCCAGGAGACCGCGCGCCGGACCATCTCGAGCACCCGGGTCCGGTGCCCCTTCTGTTCGACCGTGCCTCCCTGCGCGGTCCAATCGAGGGGCACGAGCCGCTCCGCCACCCGCACCGGCTTGAGGAGGCGCGTGTTGTGGAACATGCTGGCGATGTAGAGGGCCAGCAGTAGCAGGAGGAGCGCCAGGAGCCCGCGCAGGATCCAGTAGCCGTAGCAGGCCCAGATCCCCTGGCTCTCGACATTCACCCGCACCGGCACGATCAGGGGCTCGGGCGGCGGCGCGCCTGGAGCGTAGCCCTCCAGCGTCGCCGGTCCGAGCCGGAGCTCGGTGGCGTAGCTCCCGCCGGCGCAGCACGGCTTGGCGTCGCCGCGCAGCCGCAGCGACCCACCGCCGGGGGGGACGGCGAACCCTTTCTCCATCCGCGCCTTATCGCGTCCTGTCCCCGCCCCGGTGAACCTCAGAATGAGGTGCTCGGCCGGCCAGCCCGGCGCTCCGGCGGCCAGCGAGCCTTTCAGCGCCATGTTGCGCTGCCAGTTTCCCTGGAGCTTCAGGGGAATCTCTCCCTCGCCGTCCCGGACAGAGAGCGAAAGCTCCGCCGGGGCCTGGATCTTGGAGAGCACTCCGAAATCGACCTCGACCTCGCGCTGGGAGAGCCCTTCGAAAACCAGTGCGAGACGGCGCGGGAATCGATCTTCGATGGGATGGGGCCCGCAATACGGGGCGACGCGGACGGTCAGCTTGTACTTGCCGGGTCCGGTTTTCGCGGACTTCCCCTCGAGAATGCCGTTGAGCTCGAACGTGACGCAGGAGGGCACGTCGGCGCGGTCCCGCAGAGCGATCCGGAGGGGAGCGCTCGGCCACTTGCCCAGGAGAGCGAGGGGCAGTGATCTCTCCTCGCCGGGCCGGAGCGTCGGAAATCGGAGCTGAAGCGGTTCGACGGCGAGGCCCGTGTTGGACACCTGGATCGTCTTCTGGAGGGCGCGGATGGCGCCATGACTCGAAAGACCGAGGCTCAACAGCGGCTGGAGAACCCAATCGCCGGCCGTCTCGAGCTTCCGCTCCAGGCGGAATCGCGCCTTGTCGCCGACCGGGTCCATGGGCAGGGGCGTTCCCGGCTCGGCGGTTTCGGAACGAAGGAGCAGCCCCGCTTGGAGAGCCTGTCCGGTCAGGTCGCCGCTCACCGTCACCCCGTTTTCATTGATCAGGTCGGCGGTGACACAGATCAGAGAGCCCTCTTCGATCACACCACCGGCCGGACGGGGCTCCTTCTCATCACACCCGCCGAGGAGGAACTGGGAGCGGAGAGCCAGGCGGTACTCGGGGAGCACCACGGCTTTCCAGTCGTTCCCAGCGCCGGTGACCTGGATGCGCAACGGATCGTCGCCAGGCTTGTAGTCGACCGCCACGAAGCGGTAGGGCTGTTGGCCCGGAAATTGGTGCTGTCCCGTCCGGGGCCGCTTCAGGGTGCCGTGGGGCCTCCCCTCCGGATTGAAGATGGTGAGACCGAGACCCTCTCCGCCGCCGGGGGCGACCGCCAGGATGCGGACCCGCCGCGCTCCGCGATGCGCGGAGATCTGGGGAGCCCGGGGATCGATCAGCTCGGCTTCGAACCCTTGCGATTGCGAGAGAGCGGAGGCGAAGGAGTGAAGGATCTCCGTCGCCCCTGTGCTGCCGGTCTCAAGGACATCGCCGCCGCTCATCCGGGTGAGCTGTATGAGCTCAGGGGAGGCGCTCTCACCACGAAACCGGATGAGGTAGAGCTGGAAGAGACCTTCTGCGTGGGAGCGCAGACCCTGGAGGAATCCGGCCGGGCTCGGACGCTCCGCCGCGGGCGTGCACTCGCCGTCGGTGAGGAAGACGACGACCTGAGCAACGCCGGGACGATAAGCCGCTTCGAGCAACCGCTTCGTTTGATCCAGGGCGGAGCGACACGTTGTGTTTTCCCCAGGATAATTGGCCAACCGGCCGCGGAGGGTAAGGAGGTTCTCCATGGCTTTCCGATTCCTGGAGAGAGGCTGGATGGAGGGAGGCTGCTCGCCCTGGACGGCGCCGTTGAGGCGCACGATCGAGACCTCATCGCGGTTGTCGAGCATGGAGAGGAGAGCCTCCACCGCAAAGACCGACAGGCGGTTCGGGTCCGTTCTCTGCATGCTTTGAGAGTCGTCGATCACGAAGACGAACTGCGCGGACCGCGCTTCGGCGGAGGAGGCCGAAGGCTGGGCCTGGGCCGCGGCACCCGAGGCGAGAAGGCAGAGCACAACAAAGGCGTTGCTGGCCTTGAAGAGAACGGCGCGTCTCATGGTGGGCTCAACCAACGGTCAAGAACGAAAGTGGTGTAATCATCGGGGTGAATCCCGAAGGGCCTCTCCTCGTTCATCCGACGATGGAGGGCTTTGACCAGCTCCTTGGTGTGCACCTTGGTCTTGCAGGCGATCAAAATGATCCTGCGTTGCTCATCGGTGAGTCTGGGGTCGGCCCGAATGACCGGTGAGTCGCTGCAGTCTCTCGCGTACTTCCCCAGGTTCAAGGTATGAAGCGTGCGCCTGCTGGGCTCGCCGGCACGGACGAGAGCTTTCCGCGTCCAGATCACGATCTGATCAGCACGTTCCTGGGCACGCTTGAGCTCCTCGTCCGGGCCTCCTTCGCACGAAGCCGTTCCGACCGCGATCAGGTCGGCGTACTCTCCACCAGTCTGGCGGACCAGCGTGTCCAACTCCCGCTCCAGGGACGTGACCAATCCGTCAGGGTCCAGCACCGTCGTCTTGCCGCGTTGCCAGCGATACTCCTGGGACAAGACAAAGACATCAAAATCGTCGCTCGATTGGCTAGCCCAGACATGTGAGGAAGGTGTGTCGCCGGCGACAGTCGTTGTCGGGACCGCGGGTTGATAGATGATCCTGGGCGGGACGTCGACGGGCGGAGCGTCCTTCTTCTCCTGAAATTGTAGATACAGATCGAAAGGCGCCTGGATCAGAAAAAGCACGACGCCCACCACCAAGGCATCCTGGTTTCTCCTGATCCACTTTCGCATGGTATTCAATGCACTCCGTCCACAAGAGCTCTCAGAGAGCCCATCCGTAAAGAGTCCGCTCGTCCCATGGGTCTTCGGGATCTTGCTCCAACCGATCGCCGGTCTCGAGCCGGATCAGCCTGTATCTGTCTCTTGGTCCTTCCGCAAGGTTGCTTCTCAACCGGAAGCGCCCCAACTCGTTCCCTTTCAAAACGGCGAAGAGGCTCAGCCTCCTTGGAGAGCTGGCCGCGAGGAGGCGATCTCTGTGGCCAGGATCCTTCTGCAGCTTCTGGAGGAGATCCTTCTCTTCTGACAAGCTCAGGAAAGAGCTGGAAACGTGAGGACCTGGTGCGAGATAGAGCTCGACGGTCTCAGAGTAGGAACCGCCCAGGAGCCCGATTTTCAATGGGTTTGCCTTGAGCCATGCCATCGCGCGCCGGCCGAGCCTGAGATCGCGTTTCACCAGGTGCCGGATCTCCTGCTCTGCCCTTTCAACCTTGACGAATTCCGAAGTGTCCTTTCGCAAGAGGGCCAGTCTCTGGACCAGGTGCCTGCTCTTGAGGAAGTGGGTGTGGGTGATCATGGCGAAGAGAAACATCGTCACGAATCCCATGAGCAGACCGCGGCTGGTCGCTTTCACGAAGGGGGCATAACAGGCGGGAAGGACCGCGCGATCCGGCTGGACGTGAACCCGGACCACGATATGCACGGGAAGGACTGGCTGATCCGCGAGGCGGTCGTATTGAGGGATCAGCCGGATCTCGCCTTCGAAGTCCCCTGCGGGACTGCAGCGTCCCGCGAGAACACGGAGGGGAAGAGGGGCTCCTCCGGTGAGCTCCGCTTCCGTCGCGAGCTTCGATGTCTTCCCCTCCGGATCGAAGAAGCCCATCTGCAGGGCGCGCCCGCTCTGCCCGGGCAGCATCAGAACTGCTGTGTACTTGGCCTGTGGGACGATGCCCTCCGGCGATGTGATCCGCAGGTTCGCGGTCTCTCCAGGCTTCACCTCGACCGGCAGCTCCATGCGCCAGACCTGCTCGACCGGGGCGGCGACGGCCGGCCAGGCCAGCGCGAGAAGGAGGAGAGCCATCCCGCCGGAGAGGATCGCTCCGGCGGGGATTCGGCGAGGTCGCTTTGGAATGGTCTTCATGGTGGACAGGACCACAGCGTGATCTGTCCTGATGAGACACGCCCTCCGGGCCGATGTTTAGAGCGCGTGAGAGCGGTCCGGCATCACAAACACCCGCCGCGCGAGCTCCGATCCCAGGGTCTCCGGCCGGTAGTAGCGGTCGAGGATCGAGGGCTTCCAGGCCAGCAGGTCGGGGTGACGCTCCAGGAACTCCTCGGAGGTTGCGCCGGCCCCCTCCCTCTCCATGCGCTCGCGGATCAGCAGCAGGTAGGCCCAGGTGATCGTCTCGTGGTACAGGCCCGCGGCCCCCTGGGCCGCCGCGTAGCGCTTGAGACCTTCGGCGAAGCGGGTGAGGGCGGCGAGGGGGGGCTCGGCTTTCAGGTAGAGCCAGGCGACCCGGACGTGCTCCCGGTGGTGGAAGGCGGAGGCGGGGAGCGTGGCGTCCTCGAAGCGCTGGAGCAGGGTGGCGTCGTCCAGCGTCGCGGTCTCAGGATGCATGGGACCCCTCCGTCAGGCGGTGGCTTGCGCTCGCATCGAGGTCGAGACCGTAGACCCGCTTCAGGTCCGCGATCCGCCGCAGGCTCTTGTCGCCGAAGGGGCTCTTCCCCTCGAACGCGTGGAGCACGATGCCTTCCAGGAGGTCCCCCAGGGAGATGTCGTAGAGCTCCGCCAGGGCTTTCAACACCTTCACGATCCGCTTTTCCATCCGGACGCCGGTCTGCACCCGCTCGACGACCAGACGCTCTCCGTTGCTCGTAGTCCCCATGGCTCCCCTCCTTCGGGAGAAGATTGTACCTTGGTACCAAGGTAATTGGAAGAGCGCGGAGCGAGGCCCGGCCGGTATTCATCCATAAATCTCAAAGTTTGAATAACTTACGGTTCGGCTTGGATCTTGCAGCTCCTTTAGTACGTTGTACGAGCACCAGGGGGCCGTTGGGACCTGGAAAGAATTCCGACAATGTTCCGGATCAAAACTACCTCCGCCTGGATCGCGCTCCTCCCCATCGCCTTTGTAGGTGCGCTGTTCTTTTCGTCTTCCAGGGGCAGGGCCGAGGCTTCGATTGCGGTCATCGTCCACGAGCAGGTCCCCGTCGACGATCTCAGCCTGTCGGAGCTGCGGCAGATCTTCCTGGGGAAGCGCCAGGACTGGTCGCGCGAGCTGCCGGTCACCCTGCTGTTGCCCCCCCGCGGCACTCCGGAACGGCGGGTCCTCCTGGACAAGATCTATCAGCAGCGGAGCGAGGTGCAGGTCCAGCACTACTGGATCAACCGGCTGTTCGGGGACGAGGTGCAGGTCGGTCCCAAGGTCACGGGCTCGAACGAAATGTCGGCGAGCCTCGCGCGCGTGATTCCGGGGGCCATCGCGTTGGTCCCTGCCGACCGGATCCCACCAGGGGTCAAGGTCCTCCGTATCGACGGTAAAAAGCCGGGTCAGGCGGGCTACCCGCTCGTGGCTTCCGGTTGACTCCAAGGTGGAGGGCTCCGATGGGGATGCAGAGAAGGCTGTTCGGGGCGTTGCTGGCGATCCTGATCTTCTTCTCGCTCAATCTGGGGGTCCATTTCTGGGGAGACCGGGCGCGGGAGAAGAGCCTGGCAGCCCTGCAGAACGCCATCGAGCGCCGGCTCGTGATCGCCTCCTTCGAAAAGCGCCTGAGCGAGGCCAACCGGGAGATCGCGTTGCTGGCGGGGGTGCTCGGAACGCAGGGCCCCGGCCCGGTGAGCCCGGAGGCCAGGGCGGCGTTCGCGGCCCGCCTCGACCAGCTCGCCGGCGAGGTCGCCCGGGTGCGGGCGATCCCCGGGAGCGCGACACCGACGGCCGACCGGTTCGCCGCGAAGTGCCAGGAGCTCCGCGCGTCCTGGCTGCGGGTCTATGAGAGCTTCGGTGTGGACAATGAGCGCGCCATCGCGGAGCTCTCGTTGCGCGCGGATCCCCTCAGCACAGAGGTCTTGAAGAGGCTCCTGCCCCGGTGGGAGAAGGAGGAGAGCGGGCGCGTCCAGCAGGCGAGCCTGGAGCTGCGCCAGGTCTCGGAGCTGACCGACCGGGTGGAGATCCTGTTCTTCGTGCTGTCGACGCTGGTCGTGACGCTGGTCGCCGCGGGCGTCTCGCGGTTCCTGGTCGGCGTCAACAAGAGCCTGGAGGAACGGGTGCGCGAGAGGACGCGGGAGCTCGAGCAGGAGGTCCAGGAACGGCGCCGGGTGGAGGCCGCGCTGCGCGAGAGCGAGGAGAGGTACGCTCTCGCCGCCCAGGGGGCCAACGACGGGCTGTGGGATTGGGACCTGGAGAAGAACGAGCTGTATCTGTCGCCGCGCTGGAAGGAGATGCTCGGATACGGCGAGTCCGAGCTGAGCAACAGCCCGCACGAGTGGTTCGAGCGCGTGCATCCCGACGACCTGCCGAAGCTCCAGGCGGCGCTGGGCACGCACCCGGTGGGCTGCGACTCGCATTTCGTCAACGAGCACCGCATGCGGCACCGCGACGGCAGCGACCGCTGGATGCTCAGCCGCGGGGTGGCGATCTGCGAAGACGGCCGGGCGACGCGCATCGCCGGCTCCCTGACCGACGTCACGGAGCGCAAGAAGGTGGAGGGTCAGCTTCTCCACGACGCGTTCCACGACGCCCTGAGCGGCCTAGCCAACCGCACCCTGTTCCTGGACCGGCTGGGCCTGTCGCTCGCCCGGGCGAAGCGGCGCCAGGACTTCCACTTCGCGGTCCTCTTCCTCGACCTCGACCGGTTCAAGCTGATCAACGACAGCCTCGGGCACCTGAGCGGCGACCGGGCGCTCGTCGCGATCGCCCACCGGCTGGAGACCTGCGTCCGGCCGGGCGATACCGTGGCGCGGCTCGGCGGCGACGAGTTCGCGGTCCTGCTCGACGACGTCCGCAGCCTGGAAGACGTCGAGCGGCTCACGCAGCAGATGGAAGACCGGCTCGCCGCTCCTCTCCAGGTCGACGGCAACGAGATGTACGTCAGCGCGAGCATCGGCATCGCGTTCGGCACGGCGGGCTACGAGCGGCCGGAGGACATCCTGCGTGACGCCGACGCGGCCATGTACCGGGCCAAGGCCCTGGGCAGGAACCGGCACGAGGTGTTCAATGAGACGCTCCACCTGGAGGCGATGGACCGGCTGCGGCTGGAGACCGACCTGCGCCGCGCCGTCCAGGAGCAGAGCTTCCGGCTCCAGTACCAGCCGATCGTCTGCCTGGCCGACGGCCGGGTGACCGCATTCGAGGCCCTGGTGCGCTGGTGGCATCCGGTGTGGGGCGTCGTCCCTCCCGACCAGTTCATCCAGGTGGCCGAAGAGACGGGGCTGATCCTCCCGATCGGACGCTGGGTGCTCTCCCAGGCCTGCGAGAGGATGTGCCAGTGGCAGCGGGACCATCCGTCCGATCCGCCCCTGGCCATCAACGTGAACCTGTCGCGGCGGCAGCTCCTGCAGGCCGACCTTGTCGAGCAGATCCGCTGCATCCTCGAGCGCACGGGGTTGCCGCCCGAGAGCCTGCAGCTGGAGATCACGGAGAGCGCGATCCTCGACAATCCGGAGGCGGCCGTGGAATTCCTGTGCCACCTGCGGTCGCTCGCGATCGGCCTGTGCGTCGACGACTTCGGCACCGGCTACTCGTCGCTCAGCTCTCTCCAGCAGTTCCCGGTCAGCGCCCTCAAGATCGACCGCTCGTTCATCCGCGGCATGGGGCCGGAGGGGGAGAGGGACGAGATCGTCCGCGCTGTCGTCGGCCTGGCCCACAGCCTGGGGATGAAGGTGGTGGCGGAGGGGGTGGAGACCGAGGGGCAGCTCGCGCGGCTCCGGGCCATGGATTGCGACTACGTCCAGGGATACCTGCTCTGCCAGGCCCTGGATGCCGACGGGATCGAGCGCCTCATGGAACGCGGGGAGTGGTGGAGCCGCCCCTCTCCGGCAGCGGAGGCGGCCGCTCTCGACGGCTGAGCGCGGAACGAAAAAGATAAAAAAAGAGGGACAGGAGTCGTCTACCCGTCCCTGAGGAGGCGCCGCCGTTAAGGCGGTCGTTGTCGCCGAGCCCCTCTATTGGCAAAGCCGGTGCCATCCCGGGGCCCCCGCCGGAGACAGGCGAGAACCTCGAAGAATCAAGGAGTTGGAAGGACGCCCGGACTGCCGCTATGGTGCGTTGGGGTCTTCCCGCTTGGGTGCTTTTGCCATAGACTTAGGGTATGGACACCAGAGCGGCGATGTTTGAACGACTGTTGGAGCTTGGGAAATCGGTCCTCGCCGAGCGCGATCTGGACCGGATGCTGACCGCCGCCATCGACGGCGTGATTCAGCTCTGTCGCGCTGAACGAGGAATGATCCTCCTGTTCGATCCGGAAGGCAAGCTGGTGTTCGAGGTGGCCCGCAACCTCCGGCAGGAGGATCTCGAACGGCCGGAGCTCCAGGTGAGCCGGACGATCCTCGAGAAGGTGCGCGCGGAGGGGCGTCCGTTCTGGCATCCCAACGTGCTGGACGACCCGGAGGTCGGGCACAGCGACAGCGTGTTGCGGCTGATGATCCTGTCGGTGATCTGCCAGCCGATCCGCGACCTGGGGCGGACGCTCGGCGTGATCTATCTGGACAACCGCAGCGCCGAGGGGATGTTCACGGAGGAGACCGCGCGGCTGGTGGAGAGCTTCACGGAGCTGGTCTCGCTCGCGGTGCGCAACGCCATGGAGCGGCGGCACCTCAACCGGCACATCGGTAAGCTCTCGAAAGAGCTGCGGACGCGCTTCGACTTCCAGGCGATCGTCGGGAAAGACCCCAAAATGCTGGAGGTGCTCAAGCTGGTGTCGCAGGTCGCCGACTCGGAGGCCACGGTCCTGATCCGCGGCGAGAGCGGCACGGGCAAGGAGCTGATCGCCCGCGCTCTCCACCTGAACAGCCGGAGGCGCGACAAGCCGTTCGTCCCGGTCAACTGCGGCGCCCTGCCCGAGACGCTGCTCGAATCGGAGCTGTTCGGCCACGTCCGGGGCGCCTTCACGGGCGCCGTGCGGGATCATCCGGGGTGGTTCGAGCGGGCCGAAGGGGGGACGCTGCTGCTGGACGAGGTGGGGGAGCTGCCGCCAGCGCTCCAGGTGAAGCTGCTGCGGGTGCTGGAGAACGGCGAGTACTCGCGGGTGGGCAGCACGCAGATCCGCCACGCCAGCGCGCGGATTGTGGCGGCGACCAACCGCGACCTGGAGGAGCTGGCGCTCGAGGGGAAGATGCGGCGGGATTTCCTCTACCGGCTGAACGTGGTGGAGATCCGCCTGCCGTCCCTGCGCGAGCGGCGCTCGGACCTGCCGCTCCTGATCCGCCGGCTGATCGACCAGCACGCCGGCCGGCGCGAGCCCAAGCGTCTCACCCCCGACGCGGAGCGCCTGCTGCTGTCCTACGACTATCCAGGGAACATCCGCGAGCTCCAGAACTTCCTGCAGCGGGCCGTGCTCCTGTCGGAGGGAGATACCATCGAGGTGAGCCATCTGCCCGAGACGCTCCACGGGCTGCGCCCTTCCGCCCCGGCAGCTCCCGAACCGGATAAAGGCGAAGGCCTGCTCCCGGGAGAGGGGTTCCGTGCGGCCAAGCAGCGGATGGTGGAGCGCTTCGAGCGCGAGTACATCGGACGCTGCCTCAGCAAGACGCGCGGCAACATCAGCCAGGCGGCGCGGCTGGCGCAGATCGATTACAAGAACTTCTACATCAAAATGCAGCAGTACGGGATCGAAGCCGCCAAGCACCGGTGACCGGGAGAGCCCGCGTGTTAGAGTCCGCCCCGTCGGACTTCGTACACAAGGGGGACCTCGAATGCGCAAAATTCAGAGCGCGCTCCTGCTGCTGGCGCTGGCCGCAAGCGCCGCCGCCGCACAGGACCGGGACTTTTCGAAGGTGCAGGTCAGGGCGACGAAGGTCGCCGGCAACGTCTACATGCTGGAAGGGGCCGGCGGCAACATCGGCGCGTCGGTGGGACCGGACGGCATCCTCATCGTCGACGACCAGTTCGCTCCGCTGGCGGACAAGATCCGCATCGCGCTGCGGGAGATCGGACCGGGCAATCTGCAGTTTGTGCTCAACACCCACTGGCACGGCGACCACACGGGCGGCAACCCGGTGTTCGGCAAAGAGGCCACGATCATCGCCCACGACAACGTGCGCAAGCGCCTGTCGACCGATCAGGAGGTCATGGGCGAAAAGGTCGCGGCGTCGCCCAAGGAGGCCCTGCCGGTGATCACCTTCGGCCAGTCGCTGTCGGTGCACTTCAACGGCGAGGAGATCAAGGTGATCCACTTCCCGCACGGCCACACCGACGGCGACAGCGTGATCTTCTTCACCGGCTCGAAGGTGGTCCATCTGGGGGACGACTTTTTCGCCGACGGGTTCCCGTTCGTGGACCTGGGCAGCGGCGGCAGCGTGCAGGGGCTGATCGCCAACGTCGAGAAGGTCCTGGCCGAGATTCCGGCCGACGCCAAGATCATCCCCGGCCATGGACCGCTCTCCACGCCGGCGGACCTCAAGGCGTACCACCGCATGCTCGTCGAGACCTCCGGGATCGTGCAGACGAAGATCAAGGCGGGCAAGGATCTCGCAACGATCCAGAAAGAGGGGCTGCCGGACGAGTGGAAGAAGTGGGGGAGCGGCTTCATCAAGACCGACGTTTGGATCGGCACCATCTACGAGAGCCTCCAGGGGAAGGATCATGCGCACACGCCGGGGGAGGGGACGCACCACTAGCGGCTTCCTGGCCGCCGTCCTGCCGTTGCTCGTCCTGACGGCGGCGGCCTGCGCTTCGGACCGGGGGGCGGCACCGGACCCTCCGCCGTCTCCGCCGCCTCGTCCGGAGCCCACGGAGAAGCCTGCGGCCCGCTTCCCGCGCTCGATCGACGCCGTGCGCCAGATCACCCTGCGGAAGGGCCGATTGGGTTGGGGCGGGCTGGAGGTGGGGATGACCTTCCACCAGGCAGAGCTGGTGCTCGGCCGGCGGCTCCCGGCTCTCGGGAGCTCGATGCAGGATGAGCTCTGCGGCTACTACCACATGGATGCGGAGCTGATGCGGCAGCCGCTGCGCCTGGAGTTCTCGGCCGAGGCGGGGGAGAGCCATCTCCAGGCCCTCTGGCTGCCTCTCCTGAGCCACTCCGGCCGCGCCGGCCGGGACGAGATCGTGGCCGCTCTGCGCGCCCGCTTCCCGGATCTGGAGCACATCCGCAGCCCGCATGCGCCCGATCTTTCCGAGGAGAACACCCCCCAGCCCCTGTACCGGATCCCCGAGGGGGGCGGAATGATCTTCGTGCAGCCCGCGGAGGGGGGAATCTACTTCGGGGAGATCTGCGTGGACTAGGAGTCTGTCAAGCCAGAAGTGGTAGATGTTGCCTCCGAGACCTCACCCCCCGACCCCCTCTCCCATCGCCCCCCCTTCCCCCGGGAGAGGGGGCGCCACCGCCCGGAAAA
>Ga0126309_10000116_pt1 | contig 26876 bp, 33 predicted proteins | sample Plot56_FD_92541 | JGI IMG/M metagenome (GOLD analysis project Ga0126309, IMG submission 92541) | Serpentine soil microbial communities from UC McLaughlin Reserve, CA, USA - Plot56 | ecosystem: Environmental > Terrestrial > Soil > Grasslands | place: USA: UC McLaughlin Reserve, Lake County...
ATTGCCAAAGCCGGTTCGGCACAACTAAGAAACAGTAACAGTGCTATCGCGGCACTCAAAGAGTTGTTCCAGGACACGATCGACCCTAACTCCCCCGCTCTGGAAGCCAAGGCCCAGGAGCTCATCGGGCGGCTCACGGCAGCGGCAGCGGTTTCCCCCGACAAGGCTCAAGACCTGCGTTCAGCCGTCCTCCAGACGTTCGGCACGACGAGTGAGATCGGCATTCGGGTAGACGCCTGGTTCGAAACGATGATGGACCGCACGAGCGAGCGGTTCAAGACGCATAGCCGTTACATCACAATCTTTTTCGCCATAATTTTCGGCTTCGTCCTCCATATCGACTCTCTGGCTCTCTACAAGCGCATCTCGACTGATGATGCCCTCCGGGAGCGCCTTCTCAGCATGGCCGACTCCGTCTCCAATGATGCGAAGAAGCTCATCGCCGATGACGGGAGCTTCGCGACTCTTACCATCCGACGGGTTCTCCAGGACGCAAGCGTTGCTGCCGGCAATTCGGCCACGAGCCTCGCGAGTGTCCAGATCCCTGCGCTCCGCACCAAGGCAGACGGAGAGGCGTGGCTCCGATCGCAGCTCGCACAGGCAACCGATCGCGATGCCTTCCTCAAGGCATACGATGAGCAGTACCCTGATGTTGTAAAAGAGAATTTAGAGCAGATGGAGACGACTTTCTCCACCCTCCGAAACAAGGTAGAGACGGCGACGCCCGGCCTCTTCTCGGACAGCCCCGCCTCCGATCAACCCATCGTCGGGCAGCTGGTTACCGTGATCTTCCTGAGCCTGGGCGCGCCTTTCTGGTTCAACGCGCTACGCAGCCTTTCGGCTCTGAAGCCCGTGGTCTCCCAGAAGCTCGAGGCTGAGGAGAAGAAGAACGCATAAGCTCCCCTACTCGTACCGCAACGCGTCGATCGGGTCCAACCGCGACGCCTTTCGCGCCGGGTAGTAGCCGAAGAAGATGCCGATCGCTGCGGCGAAGCCGAAGGCGAGGAGGACGGAGCTCATGCTTACGTCCGTGGGAAGCTGGGAGAATTTCGAGACCAGGTAGGGCGCGAGGAGGCCGAAGGCGACGCCGATCGCGCCGCCGACGATCGACAAAGCCATGGCTTCGAGCAGGAACTGGAGGAGGACGTGCTTCCCCTTGGCGCCGATCGCCAGGCGGATGCCGATCTCCCGCGTGCGCTCGGTGACCGAGACGAGCATGATGTTCATGATGCCGATCCCGCCCACCAGGAGCGAGATCGCGGCGGCCGAGCCGAGGAGGATCGACAGGGTCCGCGTCATCTGCGCCGAGGTCGAGGCGATCTCCTCCTGCGAGCGCATCGTGAAGTCGGCCTCCTGGCCGGGCCCGATGCGGTGCCGCTGGCGCAGCAGCGCGTCGATCTCGGTCTGCGCCTGCGCCACGAGGGACGACGAGCGCGCCGAGATCAAAACCTGACCGATCCGCTGGCGCCCCTGGAGCTGCTTCATCACCGTCGTGTACGGCGCGATGATCTGATCGTCCTGATCCTGCCCCATCATGTTGCCGCCCTTCCTGTCGAGCACGCCCACCACGCGGAACGGAACGTTTTTGATGCGGATCGAGGAGCCGATCGCGTCGCTCCCCGGGAAGAGATTCTCGGCCACGGTGGCGCCGAGGACGGCCACCCGGGCGGAGGTCCGCACGTCCACGTCGCTGAAGAAATCGCCATCCGCCACGTTCCAGGCCCGGATGAACGGCCAGTCGACGTCCACGCCGTAGATCGAGGTGCCCCAGTTGAGCTCGCCCGCGACCACCTGCGCTCCCTCGCGCACGGAGGGTGAGACATAGGCGACGGACGGCGCCTCGGTGCGGATCGCGTCGACGTCCGCGGCCGTGATCGTCGACTCACCGGTGAACACGCGCGCTCCGCTCTGCGTCGAGGCGCCCGGGAAGAGCATGATGAAGTTCGTGCCGAGCGAGCTGATCGTCGCCTGGATCGAGCTGGAGGCGCCGGCGCCCACTGCCAGCATCGTGATGACGCAGCCGACCCCGATGATGATCCCGAGCATCGTGAGCAGCGAGCGCATCTTGTTGCGCGCGATCGCCATCAGGCCGACCTTGGCAATGTTCCACAGGCGCAATGCACTGATTTTCATCGGAACGCCTCCTCCAGCGCTTCCGCCGAAGTGTCCGCCGGAGCGTCCGCCGGAGCGATGGTGAACGGAAACGCGATCGACAGATCGGGTTCCGCCATGGCCTTGCCGGGGTTCGCCCGCGTCTGGACGATCTTCTCGTCGCGCCAGATCACACCATCACGCAGATAGATCACGCGCTTGGCGTGCGCCGCGATGTCCGTCTCGTGCGTGATGAGCACCACGGTCTTCCCGGCGTTGTTGAGCTCCTGGAAGATCCCCATGATCTCCTCGGAGGTGCGCGAGTCGAGGTTGCCGGTCGGCTCGTCCGCGAGGACGATCGCCGGATCGGTGACCAGGGCGCGGGCGATCGCCACCCGTTGCTGCTGGCCGCCGGAGAGCTGCGAGGGGTAGTGGTCCTCGCGGCCGGCGAGCCCGACCCGCGCCAGCGCCTCCCGGGCGCGGCGGGCGCGCTCTTCCGCGCTGTAGCCCAGATCGCTGTAGAGCAGCGGCAGCTCGACGTTCTCCGTGGCCCGCGTCCGCGCCAGCAAGTTGAAGCTCTGGAACACGAAGCCGATCTTCGAGTTGCGGATCTCGGCCCGCGCGTCGCGGTCGAGGCGCGACACGTCGACGCCGTCGAGCCGGTAGATGCCGGAGTTGGGGCGGTCGAGGCAGCCCACGATGTTCATCAGGGTCGACTTGCCGGAGCCCGAGGGGCCCATGATGGCCACGAACTCCCCCCGTTCCACCGCCAGGTCGATCCCCTTGAGGGCGTGCACCTCGACCTCCCCCATCCGGTAGACCTTCGTGAGGTCGCGGATCTCGATGACCAGGTCGCGCATGGCTCAGAACCTTCCCATCGGCGACCTGCCGCCCCGGCCGCCCAAGGGAGATGCAGTACCGCTCTGCTCCACCTTGAGCGTCGCGAGGCCGGTGACCACCTGGTCACCCGGGTTCAGCTCGCCGGAGAGGACCGAGACGATCTGGGTGTGGCGGCCGTCGGTGAGGCCCGTCTTGACGCGGACCTCGCGCAGATCGCTCTTCTCCTTGCCCTTCCCGTCGCCTTCGAGCACATAGACGGTCTGCCCGGCCTGCCGGCCGCGCCGCCCTTCCCCGCCGCCGGCCCTGGAGCCCGCGCCCGCGGAGCCGCCGCTCCTCTGCCGGGCCTGCGCCTGGCCCTTGTCTTCGTCTTTCGTCTCCGGCTTGAAGCGGAGAGCGGCGTTGGGCACGCGCAGCACGTCGCGGACCGTATCGACCTGGATCGTGACATCCGCGGTCATGCTCGGCCGCAGCTTGCCGTCGGGGTTCGCCACCTCGATGATCACCGGATAGGTGATGACGTTCTGGTTGACCGTCGCGTTCAGGCGCACCTGGGAGATCCGGGCCTGGAACTCCTGGTCCGGATAGGCGTCCACCGTGAACTTCACAGGCGCGCCGACCTTGATCCGCCCGATGTCGGACTGGTCGACGTCGGCCTGGACCTTCATCTTGGTCAGGTCCTGCGCGATGGTGAACAGGGTGGGCGCCGAAAACGACGCGGCGACCGTCTGGCCGACGTCATACTGGCGGTCCACCACCTGCCCGTCGATCGGCGAGTAGATCTTCGTATAGCCGAGGTTCGTCTTCGCCTGGTTGAGCGACGCCTGGGACTGTGCGAGCGCCGCCCGCGCCGAGTCGTAGGCCATCTTGGCGCCGTCGAGCTCGGACTGCGCGATCAGGCCGGCGTCGGCCAGCCGCTTCTGGCGGCCGTAGGTGACCTTGGTGTTGGCCATCTCGATCATCGACCGGGTCACGTCCGCCTGGCGCTGCTCCACCGTCTGGACGAACGGCGTGGGATCGAGCTCGGCCAGGATCTGTCCCTTCTGCACCTGGCTGTTGAAGTCGGCATGGAGCTTGGAGATGATGCCGGACACCTGGCTGCCCACCTGGACGGTGGTGACCGCCGACAGGGTCCCGGTAGCCCCCGCGGTTGCTGTGATGTTGCCCCGGCTCGCGGCTTCCGTGCGGTACTGGTCGCCTCCGTCGTCCCGCCCACGCCGCAGGAAGAACAGGCCGATCAGAACCCCAAGGACCACCACGATCGCGGTAATGAGCCAGCGTCTGTGCTTGTGGTTGTTCTCGAGTGGTTCCATGTCATCTCCCAACGTAGAGGGCCCGGAGAGGTTTCCCGGATCAGGCGCGCTTTACAAATTCCGTACAAACGGCCCATGCGGCCCTATCCCCCGTCATCGGTTGTGCAGAATGGGTGCCAGTTGCCCCTGGCTGGCCCTCGCTCGCTGTCCTCCAGCTGCGTTGACGCCGACACCAGCTCCCCGTAAAATGCCGCTCGATTCCCCGGCACGTAAGCCAGCCAGAGGTCATCGCATGAGCAGCTCGCGCAGAATCCCTATCGAGGTGCAGGAAGGGAACGTCCTCCATTTCCCCGCCGACGTCTTGGTCCTCAAGTACGCTCAGGACCTTTTCGGAGCCGATCTGGCCGTCTATCAACGGCTCGAAGAGGCGAAATGCGCGCCGGCGTCTCTTCCCAAGATCAATGAGGTCCAGATGGTCCCCACTCGTGGACTTCTGGGGCCGGACAACGTCCTGTTCATCGGTGTCGCGCCGCTGCACCTGTTCCGTTACCGGAGATCCGGGATTTCGGCTATCAAGCCTTGGCGTCTCTTGTGGACCAGATACTCCAGGTCCAGCATGTGGCGCTCACCATCCACGGGCCAGGATACGGTCTGGACGAAGTCGAGGCCTTCGAGTCGGAGCTGGCGGGCGTGGTCGAGGCGATGGCTGCGAGTGATTGCCCGGCCTCTCTCAGGCGAGTGTCATTCGTCGAACGGAGCCATCGCCGGGCTGAGCGCCTCCAAGAGGTTCTCGATGATCTGATCCCTGGAGGAATCATCAACCGCGGTGGCTCCCAGGCCCTCGACAGCCTCACCGAGCCACCGAAAGACACGCTCCGGACCGCCGGTTACAACTCCGCGGCAAAGCCCCGTGTCTTCGTCGCCATGCCTTTTGCGGATTCGATGGATGACGTGTTCCACTACGGGATCCAGGGAGCTGTGAACTCGGCCGGGTTCCTGTGCGAAAGGGCCGACCTTGCAAGCTTCGTCGGCGATGTGATGGAGTGGGTCCGGCAGCGAATTTGTAGCGCAGACATTGTTATCGCTGATCTATCGACGGACAATCCAAACGTCTATCTCGAAGTGGGCTACGCTTGGGGCTGCGGCCGCCCCACGATCTTGCTCGTGCGGCATCCCGCGAAGCTGCCTTTCAATGTGCAGAGCCAGAAGTACCTCGAATACAAGTCCATCAAACAGCTCGAGGAGCTGCTCTGAAAAGAGCTTGGCGCGATCGCAGCCGCCTCATAGGAGAAGCTGGCCAGCCTGGCAAAGCGAAGCGCGGGCCGCTGCTGATCATCTCCGGCGAGAAGGACAACACCGTTCCCTGTTCCATCGCGAACGCGTCGTTCAAGCAACAGCAGGACAACCCGGGCGTGACCGAGATCGTCGAGATCCCCAACCGCGGCCACGCGCTCTCCTCGGAGGCTTTGTCTTTCGAGATCTCCCGGATTCCGGACGAGGTTCGAAGAGTCTACGCACTCGAAGTAATGGCCAGATCGTCCGATCATGTCGAGACGAGCGCGTCTGTCGTGGAGGGTGCGCGGGTCTTCCAACAAGCAGGGATCCAGCCCCTGGATGCGCTCCACCTGGCGTCGGCTGTCACGGCGGAGGCCGATTTCTTCTGCACCTGCGATGATAAACTTCTACGGCGAGCCCGGTCGGTGGAGACAGGTCAGACGATAGTAGTTTCCCCACTCGAGCTCATTGAGGAGATCGACCAATGGCAGTCGAGCTGAAACCCCTTCGTGCCGTCACACACCAAGCGATCGAGGTGCTCTCTCGCGAGCTCGGAATCGCCGATACGCTCCGCTTTCTCAACCAGTTCACTTCTGGTTATGGCAACTATACGGAAGAGCGTAGGGATCTTTTCACAGACATGTCTCTGGACGACATCGTGCAGGCCATCCAAGACCAGCGGAACCGCTGACAGCTCTCCCGGAGCCGCCGCTCTTCCGGATCAGTCTCCTCATCCGACTCCCTGCCCCGCCCGGCGCACTCACCGTCGGCGAGGCGAACGCGCACCCGAGGTCTTCGCGCGCAAGACCGTCGGGCAGGTCGCGGACCACTTCGACCAGATCATCCGCGGGCTGAACAAGAAGCCGGCCGTCATCGGCCACTCCACTGACCCCCTCTCCCATCGCACCACCTTCCCCCGAGAGAGTGGCTAATCTGCGGATGTCCCCGCTTGAATGCTGAATAGGCGGAGGTGTCGAGAAAGATCCGGCTCAACCCCAGAGCTCCGGCTCGATCTTCCGCTGCTCAACCAGAGCCGCCTCGAAGGCCTCCGCCTCCTCGTTGGACCAAGTCCCAGAGAGATGATCGAGGTCATCGTGCAGCTCGCGGCTGGCGGTGGGCCGCTGCCCCGCGGCTTCCTCCAACATTCGAATCACCGGCTTGTTGAGACTCAGCCTTTCCGTACCGGCGCGCCTGCGGATGATCATCTGGAGCTTTGGGGGGATGTTACGGAGCGTGATTGCCGTCATCGCAGAGTCCTTTCAGTGGCTGGTCGCTCGGCTGCACCACCCAATGCAGCAACATGCATCATAGCACTCACCCCCAGGCTCCCCCACCCGGCGTCCGGCTGTACAACGCTTCGTAGAACGCCCGGCCCTCGCGGAGTTGGTGGGTCTGAGAGTCTTGCTCCGCCCGGCGCACTCGTTCAGGGCGCAAACTGTCTCCCGCAAGGCAGGCCCGGCCGGCCGGGGTGGCCGCTCCGTGGACCTGCCGGGCACGGGAGAGTCCTTATGACGCATGGCACCCTTCTCCACTCCGCCGCAGCCGCTCTCGGATGGTTCGCCTCCGCCTGGAGCTTCCTGAGTGGCCTTCTCCCCGAGGGAGAGAGTCTCGACAACCGCTGCGGGATCGACCCGGACGGCGGTCCCTGCGGGCCTGGCTTCTGATGTCTGAGCCGGGGGCTGCATGCCCCCGGTCGTCTTCCCTTTCGATGCCTCCCTGAAGCTTGAGGCTTGTCAAGGTTTCCTTCTTGCGTTATCTTCTTCCCGTACCCAGCGACGAGCGCCATCTCATGACAAAAGAGTCACCCGAGCGTCCCACGAAGCAGGACCTGGATCAGGTCTACGGAAAGATCCGCCTTCAGGTCGACGATCTCCTCTGGAGCCAAAGAGTTCCTCAGGAGAAGGCGACAGCGCTGTTGCGGGAGGCGGTATTGGCTCTCGTCCACCGTTGGAACCGGGTGCGCAACCGCGAGCAGTGGCTTCTCGACAGGATCGAGAAAGCGGTTCGGCGCACCGTAAACCCTTCTCCCGAGGAGCCGCGCGATGACGAAGAGCCGCCGTCCTGATCCGAAGAGCCCACCGCCGCAGGGAGAGAAGCACGAGGAGGTCTTCGCGAGACTCTCGGAAGGTGTCGACGAGCACCTCCCCGGGATTCTCCGGGAGATCGACGGCGCGGCGGCTCTCCTCGCCGAGATCCTTTCGCGACGGATTACGAAGCGGATCTCGCCCTTCTGGGTCAGGGTCTACAGATGCCGTTTGAAGAAGGTCCACTGCCCGACTGGGTGGCCATTCTTGAGCGCTTGTGCTTGGAGGTAGCCATCGATGACGAGGGCCGCGTGGAGGGCGAGCGCAATGGGGACGACAAAACAGGCGCCGAACCCCAATGTGACCACGCCGACACCGAGCACAACAGCGAGCTCCAAGAGAAAGCCGACGGCTCCAGCAATCCCCTTTTGCCATTGGCCGATCATGAAGTAGCCGACACAGACGAAGAACAGATTGAGCAAGAGGACGGCCATGGGATCCTTGGGTGGCTGAGCGGGGAGAATCGCTTCAGGACGCCCCGAGATCGGAGGGGATTGGGTGCTTATGGGAGGCCGGGAGCCTGCGTCAGGGGTGTCTGCCATGTGAGGCGAGCTCCTTTGCAACGAGGGTACATGGTGCTGAAAATTTCCACTGCCCGGCCGGAGGTTCCGCTGAGCACCGGCATGGTTCGCTTCTCCTGCAACGATCGTTCCTGCCCAAAGGCCCCGATCAAGGATCAGAGCACGACAGCATCAAACTCGGCGAACATCTGGTGGGCCTCTTTGAGCTTGGCGAGCGGTGTGTAGTCGCACGCCGCACCAAACTCGGCCCACAAGGCCTGAACGGCTGGGTTTGTGTGTGCCTGCTGGATCGCCTCGGCAGAGCGCCACTCGAAGACTTCGACGATGGTGCCGTCACTGGCACGCATGACATACCCGGGCTTGTCTGTGACGAGCTCTTCAGCTTTCAGCACCTGCAAGTGCTTCTTGACCGCGGCAATGAGCTGCTCTTCCTTGTCCGGTTTGGGTGTGTACGCCACGATAACGAAACGGCCCATCCTGACCTCCTTTGGTAGTGCCGACTGCGGCTATGATAGTGCGGCACGAAGAAGAAAGAGGAGAGCCCCATGAGGACACGACTTGCACCCATTGCGTGCGGAGCCCTTTCGATCCCGCTCTTGCTGGCCGGCGGCTCGTTGCGCGCGGAGCAGGCACCGGCGAAGCCCACGGTGTATGCCGCCTACGTGCTGCTGGCGGAGTCCCCCGCGGGCACGGCCGTTCCCTTTGCGCGCGTGATCGTCGATCCCGATCAGAAATGCCCAGCGCTCGCCGGCGCGGGACCGGAGCGGATCGCGACGACGCCGCGCCGCAATCCGCACGGGTTCGCGGTCAAGGTCTGCGAAGCCCGCTATCCGTTCGGTCGCTCGCTCAAGGTCGAGGGCGGCCCGGCGTTGCCTTCGGTGGTGGAGCATCCCTCCCGGATCGCGGTGCTCGGAGACTCCGGCTGCAAGCCGAAAGACCAGGCAGGGTGCGGGCTCGACGATCCGCAGTGGCCGTTGCCGGCCCTGGCACGGGCCGCCGCGGCGAGCCGGCCCGACCTCGTCCTTCATGTGGGCGACTACAACTACCGCGGCACGCCGAGCGGCTTCAAGACCACGGTCGACGGCAAAGAGGTCCAGCAGTGGTATTACGATGCCGGCGATGGTGCGGAGCCCTCGGAGCAGTGCGGGCTCCCGGGTCCCTACCTCAGCCAGAACAGCACGGGCAATCCGGACGCCGACCAGTGGGAGGCCTGGTGGTTGGATTTCTTTCAGCCGGCCGGCGACCTCCTGACCGCGGCCCCGTGGGTCTTCGCGCGCGGGAATCACGAGCTGTGCAGCCACGCCGGACCAGGCTGGTTCTATTTCCTCGACGCCAGCTCGGAGCTGCCGGAGGGTGGAGGCCGGCAGCTCTCCTGCCCGTCGCAGGACGGTGCGGGTCCGGCCCTGCCCCATCTCCAGCTCGTCGAGCCCCAGGTGCTCCACCTGGGCGACCTCGATCTGCTGGTGCTCGACTCCGCCAATGCCTGCGACCAGTTGCCGGGTCTGGTCGAGGTCTACCGGCGCCAGCTCACCGCGGCGGCGAGGCGGCTTCGCGGCCACCAGGCATGGCTTTTGACGCACCGGCCGATCTGGGGAATTGCGGACGCGGCGGAGACGGTGTACGGCTGTGACGGGAAGCCGGAGAGCGGCCCCGCGCTCCCCTACGGAGAGCTCAACCAGACCCTCCAGTGCGCCCTGCAAGGCGAGGCCGGAAAAACCTTGCTTCCCGCCCTCGACCAGATCCTCGCCGGCCACATGCACCGGTTCGAGGCCCTCTCCTTCGCCGCCCCGACCGACCGGCCGCCGGTGCTCGTGGTGGGCAACAGCGGCGTCGCCGAAGACCCCAGCCCGCCGACCGGCGCCTTCGCCCAGACGGTGGACGGCGCACCGGCGCTGGGATTCTCGATCGCCCAATTCGGCTATCTGGAGCTGACCCGAGACGGCGGCGGTGCGTGGCAGGGAGCGGTGGTGACAGTCGACCCGGCAGCCTGGTCGCCCTTCCTTCTGCCCTGCACGCCAGGGGCTGCGGGGCAGGCGCTCTGCGTCAAGCCGGCGACGGTGCCATCAACCCGGTAATTGCGTTCGAACGCTACAGGGCGCCGCTTGTGCACGGGTGGTAAGCTGGTTATACTCGCGCCATGAAGACGGCTGTTTCGGTACCTGACGAGCTCTTCCGCGCCGGCGAGCGCATGGCCCACCAACTCGGGCTCTCCCGCAGCAGACTTTACGCCAAGGCACTCGAGGAGTTCCTTACGCGACACGACGACGAGGAGATCACGCGGCGCCTCAATGAGATCTACGCGCACGAGCCCGCGACGATCGACCCTGCGATCTCCCGCCTGGCGGCTCGATCCCTGCCCAAAGAATCGTGGAAATAGCACGGGGTGAAGTTTGGTGGGCTGACCTGCCCGAAGTCGAAGATTCGTCCCCTTCCGGCACACGGCCGGTCCTCGTGATTCAGTCACAGTCGTTCAACCGGAGCCGTATCCAGACCGCCATCACGGCAGTCATTACGGGTAACCTATCGCTGGCTTCGGCCCCGGGCAACGTGGAGATTTCTCCGCGCGAGTCTGGGTTACCCCGGCCCTCTGTAGTCAACGTATCTCAGCTGTTCACGATCGACAAGCGATCTCTTCGTTCGCGTTCGGGTCGGCTCGCCCCCTCCACCATGGAAGCGGTCGATGAGGGGCTTCGCATGGCACTCGGGCTCTCGTAGCGATGAAACAGAGGTGGTGCGCTCTTTCATGGAGCCGCTGCGCCACCTCTGGATCCGCCCCGGCGGCGAGCCGCACCGGGGCCGGAGGACCACCTCTGTGAAGCGCCCTCCCCCGTCTTCGGTCTCAGCCATCCCCAGAGTCCGCTATGATGTTGCGGCAGACGACATCAAGGAGAGCCTGTCCATGAGGATACGACGTTCGTCCATCGCTTTCGGCGCCTTTTCCTTCGCTCTCGCCCTGCTCTCGGTGGCCAGCGGCTCGCTGCGTGCCGAGGAGGCACCGGCCGCCGCCTTGGTCCTCGCGGGCGGCACGATCATCGACGTATCGAGCTTCGGCAGCTCAGAAGCCGACGTCAAAGACTCCGTCATCGTTCTCCGGGAGGGCCAGATCGTCGCCGCCGGTCCGCGAAAGGACGTGAAGATTCCCGCCGGCGCACGCGTCATCGATATCTCCGGCAAGTCTGTCGTCCCCGGCTTGAACGATGCGTTTGCCACGCTGAACAACCAGGCGCAGGCAAACGCTTTTCTGTATCTGGGCGTGACCTCGATCATCGGGCTGGGGGAGCCGCCGGATGGACGGCGAGGCCCCCTCTACCTCGACGCGAGCCCCTGCCCTCGAATCTATCGATTGGATTGGGAATGGAGCCCGGATGCTTCGCTGCCGGAGCCCGAGGTGATCAAGAAAATCGATGCGCGCTTGGATTGACCACCTACGCCGAGGCCATCCAGGCCGGCGTGAATGCGTTCGTGCACGCCAGCCGCTACTCGGTGGACATCGCCCCTCCCGAGATGCGCAAAGAGGTGGTTGGAGATCCTTTCGGTCCGCGCCGCCACCAGCAACCTCGGCGAGCTGTTCGGCTCGGCTTCTGCATCCTGCGAGCCGACAGTCCGGGCACTGAGGGCCGGCTCAAAAGTCAACTAAGCTGAGCGAGATCGCAAGTAAGGGAATCGCGAGAATAAAAAGCGCACCGTCCACCGCAACCGTGATGGGCGTCAGTAGTGATTTTGCCGCTTTCATTGCGGTAGATTGTTCGGCGCTGATAAGAACTCTATATGTCTGGTTGAGCTTCTCCGCAGTCGCCGGCAGGCGAACGTCACCCGCGCTGTACCGGACTCCCTTCAACTCGCCATCGAACGACAGGTGGCCTTCCTCCGTCGCCTTGTATCCGGCGGCGATCGCGTCCGCCTGGTCCTGTTCTGATGCGGAGCTGCTGAGAACTAGGCGGTATCTGCCGCTGGTCTGTCCGTCGGAGTCGACGTAGAACTTTCCGAAGGCACCGGATACGAAGGGGTGGAAAGAGGCCCGCAGAGTTTGGACGATGGCCCGCGGCGCATCGAAGATGTAGTGATACCGCTTCCCGATGACGACCAGCTTCTTGCCATCCTGCGAGATGAGAACGGAGGAGATGTCTTCGCTGTACTCCCGATTCTGGAACAATGCGTGCGTGCATCCTGTCAGGAGCCCGGCAGCGCCCATCGCGCCCGAAATCAAGATCAGCCGTCGCAGCCTGTCCATAAGGCTCTCCTTCTGGCGAGGGATCGTTACGTTCTGCTCGGGGAAGTATAGACCCAAAGGCACGCGCCCGGGACGCCGCGCCAGCGGGTCGGCTATGATGGCGCGGCAGACGAACCAGAGGAGAGCCCCTCCATGAGCATACGTCCTTCGTCCCTCGTCTTCGGCGCCCTTTCGGCCGCTCTCACCCTGCTCGGGCCGGCCGGCGGCTCGCTGCGCGCGGAGGAGGCGCCGGCAGCCACTCTTGTCCTCGCGGGCGGCACCATCATCGACGTGTCGGGCTTCGGAAGCTCACAAGCCGACGTCAAAGACTCCGTCATCGTTCTCCGGGACGGTCAGATCGTCGCCGCCGGTCCGCGAAGCCAGGTGAAGATTCCGGCCGGCGCACGGGTCGTCGATATCTCCGGCAAGTATGTCGTCCCCGGCTTGAACGATGCGTTTGCCACGCTGAACAACCAGTCCCAGGCCAACGCCTATCTGTACATGGGCGTGACCTCGATCATCGGGCTGGGTGAGCCGCCCGATGGACGGCGTGGCCCTCTCGTTCTCGACGCGAATCCCAGCCCTCGGATCTACCGGCTGGATTGGGAGTGGAGCCCTGAGGCTTCGATGGCAGAGCCCGAATTGATCAAGAAAATCGATTCGCTTGCCCAGGCCGGAGTCAAGGTGCTGCTTCTCCACTACGACATGTCTCCCCAGCAGGTGCGCGTGACGGCCCGCCGGGCTCGCGAGCTGGGCATGGCGACGATCGGCGAGCTTGGCTTGACGACCTATTCCGAGGCCATCCAGGCCGGCGTGAATGCGTTCGTCCACACCAGCCGCTACTCGCTGGACGTCGCCCCTCCCGCGCTGCGCAAGGAGGTGGCCGAGTCTCCTTTCGGTCCGCCCAGGATCAAGTACTACCGATATCTCGTCGGCCTCAAGCCCGGCGATCCGGCCCTGCAACGGCATGCCGCGGTGCTCGCGGCCGGCCGTGTGGGCCTCATTCCGACCGCGAGCATGCTGTATCTGGAATTGCCGGGACATGAAAATCCTTGGAAGGAGCCGATCGCGGCCATTCTCGACCCCAAGGACATCCATCTTCCCGCCAACCCGTCGACCGGTCAGCGCGACGCTCCGAATCCAACCGCAAACCCCATGGACGGCTTTCCGCCCGGCGTGTCCGAGAAGATGCTGGAGATCGATGGGCAGTATCGCAAGGCGGGAGCGAAGTTCCTGGCCGGCAGCGGAACGGATGCGTTCGGCACGATGCCGGGGATCTCCCTGCACACCGAGCTGCAGCTGTTGACGCGCATCGGGCTGACGCCGCGCCAGGCGCTGGCCGCCGCCACCAGCAACGTCGGCGAGCTGTTCGGCTGGAGCCAGGTGGGCCAGGTGAAAGCCGGCTCCAACGGAGATCTCCTGGTGCTCGACGAGAATCCCGTCCAGGAGATCAGGAATCTCAAGAAGATCCGCATGGTCCTTCTGAAGGGCGAGATTCTCGACCGGGACCGGCTCCTGAGCACGAAGGCTCCGTCACGGCAGAGCTCCGAGGTGCCCCGGTAGAGGCGCCGTACCCGCGGCTACCCGACCGGCGTCTCCTCCAGGCGTGGCACGCGGCTCGTCACGAGCCCGATCCGTTCGGCCTCCTCGGCGAACCAGACCGCGTCGCGCAGGGCGCAGCCATACCAGTCGTTGTTGAAGAAGACGTGAACCTCTCCGGCGGGTCCCCAGAGGTCGGCGATCCAGGCGGCCCAGCGCTGGAGGACGGGGCGGGTGTAGCAGCCCGGTGGATCTCCGGGGCCGCCGTGGAAGCGCAGATAGCCCCAGTCCGCCGTCCGCCACTCCGGCGTGATCGCCACGCCGCCGCGGTCGGCCACGCAGAGGGCGGCACCGTGGCGCTCCAGCAGGTCGCGGACGCCCTGGACGTTCCAGGAGTCGTGCCGGAATTCCACGGCGACCCGCGCCCTGGCGCAGAGCAGCTCCAGGGCGCGGTCGAGCCGCTCCTCGTTGCGGTGCATGTTGGGCGGGAGCTGCAGGAGGACCGCGCCGAGCTTGGGGCCGAGCTCGGCGGCGCGGCTCATCAGGCGCTCCACCGGCTCCTCCGGGTCCTTCAGCTTCTTCATGTGCGTGAGGAACCGGCTCGCCTTCACGTCCATCACGAAGCCCGGCGGCGTCTGCTCCGCCCAGCTGCGGAAGACCGAGGCTTCCGGCAGCCGGTAGAAGGTGAGGTTGACCTCGACGATGTCGAAACGCTCGGTGTACCAGGCGAGCTGCGCAGGCTTCGGCAGCTCGGCGGGATAGAACTTCCCGTCCCAGTGCTTGTATTGCCAGCCGGAGGTTCCGATGAGAACGGGCATGGCGTTCTTGCCATGCAACCGGCGTTCCCTCACCCCCGGCCAACTGACCGCGGCACCCCTCTTGCAGCTCTCGATCCCAGACGAGAGGAGGTCCCGCATGGCTCTCACCCCGATCGGCAGGACGCGTTGGGCGATCGCGGAAGGGTACATCCCGGGCTGGAGCCACGGTCCGGAGCCCCAGATGCTCAGCCACGAGACGGTCTGCCTGCTCAACGCGGGAGACCAGGACGCGCACGTGGAGATCACGGTTTTTTTCAAGGACCGTGAGCCCACCGGCCCCTACCGGGTGACGGTGCCGGCGCGGCGCACGCGGCACGTGCGGTTCAATGATCTGAAAGATCCCGAACCCATCCCCCACGACACTGATTTCGCGAGCGTGATCGAATCGGACGTGCCGGTCGTGGCACAGCACACGCGGCTGGATTCGCGGCAGGCCGAGAACGCGTTGATGAGCACGATCGCGTTCGCCGACGGTTGAGACGAGAGGAATGGACGGAGAGGCGCCGATGCCGGCGCCTCCCGTGCGGCTCCAGCAGCCGCAAAGCCACATTGCGGTGCGACGGGTACTGCGTGGTTCGGACGTCAACCGGCTCTGGAAATAGCGGTCGCCGAGCCGCTGGATTTTGCGCAGGAACGCCACGCGCAGCCGCGTTTCGAGATGCCGGCCGAGGCGCAGCGCTCCGCGGATGATCGGCAGATCGAGCAGCAGGAAGAGAGCGATGACGGCGATCAGCATGCCGATCGCCCCCGCCCGCTGGCGGCTGAGATCGAGCTCGCGTCCGAGGTCGAAAAACGAGCGGAAAAGCAGAGCCTCCACCACGACTCCGAGCCCCGCCACGAGCAGCGCCAGCACGATCGCTCCCGGCGCGAGGAGGCCGCCCGCGGCGAGCAGGCGCAACAGCTCGCGCCCCGGCCGCGCCGGCGGCTCGGCGAGAGCGGCGGCGAGCTCGGGTGAGAGGTCTTCGGGAGCGGCCTCCTCCGCGGCCGGCGCACGGCGCCCCCGCACGCGGACCAGCACGGCGCCGCGGAAGAGCACCTGCTCTTCCACGGCGGAATCGGACGGATCGGTCGGATCGGACCGATCCGTCGGATGATCGGTCTGATCTGATAAAACAACGCGCGCAGGCGTCGAGAGCCGCGAGCGAACGCCAGCCCGGATCGGCCGGCGACCTCTTCCAGCGTATCGATCGACGTGCCGTCGAGATCGGTCTGGCAGGCCTCGCGCAGACGGCCATAGCTGATCGGAATGCCGAACCCTTCGAACAGCGCCTTCAGCGCGGCCGGGCCGCAATCCATCGCCGAGGTCTGGACGACCTCGGGCGCGAGAAAGCGGCGCGCAGGGGAGAGACCGGGGCTCACGACGGGACGGGCCGCTCGAAAACCTTGCCAACCGTGCGCAGGACGAGGACCGCCGGAGAGACCCGCTCGACCTCGACCTCCACCGTGCCTGGCAGCCCATGTTGCAGCGGCAGGCGGGAGCGGCGGTCGGGCTTGAGAGCGAGCTCGACGCGGATGCGCCTTGATTTCCCCCTTGGGCACGACCATGGCGAGCGGCTCGCCCGCGGCGAGGACCGATCCGACCCGGACGGGAGCGATCTGCCCGATCCGGCCGGCGACCGGCGCGCGGATCGTGCGCAGCTCGAGATCGCGCTCCAGGCGGCGCACGGCGGCCCGGGCCTCGCTCGTCTGGCTGGTCAGAAGAGCGAGCTCGCGATCGAGCGCGTCTCCTCGACCGCCGCCTGGGACGCGTGGCCGCGGTCCGCGAGCTCCTGAAGTCCGGAGGCGATCTGCTGGCGCAGGGCGGCAGCCTGGCGCTCGAACCCTGTCGCGCGGGCCCGCTCCTCCTCCAGGCGGGAGCGCTGCTCCTCCCCCTCCAGCACGGCCAGCACCTCGCCGGCCGCGACCTGCTGCCCGAGCACGGCGCGCAGGGAGGCAATCCGGCCCGGCACCGGCGCGGCGATCGGATGCGCCTCGCGATCGACCGCCAGCCAGGCGCGGTCGGAGACCTCATACACCGCGACGCGAGCCGCCAGGTACCAGGTAGCCCAGACGGAGAGCAACAGAAGAGCGGGAATGAGGCCGGCCGCCCACCGGCGGCGCCCGTCGGCCTCCAGCGAGCGCAGGGTGCGGGAGAAGGGGCTCGGCATAAGCGCTTCGCGGTCAGGGTAGCACAGAGGGTAGACTTGGCGCGGGTCCTGCAGAAGCCTTCGGCCGAGGACCCCGGCCTCTCCGGAGGCCGCTGGGTTGACGTGAAAAAAAGGAGCCCCGATCATGAAACCGACTGGAAGCAACACCGAGATCTGCGGAGGCCCCCTTCGCTACAGCATCTCTGCCCTACTGATCGTGCTCCTCCTCGGCCTGCTGCCTGCCGCTTGCAGCGATCCCGAAGGGAAGGCGGTCTCCCAGGGAGAGCCGCGGTCGGCCACCTCCGGGTCGGACGCCACGGAAGAGCAGCCCAAGGGCGGCGACATGAGCGAGCCCAACGGCGAGAACGGCGACGCTCAGGACCAGCAGAGCGAAGGCCTCCAGGGCTCCAACCGTCCGCTCGACGTGTAGAAGCGAGCGCCATGCGATTCCCCTGGAGCAGCACCAACGGAAAAAAGCCCGAGGTCGTGGTCGTGACCGGCGCGTCGGCCGGCGTCGGCCGGGCGACCGTCCGTGAGCTCGCGAAGCACGGCGCCTCGATCGGCCTGGTGGCGCGCGGGCGCGACGGCCTGGAGGCCGCGCGGCGCGAAGTCGAAGAGGCCGGAGGCAAGGCCCTCGTCCTCCCCACCGACGTGGCCGACGCGCGGCAGGTCGAGCTCGCGGCCGCGGCCGTCGAGGCCGAGCTCGGGCCGATCGACGTCTGGATCAACAACGCGATGGTGTCCGTCTTCTCTCCCGTCAAAGAGATGGAGGCCGAGGAGTACAAGCGGGTCACGGAGGTCACGTATCTTGGCTATGTCTACGGCACGCTCTCCGCTCTGAAGCGGATGCTGCCGCGCGACCGGGGAATGATCGTTCAGGTGGGATCGGCTCTGGCCTACCGCGGAATTCCCTTGCAATCCGCTTATTGCGGGGCCAAGCACGCGATCCAGGGATTCCAGGATTCGCTGCGCTCCGAGCTGATCCACGACGGCAGCAAAGTGCGCACGACGATGGTGCAGCTCCCGGCCGTCAACACACCGCAATTCAGTTGGGTGAAGAGCCGTTTGCTGCGCAAGGCGCAACCGGTGCCGCCGATCTATCAACCGGAATTGATCGCGCGCGGCATCTATTGGGCGGCGCACCACGACGAGCGCGAGGTCTGGCTGGGCTCGCCGACCTTCAAGGCGATCCTGGGCAACCGGATCGCGCCGGGCCTGGGCGACCGCTATCTCGCGAGCCACGGCTACGATTCCCAGCAATACGACGGGCTCGACGATCCGCACCGGGCCCACAATCTCTGGGAGCCGCTGCCGGGCGACCACGGAGCCCACGGCGACTTCGACGAGCAGGCGAAGGAATCCAGCGTCCAGATCTGGGCGACCCGGCACCGCAGGACGCTCCAGGCGCTCGGTGCGGGGGTCGCAGGGCTCGCGGCGGTCGCGTTCGCCTGGGGCCGCGGCGAGTAGACGGCACCTCAAAATAGCCAGCTCCCCTGACCTGCTGGAGCTCGGCCTGCTCTCCGAAGACCATGCACGCGCTCGGGTTTTCGCCGTTTCCGAGGGAGACACGATCCAGAGCTCCCAGATGGAGTTCGCGCTTCCGGAGGCGATCCGCCTTTCGATCCTGACCGACTACTCCATTGTCCGGGACATCGGCCGCCGCCCGATCGGCGTCTCGAAGCAATGGCGGGACACGCTGGCGCTCGCCGCCAAGGTGGCGTCGACCGAGACGACCGTCCTCCTCACCGGCGAGTCGGGCACGGGCAAGGAAGTGGCCGCCCGCTTCCTCTGGCGCGCCTCGCCCCGCGCCCAGGGACCGTTCGTGGCGCTCAACTGCGCCGCCCTGCCGGAGCAGCTCCTCGAATCCGAGCTGTTCGGCTTCGAAAAGGGTGCCTTCACCGGCGCCGGCGCCGCGCGCCCCGGGAGGATCGAGCAGGCGGCCGGCGGCGTGCTGTTCCTCGACGAGGTCGGCGAGATGAGCACCTCCCCATGGCCGTCGGCGCGCCCGCGCCCCGCACGGCCACTCTCTTGGATGCCTTGCCGCCCGGCGGCGTCGATCTCGAAGCGGTGGAGCGCGACTACGTGAAGCGGGCTCTGAAGCAGGCCGAGAACAACAAGTCCCGGGCGGCCCGGTTGCTCGGTCTCACCCGGGCGCAGCTCTATTCGCGGCTGGAGAAGTACGGGCTCTGACTGGCAGGGGGAGGGGCTCCGCAAGGAGCCTTCCCCTGGCGGAAACCCCGAAAGAGTACGACGACCTCCGGCGCCCAGAGCGGCGGCGGATTCGGTGTGGGGACGAAGACCTCGAAGGCGCCATCGATGCTCGTGGTGGTGCCGCGCAAATCGGCGCGGCGCGCCCAGGCCTCCACTCCCCAGGTCGGGTCGCTGGAGATCACGGCGAAAGGCGCCGGCGCGCAGCCCAGGCTCCGCCCGTACCCGTGGTAGTCCACGGCCGGGATGTCGGGAATCGCCCAGATCGTCTCTCCGCTCAGGAAATTCAGGCTGTAGACGTCCCAGTACGTACCGAACACCCAGGCGATGCGCTTCTCCACGAGCAGATCCAGCAACCGGTCCTCGGCCCGCGCGAGGCGCTGCCGCTCGGCGCGTTCGACCGTGCCGGGCAGGCAGTAGCCCGAGACGTTCGCCGTCAGCAGCACAAGGCAAGCGAGGGCTGAGGCGGCCGGGCTCCGCCGGACGATCCGCCCTCCCAAAGGGGCGAGGAGCAGCGGCGCGGCGAGGCCGATCGGGAGGACGTACCGCTCGGTCTGGCCTTTGATGCTGCCGGCGGCCGAGAGCACGAAGAACGCTCCCGTACATCCAACGACCAGGAGCGGCAGGACGATTGGAGAGACGCTGCGGTCGCGCGAGACCGACCGCAGCGCGGCGAGGAGAAGAGCGGCACCATAGAGCGCCCCCGCCAGCACCACCACCGGGAATAGGACCTCGGGCCGCGGGCCGTCGGCGCGCAGCAGCAGTCCGGCCAGGTTCTGTCCGAAACGGCTGACGTTATGGATGAGCTCATCGAGCCCATCCACGGGCCGGAACTGGAAGTTGCCCTGCTGGGCCGAGAATCCCCCACCGAAGGAGATGAGCGGATACCGGACGTTGATGGCGATCCAGGGGAGCGCCCCCAGGAGAAAGCCGGCCGCGGCCAGGAGGAGACTGCGTCCGCGCCGGGGCAGGGCAGCGCGGTGATGGAAGATCCAGAGAGCCGCCGGCAGCGTGCCCGCCAGGCTCAGCGCCGAGCCCCACCAGCCGAGCCCCGCGGCCAGCCCGAGACCGAAGACCGGCAGCGGCGCGGGTCCGCACCGGACGATGCGGGCCGCGCAGGCCAGGGTCACGGCGATGCACAGCAGGGTCTCGGCATAACCGATCGGCTGGACGTTCCAGAGGAGGACCACGGGCGAGGGCACCGCCAGGAAGAGGAGCGCGGCGAGCCCCTGCTCCGGCCCCAGGATCTCGCGGGCAAGGACGGCGAATGCAACGAGCAGGGCGGCTCCGGCGATCTGCGGAGCCACGAAGAGCGTGCCCCGCGAAGCCCCGAAGAGTGCGAAGACCGGTACGTGGAGATAGCTTTCCAGGGCGCCGAGGCGCGTGCCATTGAACAGGAAGACCTGCAGATCGCCGCGCAGGATCTCGAACGCGGTCAGCCCGGTCATCGTCGCGTCGCTCTGGAGCGGGCTGCGGAACGGTGGGAACGCGGCGAGCACGCGCACCAGGACGCCGAGCGCGATCACCGCCCCCCAGGAGGCCGGATGGCGAGCGATCGCGGCCGCGGACCCCGCAGACCACCGGCGGGCAGCTTGGACTGGCATGAGCCGGACGATCATAGCATCGTGCCCGGTTGTCGAAAAATCGACACCCTGTCGATGTATCCGCAGCACCTTCGCGGCTTCCCGTTCTCCTCCAGGCTCGCAAGCCCAATCCTTTCCAAGAGCTTCCCTTTTCCTCCCGGCCTGGCACAACCCGTGGAATGAGGGGATGATGGAGGCAGACGCAGATGTCCCAGAGGAACGTGGAGATCGTGATCGGACGGCTGGCGACGGACGAGGAGATGCGAGGGAGATTCCTGGAGGACCCGCGGGCGGCGATCGCGTCGCTGCGCGAGGACGGGCTGGAGCTCAGCGCGATCGAGACCGAGGCGCTGACCGTGCTGCCCGCCAGCGCTCTCGAAGCTCTCGCCGAGGCTCTCGATCCGCGTCTCCAGAAAGCCTCCTTGAAGACCGGCGGCCGGCGCCGCCGGTTCTGACCTGACTGGACCTGCATTCGGAGAGATCTCGCGATGCGCACCCGGCTGCACGTGTTTCTCGCTGTTGTTCTCGCTCTCGTCCTCCCCCTGGCTGTCGCCTGCGGAAAAGACGAGAAGGATCCCAACCGGCTGGCCGCCTCGGGCCACGTCGAGGCCACCGACGTCCGCATCTCGACCAAGGTCGGCGGACGTCTGGAGCACTTCCCCATCCAGGAAGGAGATGCGGTGACGGCCGGCCAGGTCCTCGGCCGTATCGAAACGGTCGACACCGAGCTCGCGATCGCCCAGGGGCGCGCCGAGCGGTCGGCGGCCGAGGCCGAGCTGAGCCTGCGCCTCGCCGGCCCGAGCCGCGAGGAGATCGGCCAGGCCCAGGCCAACGTGGAGCGCGCGCAAGCCGATCTCGCCGGCGCGCAGAAGGATCTGGAGCGCATGCAGGGGCTCCTCGACCGCGGCTCGGGAACCACCAAGGCGCGCGACGACGCCCGTACGCGCCGCGACGTGGCCGCCGCCACGCTGGAGGGGCAGCGCGAGGCCCTCCGCCGCCTGAAGGCCGGCAGCCGCCGCGAGGAGATCGCCGCGGCCCGCGCCCATGTGGCGACCGGCGACGCGGCCATCGCGCAGCTGGAGCAGAGGCTGCGGGACGCCACGGTCACCAGCCCGTTGGCCGGCGTGATCACCGAGAAGCTCGCCGAGCCGGGCGAGCTCCTCCAGGCCGGCGCGCCGCTCTGCGTGGTGACCGATCTGGCCCACGCCTGGGTCACGGTCTACGTCCCCGGGCCGGACCTGGAGCGCCTGCGCATGGGGCAGCCGGCGACGATCGTCACCGACAACGGCCAGACCCGCCAGGGGCGCATCAACTTCATCGCCTCCCAGGCCGAGTTCACGCCGAAGAACGTGCAGACCCGCGACGAGCGCGTGAAGCTGGTCTACGAGGTCAAGATCGCGTTCGACAACCGCGACGGCCTGTTCAAGCCCGGCATGCCCGCCGAGGCCCGGCTCGATCTCGCGCCCCGGCAGGCAGACGCGGAGGACGGGAGGAAGGGGCAATGACTGTTCCGACCCAAGACACCATGGTCCGGGTGGACGGGCTGACCCGCCGCTTCGGCGATCTCGTCGCGGTGGACGGCCTCTCCTTTGCGGTGCACCGCGGCGAGATGTTCGGCCTGATCGGTCCGGACGGCGCCGGCAAGACCACGACGCTGCGGGTCCTCCTCGGCCTGCTCGCTCCGCACGGCGGCACGGTGCGGACCTGCGGACTGGATCCGCTCCGGGAGGGCGCCAGGCTCTCCGAGAAAATCGGCTATCTGTCGCAGCGCTTCACGCTCTATGGCGACCTGAGCGTGGATGAAAACATTTCTTTCTTCGCCTCGATCCACGGCGTGAAGGGTTGGAAAGCGCGGCGCGACGAGCTCCTCGACCTGCTGCGCATGAGCCCGTTCCGCAAACGTCTCGCCGACCGCCTCTCGGGTGGCATGAAGCAGAAGCTGGCGCTCGGCTGCACGCTCATCCATACGCCCGAGCTGCTCATCCTCGACGAGCCCACGACCGGCGTCGATCCGGTGTCGCGCCGCGATTTCTGGAAGATCCTCGCGCACCTGCAACGCGAAGGATTGACTCTGCTCGTGACGACTCCCTATCTGGACGAGGCCGAGCGCTGCCAGCGCATCGCCCTGATGGACCGCGGGCGCCTGCTGGAGATGGACGCGCCGGCCGCCATCAAGGCGCAAGCCGAAGGCGCGCTCGTCGAGGTGATCGCCCGGCCCAAGCGCGCCGCGGTGGATCTCCTGAAAAGCCGGCCCGAGGTGACCGCGGTCGAATCGTTCGGAGAGCGGCTGCATGTCACGCTCAACGCCGAGGCCGCGGCCCGCGCGGCAGAAACCGCGGAAACGCTCGGTGCCGCGCTGCGGGAGGACGGGATCGAGGTGGAGCATGTGCGGCCGGTGCCGCCGACGCTGGAGGATCTGTTCATTGCCCGGATTCAGGCGGCGGAGGTGCGGTCATGAGGGGCATCATCCTGGCATTGCTCGCATTTGTTTGCGTGGTGGTGCCGGCCTTTGGAGCCCTCACCCCCGGCCCCTCTCCCGCAAGCGGGAGAGGGGTGGAGGTTAGCCAAGAAGCTCCCGTGACCACCGCGCCGACTAACCCACTCCCCTCTCCCACTCGTGGGAGAGGGGCCGGGGGTGAGGGCCTCCCGCTCACCCTCGCCGAAGCCCTCGGACGCGCCCGCACCACCTCCCCCCGCCTCGGCGAGCTCGATGCCCAGCGCCGCGTGGCCGAGGCCGGGCTTGCCGGTGCCCGCGCTGAGCGCATGCCGCGCGTCGACGTCTCCGGCAGCTACACCCGGAATTCCGACGTGCCGGAGCTCACGCTGAGCCTCCCCGGGCTGGGAACCCGGACGCTCTTCCCGAACATCCCGGACAACTGGCGCGCCCATGCCGGCGTCTCGCTCCCGTTGTGGACCTCCGGACGGATCGAGAGCGGCATCACCGCGGCGGACCGGCAACTCCAGGCGGCGGGGCTCGATCTCACGACGGCGGAGAGCGAGATCGCTCTGGAGACGCGAGACGCCTATTGGTCTCTCGTAACGGCGCGGGAAAGCGCGCGGGTGCTCGCCGAGGCCCTGCAGTCCTATGAAGGCCATCGGAAAAGCGCGCAGGACCGGTTCGACTTCGGGGTCGCGGCCCGCAACGAGGTCTTGGCCGTCCAGGTCGAGCTCGACCGGGCGGAGCTGGCGCGCCTCTCCGCCGAGAACGCGGCCGAGGTGGCCAACGCGAATCTGGTCCGTCTCACCGGCCTCCCGCCGGAGACCCGGATCGAGCCGACCGAGCCGATCGACCCGCTGACCGCGCCCGCGCCTTCCGAGGAGAACACCGAGGCGCTCGTTGCGGCCGCTCTGGACGCCCGGCCCGAGCTGAAGGCGTTGCAACAGCGCATCGAGGCGGCGCGCGCGGCGGCGGAGATCCAGCGGGCCATCGCCCGTCCCCAGGCCGGCTTCTCTTTGGGCTACGACTACGCCCGGCCGAACCAGCGCATCCTCCCCCTGCGGGACGAGCTCGAGGGGACCTGGAGCGCGGGAGTGCTCGTCTCGATCAACGCCTTCGATGGCGGGCGGACCGCCGCGGCCGTGGCCCAGGCCGAAGCGCGGGCCGACGCCCTCGAACAGCAGCTCGAATCGATCCGCCAGGGTTTGCGCCTGGAGGTGACCGCCCGTCTTCTCGACCTGCGAAACGCCCGCGCGTCCCTCCAGGTCATCGAGCGCAGTCTCGATTCGGCGCGGGAGAACCTGCGGGTGGCGAGCGACCGCTATCGCGAAGGGGTCATCCCCTCGTCCGAGCTGCTCGACGCCGAAACCGCTCTGCTCCGCGTCGGCCTCGATCGGACCCAGGCGGTCACCCGCATCCAGATCGCCCTCGCCCGTCTCGAGCGGGCGGTCGGGAGGTGAGCATGAATCTCCCCGATTTCAGATCGACCGATCAGCCCTCGCTCGAATCCGTCCATCTGGTCAAGCGCTTCGGCGCGTTCGTGGCAGTGGACGACGTTTCCTTCGACGTCCGCGCCGGCGAGGTCTTCGGCCTGCTGGGGAGCAACGGCGCGGGCAAGTCGACGCTGATCCGCCTGTTCTGCGGCCTGCTCCGTCCCACCTCGGGAACCGCGCGGGTCCTCGGCGTCGACACGGCCAAGGACCCCGAGGCGGTGCGCCGCCGCATCGGCTACATGACGCAGCGGTTCAGCCTCTACGACGACCTGAGCGTCCAGCAGAACCTGGATTTCTATGGCGGCATCTACGGCCTGCGCGGTAAGGAGAAAGCCGACCGCATCGCCTGGGCCAAGGAGACCGGCGCCCTGGCCGGCATGGAAGACAAGGTCGTCAAATCGCTGCCGGGCGGCTGGAAGCAACGGCTCGCCCTGGCGTGCGCCGTGCTCCACCGGCCGCGGGTCCTCTTTCTGGACGAGCCCACCGGCGGCGTCGATCCCCTCTCGCGCCGCCGCTTCTGGGAGCTGATCGACGAGATGGCGGCCGAGGGGGTCACCCTGATCGTCACCACCCACTACCTCGACGAGGCCGAGCGCTGCGACCGCATCGCGCTTCTCCACCAGGGCCGGCTGGTGGCGCTGGGCACGGTGGGAGAGCTCAAAGAGGTCTTCGCCGGCCGCGCCGTGCTGGAGGTGGCCGCGCCGCGGTTCCTGGAGGCGCACCAGCGCATCGAGACGCAGAGCTGGGCCTTCGAAACCTCGCTCTTCGGCGACCGGCTCCACGTCGTAGTGGCCGATGCCGAGGACGGAAAGCGCCGCATCCTCGCCCTCCTGGAAGAGGACGGCAACACTCCGGTTTCGATCGAGCGTATCGTGCCGTCGCTCGAAGACGTCTTCATCCACTCGATCGAGAGCGCCGACGCAGCCGCGGCGGGGGCATCGGGGGGGAGACCATGAGCCCCCGGAAAATCTGGGCCGTCGCCTGGAAGGAGCTGATCCAGGCCGCGCGCGACCCGTTGAGCCTCGCCATGCTCCTTGGCGTTCCCACCATGATGCTGCTCCTCTACGGCTACGCGCTGAGCTTCGACGTGCGCCACATCCGCTTGGCCGTGCAGGACCTCGACAAGAGCGTGGCCAGCCGGGATCTGGTGGCCGCCTTCGTCAACAACGAATACTTCACCCTGACGAGCGACCTGCCGGCCGGGGCCGACCTGGGGCGGCTCACCGAGCGCCGGGAAGCCAAGGCGATCCTGGTCATCCCCGAGGGGACCGCCGACCGCCTGGCCGACGGGAGCACAGCGCCGGTGCAGCTCCTGGTCGACGGGGCGGACGCCAACACCGCCTCGTCGGTGATGGGATACGCGGCAGCGATCGTCGCCGCGGCGAACACCGAACGCATTTCGGAGGCCGGCGGCCGGATCGATCCCGCGCCGCTCGTCTACGAGCCGCGGGTCTGGTACAACCCGGAGCTCGACTCCACCCACTTCCTGGTGCCCGGACTGATCGGTTTTATCCTGATGCTGACCGCGGTGCTCTCGACCGCGCTCTCCGTGGTCCGCGAGAAGGAGCGCGGCACCATGGAGCAGCTCCGGGTGACCTCGCTCAAGCCCGGCGAGCTGATCGTGGGAAAGATCCTCCCTTACCTGGGCATCTCGCTCATCGCCACCGCGCTGATCCTGCTCGCCGCGCGGTTCCTCTTCGGCGTCGAGGTGCGCGGGCCGTATCTGGACCTCTTCGTGCTGACGCTGATCTATCTGATCGGCGCCCTGGCGTTGGGGCTCCTGGTTTCCTCGCTGGTCGACAACCAGGCGATCGCGTTCCAAGTCGGCAGCCTGGTCTCGATGCTCCCGGCGATCTTCCTGTCGGGTTTCATCTTCCCGATCCGTTCCATGCCGGCCTTCCTCCAAGCGATCACGTATGCGGTGCCGGCGCGCTACTTCAACGTCGTGCTGCGGGGCGTGATCCTGAAAGGCGCGGGGCTCTCCGTCTATCCGAAAGACGTTCTGTTCCTGTCGATCTATGCCACGATCATGATGGCCCTCGCCTGGGTCCGGCTGTCGCGCAAGGAGGTATGACGTGCACGAGCTCCTGGCTGTAATCAAAAAAGAGCTCCAGCAGCTCCGGCGCGACAAAAAAGTGATTCCTGCGATGATCGTCGGCCCGATCATCCAGCTCCTGGCCCTGGGCTACGCGGCCAACCTCGACGTGCTCAACGTCCCCCTGCTGCTGGTCGATCAGGACCGGAGCGCCGCGAGCCGCGATCTCCTCGACCGCTTCCTCGCCTCGGGATATTTCGAGCTCGTGGGGACCGAAGACAGCCCGGCGGGGATCGATCCCTGGCTCCTCGACAGCCGCGCGCAGCTCGCCCTGGTGATCGGCCCCGGCTACGGCGACAAGCTCGC
>Ga0126309_10000117_pt1 | contig 26829 bp, 18 predicted proteins | sample Plot56_FD_92541 | JGI IMG/M metagenome (GOLD analysis project Ga0126309, IMG submission 92541) | Serpentine soil microbial communities from UC McLaughlin Reserve, CA, USA - Plot56 | ecosystem: Environmental > Terrestrial > Soil > Grasslands | place: USA: UC McLaughlin Reserve, Lake County...
CGAACGGGTCCGCGCGGCCGCCGGCTTCACGCGGCTCCTGATCCATCCCGGACGGCCGGTGCGGAGCGTCGACGGCCTCGTCACCGGCCTGCACGACCCGCTGGCGAGCCACCTCGCGATGCTCTATGCGATCGCTCCGCAGGAGCGGGTGCGGGCAGGCTACGCGGAGGCGGTGCGCGAGGGATATCTCTGGCACGAGTTCGGCGACAGCCACCTGCTGCTCGGGCGGGAAAATTGACGGTCTCTCCGCTCACCGTCAAACGATGAGATCGATCACTAGTGTCTGATCCGGCGAAAACGTTTCGGTGACGAAATATAGATCAAATTGATGGTAACGCCCCGTGCCGACAGGCGCCTACCTGTCTGTGCGGGGCTTCCATTCCGGAGCTCGGCAACAACGAAAGGAAAATAAAGATGACAACTCCGGAGCGATCTGTTCAGGAGCATGGCCGGACGGCTGGACACGGCGGTGTGTCATGAGTTGGTCGTCGTGGTCTCGAGTCGCGGGGGGAGTGACTGCGATCGGCTCGCCGATCACTCCCATGGCCCGCACTCCCGATCACCTGGACCTGTTCGCCGTCGGCTCCGACGAGCGGATCTATTCGACGTGGTGGCACGAGGGCGGTTCCTGGGATTCGTGGTTCGACGTGTCCGGAGGCACGGCTTCGACCGGATCTCCAGTGACAGCGGTGGCACGTATGGCTGAGCACCTGGACCTGTTCGTCGTTGGTACCGACAGTGGGATCTATACGGCGTGGTGGCACGAAGGACAGCCCTGGTCGTCCTGGTTCCAGGTGTCGGGAGGCCATGCGCCTCTGCGATCGCGGGTGGAAGCGGTGTCGCGCACCACTGACCACCTGGATCTCTTCGTCACCGGTTTCGACGGGCTCGTCTATTCGACGTGGTGGCACCAGGGCCAGCCATGGGCTCCGTGGTTCAACGTGGCCGGCATCGCGGCGGCACCGGGCGCTCCGGTTGCGGCGGTCGCCCGGCAACCCGATCATCTCGACCTCTTCGTGGTGGGGACCGATGGCCAGGTCTATACGGCGTGGTGGCACGCGGGACATCTGTGGTCGACCTGGTTCCCTCTGCCGGGGATTGCTTGCACGCCGGGGGCCCACGTGACCGCCGTCGCGCGGCGCTCGGATCATCTCGATGTGTTCGTCACGGCCGCCGACGGGCGCGTCTGTACCACCTCGTGGCACGCAGGCCGGGCATGGGCCGCCTGGGACCATGTGTCCGGAGGCCACATCAACCCTGGAGCGCGAGTGAACGCCGTGGCCCGGGGGGCCGAGGACCTCGACCTTTTCGTTACGGGCGGGGAAGGCCATATCGCCTCGACCTGGTGGCATGAGGGCCAGGAGTGGGCACCATGGTTCCACGTCGCAGGCGGGCTCGCTGCCGCCGCCTCTCCGGTGGACGCCGTGGCCCGAAGCTCCGGTCAACTCGACATTTTCGTGACCGGTATTGATGGCAGTATCTTTACGAACGCATGGTCGGCAGCGAATGGCCAGAGGACCAGCTTCGTGCCGGCGCTGCACGGATTCCGGTTCCAGAACGACTTCGATTTCGAGTTGTTCAACGACCTGCGGTTCAGTGGTGAATGTGGAGGAATGGCTTACACGGCGCTCGACTACTTCCGTACCGGCACTTCGATTCCAGCACAGCCGTACCGTCCTGCTGCCGGGACTCCCCTGGCGGCGCACATTCTCCGCCGCCAGGTAAACTCGCTCGTCGACAATGGCGACAAATGGGCCGAGCTGTTTTTCAACCCCTTCGGCTCACGGACCGACGAGTTCTTCAACTGGGGTCTTCAAGGGAGGAATGGAGGCCGCCTCGAGGAGCTCCGGAATGAGATCGACACCGGCCGGCCGGCACCACTCGGCCTCTTCAAAGCGGGGAACGGCGGCACCGGGCCGCATCATCAGGTGCTCGCCATCGGATACGACATGGGCCGATATCGAGGAGATGAGGGCGACTTCAAGGAGGATCTGAAGATCTTCATCTACGATCCGAACCATCCCGGCGAGCAGGTGACGCTGGTCCCTTCGCTCGCGACCCGTTCCTACGCCTACCTCGAGCATCCGGAAGATGCCTGGATGACCTATTTCGTCGACCGGAGGTACCAGGTCACCACACCTCCCATCATCCCCGATGAAGCCTTGTCGAGTGACGGCTTGGTGCGGGAGCTCCTGCTCGAGCTCGGAACCGGCGGAGACGATCTCCGCGGCGGCGACGACAACGTTCACGCCACCGTCAACTTCAAGTCTCACCCGCAACTGACGGTTCAAAACATCAATGGTCTGCACCGCTGGATCAACAACTACACCGAGACCGTTCCAGTCCGTCTCACACAGCCCGTGCCGCTCGACGAGCTGGCGAGCGTCGTGCTCACCACGACCTTCGGCGGCGGACTCGGGGGCGAAAACTGGAACCTGGACCGGCTGCGCATCATCACTCTGGGTCGAGAGATCTATAACCGTTCAGGTGCTCCACTGTGGCGTTTCACCGGACAGGAGCAGAGGTTCACAGCGGACCTGAGCGCGATCCCAGGGGCCTAGCTTCGATTGCTCGATGACGCTCACCGACCGCGGTCGTCCACCGACCGCGGTCGGTGAGCAGGGATCAGCGCTGCTCGCGGGTTGTCCGGGCTTCTCCGCTTCCCAGCACCCGCTCCAGCACCACCAGGTCCACCGGCTTGGTGAGATGCTGGTCGAAGCCGGCTTCGTGGGCGAGGCGCTGGTCCTCGGCCTGGCCGTAGCCGGTCAGGGCGACCAGGAGGCAGCCGCGCAGCTCGGGCTCGGCGCGCAGGGCTCGCGCCACGTCGTAGCCGTTCATCCCGTTGGGCAGGCCCACGTCGCAGAGCACCACGTCGGGCTGGAAACCGCGTGCGGCTTCGAGACCGGTGAGGCCGTCCGGCGCGATTTCCACCTCGTGGCCGGACAGCTCGAGGAGCATCTGCAGGCTCTCGGCCGCGTCGCGGTGGTCCTCGATGATCAGGATGCGGCGGACGACCCGCGGGAGAGGCGCGGGCTCGGGCCCGGCGGCCGGACCCGGCTCCGCCGCGCGCGGGAGGCGCAGGGTGAACCGCGAGCCGCAGCCGGGGCCGTCGCTGTCGGCCTTCACGCTGCCGCCGTGCTGCTCGACGAGCCCCCGGACCAGCGCCAGCCCCAGGCCGAGCCCTCCCCGGCTGCGGTCGAGGCTGCGGTCCGCCTGGCTGAACGTCTCGAAGAGGTGCTCCACCATGTGGGGCTCCATGCCGATGCCCGTGTCGCAGAGGACCACCGCCGCGGTCTCGCTCGTCTCCTCCTCCACCCGCACGGTCACCACGCCCCCCGGATCGGTGAACTTGCGGGCGTTGTGGAGGAGATTGCCCAGCGCCTGGGAGAGGCGCGTCGGATCTCCATCCACCCAGAGCGGCTCGGCCGGCAGGTCGAGATCCAGCGTCAGACCGCCCGATTCCAGCTCGTTGCGATGGTCCTCCGCCGTGACCCGCACGAGGTCCACCAGGTCCAGCCGGCGCAGGCGCAAGAGGATCTTGCCGCGGGAGATCCGCGAGACGTCCAGGAGGTCGTCGATCATCCGCGTCATGTGCGCCACCTGGCGCTCGATGATCACCCGCGCCCGCCGCTCGACCGGATCGTCTCCCGCCTTCTCGTTCAGGATGTGGACCGCGTTGCGGATCGGGGCCAGGGGATTGCGCAGCTCGTGCCCCAGCATGGCCAGGAACTCGTCCTTGCGGCGGTCCGCCTCCAGGAGCCGATCCTCCATGAGCTTCCGGCGCGAGATGTCCTGCACGGTGGCGACCAGCGAGCGGATCTCGCCGGCGGGACCCCGAACGATCGCCAGGGTCGTATGGGACCACAAGACACTGCCGTCCTTGCGAAGGTACCGCTTCTCGTACTCGACGCGGCCGGCCGCGCCCGAGCGCAGCCGGTCGATGGCCGCGAGCGTCGTCTCCGCATCGTCCGGATGCCCGATCTCCAGGGAGCTTTTGCCGACCAGCTCCTCGCGGCTGAAACCGAGCATCTGGCAGAAGAAGGGATTGACCTCGGCCATGCTGCCGTCCGGCAGGCCGAGGCCGATGCCCACGGCCGCCGTGTCGAAGATGAGGCGATAGCTCGCGAGATCCTCGCGGAGGCTCGCCTCTTCCAGCTGGCGATGCTTCGGGGGCATGGGCCTACGCCGGCAGCGCCTGATACCGCTCGCGCACGCTCCCCTGACCGAAGATCTGCTCGATCGAGGTGGCGAGCTTGGGGCTGAGCTGGACTTTGTAGCTCTCCTGGGCGGTGATGTGCACCACCCGGTCCGGAAGCTGAACCTGCAGGGTGACCGGCACGTCCCCCGGATGCTCGACCAGCAGGTCGCGGAGCCGCAGCATGCTGTTGGTCGAGATGGCGGAGGCCTTGAGGAGGACGTCGACTCCCGCGAGCGGGCGCACGCCCAGCTTGTCGAGCGGCGAGATCTCCTCGACCGTCATCTCCATGTCCCCGCCGCGCTCGCGCACCTGCCCCTTCACGAGGACCACGGCGTCGTCCGCGATCAGATGGCCGAACTGCTGGAGCTGGTTGGCGAAGAGGGTGACGGGGATGCTGCCGGTCAGATCCTCCAGCACGAAGCGGCCCATGAAACGGCCGGCGTTGGCTCCGGTCTTGATCTTCACCCGGTTGAAGCCGTTGACCACACCGCCCAGGGTGGCCGATCCCTCGACTCCCTCCTTGAGGTCGGCCGTGGTGTGGGAGATCAGCCGCTCGATCTCGGCCTGGTGCTCGGAGAGCGGATTGCCGGTGAGATAGAAGCCCAAAGCCTCCTTCTCGAAGCGCAGCCGCTCCTTCTCCGGCCAGGGGGGCGTCGCCCGGTCGGGCGTGGGCTCCATGGACTCCGAGCCGGCGCTGCCCCCTCCGCCGAGCAGGGCGAGCAGGCTCCCCTGTCCCTCGTCCCGGTCCTTCCGCCGCTTCTGGCCGTACTCCAGGAACGAGTCGAGCGAGGCGCAGAGCGCCGCCCGGTGGACGCCGAAGCCATCGAAGGCTCCGGCTTTGGCCAGGCACTCGAAGACCTTCCGGTTGGCCACCCGCAGGTCCACCTCGGTGGCGACCTGGGCGAGGCTGCGGAACCGGCCCAGGCGGCGCCGCGCCTCCAGAATCGACTCGATCGCCGACTCCCCCACTCCTTTGACCGCGCCGAGGCCGAAGCGGATCTGGTTGTCCGCCACGGTGAAGAAGTAGCTGCTCTCGTTGATGTCCACCGGCAGGAGGGTGATCCCCATGTTCCTGCACTCGGCCGTGTACTTGGCGATCGCGTCGGAGGACGAGAGCTCGGAGTTGAGCATGGCCGCCATGAAGGCCACGGGGTAGTGGGCCTTCAGGTAGGCGGTCTTGTAGGCCAGGTTGGCGTAGGCGACGCTGTGGCTCTTGTTGAAGCCGTAGCCGGCGAAGGGCTCGATCTTGTCCCAGAGGTCCGACGCCTTCTCCCGCGGCATGCCGCGACCGGCGGTGCCGTCGACGAACTGCGCCTTCATCTTGGCCATGACGTCTTTCTTCTTCTTCCCCATGGCCTTGCGCAGCGTGTCCGCCTCGGCCATCGAGAAGCCCGCCACCGCCACGGCGATCAGCATCACCTGCTCCTGGTAGACGATGATGCCGTAGGTCTCTTCGAGGATCGGCTGCATCTCGGGTGTGAGAAAGGCAAACTTCTTGCCCTGCTTGCGCTGGATGTACTCGTCGATCAGCGTCATGGCGCCTGGCCGGTAGAGGGCGTTCAACGCCGCGAGCTCATCGAAGCGCGAGGGCCTGACTCGCCGCAGCAGGTCGGTCATGCCGCGCGATTCGAACTGGAAGATACCGCTCGTGCGTCCGTCGCAGAAGACCTTGAACGTCTCGGGATCGTCCAGCGGCACGTCGTCCAAGTCGAGGTCGATCCCCTGCTGGCGCACGATCTTGACCGCGTCGTCGAGGACGGTCAGGGTGCGCAGACCCAGGAAGTCCATCTTGAGGAGCCCGAGGCTCTCGATGATGTTCATGTCCCACTGGGTCATGATCTGCTCTTCCTCGCCCTTGGTGACCCGGTAGAGGGGCACCAGCTCGTCCAGCGGGCGCGGCGTGATGACGACGCCGGCGGCATGGACCGAGGCGTGGCGGGTCAGCCCTTCGAGCCGCTGGCCGACCTCGATGATCTGCCGGACCTCCGGGTCCTTCATCTCGGCGGCGAGCGCGTCGTTGTCCTTGACCGCGTCTTTGAGCGACTTGGTCATGTCGGGGATCAGCTTGGCGATGCGGTCCACCTTCGTATACGGGAGCCCCATGACGCGGCCGACGTCGCGGATCACCGCCTTGGCGGCGAGCGTCCCGAAGGTGATGATCTGGGCCACGCGGTCGCGGCCGTACTTCTCGCCGACGTACTGGATCACCTCGCCCCGGCGCCGCATGCAGAAGTCGATGTCGATGTCGGGCATGCTGATGCGGTCGGGGTTCAAGAAGCGCTCGAACAGCAGGTCGTACTGCAGCGGATCGATGTCGGTGATGCGCAGCGAATAGGCCACCAGCGAGCCGGCGGCCGAGCCGCGGCCCGGCCCCACCGGGACTCCGGTCTCCCGCGCGTGGCGGATGAAGTCCCAGACCACCAGGAAGTACCCGGGGAAGCCCATCTTCTCGATCACCTGGATCTCGTACTCCAGCCGCTGGCGATAGACCTCCTCCTCGTGGCGGACCAGCCCCTGCGCGCGCCGCTTCCGCAGCTCCGTCAGCCGCTCGTCCAGCCCTTCGCGCACGACCCTCTCGAAGTAGGACTGGAGGGAGTGCCCCTCGGGCACCGGGAACTCGGGCAGATGGAACGTCCCGGTCGGGATCACCAGGTTGCACCGCTCGGCGATGGCGAGCGTGTTCTCCAGGGCCTGGTGGTCGTCGGGGAAGAGGGCGTGCATCTCGTCCGCGGACTTCACGTAGAAATTGTCGGAGTAGTAGCGCAGCCGGTCGGGGTCCGACAGGTTTTTCTGAGTGCCGATACAGAGCAGCACGTCGTGGGCGAAGTGGTCGTCCTTGCGCAGGTAGTGCGCGTCGTTGGAGGCCACGAGGGGGATGCCGAGCTTGCGCGAAATGCGGCGGATGACCTCGTTGGCGAGCCGCTGCTCGGGAATTCCGTGATCCTGCATTTCGAGGTAGAAGTTGCCTTCCCCGAAGATCTCCAGAAACTCGCGCGCGGAGGCCTCGGCCTCCCGTTCCCGGCTCGCGATGATGTGCTGGTTGATCTCCCCTTGCAGGCAGGCGGAGAGGCAGATCAGCCCCTCGCTGTGCTTGCGGAGGAGCTCCTTGTCGATGCGCGGCTTGTAGTAGAAGCCGTCGAGATAGGACTTGGAGGTCAGCTTGAGGAGGTTCCGGTACCCGGTCTCGTTCATCGCGAGCAGCACGAGATGGTTGCTGCCGCTCCCCTTGCCGGGCGTCCTTTCGGTGTGACCTCCCTGGGCTACGTAGGCTTCCATGCCGACGATGGGCTTGACGCCCGCGGCCCGGGCGGTGTCGTAGAGCTCGATGGCGCCGAACATGTTGCCATGGTCGGTCAGCGCCACCGCCGGCATCCCGGCTTCCTTGACGAGGTTGATCACGTCGGGGAGGCGGTTGGCCCCGTCGAGCAGGCTGAACTGGCTGTGCAGATGGAGGTGAACGAAGTCGGACATCCCAGGGGTCATGTTACCAGAAGCGGAGACCGGATGTGCCGCCCACCGGCCGCCCAATCAAGGACTGCAGGGACAGCAAGGACTGCAAAAGAGGAGGGCCTTGCAGTCCTTGCTGTCCTTGAAGTCCTTATGTCCCTTCTGAGGTGTGGGAGGCCTGCTGGGGCAGGCGGCTCACGCGGTAGACGTAGTTGAGACCCGAGGCGACGGTCAGGACGGCTACCGCGATGAGGATCCACTCGGCCACCGGCTCGAGGCGCGGCAGGAGGGCCGAAAAGAGGACGACGACCACCGCCGTCACCTGGAAGACGGTGGTGATCTTGCCGAGGATCGACGGCGGGAACCTTCGCACCCCAGCCGCCAGATACAGGATCAGGGCCACGGCCACCATCAGCACGTCCCGGGCGATGACCAGGACCGTCACCCAGACCGGGATCTCGGCGCCGTGGTTCAGGTGGGGGAACGACATCATGACGTAGGCGGAGGTCAGCAGGAGCTTGTCCGCGATCGGGTCGAGGTAGGCGCCGAGCGGCGACTGCTGGTTCCAGAAGCGGGCGATGAACCCGTCCAGGGCGTCGGTCAATCCGGCGATCCCGAAGATCAGCAGCGCCTTGCGCGACTCGCCGTCGAGGACGGCGATGATGAACAGGGGGATGAGCCCCATGCGCAGCAGCGACAGGAAGTTGGGGATGGTGAATCTCACGACGCGCCCAGGAGCTTCAAGGTCCGGCGGATCAGCTCCACCGCCTCGGTGCCCGACAGGGCCTCTCCGGGCCGGCACTCCTCCCCTTCCAGGAGAAGGCCGCAGCCGGCCGCGCCGGCGCAGACCGCGCTCTGCGCCCCCTGCGGCTTGGCGCCCCCCAGACAGGCGAGATTCTGCCCGAAGCTCGACAGGGTGCGGACCAGGACGCGCAGCGCCGGTCCCCGCCGCAACGTGGCGGAGGGCGAAAAGCGGTGGAGGGTCGGCTCGACGTCCATCAGGCCGAGGTTGACCACCCGCACGATCTCTTCCTGGTGCGGATGATCGAGCACGTCCGTGGCGATGCGGCCGGCGGACGGCCGCGCGTACCGCACGTTGGGCACCAGCCAGTAGAGCAGCACGGCGAAGTCGGCCTTGTCGAGGTCCGGCTTGGCGGCCACGGTCTGCACGGATTGCGGCAGCATGGAGAGACGCCAGCGGAAACGCGACGCCTCCAGGAGACGCGCAGCCTCCGGGTCGTTCGGATGCCGCGCCGCCAGGTCCTGGGCGATCTGCAGGCCCGCGCTCGGGTCTCCCACCGCCATCTCCAGCGCCACCCGGCGCTCGAGCAGCTTGCGGTCCTCGGGCCTCCGGGTCACCAGCCCTTTGACGGCGGCCAGCTCGGCCGCCTGGTCGCCGCGCGCGACAGCCACGGCGAGCGCGCCTTCGAGCGTGCCGATCTCGGACGGTGCCCAGCTCTCCAGGAAGGAGAGATGCTTCTGCGCCTCGTCCAGGTTGCCGGTGCGCAGCGCCTCCTGGAGACGGTTGGAGAGGATCTCGACGGCCCGCGGGTGGAGCTCGCCCAGACGCTGCAGCGCCAGAGAGCTTCGCGTGGCGATGGCCCGGTACGCGGCATACGCCAAGGGAACGTCCAGGGTCTCCGCGGCACGGCCGAGCAGGAGCTGGCTCGCCACGTAGCCGGGCATCGAGTCGCCTACCGGAACCAGGCGGGTCACCACCTCGCGCAGGCGCTCCTCGACGAAGTCGGCCTGGGCGGCGAGCACCTGCGCCGGAGCGAGCGCGGCGTCGACTTCCAACAGCTCGGCCGCGGCCGCGCGGGCTCCCTCGACGTCGCTGCGCTCTACCAGGTCTCGGTACGCGCTCTGGAGCTGCTCGGCCTGCTCGGGATCGATCTCTCGAGGATAACTCTCCACCGGATCGAGCAGAAACGAGCGCAGCTCCTGCGCGAGGGCCCGGTCCGGCTCGCGCGGAGGGCGAGGCTCGCGCACGGGCGGCGCCGGCTGGCTGGAGGCGCAGGCGCCCAGCCAGAGGGCGGCAAGAAGCAACACCGCGCCCGTCGCGCGTCCGGCGCTACGCCGCAGGATGAGGCGCTGCGGAAATCGTCGCGATGGCATGCTTGTAGATGAGGATCTCTTTCCCTTCGCTCTCGATCACGACGGCGAAGCGGTCGAACCGCTTCAAACGCCCGAGGAGGTGACGGCCCGTGACGAGCTCCAAGTACATCGTCTGCCCTTCCTTCAAACTCTGGAAGAGATAACCGTCTTGAATGTTGATGTTGTGCTTAGCCATCGGACGCCCTCCCGGAACCCCTGTGCTTGGCATAATCAAGTACTCTATTAAAAAGAAGACGGTTCATTTCCTGGGCCGAGAACCAGGTGATATCGGGCTCTTTCCGAAACCAGGTCTCCTGTCGTTTCGCAAAACGACGGGTCGATCGGATCGTCTCGGCGATCGCACGATCGAGAGACCATGCCCCTCCTGCAGACTGCGCGAGCTGGCGATAGCCGATCGCCTGAAAGGCGGGAAGACTCGGGCTCAAACCCTTCGACAACAGGCCGGCAACCTCCTCCACCCATCCCTTCTGGACCATCTGGGCCACTCGGCCCGCGATTTGATCGTATAGGATGCCACGCGGAAGCGTCAATCCGACACGGATGGATGCAATGCGCTGTGCGCCAAAGGGTTGGCGGGAAATGTAGGCGGAGAGCGGCTCTCCGCTCACCAGCGCCACTTCGAGCGCGCGCAGGATCCGCTGGGTGTCCCCGGGCGCGAGACGGGCCGCGGTCTCCGGATCGCGCTCGCGGAGCTCGGCCGCCAGAGTCTCCAGCCCTTCGCTCTCCAGGCGCTCGCGCAACCGCTGCCGGACTTCCGGGTCTCCGGGCGGGATCCGGCTGATCCCTTCGAACAGCGCGCGCAGATAGAGCCCGCTCCCCCCGACCACGATCGGCAGCCGGCCGCGCGACCGGATCTCCCCGATCGCCTCCTCGGCACGCCGCGCGAAGTCTCCGGCCGAGTATCGCTCATCCGGCTCCAGGATGTCGATCAGGTGGTGCGGGATGCGCGCCCGCTCCTCGAGGCTCGGCTTGGCCGTGCCGATGTCGAAGCCGCGGTAGACCTGGAGGGCGTCGGCGTTGATGATCTCGCCGTCCAGGCCCTCCGCGAGCGCCAGCCCCAGGGCGCTCTTGCCCGTGGCCGTGGCGCCCACGATGGCGAGGACGGGGGGTTCCACCCCCTATCCTCGGCCAGCGAGCGCCGCTACCGCGGCAATCAAATCGGAGGGATCCAGCGGCTTCGGCAGGTGCCGCTGGAATCCGGAGGCCAGGGCGCGGATGCGGTCTTCCGTCCGGGCGTAGGCGGTCAGGGCCGCGGCCGGCACGTCGCCCCCCTCCCCGGCTTTCCGGGAGCGCACCTGGCGGATCAGCGCGAAGCCGTCCTCGTCCGGCATGGCGAGGTCGGAGACCAGCACGTCCGGGGGGACGCGGTCGAGGCTCGCCAGAGCGTCCGCCGTCGTCGCGACCGCCGTGACCTGGGCGCCGCACTGCTCCAGGGCGATGACCAGCAGCTCGCGCGTGTCGTCCTCGTCCTCGACGACCAGGACCCGCACTCCCGCGAGCAGGCCCTGAGTGCTCCACACCCTCGCCTTGCCATCCAGAGTCTCGTCGAGGCTCTCGGCGTTCCCGGCCATGGCCTGCCGTACCGGCAGCCGCACGGTGAACGCCGCCCCCTTCCCGTCGCCGTCGCTGTCCACGCTCACCGCGCCGCCGTGCAGCTCGACCAGGTGGCGGACGATCGACAGGCCCAGCCCCAGACCGCCATGCGAGCGCGTGATCGTGCTCTCGGCCTGCCGGAAGCGGTCGAAGACGTAGGGGAGGAAGTCTGGCCGGATCCCCGCTCCGGTGTCTTCCACCTGGATCTCGGCGCTCCCCTGGGCCTCCCGCAGGCGGACGGTGACCTTTCCCCCCGGCGACGTGAACTTGATGGCGTTCGACAGCAGGTTCCAGACCACCTGCTGCAGGCGGTCGGCATCGCCCATGACCGGGCTGGTCAGCCGGTCCAGGAAGACGTCCAGATCGACCCCCTTGGCGTCCGCTCCCGGCCGCACGCTCTCCAGGGCCGCCTCGATGATCCGCGGCAGCTCCACGGGCTGCAGGTCGAGGCGCAGCTTGCCGGTGATGATCCGCGACACGTCCAGCAGGTCCGCGATGAGCTGGGCCTGGGAGCGGGCGTTGCGCTCGATGGTCTCCAGGGCGCGGGCCGAGGCCTCGGGGTCCAGCTTGCCCAGGCGCAGCACCTGGGCCCAGCCGAGCATGGCGTTGAGCGGCGTCCGCAGCTCGTGCGAGAGGGTGGCGAGGAACTCGTCCTTCATCCGGTTGGCCTCTTCGGCCTGCCGGCGCAGCTCCTGCCGCACGACGACCTCCTTCTTCAATTCCTCGTTGGCGCGCGACAGCTCGGCCGTGCGCTGGCGCACCAGCGTCTCCTGCTCGCTGTACATCTTCTGCAAGGCTTCGTTGGCGCGGGCCAGCTCGGCCGTGCGCTCCTCGACCTCGCGCTGCAGCGCAACCCTCTCGATGGCGTTGCGCACGGCGCTCTGCAGAGCCTGGCGGGTCACCGCCCCCTTGAGGAGATAGTCCTGCGCTCCCCCTTTCATGGCTTCGACCGCCACCGCTTCGTTCCCCTGGCCGGTGAGGACGATGACCGGCACCCGCCGGCGCTCGCGCAGGCGAGTGAGGAATTCGAGGCCGTCCACGTCCGGCAGACGATAGTCGAGGAGGAGGCAGTCGGCCTCGCCCGCGAGCGCCAGCCCCAGTCCTTCCTCCCCCATCTCCGCCTCGAGGAACTGGTACTGGTGCTCGGGGTCCTGCGACAGCATCCGGCGGTAGTGCTCCCGGTCCTCCGGGCTGTCGTCGACGATGAGGATGCGCGAGGTCTCTCGGGCCATGGCCGTTCTCAATCCCCTCGGGGGAGGACCACCACCTCGAACCAATAACCGTTGAGCCGTTCGATCGCGCGGATGAATCCGTCCATGTCCACCGGCTTCTGGATGTAGCTGTTCGCTCCGGCCTGGTAGCAGGCTTCGACGTCTCGCTCATCCATCGAGGTGGTGAGGACGATGACCGGAATGCGGCACAGGACCTCGTCGCTCTTGACCTCATGGAGGACCTCCCGGCCGTCGGTGCCGGGGAGGTTCAGGTCGAGCAGAATCACGCCGGGCCGCGGCGAGTTGCCCGGATCGGCATAGGCGCCCCGGCGGTAGAGGTAGTCCAAGGCCGAGTCGCCGTCCTCGCAGCGGATGATGACGTTCTTGAGCCCGGCCCTTTGGAAGGCGCGCACCGTTGCCTCATAGTCCTCCGGGCTGTCCTCGACGAGCAGGATCGGCTGATTGGGAGTCCGCAAGCTCATCCCTCTTTCTTCAGAGTGAAATGGATCGTCGTGCCTTCGCCGACAGTTGAGTCTACCCAGATCCGTCCGTTGTGGCGCTCTACGATCTTCTTGACGATCGTCAGCCCGGCTCCGGTGCCGCCGCCGAACTTGTCCCGCCCGTGGAGCCGCTTGAAGATCCGGAAGATCGCCTCGTGGTGTTTTTCCTGGATGCCGATGCCGTTGTCGCGGACGTAGAAGGCCGGCGGGTGTCTGGTGCCTGCGGCGCCGTCCTCCCAGCCGATCTCGATCCACTTCTTTGGTTTGTCGTTGTACTTCATGCTGTTGACGAGCAGGTTGTAGTACAGCTCCCGGACCCGCACCGGATCGCAGCGCACCGCCGGCAGCGGGCGCGGGATGCGCACCTCCACCCCGTATTCACGCAGACCGATGCCGATCGAGTCCAGCACCTCGCTCACCACTTCGTTCAAGTCCGCCTCGGCGATCGCCAGATCGATCCGGCCGAGACGGGAGTACTGGAGGAGGGAGTCGATCAGGGTTTCCATGCGCCGACTGAGCCGGGTGAGGGTCTCCAGCTTGGAGCGCCCCTCGTCGTCGAGCCGCTCGCCGTAGTCCTCCAGAAGGAAGGTGGCGAAGTTGTGGATGCCCCGCAGCGGCTCCTTGAGATCGTGGGAGGCGATGTAGGCGAAGTCGTCCAGCTCCTGGTTGCTGCGGTGGAGCTCCTCGTTGCGCTCTTCCAACTGCCGCTCGGCGCGCTGCCGCTCGGCGAGCTCCTGGCGCAGGGCCAGGGTGCGCTCCTCCACCCGGCGCTCCAGGCCCGCCTTGGCCTCCAGCAGGTCGGAGTCGCGCCGCTCGATCTGCCCGAGCATCTCGTTGAAGGCGTCGACGAGCTCCCCGAGCTCGTCGGAGCTCTGCCGGACCGCGCGGATCGAGTAGTCCTTGCGCTCCGAGACCGCGCGCGCGGTCTCGGCCAGGCGCAGGACCGGCTGGGAGATCACCCGCTGCAGCGCCGAGGAGAACAGCAGGGCGGCCAGGGCGGCCAACAGGAAGACGGCTCCCACGGTCGCGATCTGGAGCAGCAGGCGCCCGGACAGCTCGCTCAGGTCGCTGCGCAGATAGACAGTGCCGATCGTCCGTCCATCCAGGATGACCGGACGGAAGACTTCGAGGAAGCCTTCGCCGAACACTTCCCCCGGCACCCCGGGGCGCGCCGGAAACCGAACCGCGCCACCCTCTTTGCCGCGCCGGTAGGTGGCCAGGAGCCCTCCCGTCTCCCGATAGACCGCCGCCGCGATGAGCGAGCGTTTGGCCTCCAGGGCGGAGAGCGTCTCCCCGGCGGCTTCGGCATCGCCGAAGGTGAGGGCCGCGGTCGTGTTGCTCGCTATGATCTCCGCCAGGGTCGCGAGGTCGGTTTTCATCTCGCGGCGGAAGCTCAGCAGGTCCGCGGCGATCAGGATGACGCCGGCCAGAAGCAGAGCTCCCGCCGCGGTCACCATGATGATCAGGACCACCTTCTGCCGGATGGGGGTGTCGCGGAGGAGCCGTCCCGGCAAGCTCAGTCCCCTGGTTGTTCCGTATAGACTCGGCGCGCCAGGCGGAGCAGCTTGGAGCTCAGCTTGAGCCGGTTCGCCTCCGCCGCGGCATGATTGATCTCGAAGCGGACCCGGTTCTGGTCGAGGACGAAGCGGATGATCCCGCCATCGGAGAGGAAGCCGTCTCCGTCGCCGACGGTCAGGATGCCGGCCCCGCGCAAAGAGGAGAGGAGCTCGCTCTGGCGCCGCTCGGAGCGCGGCACGAAGAGCATGTGGCAGGCGCGGAGCTCCGCGGGGCTCCGCGTGCGGTGCACCTTCAACCGCCGGCCGTTCACCGTCTCCCCCTGCACCACCGCGTCGAGGCTCTCTCCAAAGGAGTCGTCCCCCATCACACAGACCGTCACCGGGTCTCCCGGAGACGTGAACACGTCGGACGGCCATTCCACGAACTTGGTGAAGTTGAAGAGGAAGGCCGCCTTCACCTGGTACTCGAGCTCGGTTTTACCTGATTCACCCTGGGCGTCCGCCCAGGCGCGCTCCGTCCCCACCAGGAGGAGGACCGCGAGGAGCAGGAGCGCGCGCGGGGCTCTCAGAAGGACCATGTCGCTCTGCCGTACAGGCTTCGCTCCACGACCTCGCGGTTCGGACCAGCGGGTCCGAATTCCTCGTGTGAGCTGTGCAGCAGGTTGCGGCCGATCAGCGCCAGCTCCAGGGAAGAGAGAGGGTGCCAGCCCAGATGGAGGTCCAGATCGAGGTAGCTCGGCACCTCCGGCGCGGGCAGCCGGTCGACGTACCGCAGCCAGGCGTCGAGCTCCACGCCGCCTGGAAGATCGACGAAGGAGCGCACCTGGATGCGGTGCTCCGGGTCGTTCCCTTCCCGCTGCGCCGTCCCGCGGCTCCCCGGGTCCAGGAAGTACCGTCCGTCCAGCCAGGCGTAGGCGAAGTGCCAGTGCCACCAGGGCGCGGGCTCCCAATTGATCCGGGTCTCCAGACCCCACGTCTCGGCGTTCGTCCGGTTGCCGAAGGTGAACGGAAAGGCGCCCGTGGGCGCGGGATCGAAGCTGCGCAGGTCGTCATAGACGTTGTAGAACATCGCGTTGTCCAGGATGAGCCCGGACCCGAGCCGCATGCGATGGCCGAGCTCGTAGGCCACCAGCTTCTCGGACTCGAAGTCGCGGCTTCCCAGGAAGGCGATCACGCTGGGGAGCTGCCGGACGTGGAAGACCAGGTCCTCGTCGAACTGGGTGGGCGTGCGCACCGCCCGCGAGACCGCTCCCCAGAGCATGCGGCGCTCGCCCAGCCCGAGCGAGAAGCGCACGTTGGGCTGCACCTCGAACCCGGTCGAATCGTTGTGCTCGACCTTCGTGCCGAGCGTCACGCGCAGCCGGTCGTCCAGGAACGAGACCTCGTCCTGGACAAAGGCGCTGAGCAGGTCCTGGGCGCGATGGTCCGGCAGGAACTCGATGACCCGGCTGTTGCGCACGCTGTCGCGCGTATGCCGGTAGCCGAGCCCCCAGATCAGCTCCTGCCGGGTGCCGAGCCGGAGATCCTGCTGGAAATCCACGTCCCCGGTCTCCCGGTGCTCCTCGAACAGCGCAGGGATAGAGCGGTGCGTACGGTCCAGGTAGACCTGGAGCTCGAACCCGGAGCGCTCGGAGGACCGCCGCGACCAGCGGCCGAGCAGGTTGCCGCCGTCGCGGTTCGAGTCGCCGACCAGAGGCTCGCCGACCCGGCCCGTGTAGGCGTCGGCCTGGAGGGTGAGCCCGTCGCCTCCCGCGGTCTTCCAGTCGGAGCGAAAGCCGCCCTGGCCCAGCCACATGTCGTCGATGGCCTCGCTGCCGTCGAGAAATTCCATCGCGCCGCGGCTGGCGTACTTGCCGTAGGCCCGGTAATTGCCGCGCTCGCCCAGCGTGCCGCCCCAACGCGCGGCGGCGAACCCCCGCTCCTCGTTGCCCGCCCCGGCCACCGCGAGCCCTCCCTGGGTCTCGGAGGCCGGCTTGGTGATCACGTTGATGACGCCGTTCACCGCGTTGGCTCCCCAGATCGTGGCGCCCGGGCCGCGGACGACCTCGATCCGGTCCACGTCCTCCAGGAGCACGTCCTGCACGTCCCAGAACACGCCCGAGAACAGCGGCGTATAGACGCTGCGGCCGTCGATCAGCACGAGCAGCTTGTTGGCGGCCGCCGAGTTGAAGCCGCGGGCGCTGATCGCCCACGCGCTCTGGGTCTGGCGGGCGACGTGGAGCGAGTTGACCAGGCGCAGGGCCTCGGGAAGGCTCGTGACCCCCGACCGGCGCAGCTCGTCCGCGGTGATCACGGCGACGGCCGCGGCCGCCTCGAAGAACGGCTCGCTGCGCCGGGACACCGAGGTGACGTCGATCTGCATGAGCTCCTCGATGCTCAGGGTCTTCAGGCTCTGGGCGGCGACGAGGTCTTCCTGAGCGTTGGCCTGGGCTCGGAGGGGCGGCGCCGCGCAGAGCGCCGCCAGCAGGGCGGCCCGCAGGATGCGCGGGAGGGGATGGCTTGTCATCGTCATTCCGCCAGCAGGCGTTGCAGGATCTCGGGATCGGCCGGTTTCGTCAAGTGGAGGTCGAAGCCGGCCTCGCGGGCGCGCCGCTGATCCTCTTCCTGGCCGTAGCCGGTCAGGGCGATCAGGCGGGCGGAATGCAGCGTCGGATCGTCACGGAAGGCGCGGGCCACGGCATAGCCGTCGAGCGCGCCCGGCAGCCCGATGTCGCAGAGCACCACGTGCGGCCGGAGCTGCCGGGCTTTGTCCAGCCCCTCCTGTCCGCTGTGCGCCACCGCCACCTCGTGCCCCTTGAGCTGCAGCAGGAGAGCCATGCTCTCGGCGGCGTCCACGTTGTCCTCGATGATCAGGCAGCGGCGCGGCTGCCCCGCGGCCGGCTCGCCAATGCTCTCGACGGCTTCGGCAGGCGCATCCACGAGCGGCAGCCGCAGGCGGATCTCGGCGCCCCGCCCGCTGCCGCCGCTCGACGCCTCCACCGACCCACCGTGGAGCTCGATGAGACGGCGGACCAGCGCCAGGCCGAGCCCGAGGCCGCCCCGGCCGCGGTCGATTCCGGGCGGCGCCTGGCTGAACGGCTCGAAGAGCCTCCCGAGGACCTCCGGCTCGATGCCGATGCCCGTGTCCTCGACGGCCACCACCGCGGTGCCGTCCTCGGCGCGTGCGCCGACCCGGACCACGCCGCCGCGGTCGGTGAACTTCATCGCGTTGTGGAGAATGTTTCCCACCGATTGAGAGAGGCGGGTGAGATCGCCATTGACCCAGAAGTCCCCCGGCGAGACGTCCACCTCCAGCTTGAGGCCGGCCGCCAGCAGGGCGCCGCGGTGGTCCTCCACCGTGGAGCGCACCAGCTCGGCCAGATCGAGGCGCTCCTTGCGCAGCAGGATCTTCCCCTGCGAGATCCGCGACACGTCGAGCAGGTCGTCGACCAGGCGGGTGAGGTGGACCACCTGGCGGTCGAGGGTGGCGAGGGCGCGCTGCGACTGGTCTGCGGTGACCTTGGGCATGCTCAGCACGTACAGGCAGTTGCGGATCGGAGCCAGCGGATTGCGCAGCTCGTGCCCGAGCATGGCCAGGAACTCGTCCTTGTGGCGCGCGGCCTCGCGCAGCGCGTTCTCCGCCTGCTTGCGGTCCTCCACGTCGGTGATCGTCCCCACCCACTCCCGCACGGCGCCGTTGGCTTCCAGCAGCGGCACGGCGCGCGCCACGAAATGGCGGTAGGCCCCGCTTTCCCCGTGCCAGATCCGCCCCTCGCCGCGGAACGGGGTCCGCTTCCCCAGCGACTGCGCCCACAAGCTCTTGATCCGCTCGCGGTCCTCGGGATGGATCGCCTGGGCCCAGCCCCAGCCGGCGTACTCCTCCCACGCCCGTCCGGTGTACTCCTCCCAGGCGACCTGCCGCTCCATGAACCGCCCCTCCGCGTCGGCCGTCCAGACCACCGAGGTCAGCGCCTGGACCAGCGACCGGTAGCGCTCCTCGCTGAGGCGCAGGTCCTCCTCCGCCCGCTTGCGGTCCGTGATGTCGCGGGCGATCGCCGAGGCGCCCACCACCTGACCGTCACTGCCGAAGAGCGGCGAGACCGTGAGGAGGACATCGAGGCGCAGGCCGTCCTTGCGCACCCGCACCGTCTCGTACGGCTCCACCGGCTGGCCGTGGCGCAGCTTCGCGAAGACGGGCGCCAGCTCCGACCGGCGCTCCGGGGGGACCAGCACGTCCACCGGATGGCCGATCATCTCGCGCGCCGCATAGCCGTAGATCCGTTCCGCCCCGGCGTTCCAGCTCGTCACCACCCCTTCCAAGGTCTTCCCCAGGATGGCGTCCTGCGACGACTCGACGATCCGCGCGAGCTGGTCGCGCTGCTCCTGGGCATTCCGCAGCTCCGTGATGTCCACGAAGGTCAGCACCACGCCGTCGATCACGTTGTCGAGCGTGCGGTACGGCAGGATGCGCAGGATGTACCACGCTCCCCCGTCGTCCGTCAGGCGCACCTGCGACTCGCGGACGGACAGCGTCCGCAGGACGGTCTCGATGCCGGAGATCAGGTCGTTGGCGGGAAAGCGCGGCGCGATGTCGGCGATCGACCGCCCGACGTCCCCCTCGATGAGACGGAATACCTCCGTGGCGCCCGGGGTGAACTTCTTGATCCGCAGCTCGCGGTCCACGAACACGGTGGCGATCCGCGTGCTCTGGAAGAGATTGACCAGGTCGCTGTTGGCCCGGTCGAGCTCCTCGACCTTTTTCTTGAGCTCGGCATTGATCGTCTCGAGCTCCTCGTTGACCGATTGCAGCTCCTCCTTGGAGGTCTGCAGCTCTTCATTGGCGGACTGCAGCTCCTCGTTGATCGAGAGGAGCTCCTCGTTCGACGAGACGAGCTCCTCGTTGGAGCTCTCGAGCTCCTCCAGGGTCGCCTGCAAGTGATCCTTGGTGACGCGCAGCTCGGACTCGAGCCGCTGGATCACCCCGGTCGCCTCGACCGGAGCTTCCCCGCTTTCGGGACCCAACGGGCCGGAGCCCGGGCGCTCCCGTTCCTGGAAGACGATCGTGAACAGCCCTGCCTCCTCCCCCAGCTCGGACATCGGGCGGACCGTGATGTCGACCCGGTGCGTGGCACCGTCCGCCTCGAACCCCACGTTCTCGTGGGTCACGGCCTCGCGGCTGGTCACCGCCTTGTGGAGGGCCGTGCGCAGATCGAGCCGCAGCCCCTGCCGCGCCAGCTCGAGGACCCGCAGCGTCGGAGTGCCGCCCGGCGGCTCGAGGTACTTCCCGGTGCGCGGCGAGAAGTAGAGGACGTCCCCGCGCTCGTTGACCAGGACGCAGGCCGGCGAATAGTTCTCCAGCAGGACCCGCTCGAAGGCGCGGGCGACCCCCTGCTCGCCGCGAGCCGGCGGCGGGCCTTCGCTGAACGGGCGCTGCATGGAGAAGCGGAACCGGTCGGCCAGCGGGAAGCTCACCGGCGGCCGCAGGACCACGTCCTTGCACTGATAGATCCGGTGCCGCTTGTCCATGGTCCGGTACAGATCCGGCCATCCGGCCACGCTCTCCGACGGACCCAGGAAGAGGAACCCGCCCGAGCGCAGCGCATAGTGGAACAGCGGGATCAGCTTCTTCTGGAGATCGCTCTCCAGATAGATGAGCAGGTTGCGGCAGGAGACCAGATCGAGCCGCGAGAACGGCGGATCGGTGATCACGTTGTGCGACGAGAAGAGGCACATCTCCCGGATCTCCTTGGAGACCTGGTAAAGATTGCCATGCCGCACGAAGAAGCGCTCCAGCCGCTCGGCCGAGACCTGCTCGGCGATGCGCTCCGGATACCAGGCCTGGCGCGCCGCCTCCAGAGCCTGGGCGTCGATGTCCGTGGCGAAGACCAGCACGTGCGGCGGCTCGGGGAGGCGCAAGGCGTGCTCGCGCAGCAGGATGGCGAGCGAGTACGCCTCCTCGCCGGTGGCGCACCCTGGAACCCAGACCCGCACCTGGCCGTCCGCAGTCTTAGCCTCGAACATCTTCGGCACCACCCGGCGCCCCAGGGAGACGAACGCCTCCGGGTCCCGGAAGAAGTCGGTGACGCCGATCAGCAGATCGTGGAAGAGCTCATCGATCTCGCGGCCGTCGAGCTGCAGCGCCTCCAGGTACTCCCCCACCGAGCCCGATTGCCTTTCGGTCATCCGCCGCCGGATGCGCCGGACCAGAGTGGTCCGCTTGTAGCGGCTGAAGTCGTGGCCGGTCTTGGTGCGGAGCAGCGCGGAGATGCGGCCCAGGTGGCGCTCCACCTCGCTGCGCAGCCCCTCGACCCCATCCCCGCCCCGCAACGTCGTCAGACGCCGCACGTGCTCGACCAGCCGGGCCGGCATCTCCTCCACCGGCAGGACCTGGTCGGCCACTCCCGAGACGATCGCCGCGCGGGGCATGCTGTCGTAGCGGGCCGACGAGGGCACCTGGACCAACGTCAATCCGCCATGCTCCTTGATCGCCTTGAGCCCCAGCGTGCCGTCCGTCCCGGTGCCGGAGAAGACGATTCCGACGGCGTCGTCCCCCTGGTCCTCGGCGAGGGAGCGGAAGAAGCTGTCGATCGGCGTCCGGCGGCCGCGCATCCGTTCCGGACGGGACACCCGCAGCACGCAGTCGTCGATGGTCAGCGTGAACTTCGGCGGCAACACGAAGATCTGGTTGCTCGCGAGGCCTGTGTCCTCCGTCACCAGACGCACCGGCATGGAGGTGTGCCGGGCCAGCAGCTCCGGCATCTGCGTGTCATGTTGGGGGTCCAGGTGCTGGACGATGACGAACGCCATGCCGGTGTCCGCCGGCATCCTCTCGAAAAAAGCTTGAAACGCCTCCAACCCGCCGGCGGAAGCGCCCATCCCGATCACCGGGCAGGGCCGCTTGCCGGACTCCCCGCCATGAGCCATCCCTCCAACCACTCCTCGATCCTGGACTTCCATGGTTGTCCTTCGCGCGAAATAGACTTACTGCTGGGCCGTTTGCTGGCTCCCCCCTTGTTGCGAGGTCGGTGCCAGCCTCCTTCGGCATTCACTGAATATGACAGACATCCGAAAAAACCTGGACAGGACGCGGGTTCTCGCGGCCGTCGTGGAGAGGGATGGGCGCCTGCTCCTCGCCCGGCGGCCTCCGGGAAAGCGCCATGCGGGCCTCTGGGAGTTCCCCGGAGGGAAATTCTTACCTGGAGAAACGCCCCTGGACGCGGCGCGCCGGGAGCTGGCCGAGGAGCTCGGCGTCGATGCGCCCGCTCTCGGCGCGCTCCTCTGGGTCGCCCCCGATCCCGGCTCCCCCTTCGTCATCGAATTTTATCGCGTCGAGATCCACGGCGAGCCCACCGCCCTGGAACACGACGCGTTGGCCTGGGTGAAGCCGGAGGAGCTGCCGCACTACGAGCTGGCGCCAAGCGACCGGGCGTTCGTGGAGAGGTTGCTGGAGCGCCGAATGAAAAAAGGAGACGGCGGGGGCGAGGGGGCAGGGTAAGAAGGAAAGGCAAGCGAGTCTGGCGAGCCCGCTGCCGCCGAGGAAACCCGCTTCAGAACCCTTCGCCGAAGCGGGCGATCTTCTCCTGGAGATCGGCCACGATCCTCCGGAGATTGGAGAGATCCTGGCCGCTCACATGGGGAGCCAGCTCCCGGAACAAGGGCTCGAGCTGCGGCCGATATCCGTGGATGAGGGTGAGGAGGTCCGTCTCGTACAGGGCGACGCGGACCAGGTTTCCCTGGCGGTAGAGCGAGGGCAGGGCATAGAGCTTCAGCAGGATGAGCCCCTCCACCGTGGCGCAGGGGACCTCGCGCTCCACGAAGGACCGGGTCGTCCCGTAGCGCCGCACGATGGTCTCGAAGAAGGGATCGCTGGTCAGCAGGAGGTCGATCTGGAGGCCCTCGAAGATCCCACCGACGAAGGCCCCGCTCCGCCCGGTGATCTCGATCTCGGGCAGCTGGCCGAGGGCCGAGGGCGCGAGGATCAGATCGATGTCCTCGGTATTGCGGCCTTCGACGTACTTCAGAAGGGCGATCCCTCCCACCAGCAGATAGCGGATCCCTCGCCCATCGAGCAGGGCGAAGAGCCGATCCACCGTCTCCAGAATCGAGCTGTCGCTCACGGTCGCTCCGTGGGAATGCCCAAAGACAAGGGCGTTGCGGACCACCTTGCCGATATGGACCGGACGTTGGACCTCGGCTGTTTTCATGGCAACCTCGGCGGGATTCTAGCGCGAACCTCCAGCCGGCGTTCGTTGCTTCGCTACTTCAGCGGCGGCTCTTTGACGGTGCGCAGGACCGCTGTTTCGATTCTGTCGAAGAGCCACTGCTCGCGGTTCCGAACGCGGCTCCACCGGTGCGCGAGAGCGGTTACCGCCTCCCGGAGCAGCCCCGTCGCCGTCTCCGGGCTGCATCGGTGACGCCGGAACAGATACGCGATCCGCTCCCGGGTCTTCTCCAGGAGCTGATCGAGATCCTGCTTCGTCGGACGTTCGACTGCTTTCTCTATCATGGCGGAGCGCTCGTTGCTCGCTACAAGAAGAAGGTACCGCAAAGCAGGAATCAGAGACAAGCCCCTGTGAACCTGTTCGGTATGTAACGAAACTCTCCGCCCGGCGCCTGTTGAAGAGAAGGAGGAGTGCACCATGCTCCTATTCCAAATCGCTTCCCGGTTTTTCTCCCCCGCCTGTCGCCGGCGCGCAGCTCTCTGCACGATCGCCCTGCTGATGGCGGCGGGGGCTCTGCACTCTCAGGCGGGCTGCCAGGGTCGGTGCATCAATCCGCACCAGGGCAATCCCCAGTCGTCGTGGGACGGCCAGGCGAGCGGATGTCTGGTGCAGAAATGGCGCCGCTGGCCTGACGGCTGCACCCACTATCAGTGGTACGACAAGTGCCAGAACACCTGGGACAACGATTCCAATGGCCAACCCAAGGTCACCTGGACCTGCTGCGTCCACTAGCTTCCACGAGGTCGACCATGGCCGAATTCCCCGTGTTCATCAGCTATGCCCATATCGACGACGAGCCCTTCCCGCCGGACGAGGCCGGATGGATCTCCGAGTTTCACCGTGCCCTGGAAACCCGGCTCCGCCAGGTCGCCGGTCGCGACCTCAAGATCTGGCGGGACGACCGGTTGGCAGGAAACGACCGCTTCTGGGAGGAGATCAGACAGAGACTGGACAAGAGTGTCCTGATCTCCGTTTTAACTCCGCGATACGTCCAATCCGAATCCTGCTTGAGCGAGCTCCGGAGATATGCAGAGATCCGCAAGGAGAAGAGCGGCACTGCCAGGGTCCGCTCGCCGATCTTCAAGGTGGTCAAAACTCCCTGCGAGCCTGACCACGCCGAGCCTTCGGAGCTCCGCGATGTCCTGGGCTATCCCTTCTTCCAGCTGAACGCCCGGGGCGTCGCGCGCGAGCTCCGGCTCACCCTCGGTCTCGAGGAAAAGGGCCGTTACTTCGACCGGCTCAACGACCTGGCGTACGACATCAAGGAGATGATGACCCTCCTCGCGAACGACGAGGCTCCCCCGCCGCCCACGAAGGGAGTGGTCTACCTGGCCGAGACGCCGTACGACCTCGCCTCCCAGCGTGACGAGATCCGGCGCGACCTGCAGCAGCGCGGCTACGAGGTGCTGCCGGCCCGTCCGGTTCCCTGGCACACTCCGGACTTCCGGCAGGCGATCCGCGCTGACCTCGCGCGCAGCGCGCTGTCCGTCCACCTGATCGGCGGCGGCTCGGGGATCGTGCCGGAGGGTGAGGAGGAGCCGATCGTCGCGCTCCAGACCGGATTGGCGGCGCAGGAAAGCGGGGCCCGCTTCTTCCCGCGTCTGCTCTGGTTGCCCGAAGGCCTGGAGGCGAAGCAGGAGCGGCAGAAGAGCTTCATCGACCGGCTCCTGACCGACCGGTCCGATCATCCGGGCCTGGAGCTGCTCCGAGTGCCCCTCGAGGAGCTGAAAACGGTTCTTCAGGGCAAGCTCAACACCCGGCCCCCTGCGCCGCTGCCGGTCAAGGCGACTCGGGCCGGTGTTTATCTGATCTGTCATGAGTGCGACCTCGATGCGGTCGGCGAGCTGCGCGACCATCTCGACCAGCATGGTTGCGACGTCGACCTGCCGCTCTTCGAGGGCGATGAGGCGGACCGCAGCGAGTATCACAAGGAGCTGCTGCGGATGAACGATGCCGCGGTGGTCTACTACGGTGCGGCGAGCGAGGCCTGGCTCCGTTTCAAGCTCCTCGACCTGCGCAAGGCGCCCGGCTACCGCGACCCGGCCAGCCCGCCGCTGGTGCAGGCCGTCTATGTGGGCGAGCCGGAGACGCCGCAGAAGCGACAATTGAAGATGAACCAGCCGCGGCTGATCCAATGCCCCGGTGCGTTGTCCGCGACCTCTTTTGAGCCGTTCCTGGCGGATCTCGCCAGTGCGAGGGCGTGATGGACACGATGGCGCCAGCCAATCCCTTTCCCGGCCTACGCCCCTTCGAGTCCGAAGAAAGCCACCTGTTCTTCGGCCGCGAGTGCCAGACCGACGAGCTGCTCGCGCGCCTGGGACGGAACCGCTTCCTGGCCGTGATCGGCACCTCGGGGAGCGGCAAGTCGTCGCTGATCCGCGCCGGCCTCCTCCCGTGTCTGCACGGGGGATTCATGACGGGCGCCGCGGTGTCGTGGCAGGTCGCATGCTTCCGGCCGGGAAACGATCCGATCGGCAATCTGGCTCGCGCTCTGGCTGAGATTCCGGGATTTGTGCCTCTGGGAGACCTGGAGGCCGGCATCCAGTCGACTCTCCGGCGCTCCGGCCTGGGGCTGCTCGAGGCGGTGCGCGAGGCGCAGATGCCTTCGGGACAGAGCCTGCTCGTCGTGGTCGACCAGTTCGAAGAGCTGTTCCGGTTCGAGCAAACGGTGGACGCCGGCCGGTCCGGCGACGCGGCCGCTTTCGTGAAGCTGCTGCTCGAAGCGACCGCGCAACACGAGATCCCCATCTACGTGGTGCTGACCATGCGCTCGGACTACCTGGGAGACTGCGCGCGGTTCCACGACCTGCCCGAGAGGCTCAACGACTCCCAGTATCTGATCCCGCGGATGACGCGCGACCAGCGCCGGGAGGCGATCACGGGCCCCGTGCTGGTCGGCGGCGGCCGGATCGCGCCGCGGCTCGTCAACCGCCTGCTCAACGAGAGCGGCGACAATCCGGATCAGCTGCCGATCCTGCAGCACGCGCTGATGCGGATGTGGGACCTGTGGGCGCGCCAGGGCCGAGGGGGAGAGGTCGACCTCGAGCATGACGAAGCCGTCGGCGGGATGGCCATGGCTCTGTCGCGGCACGCGGACGAGGCCTATGAGGAGCTGGACCCGCGCGGCCGGGAGATCGCCGGGTCCCTGTTCAAGAGCCTCACCGAAAAGGGACCCGACAACCGGGAGATCCGCAGGCCGGTACGCCTCGCCGAGCTCGCCGAGGTCGCCCAGGCCCCGACAGACGAGGTCTGCGCGGTGATCGAGAGCTTCCGGCGCGAAGGCCGCTCCTTCCTGGTGCCGCGCTTCGATGTGGCGTTGCAGGAAGATACGGTCATCGACATCTCCCACGAGAGCCTGATCCGCGGCTGGCAGCGCTTGAAGGCCTGGGTGGACCAGGAGGCGCAGTCCGCCCGGATGTTCTGCAAGGTGGCAGAAGACGCGGCCCTCCATGCCGAGGGCAAGGCCGCCCTGTGGCGCGATCCCAACCTGGCCCAGGCGCTCCACTGGCGCGAAGAGAGCAGGCCCACCCAGGCCTGGGCTGAGCGCTACCATCCTGGTTTCCCTCGTGCGCTGTCGTTCCTGGACGACAGCTACCATGCGCACCTCGCCGAGCTCGCCAGGATCGAGAGAGGACGTGTGAGGCTCGGGCTCCTGGCGAGCGCACTGGCCGTATTGCTGATCATTGCTGCGGGTCTGGCTGTTCATGCGTGGAGACAGGAAAAGCGGACGTCGGATGCGCTCGCTGAGAGCTCGTGGTTGAGCGCAACACACGCCCGGCAGGAGTCGGAGCTTCTAAAAGCAACCTACTTTTCCGGTCACTACCTGGAGAGCGGCACGGACGAGTCCCGCGGGAGGCCCAGCGCCCTCAGCGCTCAATTCGGCTCGCAGGCCTTCCTGGTCGACGCGATTCCGGAGGCCAGCGACTCGATCCCGGCGGATCGCAACGGCGCGGTCCCTGGCAAGGCCGTCAGCCAGGACAGACGTCTTGTCCTGACCTGGCAGTTCCGGACCGCACAGCTCCGGAGCACTGACGGCAGCCCTCCGGC
>Ga0126309_10000118_pt1 | contig 26792 bp, 20 predicted proteins | sample Plot56_FD_92541 | JGI IMG/M metagenome (GOLD analysis project Ga0126309, IMG submission 92541) | Serpentine soil microbial communities from UC McLaughlin Reserve, CA, USA - Plot56 | ecosystem: Environmental > Terrestrial > Soil > Grasslands | place: USA: UC McLaughlin Reserve, Lake County...
CGCCGAGTTCGGCTTCAACTACGAGTACAACTGGGGCACCTTCGACCCCGACTTCGGCGGCGGCTTCGTGCCGACGGCGGCCACCGCGCAAATCGCCCAGGACTTCGGCGTTCCGGTCGGCTCCCTGGGCTTCGCCGGCCGTTTCGGCGGCTGGAACAGCCTGGAGGAGCGGGACTTCCGTCAGCAGCGCCTCAAGGCGTTCATGAAGGTCCGCTTCTAAGCGGCCAACGAGGCCCGGCGGCGCGTCCCGAACCATCCGCCGCCGGGTCTTTTTTCAACATCGCTTCTGGAAATAGATTTGGAGACGTCCATGCTTCGTTCCACGCTCTCTCCGCTGGCCGCCGCCCTGCTCCTCGCCGTCCTCGCCGCGCCGCCCGTCTTCGGCAAGGCCCTGTTCACGTTGAACGATCCGCGGGGGGACGACCACGGGGACGGCAATTACATCTATCCGCTGAACGAAGAGCTCGATCCCGGCGATCTGGATCTGCTCACGTTTTCCGCCCATCCCGCGCGAGGCGGCACCTGGTTCGAGGTCACCTTCGCAAAGCCGATCCGCTCGCCCGATGCCGAGGTGGTGGACGACCTGGGAACCTCGCTCAAATCGATCGCCCGCTTCGGCTTCTACACGTTCAACGTCGACATCTACATCGACACCGACCGCCAGCCGGGCTCCGGAGCCCTGGCCACGCTCCCCGGCCGCTACGCCAACGTCGACCGCGCCGCGGGCTGGGAGCGCGCGGTGATCCTCACTCCGAGGCCCAACGAGGCGCGAGGCGAGCTCAAGCGCCTCCTGATGCGGAAGCTCAACCAGGAGCTGAAGGACGAGAAGAGCACGCTCGACACCGACACCGCCGCGGAGCTGCGGGGCCAGATCCCCGAGGACGTCGACAGCCGCATCTTCTTCCCCAACCAGATCCGCGTGCGAGGCAACAAAGTGACCTTCTTCGTCCCCGACAGCTTCCTCGGAGGCCCGGCCAAGGACACCTGGAGCTACGTCGTCGCCGTCTCCGGAGCCAACGTCCTGCAAGCCTTCGATCTGAGCCGGGTCCTCGGCCGCACGTCCGACAAAGAAGAGTCGTTGATGATCCTCCCCATCTCCCCCGGCAAGTGGACCGACCGCTTCGGAGGAGGCCGCGAAGCCGCCCCCAACCAGCCACCCCTCGTGGACATTCTCGTCCCGAAAGACGAGAGATCGCAGGAGTCGCTGCTGCAGGATTTCGATGCGCGGTCGAAGCGGAACGCGGTGTTGTTGGGGGTGGTTCCGGCGGAGGAGCGGAAGAAGAAGTAGGGACGGTGTTTTGCTGGATCCAGGCGGTTGCGGCCGCCCGGGCGCGTGAGCCTTACTTGCGGACGAGCCCAGGAAAGGGCTGCACGTCGAGCAAATCGGTCAGGGTTGGCAAAGTGAACACGCGGCCGTCTGTGTCGCGAACGACCGGCCCCAATGCATCTTTCGTACGCTTCCAACCCAGGCCGGCAAGAACAGCAAAAACGGGAACGCCGCCCAGCCGGCTCGCCGCATCGCGCAAGGCGCTGAAGCGTGCGGCTTTGTCGCGGGCAGTCCCTCCATCATTGGCTGCCTTGCATTCGAGGAGAGCACGCAAGGTATCCGAGCTGTCGAACACCACGAAGTCCGGAGCAGGCTTCACCGTCACGCCAAAACGGCGGGCGATCTCCTCCTGATTGTCAGAGCCCGTCCGAATGAATTGGAGGCCATGCTTGAAGAACAATTCCTCGACCGCATCCTCGAGGATGTCACCGCGCGGCGTGCTCGTTGCGTCGAGGAGCTGTCGAAAGGCGCCCCCATAATGGCGCTGATGCAGGAAGACGGCGAGCGGCACTCCGTCCGTCGCATACCGTTGCACGGTCGCCCAGCCGTCCAGCGTGTCCGGCTTCCGAATCTTGGGCCGGAGGGTCTCGGTGGGCGGCTCCCCAAACAGCTCGCCTCGTATCCCCTCGTCGATGGTCAACGCACAGCACCTGGCGACGCTCTCGCTGCTGCCTGCGCCAGCCTCCATGCCTTTGATTCGGCTCGAACCCACCACCTTGAGATCATAGCGGGCCGCGATGATCTCCGTGGCGGCGGCAAGCTCCTGGGCGGTGAGCCCCAAGAGCAGGCGAAACACCTTGAGCGTCCTTGGCTGAGCCCGGATCGCCGCCGTGAGCGTGTCGACGTCCGTTACCGTGAAGCCTGCTGTCAGCTCAAAGGCCCACTCATAAGCCTCCTCGAATGGGGCAAGCTCGTACTCGTCGCGCCAATGAACGTACGCAAAATCGGGCGCGAGATTCGGCACGTAGATCTTCTTGGCGATCCGGGCATAGACGAGCGAATGAGAGGCCAGGCCAAAAAGCTCGGGGACCTTGCGAATGAGTGCGGCTCGGGCGTTCCAATCGGTCGCCGAGTCGATCTGGCCGACCAGGGAGTCGATCTCGGTCACGCGCTCTATCGACCCGTTTTGAATCGTTCGGGAACAGCCGCCGCGTACTCGGGATCAATTTCTGTCACAAGCCAGCGCCGCTCCAACTGCTCGGCGGCCAGAGCCGTCGTCCCGGTTCCTCCGAAAGGATCCAGAACCAGCTGATCCGGCTTCGTCAGAAGCTTGATGAAAAAGGTTGGAAGCTGTAGCGGAAAACGCGCTGGATGGCGTACGGGGTTGGGTCCGAACTCGGGCTCGAAGTGCAGGAGCGTCGACGGGCGCACCAGGTCCGGCCCTGCCTGAACCCGCTTTCTCCCCTGACCTGACGGCGCGTTCACCCGTTCATAGTTGTGCGCCAGGCGCTTCCGCCGCTCTCGATCCTTGGCGTCCCAGCGGGCCGGAGCCAAGCAGTGCTCGGGGAAAAACTGCCAATTCGGCGTCTTGGCAAACTGGAAGCAGTACTCGACGGCGTCCTTGAGGAACCGGTTGAAACGACCCGGCGGCGGCGAGGGCTTGCCCCAGACGAAGTCTTCACAGAAAAGGAAGCCCTTCTCCCGAAGCCAGAAGATCAGCTCGTACTGGAGCGTCCCCCTCTCGTTCCCATGACGCTTGGAGCGGTAGTTCAGGACAAAGCTGCCGTGCGGCTTGAGAACGCGGTGGATTTCCACGGCCACGTCCATGAAGAATCCGGCATACCAGTCCCGCTCGTATTTTTCGCCGTTCCCGTACTTGGGCTGGCCATCGTAGGGAGGAGAGGTGACCACGAGATCGACGGTCTCGTCCGCGAGCCCACGCAGAATGTCCAGGCAGTCGCCAACGACGAGTTGCCCCAGATCCGTCTGGAAGGCCGTCTTCGGCTCAGCAACAGCCGGAAACAATCTCAGGTTGGTGGCAAGCGGCCGGGACTTCCCCGAAGGGCGTTGCCCGCGCCCCTCTTTGCCACGCGGTACCGAGGCGTTTTTGTCCTCCCGCTCACGCGGCTCCGGTTCGAGGATACCTTTCGGGGGCCATCTCGCTTCCACGCCAAGCCTCCATCCTTCAGGGGGGGTCACGCGGCCACCGCGCTCCAGCGGGCGTTCGCTCCAGGAGATTCTACCTGGAAAGAGCGGGCCAAATCTAGTGCGCGTAAACACTTGCGCCCCCACATCTTGTGCGATTGCGGCGGACTCCGGCCCGGTGCGGGGCGTTGGTCTTTGGGAAATGAAATCACGGGAAAAGTCGATTGGGATCTTGACGCCTCGAAAAAAGAGACCTATCGTCCCCCCGCCACGATCTGCCGCACGATTGCGATGTTGTCGCGGTGGCCGGTCAGGCGGGCGGTGACTTTGCCGCGGATGGGATAGCCCACCAGGTAGAGGTCGCCGATGATGTCCAGGATCTTGTGGCGGACGAACTCGTCGGGAAAGCGGAGCTCGGTGTTGATGACCTCGTCCTCACCGACCAGGATGAAGTTGTCGAGCCGGCCTCCGGAGCCCAGGCCGAGCGCGTTCAACATCTTGAGGTCCTTCATGAAGCCGAAGGTGCGCGCCGGGGCGATCTCCCGCTTGTAGGCCTCGGCCGAGGTGAGGGTGAACTCGGCGGACTGCTCGCCCACCGGCGCCGGATAGCGCAGGAGGTAGGAGACCGAGAACTCGTCGGCCGGCTCGAGGGTCAGCCGCTTCTCGCCCGAGCCGTTCACCTCGTAGCGACGGTCGATGACGACCTCGCTCTGCGGCTCGTCCTGCTCCGCGATCCCCACCTCCTCCAGGGTCTTGCAGAACTCCAGGGCCGAGCCGTCGAGGACCGGGATCTCGCCGTGGACCTTGATCAGGAGGTTGCTCACTCCGTAGGCGTGGAGGGCGGAGAGGAGGTGCTCCACGGTGCGGATGTTTTCTCCCTCGCCCGAGAGCGTGGTGGCGTAGTCGGTCTCCGCCACCGCCCGGACGTGGGCCGGGATCTCGATGCCGGTGGGCAAGGTGACGAAATGGATGCCGCTGTTCTCCGGCAGCGGCTGGAGCACCATGCCGGTGCGCTGGCCCGAGTGGAGTCCCAAGCCGTAGACCACGGTCGAGTGCTGGATGGTCCGCTGCCGCCGGTTGGTCTCGGCGAGAAGCGGCGGGGCGGGCGCGGCGGCGAAGCGGCGCTCGGCTTCGGCGCGGTCCACCGGCAGGCCGGGGGTCAGCGCCGCCGTCGGACCGGCATCCAGAAGCGACCGCCGGTAGGAGAGGGCGCCGGCCGCGGCCTCCACGGCCCGCCGGTAGGAGAGGGGCTTCTCCAGATAGTCGAAGGCACCCATCTTGATCGCCTTCACCGCGGTCGACGTGGTGCCGTGGCCCGACATCATGACGACGGCGGCCGCGGGGTCCTCGTCGCGCAGGGCGCGCAGGGCCTCCAGGCCGTCCCGGTCGGCCAGCCAGATGTCCAGGAAGACCACGGCGGGTTTCTTTTCCCGGTAGAGGGTCAGGGCCTCTTCGCCGCTGGTGGTGGTGAGGGTCTCGTATCCTTCATCCGACAGAATCCCCCCGAGGGTGGTGAGAATCCCGGGCTCATCGTCCACGATCAGTATCAGCTCGCTCATACAGGTGCTTTCTCCGGTCCCCAGCATACCAGCCCCGCGGGAGGGGTAGGCCGGGGCGAAGGATAGCAGCCGCCGCCCGGGACGGTGGCACCACCCTTGCTCTCCCGCTTTGATCATGGAGAGTACGCGCTTCCTCCCCGAGATCGGTCGCCATTGGCGGAACCTCACGGCCGAGAGAGCGTGGCTCGCCATCGGAGTCGCTCTTGTCTGTGCCCTGTTCATCTTCGTCTTTTCCTGGGAGCGCTGCTTCTTCGACGGCTGCCCGGACGTGGCGTCGCTCGCCGCCTATCAGCCCGGCGGTGCGCCGATCCTTCTCGACCGGCACGGCGAGCCCTTCGCCGACCTGACGCCGGTCGAGCAGCGGATCGTCCCCCTGTCCTCGCTCCCGTCCCATGTCGCCCAGGCGTTCATGGCCGTGGAGGACCAGCGGTTTCAGGAGCACCACGGGATCGACCTGCGGCGGGTCGGCGGCGCTCTGCTGACCAACCTGCGGTCGGGCGACTTCGAGCAGGGGTTCAGCACGATCACCATGCAGGTGGCCCGCAACGTTTTCCCGGACCGCATCCCGGGCCAGGACCGCAGCCTCTCGCGCAAGCTCACCGAGATCCGCGTGGCGAAGGAGATCGAGCAGCGCTACTCCAAGCAGGAGATCCTCGAGCTCTATCTGAACCACATCTACTTCGGCAACCGGGCGCACGGCATCGACGCGGCGTCCCGGCAGTACTTCGGCGTCCCGGCCGAGCAGCTCACCCTGCCGCAGGCGGCGCTCCTCGCCGCGCTCCCCAAGGCGCCCAGCCATTACGATCCGCGGCGCCACCCCGAGGAGGCGCGCCAACGGCGCGACCTGGTGCTCACGCTCATGCAGCGGCAGCGGCGGATTCCGCGCTACATCGCCGAAGAGGCGCGGCGCGAGCCCCTCCGGATCACGCCGCCGCCGCGCCACGTGCCGACGGAGTCGGGGCTCGCCCCCTATTTCGTCGAGCAGGTGCGGCGCGAGCTGGAGGACCGGTTCGGCTCCGATCTCTACCGGCAGCCGCTGCGCGTGCGCACGACGCTCGACGCGCGCCTCCAGCGCGCCGCCGAGGAGGAGCTGTCGCGCCAGCTCCGCCGCATCGAGAACGGCGAGCTCGGGAAGTTCGCGGGGCGGCGGTACTCCTCGGAGGCCGCAACGCCTCCCGACGGGACGCCCTATCTCCAGGGCGCGGTCGTCCTGCTCGACGCCCGCGGCGGCGACGTCCTCGCCTGGGTGGGCGGCCGCGACTTCGCCCAGTCGCAGTTCGACCGCGCGGCACAGGCCCGGCGCCAGGTGGGGAGCGCCTTCAAGCCATTCGTCTACGCGGCGGCGCTGCGCGACGGCTGGGTGCTCAGCCAGCCGCTGGTGGACCTGCCGCTGACCGTCCGCCTGCCGGACGGCCGCATCTGGAAGCCGCGCAACTTCGGCGCGAGCTACGAGCGCGAGGTGACGGTCCGCGACGCGCTGGTCCGCTCGAAGAATGTGGCCACGGTGCGCCTGGCGACCGCCGTGGGGCTCGCCGACGTGGCGCAGGCGGCGCAGCGCGTGGGTCTGGAGGAGCCGCTGTCGTCGGGTCCCGCGATGGCGCTCGGCACCGCGGCGGTCTCGCCGCTGGAGCTGACCTCGGCCTACACCGCCTTCGCCGCTCTCGGCACGGCCGTGGAGCCGCGGCGCATCCTCGCGGTCGAGGACGCGGACGGCCGCGTGCTCTGGCGCTCAGAGCCGCGCCGCCGCGAGGTGCTCGATCCCGGCGTGGCCTATCTGATCACCGACGTCCTCTCCGAGGCCCTGGAACGCGGCACCGGGTACCGCGTGCGGCAGAGCGGTGTCCGCGCCCCGGCCGCGGGCAAGACGGGAACGACGAACGACGGCGCCGACGCCTGGTTCGTGGGCTACACCCCGGAGCTGGCCGCCGGCATCTGGATCGGCTTCGACCAGCCGAAGCCGATCGTGGAAGACGCCGCGGGCGGCCGGGTGGCGGCGCCGATCTGGGCGAGCCTCATCCGGCGGACCTACTCCGGACGGCCCCTCCCGAAACCCTGGCCCCAGCCGGAGAGCGTGGTGTCCCGTCCGGTCGATCCGGCGTCGGGCCTGGTCCTGAAGGACGGCTGCGCCCCGTTGCGCGGAGCCTCCCGCCGCGAGCTCTTCCTCGAAGAGGCCATACCCGCCGCCTGGTGTCCCGGCCGCGAGCCCCGGCCCGTCCATGGATTCCCGTTCCAGGTCCGGGAGGACGCCGAGGCCCAGCGCGCCCGAGCCGAGCAGCTCGAGCAGAAGGAAGAGCAGAAGCTCGCCGAGCTCCGCGAGGCCGAGCGGCGGGAGAAGGAGCGTCTGGCCAAGGAGCTCGCTCAGGCGAGGGCCGAGAACGAGCAGCAGGCACTGGAGCAAAAAGAGCGCGAGGCGAGGGAGGAGCGCCAGGCTCGCCTCCAGGAGCAGAAGGAGCGCGAGGAGCGGATCGCCGAGCGCGAGGCCGAGCTGCGCCGGGAAGAGAAGAAGCTGCTCCAGCGGGAGGAGCGGGCGAGCCGGCGCGATCCAGAATCGGAGTCGGAGGTCGCGGAGGTGGAGGTCGACGAGCCCGAGCGCGAGGAGCAGAGCGCCGACCTCTCCGGCTGGTGGGAGCTGACAAACCGGATCCAGGCCTCGAAGTACACAGACTACGTGGGCCTCCGCCTCGGCTATCAGATCAAGCTCGAACAGGACGGCAACCGGATCACCGGCCGCGGCCGGAAGTCGACCGAGGACGGCCGTTCCGTCTCCGGCTCGGCCCGCAGCCCCATTCGGGTCTCCGGCACCCTCGACGGCACCACGCTCCACCTGACTTTCACCGAGGAAGGCGCTCGCCGTTCCAGCACCGGCGGCTTCGACCTCCACCTCTCCGCCGACCGCACGAGCCTGCGCGGCGGCTTCTGGAGCGACGTGGCCGGGACGAAGGGGAGCACGCTGGCACGGCGGATGCCGTAGAGGGGGCCCCGATCATCAGACCGATCGGTCGGATCCGTCGGATCGGTCCGATCGGCCTCCCACGATTTCCCGCGCCAGCTCCACGATCGACAAAGGCGCGCACCCCTCGGCGTTGTTGTTCACCGTGCAGAGGACCGGCCGGCCCGCGGCGTGGGCCTCACGGGCCAGCTCGGCGAGAGCGCCACGGGCGGCGGGGTCTTCTTTCTGAATGCGATCGAACGGCGCGTAGCTCCTCCCCGCCTCCTCATAGGTCATGCCCGGACCGAGCAGCCAGCGGATGACCGTCGCCGGGGCTCCCGGACGGCCGCTCCCGGCCAGGCGCGCCTGGGTCCGCACGTCCGGCATGCGCGGATGGACGTTGTGACAATGGACGGCGCCGGTCGCGGCCAGGGCGTCGGCGTAGGCTCGCGTCAGAGCCTCGCGGTTGCGCAGCTCGACGGCATAGATGGGGCCGCGCGGCAGCGCAGCCAGAAAGTCGTGGAGCTCGTCCGCGAACTTCTCCGGCACTCCGAGGTCCTGCGGCGCGAGCTGGAAGAGCAGGGCGCCGCCTTTCTCTCCCAGCCCTTCGACGTAGGGGGCCACGACGTTGTCCACTGCATAGGACGGATCGAGGAAGAGCGGATTGATCTGCCCGCGGTGGGTGCCATAGCGTGGACGGTCTGGCCAGCGCGAGACGGTCAGCACCTCCTGCGCCTTGACCAGGAACCGGAAGCTCTCCGGCACGGCCGCCGCGTACTCTGCGAATTCCCGGGTCTCCAGCGGCTGGTAGTAGGTGCGGTCGAGCCCCACTCCCCGCAGCAGCGGATGCTGGGCATACGCCGCCAGCCCTTCGTTGGCCAGGCGCGACTCGCTGTACTTGCCGCTCCAGACCAACCCCATCCAGCCGGGGAACGACCAAGTCGAGCCTCCGAGACGGATGTCCGGGGGCAGATCGCGGCCGAGCTGGCGGACGTCTTCAGGCACCTCCGCCGGCTCCACCCGCTTCTTGCGCGCCGTCTCCGGCATCAGTCCCGGGAACAACGCGAGCTGATCCGCCTGGTCCCTGCCGCTCATGCGTCACATCTTACCGGAATCCACGACCGCGCGCAGCTCTCCCACTGCGAGAAAACGCGCTTTGTCCGTGCAAAGGGACGGGCGCGACCGGTTCTGAGGACAATGAAGCGCCGAAATTTCTCATCGACCGCTGGCGACCCCGCGTGGCACACCGATTGCCTTTCAGTTTTTCGTTTCAATCCGCGCAGTGGAAAAGGAGGTGGAGCCCGGCAGGAGCAAGGACCCCGCGCGTCCCTCGCACCCCATTGATCTTTCTGGGAGGAGAAACGATGAGAGATAGGTTCGGTTGGCCGATCGCCTGGATCGTCGCCGCCCTGCTGGTCGCACCCTGCGGCGCGGCGATGGCACAGCTCCAGACCGGAAGCCTGTTTGGAATCATCCTCGACAGCGAGCGATCCCCCTTGCTGGCGCGACCGTGACGCTGTCCGGGATCGGGGCTCCGCAGACGCAGCTCACCGATGCGCAAGGCCGTTTCCGCTTCGTCGGCCTCGCCCCCGGCACCTACCGGCTGCACGCGCACCGCGATGGATTCTCTCCGACGGACATGGACAACCTGATCGTCCACGTGGGCCGCAATACCGACGTGGAGGTCACCCTGCTGCCATCGATCACCGAGACCATGACCATCACCGGCGAGGCGCCGCTGCTCGACGAGCGGCGGTTCTCCAAAGGAAATACCTTCACGCTCACCGAGCTCGAACGGGTGCCCACGGCGCGCGATCCCTGGTCGGTGGTGTCGAGCACGCCCGGCGTTTTGATGGACCGCATCAACGTCGGCGGCAGCGAGACCGGGAGCCAGGCCCGCATCGTCGGCCCGGGCTCGGGCAACGAACAGGTCGTCTGGGCTCTCGACGGCATGACGATCACCGACATGGCCGCTCTCGGCTCGGCGCCGGGATATTTCGATTTCGATTCGTTCGAGGAGATCGAGGTGACCACCGGCGGCTCCGACGCTTCGATCGCCAGCGGCGGCGTCGTCCTCAACATGGTCACCAAGCGCGGCACGAACGACTGGCGCGCCTCCGGCCGCTTCTACTATGCCGGCGCGGGCCTGCGGTCGGGCCTCGACATCGACGATAGTGAGCTCGGACAAGCCGGAGCCTGGAACCAGTTCAAAGCCCAGACCGATTTCAAGCAGGGGAACCGGATCGACTCCCTGCGCGACTGGGGGCTCGAAGGTGGCGGCCCCGTGCTGCGCGACCGCCTGTGGCTCTGGGGCTCGTACGCGCAGCCGGTCATCCGCAAGCTGACGAACGAGGATTTCGTCGACCAAGAGAAGACCACGGCCTGGAACTTCAAGCTGAACGCGGCGCCCCGCACCGGCAACACCTTCACCGCCTTCGCCTGGGACGACGACAAGATCAAGCACGGCCTGGGCGTCAGCAAGCTGCGGCCGCCGGAGACGGCCTGGAACAAGTCCGATTACGGGTCGGAGCCCACCGCGTGGAAGGTGGAGGACACCCAGATCGTCGGCTCCAGCTTCTTCGTCACCGCTCTCTATTCGCGGGTCAACGGCGGGTTCGCTCTCAACCCCGAGGGTGGCGAGCAGCTCCCCGTGCTCGACTTCGACAACGTCTGGCACAACGGCTACGCCGTCTACGTGACCGATCGGCCCCAGCGGCAGGTGCAGACCGACGCGTCGAATTACTTCAACACTGGGCGCTTGAGCCATGAGCTCAAGTACGGGGCCGGATATCGCGTGGTCGAGGCGAGGTCCAGCTCCCGCTTCCCGGGCGGCGGCATGGAATACGGACCGGGCTACCTCTATCTCAGCCGCGAGGGCGTGGCCAACGTCGACAGCGAGTACACCTCGGCGTTCGCGCAGGACACGCTGGCCGTCGGGCGCCTGACGGTCAATCTCGGCCTGCGATATGACCGGCAGACGGGGAGCACGCTCGACACGTCCGTCCCGGCCAACCCGGCCGCGCCCGAGCTCCTGCCGGCCGTGCAGGTCGACGGCGCGGACGCGGGGTTCGTCTGGGACGATCTCGTGCCGCGCCTGGGCGTGACCTGGGCGCTCGGCGCGAAGCGCAACACGCTGCTGCGCGCCAGCTACTCGCGGTACGCCGACCAGCTCGGATCGGAGTACACCGGCTGGACGAACCCGGTGCAGTACCAGCAGTACCGGTATTTCTATACGAGCAACGATGGCGGGCCGACCCTCGAGCCAGGCGAGATCCTGGACGAATTCTCTCCGCCATCGCCGGGCGTCAATCCGATCACCTACGGCGCCCTGGTGTCGAACGCGGTGGACAAGGACTTCTCCGCTCCCTTGACCGACGAATTCCTCCTCGGCGTCGAGCACTCGTTCCTGCCGGATTTCGTGATGGGTCTGCAGGCCAGCTACCGCCACTTCACCGGCATCCCCGAAACCGAGCTCCTGGTCTTCGACGGCGACGCGCACGCCGAGGAGAACCTCGACACCGTCGGACGTCCGCACCAGGCGAGCGATTACGGTGCCGGCCGCGAGGTCACCCTCACCGGTCCGGATGGGCAGAGCTACGTCGTCCGCATTCGCGAGCTCCGGCCAGGCATCACGTCCCGCGGCGGCTTCCTCCTCGAGAACGGCGACCGCGAGCAGGAATACAAAGGGCTGTTCCTCACGATGCAGAAACGGCTGACCGGCCGCTGGATGGCGCGCGGCCACGTCTCCTTCCAGGACTGGCGCTGGCGCATCCCCGAGCGCGAGAACGAGGACCCGACCGACGACGTGGCCGGCGGCGTCAAGGACGGCAGCGAGGTGCTGCACGGCGTGGCCGCCGGCTCCAAAGGAAACGTGTTCATTTCCAACGGCTGGTCGTATGCCTTCACCGGGCTCTATCAGATCGCTCCCGCGAGCTCCTGGGGCTTCAACGTGGCGGCGAGCGTGAACGGCCGCGAAGGCTATCCGATCCGCTACGTCCAGCGCACCTTCCGGACCAGCCTGAACACCGGCCGGCCGACCTACATCCCGGTCACCTCGGATACCGGACGTTTCAAGTATCCGGACGTCCACGTCCTCGACCTGCGGGTCGAGAAGGACTTCACCCTCCGCGACCTCGGCCTCACGCTGGGAGTCGACGTGTTCAACGCCCTCAACGAGCCCTACGTCCTGCAGCGCACGGTCGTGATGAACCGGCCGAATTCCGATCACGTGGTCGAGGTCCTCTCGGCGCGGATCATCCGCCTCGGCGCCCGCTTCCGCTGCCGCTGAAACGTCTCCTCTCACATCCGGACTTGCCGGAGCCGCCGGGGGGAGACCTCCGGCGGCTTTTTTTATTGTGGATTTCAGATTTTGGATTTCGGATTCAGTTTTCCGGAGAGCACGGATCACCCTCGGGGTCTCCGCTTTCAGAAAAGCCCGGTGGAATATGGATTTACCTCGCCTCGGCGGCATGGCACGCCGCTTGCCTTTCACATCGATCGTCAGAGATGTCGTACGAAAGGAGGTGAGGGACGGAGAGAACAGATCTCGGCCCTGGAGGGGATTTCTTTCTTTTGTGAATTTGGAGGGCGACGAACAACGACGGTGCAAGAGGAGGTCCGCGAATGAACAGAGACAAGAAGTCCGGAATCCTGGTGATCGCCGTCCTGTTGGCCGCCCTGGCCGCTCCCGCGGCCGCGCAGCTTCAGACAGGAAATTTGTTTGGAACCGTGAAAACAGCCGACGGCACGCTTCTTCCGAACGTGACCGTCACTCTTTCGGGCGGCGGCGCGCCCGCGGCCCAGTCGACCAATGAAAAGGGTGAGTTCCGCTTCCCCGGCCTGCCTCCCGGCAGCTACCAGCTCCTCGCCGAGCTCGACGGATTCATCCCGCTCGAAGGAAAGGACCTGACGATCAACGTCGGGCGCAACACGACGATGGAGCTGACGCTCCAGCCCGCCCGGCAGGGGATCGATGAAACGATCACCGTCGTCGGCTCACCCCTGCTCGATGCCCGGAGGATCAGTGTGGACGAGACGGTCACGCTCGAAGAGCTCGAAAGCATCCCCACTGCCCGCGATCCCTGGGCTGTTCTGCAGTCGACGCCCGGCGTGCTGACCGATCGCATCAACGTCAGCGGCAGCGAGAGCGGCCAGCAAGCACAATACGTCGGCCCCGGCTCGGGCGGCGACCAGGCGGTCTGGTCGCTCGACGGCATGGTGATGACCGACATGTCGGCCACCGGCTCCTCCCCGGGCTATTACGATTTCGAAGCGTTCGAGGAGATGCAGGTGACGACCGGCGGCAGCGATGCCACGACCGCCACCGGCGGCGTCGTGCTCAACATGGTCACCCGGCGCGGCACCAACGACTGGCGCGCCTCCGGCCGCTACATGATCGCCGACGACTCGCTGCAATCCGATCTCAGCCTCGACGAGAGCGAGCTCGGCCAGCGCGGCCCATGGAACAACGATCATCCGCAGCCCGAGTTCAAGCAAGGCAACCGCATCGTCGAGGTGATCGATTGGGGGCTCGAAGGGGGCGGACCGATCGTGAAAGACAAGCTCTGGATCTGGGGCTCGTACGCCAAACCGGAGATCCGTCTGCTCACGATCAACGACTACAGCGACGACACGACTCTCGAATCCTCGAACCTCAAGCTGACCGGGCAAGTCACGCCGTCGAACTCGCTGACCGCGTTCGCCTGGGACAGCGACAAGATCAAGCTCGGGCGCGGCGCGAGCCCGCTACGGCCGCAGGAGACCACCTGGAACCAGTCGGCTTTCGGCGGCCGGCCGACCGCCTGGAAGGTCGAGGACACCCAGATGCTCGGGTCGAGCTTTTATCTGACCGGTCTGTACTCGGAAGCCAACGGGGGCTTCGAGTTCGTCCCGCAGGGCGGCGACAAGGTGCCGTACCTCGACGCGGACAACAAGTGGCACAACAGCTTCTTCGTCGTCCAGACCGAGCGGCCCCAGCAGCAGCTCAAGGGAGACGGCGCGAGCTACTTCTCGACCGGGAATCTGAGCCACGAGCTGAAGTACGGCGCGGGCTACCGCGTCGCCGAGGTGACCTCGCTCTCGCGCACGCCGGGCGGTGGCTGGGAGTGCTGCGGCGGCATCCTTCTGCTGGCCCGCGACGGTTTCGCCAACGTCGAGGCCGACTACACGAGCCTGTACGTGCAGGACACCCTCGCGGCCGGCTCGCTGACCGCGAACCTCGGCCTGCGCTACGATCGCCAGGGAGGCGAGATCCGTGACACCACGGTGCGCGCCAACCCCGTCTTCCCCGAGCTGCTGCCCGAGGCCCATTTCGCCGGGCAGGACGGCGGCTTCGAATGGTCGACGATCGTGCCGCGGCTCGGCCTGACCTGGGGCCTCGGCAAGGACCGCAAAACTCTGCTGCGCGCCAGCTATTCGCGGTACGCCGACCAGCTCGCCACCGGCATCGTCAGCTTCCTCAACCCGATCGGCGCCCAGCAGTACCGGTATTTCTTCACCGACAACAACGGCGGCCCGAGCCTGGAGCCGGGAGACATCGGCGACGAGGCGGGGCAACCGAGCGGTAATATCGATCCGTTCACCTTCCAACCGCTCCAGTCGAACGCCATCGATCCCGAGCTCGCGGCGCCGATCACCAGCGAGGCGCTCGTGGGCATCGAGCATGCCCTCCGGCCCGAGCTGGTCGTGGGCCTCCAGGCCACCTGGCGGAGCCACACCGGCAACCTCGAAACCGAGCGCCTGGTCTTCGACGGCGACGCGTTCGCCGACGAGAACCTCGGCCACGTCGGCCGCGTCCACCGGCGGGATGATTACGTGGAGCGGACGGACAGCGGCCTGCTGCCGGACGGCCGCCCCTACTCCGTCTCCTGGTGGGAGCTGCGGGACGGCGTGACCACGCGCGACGGCTTCCGCCTGGAGAACGGCGACCGCGTGCAGGACTTCCTCGGCGCATCGCTCTCCCTCACCAAGCGTCTGGCGAACCGCTGGATGATGCGCGGCAATGTCTCGTGGCAGGACTGGACGTGGAACATCCCCGACAGCGAGAACGAAGACCCGACCGACACCATCGCCGGCGGCATCGTCGACGGCACCGAGGTCCTGCAAGGCTCGGGCGTCGTCTCGGGCGCCAAGGGGAACGTGTTCATCAACAGCGCATGGTCCTACAGCCTGAACGGCCTCTACCAGATCGCGCCCGACCGGCGGTGGGGCTTCAGCGTCGCGGCCAATCTGACGGGACGGGAAGGTTATCCGCTCCGCTACGCCCGGCGCATCGTGCGGGACACGATCGTCGACGCGGCCGGCCTCGGCATCGACGTGCCGGTGGTCGCCGATCCCGACGCCTACCGCTATCCCGACGTCCACATCCTGGATCTGCGGGTCGAAAAGGAATTCAGCCTGAGCGATCTCGGGCTGACGCTCGGGGTGGACGTGTTCAACGCCCTGAACGAGTCCTACGTCCTGCAGCGTCAGGGGTTGCTGACGAAGAACAACGCGGACCACGTGCTGGAGATCGTGAGCCCGCGGGTGTTCCGCCTCGGCGCCCGCCTCTCCTTCCGGTGAGACGCTTCCTCCAGCGCCGGGGGCTTCGGCCCCCGGCCCCTTTTTCCCGCTCGCCTTGTTCCAGATCGACTACTCCAGCCGCTCGACCTGAACGTCCGAATCCCCATCGCGGTCGCGGGTGATCGTCACCTGCCAGGGATTGCAGCAGACCTCGCAATCCTGGACGAGAGTGCCCCACACGTCGGTCTCGATCGAGATCTCGACCCGTTCGAAGCACCAGGGGCACTGCACCTCGATCGTGTCGTTCCAATAGCCGTCGCCGCTCATTTCTTTGCCTTCTTGGCCGGAGCCTTCTTCGCCGGCTTCGCGGGCGCGGGAGCCACAGCCGCCACGCCGCTCCGCCCGAGACCCAGGACGATCTCGAACTCCTTCGGGGTGACCGGCTGGACTGAAAGCCGCGAGCCCTTCTGGGTCACCACCATCTTTTCGAGACCGGGCGTTGCTTTGAGAGCGGCGAGAGGAATGATCCCGGAAACTTTTCGGCGAAGCGGATCTCCACCATGTACCAGGTGGGATTGGCGGGATCGCTGTCCGGATCGAAGTAGTGATGTCCCTTCTGGAAGGCGTAGGGATCCGGATAGGCCTCGCGGGAGATCTCGGCGACCCCGGCCACGCCGGAAGGCTCGGCGTTCGAGGCATAGAAGAGAACGCCATCGCCGATCTTCATGTCACCGCGCATGGAGTTGCGCGCCTGGTAGTTGCGGACCCCTTCCCAGGTCGTCGAGCCGTCGCGCTCCAAATCGTCGATCGTATAGGCGGCCGGCTCGCACTTCAGGAGCCAGTAGCGTTTTTCTCGGGGCATCCCGTCCCTCCCTCCGCGGCAAAGCGGCCGTGGAGCTGAAGGGGATGATATCTCCTCACTCCGCCCGGATCGCCACCAACGGATCGAGCCGGCTGGCGCGGTGGGCGGGGAGCCAGGAGGCGAGAGTGGCGACGGCGGTCAGGGTGAGGACTACGGCGCCAAGAGTCAGCGGATCGAGGGCGCCGATGCCGTAGAGCAGGCTTCCCAGCACCCGCGCCAGCGCCACGGCTCCGCCCAGGCCCAGCGCCAGGCCGATGCCGGTGAGCGCCAGGCCATGGCGGAGGACGAGCCGGACGATGTCGCTCCGCAAGGCTCCCAGCGCCATGCGGATGCCGAGCTCGCGGGTGCGCCGGCTGACGCGCTCCGAGAGCACGGCGTAGATCCCGATCATGGCCAGTACCAGCCCGAGGCCGCTGAAGAGAAGCAGCAGGACCGTGTTGAAATGCGACCGGGCGTAGAAGATGCTCCCGGCGAGGCGCCCCTCCAGGGTCTGCAGCTCCCCGGTGGGCAGGTTGCCGTCCAGCGCCCAGAGCTCGCGACGCACCGCGGCGGCGAGAGCGAGCGGGTCCTTCGCGGTCCGCACCGCGATCCCCATCGAGCGGAGATAGTCGGCCGGCACCGGGAGCTGCGCCAAGGCGAACCAGAAGACCGGCTCCGTGCCCGCCGCGGCACCCGGCCGCCGTTGCTCCTTCACCACGCCCACGATCTCGTGCCACTCCCCGTTGAAGCGAACCCGGCGGCCGATCGGGTCGACACCCGGGAAGAAGCGGCGGGCGGCGGCCTCGTCAATCACCGCCACGAACGGTGTGCCCGGCCGGTCGCGCCCGTCGAAGGCGCGGCCACGCAGCACCGGCGTTCCCAGGGCCGCGAAGGCATCGGGTGTGGCGAGATCCCAGGCCGCCGAGGCATCCTCGGCCGGCTCCTCCTGCCCTTCGAAGACCGGCTGGAAGCTCCAGGCGCTCTCCGGCGGGAGCTGCCGCACGGCACCGGCCGCTACGACGCCGGGCAGGTGACCGATCCGCTCCAGGAGCTGTCCGTAGAAGGCCGCGATCCGCTCAGGCTCCGCATACCGCGCCTCCGGCAGATCAACTTCCAGGGTCAGGACGTTCTCCGCCACGAAGCCGGGGTCCTCGCCCAGGAGTTGGACGAACGAGCGAACCATCAATCCGGCGCCAGCCAGAAGGACGAGCGCCAGGGCGATCTCGGCCACGGCGAAGCCATCGAGCCAGCGGGACCGGCCGTTGTCGTCGCGAGTCCCGGCCCGCAGCGCCGACCGCAAATCGGCTCGCGAGGCACGGAAAGCCGGCACCAGGCCGGGGAGCAACCCGGCCAGGAGGGAGAGGCCGAGCGCGAAGCCGAGCACCCGCGGGTCCATCCCGATCTCCAGGTCCCTGGGGAGATAGACGCCCCGCGCGTCTGGCAGGAGCTTCAAGGCGAGAGCAGCCAGAGCCACTCCGGCAATGTCGCCTGGAATGGACAGAACGGCACTCTCAGCCAGGAGCTGCCGGACCAGCCGACGGCGATCGGCACCGAGGGCGGCGCGCAGCACGATCTCGGGCTCTCGCGCGGCGGCCCGGATGAGCTCCAGGCTGGCGACATTGGCGCACGCGATCAGCAGGACGAAAACGACTGCGCCAAAGAGAACCAGCAGCGCGGTCCGCACCGGTCCGGCGAAAGCCTCACGGAGCGGTATGACGCTGGCGCGCACGCCACGCTCGGACTCCGGCAGATCCGTTTCGAGACGGGCGCGGATCGCGTCCAGCTCACGGCCGGCCCTCTCCAGAGCGACCCCGGGCTTCAGGCGTCCGATCGCGCCGAGATAGGACGACTCGCGATCCGCCGCGGCCTCGGGTCCGAACGCCAGCGGGATGAGAATATCCGGTGCGCCGCCGCGGATCCGGAAGTCCGCCGGCAACGCTCCGGCCACCTGGTAGACCTCGCCGCCGAGCGTCATGGCGCGGCCCGCCACCGCGGGGTCGGCACCGAAGCGCTCCCGCCAGAGGCGATGGCTCAGCAGGACGACCCGATCCCGTCCCGCACCGTACTCCTCGGCAACGAAGAGGCGGCCGGCCGCCGGACGAATGCCGAGAGCCTCCAGCAGTCCCGCCGAAACGAGGTGGCGAGACAGGCGCAACGGCTCCTCGCCGCCCGTCCAGTCGAGAGTACCGAAGGGGACATAGGCCCCGAGATGCTCGAACGAGCCGCTCTGCCCACGCCAGGCGAGAAAATCCGCAGGAGTCATCGCCACCCGCTCCTCGCCCCGCTGCGGCCGGACCGCCAGAACATCGACGAGCCGCTCGGCCTCAGGAAACGGCAGCGGCCGGAGCAGCACGGCGTCGACCACGCTGAAGATGGCCGTCGTCGCGCCGATCCCCAGAGCCAGCGTTAGGATGGCGGCGGCAGCGGGACCGGGGTGGCTTCGCAGGGCACGGAAGCTTTGGCGGAGATCGCGGATCAGATCGCGCATCGGGTCTCCTTCTGGCCGTTCATCAGGGTGCAGTAGACGAAGAGGTGGGAGCTCATTGCCGATAGACCGCCGATGCATTGCCGTTAAATTGCCGATAACCCGCCCCCGCCGCCTGCAACGCTTCCTTCGAAGCGGTGCCAAACACGGCGGCCAGAACTTGCAGAAAGTATTCGAGCCAGGGAGTGAGGTCCGCTCGGTCTCGCCCTTCGTAGTAGTTATGGTGGGGATGTATGGCGAGCGAGCCGTAGTAGGCCGCGAGGTCGCGGGCGTGGTACTCCTCCAGCGAGAAGAAGCCATTGAGCCCATACCCACCCCGGTGAAGGAGAAAGGTGGCGAGCAGACGGGCTGTCCGCCCGTTTCCATCGAAGTAGGGGTGGATCGTCACGAACTGATAGTGAGCCAGTCCGGCGATCAGCGGCACGGGCAGCTCTTCACGCTCACGCTCCACCCAGCCCACCAGGCCAGCCATCAGATCCGGCACGTCCCGCGCCTCAGGAGGCAGATACACGATCGCGCCCGTCTCCGATTCGCGAATCACGTTCTGTCCGTCGCGATAGGGTGTCGGCCGAGCCCGGGGCCCGCGTTCGACCAGGGCATGCAGGCGCTGGATGAGATCCTCGGTGAGAGGGATCCCCCGCGCCGCCCACTCCTCGACCCGGAGCAAGGCGTTCCAGTAGTTCCGGACCTCACTGACGTCCCGCTCGCGTCCATGGAAGCGCGTCCGACTCCCGGAGAGGACTTCTTCGGCCTCGGCCAACGTCAGCCGGTTTCCCTCGAGCCTCGTCGAGTAGTGCGTGGATCGGATGCGGGCGCGGCGGCGGAGCTCCTCCGCCACCATGGGAGGGAACGGCGTGTGATCGACGACTGCCCGCGCCGCCTCGATCTCCAGGATTGCACGGACGACGGCCGGCGAGAAGGTGTAGCGAGGCTGCCAGGTAGGGTGGGAGCTCGGTTCCGGCATTCTCTCCATCGTACTCCAGAGCCGTTCCGTCGGTGCTCGCCAGGATCCCTGCGGCCACTGTCAGCCAAAAGGTGTACCCTAGAGGATATGAGCAGCTACGTCGTCGCCATCAAACGAGAACAACGCTCCGCGGCACCTCCGGACTGGTTGGAGCGGTTGGAGCGGATCGAAGGGCTTGAGATCCTGGGGCGGCACAATCCTTATCGGGTCCAGGTCACGGCCTCGGATGAGGCGATTCGCACGGCTCGGCACCGGATGGGTGACCTACTCCATATCGAGCCACTCATCCTCCACGGGCCGCAATCGATCCGCTGACGCTCTTCACAGTCCCGGTAAGCCCAAACCTTGGAACCGGGATTCCAGCCCGATATCGCTGACGTGCTGCCGCAGGATGGCCAGGGCCATCTGTGCGCGAGTTTTATCCCTGGGCAGTTGGACATAGGTCGCATCTTGCGCCAAGAGACCGGCCCAGACCGCGCACACTGCCGGGCTCGCCATGGAGGTTCCATCCATCACCCCGTAGGGCGCCGTCAGACCATGGCGCGCGGGAACGGTTGATAAGAGCCCGACGCCCGGCCCGGCCACCGTTACCTCCGGGCCGAAACAGCTGAAGTTGGCCAGAAACAGACCGTTGTCCCCAAACAGCGCACGGTCGACCGGCAGCCGGCTCGCTGCCAGCGAGCCGGCGGGTCCCCATCCTTCGAAACCGAGAGCCGAAACGGCAACGGTCTCCGGAAAAGCGGCAGGAAAGAGTACAGGACCTGCCTCGTTTCCGGCAGCACAGACGCAGACCGTGCCGCGTTCCAGGGCGTCTCGGATGGCATCCTGCTCAATCTGTGACGCGGAGGATGCTCCAAGGCTCAAATTGATCAGATCGACATTTCGGTTGCGCGAGAGCTCGTCGATCGCATTCGCGATGTCTCCCTGGTTGGCTCCCCCTCCCGGCGGGAAGACCCGCGCGCAGACCAGATCCACTCCTGGAGCGATACCGGCATATTCGCCCGCACCCGTTGGACGGGCACCAATGATTCCGCAGACATGAGACCCGTGGCTGTCGGCGTCTGTGGCGCCGCCTGGCTGGTGCTGGCCGTTGATAAAGGCCCCGGCATCCACCAAATGCGCCAACCCTGGATGGGGTCCGAATCCAGTGTCCGCCACTCCGACCCGGATGCCTACCCCGATCTGGAGGGCGCCGTCCGAGCTCACAAAGTCGTGCCACCACCCGATGGGACCATCCTGCGGAAGGCTTGGACAGTCGACGGTCACTGACGGCCCGACCCCACGCACCACCATCGTCCAGAACCCAGCATATGGAACCGCGACGAGGGCGGATGGCCGCCAAAAGGAAGCGAACGAGAACGACACGGTGCCGCCGGCGTCGGTTGTTCCCTCGAGCTTGTTTTCTGCGCCTCCCGGCCCTCGCAGGAAGAGAATGACGTTCGCATGAGCCAGGGGCGAACCGGCTCCCAGGATCTGTACAGCAACCGACCGGGTAGCCCCGGCGGCCGCTGGAGCGGCCGTGGCAGGTACTGCCCGGACGCCAATAAAATCGATCGGAACATTTGTGACGGGCCAATGGAGGATCTCCGGCTCCAGGAGAACATCGGGCGGCAGGTCGCGCACCCGAGCCGCCATGTCGGCCGGCTCGGCTTCCACAATCAAGACTCGGCGCGCCGTGGGATCCTCGGGCTCGAAGTCGCGCACGACCTCCACCTCAGCTTCCATTCTCTGAAGCGCAGCCCCCAGAGTGGCTCGGGATTGCAGATGCTCGTCTTCTCCGAACTTCCCGGCACGCCGATGCGAGAGGACATAGCGGGCCATTGCCTTCCCTCCTCGTTGGGATCGAGCCTCCATGGGCTCAATTTCTGAGACGGACGCGCTCATTCGTTTCACACCCCCTGCAACATCTCCAGCAGCTCCTCCCGGCTGAAGATCTTCGCGAGCTTCGGATCGTCCTCCTGGACGACGCTATTCATCATCCGGCGCTTGCGGTCGATGATGGCTGAGATCTTTTCTTCGAGCGTTCCTTCCGTCACCAGCTTGAACACCTGCACGGCCCGCTTCTGGCCGATGCGGTAGACGCGGTCCGTGGCCTGGTCCTCCCGCGCGGCGTTCCACCAGCGGTCGTAGTGGATCACGACCGAGCCGCCGACCAGGTCGATCCCCGTGCCTCCGGCTTTCAGGCTGCCGAGAAAAACCTTGCAGCTCGAATCGTGATTGAACCGGTCGACGATCTCTCCCCGCTTGGTGGTCGCGCCGGTGAGCGTTACGTGCTCGACTCCGAGCTCCCGCAGGTGCCGCTCCATCAGATCGATCATGCCCAGGAACTGGGTGAAGACCACGACCTTCTGGCCGCTGTCGAGCGCCTCCTGGAGAAGCTCCTTCCAGAGCTCCCACTTGCCGGAGGCCCAGCCCTCCGCCTGGTCGAGATTGCCGACGGCGAGCGCCGGGTGATCGCAGATCTGCTTCAGGAGGTTGAGCAGGGCGAAGACGTGGATGTAGGGGAGGGGCTGGTCCACCGCCTCCTCGATGCGCTGGAGCAGCTCGGCTCCTCGACCTTCGATCGCGTCGCGGTAGAGCTTGACCTGGTCGTCGGAGAGGACGCAGGTGCGCACGTCCTCGATCTTCTCCGGCAGCTCGTCGAGCACCGTCGCTTTCAGGCGTCGGAGGAGGAACGGCGAGAGGACCCGCCGCAGCTCGGTCAGCCGCTCCGCCTCGACCCGATCCCGGCCCCGCCCCTCGGCGGGCCTCGATTCGATCGGACGAATATAGCGGCTCGCGAAGGCGGCGTCGCTGCCCAGATAGCCCGGCAGGACCAGGTCGAACAGGGTCTTCATGTCTTCCAGGGAGTTTTCGATGGGCGTTCCGGTGAGGCCGAGCTTCACGTCGGCTGCCAGGTGAGAGGCGGCCTGCCAGGCCTGGGTTTGCCGGTTTTTGATCTGCTGGACCTCGTCGAAGACCGCCACCGAGAAGGGGATCGCGGAGAGCTCTTCGGCGTCGCGGCGGAGCACGCCGTAGGAGGTGATCAGCACGTCTCCCGCGCGCAGCCGGAACGGCAGGCGGCGCTGCGGGCCGTGATGGACGATCGGCTGCAATCCCGGCGCGTGCCGCCGGATCTGGTCCCGCCAGTGCGGCAGGACGCTGGTCGGGCAGGCCACCAGGAACGGCTCGGTCACCGCCCCCTCCTCGGCGAGGCCCACCAGGAGCGCGGCGGTCTGCAAGGTCTTACCCAGCCCCATGTCGTCGCAGAGCAGGCCGGCGAGACGGTTCTCCCAGAGGAAGCGCAGCCACTCGACGCCGATCCGCTGATACGGCCGCGGCTCGGTGGCGAGACCGCGCGGCCGTTGGAAGGGCGCGGCCGGCCGCAGGTGGAGCAGGCGGTCGAGGAGTGGCGTGCCCGCTTCGTCCGCGACCTGCACGGGCACTCCCGCCGCGGCCTGGAGGCGCAGCAGCTCGCTCGGTGACAGGCGGATGCGCCCCCGCCGCTCTCCGGTCTCCGCCAGGGGCTGCCGCTCGACCAGCTCCTCCAGATCGCGGAAGGCCTGCGCGTTCAGGTCGATCCAGCCACCCGAGATCTCCAGATAAGGAAGACCCTCGCGCTTGGCCTGGAGCACGTCCGCCAGGGAGACCGTCTGGTTGCCGAAGCCGTACTCCACGGCGAGCCACCACCAGCTCCGCTCTAGCGCCTCCTCGGGATCGGCGGCGGCGATCTCGATGCGGTCGAACTCCTTGAAGATCCGGCGCTCGCGCAGCGGCGCGTCGAGGACGAGCACCCCTTCGCCCAAGGCGTGGCGATGCTCCGCGAGGAACCCCGGCACCTGGTGCCGCCCCAGGGTCAGGCGGGCCGGCGCCTTGAACTTGCGCTCCTTCCCTTCCCGCTCCAGCTCGGCGAGGACGCCGAGATCCTTGAGCCAGATCAGGTTGCCGTAGCGGAACTTCTCCACCTCGGCCATTTCGAGGAAGCGCTCCTCGCCGGTCTCCTGGAGAGCGCGGAGGACGGGCCTCACCTCCACGAGATCGAGCTCGGTGTCCTGCGTGGCGTGGAAGATGGAGCGCAGCGGCAGCGGCCGGAGCACCAGGTCTTCCTGCTCCGGGTAGGCCTCGGCCAGGAGCTGCAACGCGGCGCGGACGCGGTCGCGCGGCACGGTCACCTGGACGACCGGCGCCCCGGCCCGGCGCCAGGTCAGGGTAAAGGCACCGGTGGCCTCGTCGACCGCCGGGTGGAACGTCCCCCGTTCCCCCGGCTCCAGCTCGCGCTCGCAGTGGTAGGCGAGGCGGTGCCAGAAGCTCTCCTCCCAGGTCTGCCGCTGCGTCTTCATCCCCCGCTTGTAGAGCTCACGCTCCTGCAAGGTGGACTGGAACAGGGCCAGCCGCTCCAGCAACTCGGCGCGGTCGAACACGCCGGAGCCGAGAGCGACCTTGCCGGTCCGCTCCAGGAAGCGGATCTGGCTCTCCGAATCATCGAGATAGCGCGCCAGCTCGACGCCCGAGGGGGAGGTGACGCGGACGACGTCGCTCGCGAGACGGAGGACGCGGACCTTGGCCGAGGGCTGCGCGCTCCCCTCGAAGAGCAGCCGGGCGAGCCGGTGCCAGAGGGTCGTGGCGAACGCCGCCTCCCACTCCCGGCCGGCCCAGCTCTTCTGGACCTCGGCCACGGCCCGCGAGAGGTCCTTCAGATGGTCGCAGGTCTTGTTGCGGCTCAGGGCGCAGGTGCAGGAGCGGAGCGACCGGGAGCTGCCCGGCACCTGGGCGATATAGATGGCGGTGTCGGTCTGACTGGTCCCCTGCGGGACGAGGCCGATACCGGAACGATGGAACTCCAGATGCGTGAACTGCGGCATGATTCCCCGGAGGCAGAATTTGTTGCGCTGATCCAACGGACCGAGAGGCGCATTCTAGCCGGCCGGGAACGAGAAAAACAGGGGCGTGTCGCCTGCCCCTGGATGGTGGCGATGCGCAGGTTTCACCACGCCACTCGCCGAAGACTTGAAACCTCATCGAAGTGCCCATCGCGGCTGACCACCGGCTGGCGGTGCTGCATTGCCAGAGCGGCGATCCAGAGGTCGTTCTCCGGAATCGGTTTGCCTTTCCGGCGAAGCTCGCCCCGCAGCTGCGCATAGGTCTCAGCGGTGGTCTCATCGACCGGCAGGATGATGGATTCCCGGATGAGAGTCTCCAAAAGCCCTTGGAGATGGCCGTGATGACGCGAGCCGAGAAGCCCGTAGCGGTACTCTCCGATTACGATGACGGGCAGATGGTGGCGCGGCTCCGCAGCCAAGACCTGGCCGAGAGCTGGATCGCCGACGAAGAGAGCGGAAACTGCGTTGGTGTCGAGGATCAACGCCACTCATCCAGTTCGACGTGCTCAAACTCCTCGCTGATCAACGTATCGACCGGCTCTACATCCTCTCGTCGTGCCCGCCCAAAGACGGTACGCCAGCCCCGCTCTGTCGAAGACCCGGGAGTTTGCCGCTCCAGATGCGCTTGGAGCGCCTCGGTGACAAAGTCCTTCAGGCTCTCGCCGCGGAGAGCAGCGACAGCCTTAGTTTGGCGAAAGAGGTCATCCGGAATCTCCAAAGTCGTCTTCATGGCAACCACTTTTCCATATTTACGGGGAAGCGTCAACCGACCCGGTGCACGACCTTCTGGCCGCTGTCGAGCGCTTCCATAGCGCTCACGAAGGCGGCGTCGCAAGAGTCCGAGCAGGCAGGGGTGAGGATCTCCTCTTCTCACTGCGCGGTCTGTTGTGGCTAAGCGCAGAAGCCGCCGCAGCTCGCCGAGAGTTGCCCACGCCTCAACGGCTGGAATCCGCGCCGCGCGGAGTGTTGCCCGCGTCTCAACGGCTAGAACCCGAGCCTTGCGGGGTGTTGCCCGCGCCTCAACGGCTGGTGCCCGAGCTTCGCGGGGTGTTGCCCGCGCCTCAACAGCTGGAGCCCGAGACTCGCGGGGTGTTACCCGAGCCTCAACGGCTAGAGCCCGAGAGGCTCGGGCAATCTCCGGGCGGACGCCCTCTGGAATGCAGGGCGGTGTGTTGACGAGGCTCCTTGATGGAGCCCGGCGAGATCTACATTGCCGACTTCCCGAGGCCGGGCCCATCGGTTATTGTCGTCTCTGAGGGAACCGGCTGGCGCATCTCTTGACGCAGCTTAAGTAAGACGCTATCTTACTCTTCATGAAGACTGCCGTCTCCACCAAGGGCCAGATCGTCATCCCTGCGGAGATCCGCGAGCAAGATGCAATCGAGCCCGGGCAAGTGTTCGAGATCGAGCGCATCGACAGCGGCGAGTATCGGCTCATCCGCCTTTCTCCCCCTAGAAATCAGGGTGTTCTTGACTGGCTTCTGGCTTGTCCGGAGAAGGGCTTTTTCGTTCCTATCGAGTCCGAGTCCACCGACACACTGTGACGTTCCTGGTCGACGCCAACGTCCTGAGCGAAGCCACCCGACCCGAGCCCGATCCCAGGGTCCTCGCATGGCTGGCGCGCCATGAACGGGAGATCGCCGTCGATCCCCTCATCCTCGGCGAGATCCGGTTCGGCATTCTTCTCTTGCCGATCGGGAAACGGCGCGCTCGATTGGAGCGTTGGTTTGAGGAAGGCGTCGAGCGCATCCACTGCCTTACCTGGGAAGCAGCCACGGGATTGCGGTGGGCACAACTTCTCGCCGAGCTCCGCACCAGCGGCCGCTCCATGCCGATTAAAGACAGCCTGATCGCGGCAACGGCCCTGCTTCACGACCTCCCGCTCGCAACCCTGAACCGGCGCGATTTCGAGAAGGCGGGAGTCGAAATCATCGATCCGTTCGCCTGAGCCTGAGCCCGTTGGGCCCGGAATACCCTACGAGCCACAGGGCTGATCGGTGTCATGCCGCAAGCAACCGCGCCCCGGCAGTAGCCGAGAACCATAGCCCCAGGCGAGTGCGGAAAAGGGTGCCACAGAGCCTAAAGGTGCCAGATCTCGGTTCCAGCTAGCAGAGCGCCGGTTGTATCTGTTTACCGGGCTGGCGCCGGCAGCAGGTCTTTGCAGGAGGGTGGTCGGGGACTGCGGAGAATTGTACTGAAAAGAGCGATCGAGTTGAGCCCACGCTGCTGAGAGGTCCGCAGAA
>Ga0126309_10000119_pt1 | contig 26728 bp, 28 predicted proteins | sample Plot56_FD_92541 | JGI IMG/M metagenome (GOLD analysis project Ga0126309, IMG submission 92541) | Serpentine soil microbial communities from UC McLaughlin Reserve, CA, USA - Plot56 | ecosystem: Environmental > Terrestrial > Soil > Grasslands | place: USA: UC McLaughlin Reserve, Lake County...
ACGCCGGTCGGGCCGCCGAAGCCGGGCACCGACGGGTTGACGCTGCCGACGTCGGCCGGGTCGACCTTGATCAGCGCGAAGTCGTTGTAGTCGCAGGTGTTGGCGTCGGACTCCCCCTCAGCCTGCATCGTGTTCCACGAGCTGTAGGCCAGTGTGCCCGGCCGGGTCGCGCCATCGATTTCGACCGGCGTGCCGATCGGCAGGGCGCCGGCGTCGCATCCGTTCGTGTCGGTGGCGGCACCGGTGCCCGAGCAGTGGGCGGCCTGACCGAGGTAGACGCTGCTGGCGTCCTGGTAGACGAAGTTGGCGGTGCACTGGGCTCCCTCGGTATAGGTCTGGACGCCAGGGTGGATCGTCGCCTGTCCGGCCGGCGCCCAGGCCGAGGCGGCGCTGGGGGCGAGCACGACGGCCATCAAGGCGGCAACGAACACGCAGACAGCGGCAACACGTCGACTCATCGACCCTCGTCCTTCCGTCGTTTCCCCTGTCGAGGCCGCTCTGTCGGCGGCGCGGCACGCTGATGCCGCCTCCTGGGCCTCTTCTGTCTCTACCCAATATCGACGAGGGTCAAACGCCCCTCCCGGGCTGGCTCCGCGCCCCTTCGCGCCCTGGAGCCGCGGCTATACTCGCGCCCGTGCGGCTGTAGCTCAGTTGGCTAGAGCGTCTGCTTGCCATGCAGAAGGTCGTGGGTTCGAATCCCATCAGCCGCTTGCCCCGCACGTCGCGGGGCTTTTCTACGCTTCATCCGCCCCGGCGCCTTGGCGGAGTGGCTACGCAGCGGCCTGCAAAGCCGTTTACACCGGTTCGATTCCGGTAGGCGCCTCTGGTCCCGGCGTTTGAGGGCGCGTCCGCGGACCGCCTGGATCACTTCGCTCGGGCAAGCGTGACCACGCTGCAGCGGAAACGAGAAGCGGGGCCGCTAAGGGCCCCGCTTCGGCAACTTCCCGCTAGGTCGGGACCTAGGCGCTCGACTCCGCTTCCTCGTTGTCGTCGGCCTCGTTCTCGTCGTCGTCGGCGTCGTCGTGTTGCGAGACCTTCTCGCTGACGCACTTGCCGAATGCGTTGGCACCGTTCTCATTGGTGCCGTAGTCAGTGCGGAACTGCTCGCCGTCCTGCTCGCGCTCATCCCTGCAGACCTGCGCAGCATTGCGGGCCTCAGGCATGGTCTGGCGAACGCAGTGCGGGAACGCCGGACGTCCGTACGTTTCGACAAAGTTTTCGCGCCCGAGTTCGTGCCGCTCGTCAAGGCAAGCGTGGACAGCCGCCTTCACGACGGGTCCGTGTCCGGGCCGTGCGGGAGCCAGTGCGGGTATCGCAAGAACACCGGCCACAGCTATCAGTGCAATCCGCTTCATCATGCGTATCGTCCTCCCAGGAGGGTTCGGTCTATGGGACTTCGACAACCCGCCGCGCACCTTCAACGGGCCGTCTCAATCTCGAACACCAGTCCAGCGGCAAGGAAGCGCTCCAGCGGACGCCAAGACACCGACACGACCGTCGCGGGTAGGTTCGGCACATGGGCGCCACAGAGCGAGACCCACCGCCACCGGGCGGCGCGCTCGGCGTCCTCAAGCGGCAGGCCAAGCGCTCGGCCGCGATCCGCTCCGCGCACGGCTGGCTGAAGGAGGGCGTCCTCGGGCGCAGGTCCTCGGAGCGGGTATGGCGGAAGGGAGCCCCGCTCGAGCTCGGCTTCTGGGAGCGGCGGCTGAGGGACCCCGACGTCGCGTCGAAATGGGGGGACTTCCACTACCGCACGGATCCTCAGGCACCTGAGCGCGACCCGCTCGTGCGCTCGGTGCTCGACCGGATCCCGGACGAATCCGTCTCGGTCCTCGACGTCGGCGCCGGCCCGCTCACGGCGCTGGGCAAGACCCACCGCGGCAAGGCGATCAGCCTCACCGCGACCGACCCGCTCGCCGACGACTATGGGCGCGTGCTGCTCGACGCCGGCGTCGAGCCGCCGGTCCCGACAATTCCCTGCCGGGGCGAGGACCTCCTCGACCGGTTCCAGCCCGGGTCATTCGACCTCGCCTACTCGAAGAACGCCCTCGACCACAGCGTCGACGCCGTCCGGGTGATCGCGAACATGGTCGAGCTGGTCAAGGAGGGGCGGTTCGTCGTCCTGCGCCACCGCCGCCGGGAGGGCGCCAGCGAGAACTACTGGGGGCTCCACCAGTGGAACTTCGACGCCGCGGACGGCGAGTTTCTCGTCTGGCGCGGCCGGCGGCGGAAGGTGAGCATGAACGAGGTGCTGTCGGGCCGAGCGACGGTCGACTGCGCGCTCCAGCGGGGCTGGGTCGTCTGCCTGATCACCAGGCATCGGGCTGCGGCGTAGCGTCCGCGCCCGATGCTCCTACTGATCGCCATCGCCCTGCTGATCTTCGTCGTCCCCGCGGCGGTGGGCGTCGTACTCGTCGTCGCGGCGGCGCTGGCGGAGATCGGTGAGTTCCTGCTCTGGCGGCGGTTCCTCGCGCGCTACCGGATCGTCACCGGCGCGGAGGGCCTCGCCGGCGAGCGGGGAATCGTCGGCGAGCCGTGCGACCCTGACGGGACGGTTCGGGTGCGGGGGGAGATCTGGAAGGCTCGATGCTCGGAGCCGGCCGAGAGGGGCGAGCCCGTCGAAGTGGCTGGCGTCGACGGGCTGACCCTGATCGTGACCCCCGTCCGGCATTAGGCCGAAAGCGGCACCGTTTCCGCTTTCCGGTGAGGGGTAGCCGGGGCCGCGAAGGGGGGCACTGCGAATTCAGGGAGTGAGTATGACCGAGAACTTCGGTTCCTCGGCCGCGACCGGTGATGGTCAGAGCACTGCCTCTCAGGCGTCGGATAGCGCGTCGGAGGGCACCGGTCAGGCCCAGGAGAAGGCCCGCGAGATGGCGGGTCAGGCACAGGAGAAGGCCCAGGACTTTGCCGGCCAGGCCCGGGAACGGGTCCAGACCCAGGTCGACCAGCGGTCGACCGAGGCGGGACAGACGGTCAGCCAGAAGGCTGAGGACCTGCGGGCCGTGGCGAGCGAGCTTCGCAACCGCGGCGACGACGGTCCGGCCCGCGCGGCCGAACAGGCAGCGGATCGCGTCCAGCGCTTCGGGTCCTACCTGGAGGAGGCCGACGGCCAGCGGATTCTCGACGACGTCGAGGAGTTCGGGCGCCGGCAGCCGTGGATCGCCCTGGCCGGCGGCGTCGCGCTGGGCATCGCCGCGGCGCGGTTCCTGAAGGCGTCGAGCAGCGAGCGCTACCAGCGGCGGACGCCGTCGCAAAGCTCGCCCCAGGTCGTCAGCGCCGACGTCGGCACCACCGCGTCGAGCTACGGCGGCGAGAACCCGGCCGGGCCCGGCTACGGCGGCGCGACGCCGCCGGTCGAGCCGGTCGGCACGACTGCGCGTTAGGAGGCCGAGTCATGGCCGACAACGGGCAGAGCGACCTTCGCGATCACTCGACCGGGGACCTGTTCCGTCAGCTTTCGCAGCAGACGACGGACCTGGTTCGCAAGGAGGTCGACCTCGCGAAGGCGGAGTTGAGCGAAAAGGGAAAGAAGGCCGGCGTCGGCGCCGGCATGTTCGGCGGTGCGGGATTGATGGGGCTGGGCGCGTTCGGCGCGCTTACGACGACTCTGATCCTCGCCCTGGCGATCGTGCTGGACGCCTGGCTGGCGGCGCTGGTCGTCGCCGTCGTCTACGGGGCGATCGCGGGAGTGCTCGCCCTCCAAGGACGCGACCGCGTCCGTGAGGCGGCACCGCCGGCGCCCGAACAGACCGTGGAAACCGTGAAGGAGGACATCCAGTGGGCCAAGAGCCAAGCGAAATCCGCCAGGAGATAGAGAACACGCGTGACCAGATGGGTGACACCGTCGACGCGCTCGCCTACAAGGCAGACGTACCGGGTCGCGTGAGGGAGTCGATCTCGGACAAGACCGCCAGGTTCCGGCAGCAGATGTCGGGGACGGCCTCGAGCATCAGCGACTCGACCCCGGGCACCGGCGACGTCAAGGACGGCGCCCGCCAAGCCGTCGGCGTCGCACAGGAGAACCCGCTCGGGTTGGCGATCGGCGGCGTGGCCGCCGGCTTCCTGATCGGGATGGCGCTGCCGAGTACCCGGGTCGAGGACGAGCGGATCGGGCCGGTCGCCGACGACATCAAGGAGAAGGCGAAGGAAACCGGCCAAGAGGCGCTCGAGCGCGGCAAGCAGGTCGCGCAGGACACGGCGCAGGCCGCCACCGAGACCGCCCGCGAGAGCGGCCAGGAGCACGCGCAGGAGCTCAGCTCGAACGCTCAGAGCTAGCGGCGCACCTTCTCCACGGCTCCAAGGGAGGAACGAGAAAGGGCCCCGGAATCGGGGCCCTTTCTCCTCCTCGTTCCTCGTTCGTCACCCGGCAGGGGCCGGCTCGGGTGGCCAGTTGTAGCCGGGGCCCGAAGGGTTGTCGCGCCCATAGCTGCTCGCCCGGGTGCCGCCGACCGGCGGCCGCTTCGCCGCGGTGGCCCCGTCGCCCGCGGTCGAGCGCCCCGCCAGGCGCAGCAGCAGGGCCCCGACGGCTCCGGCGGCGAATCCTCCGGCCGCGGCGGCAAGGGGGCGGCGCCGGCCGACCTCCTCGATCTCAGCGATGACCTCCCCGGCCCTGCTCCATCGATCGCCGATGGCGATGTGCACGGTCTTCGCTCCCTTCCTCGGAGTATCCCGTTCGCCCCGGGCCTACCCATGGCAGCAGCGTGCTAGACGGAGGCGGCGGGTCGCGGAACGGAAAAGGGCCCCGTTCGGGGCCCTTTGCTTCCGAAGGACGTACCACCAGGAAACAGGATCCCCTGGCTCGTCGGTCCTTAAGCCTTCAAGTCCAATTGCTCTCCCGCGCCTGCTCCGCGGAACCTAACCAACGGAACACGCTGTCCGCGGAAAGGTTTCACCTGCATGATCGGCAGATTGCAACGGACCTAAACCCTCCTTGCGGAATTCCTCACAAAGTAGGTAAGCCGAGGCTCCATTGCTCCAATCCGTACAAGACCGACGGCGCTAGACTCCGCGGCCTCCGGGGCGCTTAGCTCAGTTGGGAGAGCGCCAGCTCGACAAGCTGGAGGTCACTGGTTCGAGCCCAGTAGCGCCCACTCGCCCCATGCGAATTCGTCGCGCGACGCCAAGTGACGCCGAGCGGCTCGCCCGGCTCCTCCGCGACTTCGACGCCGAGTACGAGGGGGACGTCGCGTCCCTCGAGACCCTGGAGGGGCGCTACCGGACGCTGCTCGAGGCGGGGGAGGTCACGGCGCTGCTGATCGACGACGCCGCGGGCTTCGCGCAGCTCCGGTTCCGGCCCTCCGTGTACGGCGACTACCTCGACGCCTACCTGGAGGAGCTCTACGTCGTGCCAGAACGGCGCGGCGAGGGGTTGGGGCGCGCATTGCTCAGCGCGGCGATGGAGACCGCGCGGGGGGCCGGCGCCGCCCGGATCGACCTCGGCACGAGCGAGGAGGACGAGGCCGCTCGGCACCTTTACGAGAGCGCCGGCTTCACCAACCGCGAAGGCCGGCCCGACGGCCCGGTGATGCTCTACTACGAGCGCGACCTGTAGTCCGCCCGGCGCCCGGCTAGGCTCGCGCCTCCGTGGCCGCCCTGTACGCCTCCGCGCTGCTCGTCTGCGTCTGCTCGCTGGCGCTGGGGCAGGCGGCGATGACGCTGTGCGGGTGGCGCGAGTGGTCGTGGCTTTCGCCGGCGGCCGGGCTGGCCCTGGTGTGCGCGCTCGCCTGGGCGACGGTCCGGCTCCCGCCCGGCGGCGAGGCCGCGGCGATCGCGGTTGCAGCCGCCTCGGTCCTCGCCGGCGCCTTCCTGTACGGCCGGGTCTCCGACTGGCGAGAGGCATTACGTCTGGGCGTCCCGGTCGCGTTGATCGGCCTGATCGCCGGCTCGCTTCCGTTCATCCTCGAGGGGAGGGCCGGGATCCTCGGCACCGGCTTCAACCCGGACATGTCTCAGCACCTGCTGGCGGCGTCGCACCTCGGCGCCGGCGAGAGCCGCGGGCTGATCGAGCAGGGCTACCCGCTGGGGCCGCACGCCGTCGCGGTGGCGCTCGAGGACGGGCTCGGCGTCGGGCTCGTCCAGACGTTCAGCGGCCTCACGGTCGCGGCGGCGGTCCTCGCCCCGCTGACCGCGCTGGCCCTGGTGCGCCGCGCGTCGGCGCCGACCCGGATCCTCGCCGCGCTGGTGGTCGGCCTGCCGTACATGGTCGCCTCCTATTACGCGCAGGGCGCGTTCAAGGAGCTGATCGAGGCGCTATTCATCCTCGCCTTCTTCCTCGGCCTGCGGGAGGTCGTCGCCACCCCCGGGCACCCGCGGCCGCTGGCGGGGGTCCCCCTCGCGCTGCTCGCGGCCGGCAGCCTCTACGTCTACAGCTTCCCCGGCCTCGCCTGGATCGTCGCCGGCGCCGCGGTCTGGGCGGCATTCGTGCTGATCCGGGCGGGCCGCGAGCGTTTCCGCCTGATGCGAGCGGCGCTGCGCCCGGCTCTCTTCGCACTGCTCGTCTTCGCCATCCTGGCGGCGCCCGAGCTCGGCCGAATGCTCGATTTCCGCGACTTCGAGACCTTCGACCCGACCGGACCCGGCCTGGGCAACCTCTTCGGCCAGATCTCACCGTTCGAGGCACTCGGCTTCTGGCCGTCCGGCGACTTCCGCCTGACCCCCGGCGACGGAGTGGCACCGGCGATCCTCTACTACCTCGGCGTCGTCGCCGGGCTCGTCCTGCTCGCCTACGGCGCGCTGTGGGCCTGCCGACGCAGCGACACGGTCCTGCCCGCGGCGCTGCTCGGCGGTCTGGTGATCTGGACGCTAGCCCGGGCCACCGGCACGCCGTACCAGGCCGCCAAGGCCGTGGCGGTGATGGCACCGCTGGCGCTCGCGGTGATCGTCCTCCCGCTCGCCTCGCTCGGGTGGCGCCGGCTCGAGGGCGGCGGGCTGCGCCAGTTCCTTCCACCCGTCCTCACCGCCGGCTTCGTCCTCACCGCGGCCGCCTGCTCGGCGCTCGCCATCACCAACGCACCCGTGGGCCCCGGGGGATACGCACCGGAGCTGACAGGGCTGCGGCCGATGGTCGACGGCGCGCCCACCTGGGTGTCGGCGCCCGAGGAGATGCTCGCCGACGAGCACGGCGTGCCCTTCATCGCCTGGGAGCTGCGCGGGGCACGGGTCTGCATCGCGCCTCAGAGCCGCGAGGGCGGTCCGCCGCCGACCGGCGTCCGCTACGTGATCACGACCGACGAGCGGCGCACGCGCCCGCCGTTCCAGCGGACCCACGTGCGCAAGGTCGCTGGTGCGTGGTGGCTCTGGCGTGTGTCGGGCCGCGTGGCGAGCCGCAGCGACTGCCCGCTGATCGCGGTTCGCGAGGCCAGGCAGGGCGAGGACCGTGAATAGCATGGGCTCGATGCGGGCGAGACTCCAGGAGATCCCCGTCAGCGCGCGCTCGCTCGACCGCTATCGCGGCCTCGTCCCGGCCGAGCAGATCGAGCGCGCCCGCGCCGCCGCCCGCCCGCTGGCCGGCACCAGGGTGCTGTACGTGGCGACGGCCCCGCCGGAGGCCGCCGACGCCTCGGCCTCCCTCGCCGCCCTCCTCGCCGGCCTCGGCCTCGAGGTCCGCCGGGTGGTCCTGCACGGGGACGCCGAGTTCACGGCCGCCGCGGCCGACTTCGCCGATGCTCTACGCGGCTCGGACTGGGCGCGCGGCGACCGCGACTGGGACGCGCTGCGCGAGGCATGCGAGGCCGCCGCGGTCGAGTTCGACCCGAGGCCGTTCGACGCCGTCGTCGTCCAGGGAGCCGGCGCGGCGCCGCTGGTCGAGGGGCGCCGCGGCGGCGCCGCGTGGCTCTGGCGGACCGGCGTCGACGCTTCGGAGCCGGCCGACGGCGCTCGCGGCCGGCTCCTGCCGATGCTCGGCGCCTACAGCGGGCTCTCGTTCGCCCTGCCCGGGTTCGTCCCGGCGGGCCTGGATGCCGAGCGGCTGCGGGTCGTACCGGGAGCGTTCGACCCGCTCGCCGCTGCGGCCACCGCCCGTGGTCCCTGGCCGGCCGAGGTAGATCCCTCGCGGCCCCTGGTCTGCCGGATCGGCCGACTCGACTCCTGGGCCGACCCCGTCGCGGCGGTCGAAGCCTGGCTCCTCGCCCGCGGGGAGGCACCGGGCCTCCAGCTCGCGGTCGCGGGACGCGTCGACCCCTCCGACCCCGAGGCGCCCGGCGTGCTCGAAGAGGTGCGCGCCTACGCCGACGGCGAGGAGGACCTCCACCTCGTCACCGACCGCAACGGCGCCTCGCCGCGGACGATCGCGGCCATTGCGACCCTCGCCCGCTGCGCCCTTCGCGGTGAGGTCGGCGACGAGTTCGACCCCGGCGTCGCCGCTTCCCAGTGGCGCGGCACCCCGGTGATCGGCGGCGGCGAGTCGATCGAAGCCCAGGTTCGGAACGGAGAGGGCGGGTTCATCGCCGCCGACCCCGAGCGCCAGGCCGTGCGGATCGCCGCGATCGCCAACGGGCCGCGGCGGGCGCTGCAGGTGGCCCGGGCGGGACGCGACCGGGTCCTCCCCCTCTTCTCGGTCGTCCGGCTGCTCGGCGACGAGCTTGACTGGCTCGAAGCCGTCGTCGAACGTGGCCGGGCGGCCGGCGGGGAGCGGGCGGCGTGGCCGCGGACACGGCTGGGGAGCGCGGCGTGATGGGGGGGACGACGGTGGAGCTGCCCGACGGCTCGCGCCTCGAGCTTCCCGACGGCGCCAGCGGCGCCGATGCCGCCGCCGAGATCGGCCCGGGGCTGGCGAAGGCTGCACTGGCTGTGCGGGTCGACGGCGAGCTGCGCGACCTGGCGGCGTCGCTGCCCGACGGCGCCCGCCTCGAGGTCGTCACGGACCGCGACCCGGAGGCACTGAGCCTGATCCGCCATGACGCCGCCCACGTGATGGCAGAGTCGATCCTCGAGCTCTGGCCGGAGGCGAAGATCTCGATCGGGCCGCCGATTGCGGACGGCTTCTACTACGACATCGAGTTCCCCGACGGGGTCCGGATCTCGGAAGCGGACCTGCCGCGGATCGAGGAGGCGATGCGCGCGCACATCGAGGCCGACGAGCCGTTCGAGCGAACGGACCTGCCGGCCGCCGACGCGCTCGAGCACTTCCGCAAGCAGGGGCAGGACTACAAGGTCGAGCTGATCAAGGACCTGGTCGGCGACGAGGGCGTCGACACCGTCTCGATCTATCGCAACGGCCCGTTCGAGGACCTCTGTCGCGGCCCACACGCCCCCTCGACCGGCCGGATCAAGGCCGTGAAGCTGAACTCCGTGGCGGGGGCCTACTGGCGCGGCGACGAGACGCGCCAGATGCTGACCCGCGTCTACGGCACCGCGTTCTTCTCGAAGACGGACCTGGAGGCCCACCTCGAGCGGATCGAGATGGCGAAGGCGCGCGACCATCGCCGGCTCGGGCCGCAGCTCGGACTGTTCATGTTCCGCGAGGAGGCGCCGGGGATGCCGTTCTGGCTCGCCAACGGCACCGTGCTGCTGCGCCTGATCCAGCGCGAAGTCGAGGCTCAGCTCCGCCGTCGTGGCTATCGGGAGGTCAAGACCCCGCAGGTGCTCGACGAGGAGCTCTGGCACCGCTCCGGCCATTGGGAGAACTACCGGGAGAACATGTTCTTCGCGGAGCCCTCGGAGCGGGAGGGGGGCGACCGCCGGTTCGCGCTGAAGCCGATGAACTGCCCCGGCGCTTGCCTGGTCTTCGGCTCCGAGCGCCACTCCTATCGTGAGCTGCCGCTGCGCCTCGCCGAGTTCGGTCAGGTGTTCCGCTACGAGCGCGAGGGTGTGCTGCACGGTTTGATGAGGGTCCGGACGTTCACCCAGGACGACGCCCACGTCTACTGCACACTCGACCAGGTCACCGACGAGGTGGATTCGATCTGCGAGGCGATCGACGAGCTCTACGCCCGATTCGGTTTCGAGGACGTGCGGGTCGAGCTCTCGACCCGGCCGGAGAAGTCGATCGGCACCGACGAGGAGTGGGAGCGCGCGGAGGCGGGGCTGCGCGGCGCGCTGGAGCGCCAGGGGCGCGACTACGACGTCAGCCCCGGGGAGGGCACGTTCTACGGCCCCAAGATCGACTTCCACATCACCGACGCGCTCGGGCGCTCCTGGCAGTGCGGGACGTGCCAGCTCGACTTCCAGATGCCCGAGCGATTCGACCTGACCTACACGGGCGCCGACAACGCCGACCACCGGCCGGTGATGATCCACCGCGCCCTGCTCGGATCGATGGAGCGGTTCGCGGGGATCCTGATCGAGCACTATGGGGGCCGCTTCCCGGTCTGGCTGGCGCCGGTCCAGGCGGTCGTCCTGCCCGTGGCCGACCGCCACAACGAGGCGGCCGAGAGGGTCCGCCGGCTTCTGGTCGAGGCCGGGGTCCGGGTCGAGGTCGACGAGCGCTCGGAGTCGGTGGGCAAGAAGATCAGGGACGCCGAGCTGGGCCGCTACCCGTACATGCTGGTGGTCGGCGACCGCGAGGTCGAGGCGGATGCCGTCTCGGTCCGGTCGCACGACGAGGGCGAGGTCGGCCAGGTCGCGATCGCCGAATTCGCGGCGCGGTTGAGAAACGAAGTGGAGGAGGCCTGACCCGTGTCTATACTCCCGCGCAGTTGATCACCGGCACGACATCCACGCAGCGCCGCTGAGCGCCCGCCGTGCCCCTTCGCCTACTTCCTGACCGCTTGAAGCTCTCCCGCCTCTCTACCTAGTGCCGATCCCGCGCAGGTTCGATCGGCGTCCGCCGGAGCGCGACCAGACCCGGATCAACGAGCGGATCCGGGTTCCCCAGGTCCGCCTGATCGGCTCGGACGGCGAACAGGTCGGCATCCTGCCGACCGACGAGGCGCTCCAGCGCGCCCGCGACGAGGACCTCGACCTCGTCGAGGTCGCGCCCGAGGCGCGGCCGCCCGTCACCCGGCTCCTCGACTACTCGAAGTACAAGTACGAGCAGGAGCAGAAGCAGAAGGCCGCCCGCAAGCACCAGACCCAGGTCAACGTCCGCGAGATCAAGCTGCGCCCGAAGATCGCCGACCACGACTACAACACCAAGAAGGGCCACGTCGAGCGTTTCCTCCGCCACGGCGACAAGGTCAAGGTGACGATCATGTTCCGTGGCCGCGAGCAGGCCCATCCCGAGCGCGGCCGGGCTCTCCTCAGCCGCCTCTTCGAGGACCTCGACGGCCTCGCCGCGATCGAGCAGCAGCCCCTCCAGGAGGGCCGCAACATGCACATGCTGCTCGCCCCGACCCGCGAGGCGGTCCAGGTCAAGGAGCCCGCGCCGGCCGAGGCCGCCGACGGCGGCGAAGCCGCTTAGGCGGCGACCGCCGCCGGCAGCGACGCGACGACGTCGGCGATCCGTTCCGAAGCGCGGCCGTCCCAGAGGGGCGGCGGCTCCCCGGGCGCCGGCGGGGATGATTCGAGCGCGTGGGGGATGCCGGTGATCGCCTCCGGGTCGAGGCCGAGGAGCGTGTTCGTGCCCGCCCTGATCGTCACCGGCCGCTCGGTGTTGTCGCGGAGCGTGAAGCAGGGGACGCCCAGGTAGGTGGTCTCCTCCTGGATCCCACCGGAGTCGGTGAGGACGCCGGCCGCGTCCGCCTCGAGCGACAAGAAGTCGAGGTAGCCCACCGGGTCGATCAGCCGCAGCCGGGGCGTCGCGGCCTCCTGCGGGGCAAGCATCTTGCGGGTCCGGGGATGGACCGGGAACACCACCGGCAGCCGCTCCGCCACCTCGGCCAGGCGCTCCATCGTCTCGCCGAGAAGCGGGCCGTCCACCAGGGCCGGCCGGTGCAGCGTGACCAGCAGGTAGCCGCCCCGCTCGACCCCCACCCGCCCGGCCGCGCCCGCCGAGCGGAACCGGTCCTCCAACCGGATCAGGGTGTCGATCATCGTGTTGCCGACGAATTGCATGCGCTCGCCGGGGATGCCCTCGCGGCCGAGGTTCTCGATCGCCTCCTCGGAGTGCAGGAACAGGTGGTCGGAGAGCTGGTCGGCGACGATCCGGTTGAGCTCCTCGGGCATCGTCCGGTCGAAGCTGCGCAGCCCGGACTCGATGTGCCCGACGGGGATGTCGAGCTTCGCCGCCGTCAGCGCCGCCGCCAGGGTGGAGTTGACGTCCCCGGGCACGAGCACCAGGTCGGGCCGCGACTCCTCGAGAACCGGCTCCAGCCGCTCGATCACCCGGGCCGTCTGCTGCGCGTGGCTGCCGGAGCCGACCTCGAGCATATGGTCGGGCTCGGGGACGCCGAGCTCCTCGAAGAAGATCTCCGACATCAGGCGGTCGTAGTGCTGGCCGGTGTGGACGACGACGTGGGCGGCCTCCGGCAGGCGCCGGCGCAGCGCGGCGATCACGGGAGCGGTCTTGACCAGGTTCGGCCGCGTCCCCAGCACGTACAGGATCCGCATGGGCCGGGCCAGCGTACCCGCGCGGGCGGCTCCTGAATAATGCGCCGCCGATGAGCGACCCCCTCGACTGGTGGGAGGCCGTAGTCCTCGGCGTGGTCGAGGGGATCACGGAGTTCCTGCCGGTCTCGAGCACCGGCCACCTAACCTTCGCCGAGAAGCTGCTCGGCCACCAGATCGACGCCGCGGACGTCACCGCGTTCACCGCGATCGTTCAGATCGGCGCGATCCTGGCGGCCGTCATCTACTTCCGGAACGACCTCTGGCGGATCGTCGTCGCGCTCCTCCGCGGCGCCGGACACCGCGAACGCCGAACCGGGGCCGACTGGCGTCTCGCGGTCGCCGTAGTCGTCGGCTCGATCCCGATCGGGATCGCCGGCCTCGTCTTCAAGGACCAGATCGAGACGACCCTGCGCGACCTCTGGGTGGTCGGCGCCGCCCTGATCGCCTGGAGCGGCGTCATGCACTACGCGGACACGCGCGGCAGCCTGGAGCGCTACGAGGAGTCGGTGTCGACCCGGGACACGCTGATCATCGGCCTCGTCCAGTGCCTCGCCCTGATCCCCGGCGTCTCGCGCTCCGGGGCGACGATGTCGGCCGGGCTACTGCTCGGCATCGACCGCGTGACCGTCACCCGGTTCTCCTTCTTCCTCGCGATCCCGGCGCTCGCCGCTGCGACCGCGCTGGAGGCGGTCTCCGAGTTCGACAACATCGCCGAGGGCGTGGGGTGGGGGCCGACGATCGCCGCCACCGTCGTCAGCTTCTTCGTCGCCTACGTCGTGATCGCCTGGCTGCTCCGCTACGTCGCCCAACACACCTTTCGGCTCTTCATCGTCTACCGCGTGGTCCTCGGGGTGGCGATCCTGGCCCTGCTCGCCTCCGGGGCCATCTCCTCGACCTGACCCTGCTTCAATAGTCGTCCCGATGCCGAAGATGAAGACCCACTCGGGCGCCAAGAAGCGCTTCCGCAAGACCGCGAAGGGCAAGCTGCGCGGTCGTCGCGCCTACTCGACCCACATCCTCGAGAAGAAGTCGCCGAAGCGCAAGCGCGCCTTCCGCAGGCCGGTCGAGATCTCCGGCGCCGACGAGAAGCGGGTCCGCGACCTGCTCGGAGGCGGCAGGTGAGCCGGGTCAAGCGGTCGGTCAACGCCCGCAAGAAGCGGCGCAAGGTCCTCAAGGAGGCCAAGGGCTACTACGGGCGCAAGCACTCCTCCTACCGCTTCGCGAAGGAGCAGGTCCAGCGGTCGGGCATGTACGCCTACCGCGACCGGCGCAACCGCAAGCGCGACTTCCGCCGCCTCTGGATCATCCGGATCAACGCCGCCGCCCGGCGGGAGGGCCTCAGCTACTCCGAGTTGATGCACGGTTTGCGGCTCGCCGGGGTCGAGGTCAACCGCAAGATGCTGGCCGACGTCGCCGTCAACGATCCGGATGCCTTCCGTCGATTCGCCGAGCTCGCCCGGGAGGGCGCGGCCGCCTAGCCGCGTCACAGACGGAACCTCCCGGGCGGACCAGAAGGTCCGCCCTTTTTCGTTCCCCGACCACTGACACCATTCGACACCGACATCCGACATCCGACATGCGGCACCCGACATCCGGCATCCGAAATTTGATCACCTCCCCCCAGAACGAGAAGCTGAAGCTGGTGCGAAAGCTGCGCGACCGCCGGACCCGCGGGCGCGAAGGCCTGTTCGTCAGCGAGGGGGAGGACCTGAGCGAGGCGGGCCGCCGGGCGGGAGCGGATCCCCGGTTCCTCCTCTGCGCCGCCGGCTCGGGCCTGGATGGCGAGGAGGTCGATCCCGGCCTGCTGGCAGAGGTCTCCGAGCTCGGCTCCGGGACCCGGCAGCTCGGCGTCTGGCCGGTCCTCTGGGCCGAGCGGATCGATCCCCCGGCGGTCTACCTGCACGGCGTCGGCGACCCCGGCAACGTCGGCGCGATCATCCGCACCGCCCACGCACTGGTCGGCGGCACGGTCGTCCTCGGCCCGGACTGCGCTGATCCCCACTCCCCGAAGGCCGTCCGGGCGAGCATGGGCTCGGTCTTCGGCCAGCCGCTCGCGAAGGCCGCCGTCGAGGAGACGCCGCAGCCGCGGACGGCGCTGGTCGCCCACGGCGGCGGCGCGCTCGAGCAGCTGCCGGGCGCCGAGACCGTCTGCCTCGGCGCCGAGCGCGAGGGCTTGCCACAGGAGGTGCTGGCCGCCTGCGGGCGCACCGTGACCATCCCGCTCAGGCCCGCGGGGGCGGAGTCGCTGAACGTGGCGGCGGCGGCGGCGATCGCCTGCCAGCGGCTATCGTCGCCCGCCGGCATGGAGGTGGAAGCGTGAGCACGACGGATCGCATCGCCGCGCTGCGCGCTGAGGCGGAGGGGGCGATCGCCGCCGCGCCCGGCACCGCGGCACTCGAGGAGCTGCGGGTCCGCTTCCTGGGCCGCAAGGCGGAGCTGACCGGCATCCTGCGCGGCATCGCCTCGCTGCCCGCCGAGGAGCGCGGCCCGGTCGGGAAGGCCGGTAACGAGGCGCGGGCGGCGATCGAGGCGCAACTCGATTCGCGCCGCGAGGACCTCGACGCGGGTGAGATCGGGGCCCGCCTCGCTGCCGACCGGATCGACGTGACGCTGCCCGGGTCGCCCGCCGCGCCGGCCGGGTCGCGCAACCTGCTCCAGCGCACGATCCGCGAGATCGAGGACCTCTTCGTCGGCCTCGGCTACCGGGTCGCCGAGGGGCCCGAGGTCGAGCTCGACTATTACAACTTCACCGCCCTCAACCACCCGCCCGGACATCCGGCGCGGATGGCGCAGGACACCTTCTACGTCGACCCGGAGAGCCTGTCGCGGGACCTGCGGGTCCTCTCGGCGCCGGCCTCGGCCGGCGGGCCGATGCTGCCGCCCGGGCCCGAGGACGTCGTCCTCCGCACGCACACCTCGCCGATGCAGGTGCGGTCGATGGAGGCGCAGGAACCGCCGATCTTCATCATCGTGCCGGGCCGCTGCTACCGCTCGGACCCGTTCGACGCCACCCACAGCCCGGTCTTCCACCAGATCGAGGGACTGGCGGTGGCCGAGGGGATCACCCTCGCCGACCTCAAGGGGACCCTCGACCAGTTCGCCCGCGGCATCTTCGGGCCCGAGCGCGAAACGCGGTTCCGCCCTGGCTTCTTCCCGTTCACGGAGCCGAGCGTCGAGGTCGACGTGTCCTGCTTCCGCTGCGGAGGGAGCGGCCGGCTCGACGACGGCTCGCGCGACTCGCTCTGCAAGGGCACGGGCTGGATCGAGATCCTCGGCGCCGGCATGGTCGACCCCAACGTGTTCGGGTTCGTCGCCGAGCGCGGATACGACCCCGACCGCGTGCAGGGCTTCGCATTTGGCATGGGCATCGAGCGGATCTCGCTGCTCAAGCACGGCGTCCCCGACCTGCGCAAGTTCTTCGAGAACGACATCCGCGTCCTGGAGCAGTTCCGGTGAGGGTCCCGCTTTCGTGGCTGCGCGAGTACTGCGACCCCGGCCTCGAGGCCGAGGAGCTCGCCGACGGCCTCGCGATGAGGACCGCCGAGGTCGAGCGGATCTCCCAGATCGGCCCGCCCGCGGCCGAGAAGTTCGTCGTCGGACGCGTGATCTCCGCCGAGCAGCACCCGGACGCCGACCGCCTCCGGGTCTGCGAGGTCGACGCCGGCGACGGGCTGCGGACGATCGTCTGCGGCGCCCCCAACGTCGCCGTCGGCCAGACCGTCGCCGTGGCGCTGCCCGGCGCGGTGATGCCGGACGGCATGGAGCTGGGCCGGGCGAAGCTGCGGGGGATCGAGTCGAACGGGATGATCCTCTCGGAGGCGGAGATGGAGGTGGGGGAGGACGCCGCCGGAATAGCCGTCCTCGCCCGCGACGGAGAGGGACCGGCGCCGGGAACCCCGCTCGCCGACGTCCTGCCGATCGCCGAGCGGGTGGTCGAGCTGGAGGTCAACTCGAACCGGGTCGACTGCTTCGGCGTCTACGGAGTCGCCCGCGAGGTCCATGCGATCACCGGCGCGCCGCTCGCCGAAGCTCCCTGGATCGAGGACGCGCCCACCGAGGGCGACGGCGAGGCAGGGGATTACGCCTCCGTCCGGGTCGAGGTGCCGGAGCTCTGCCCCCGCTTCACCGCCCGGGTCTTCACCGACGTCACGATCGGCCCCTCGCCCCTCTGGCTCAAGGCGCGGCTGATCGCCGCCGGCCAGCGCCCGATCAACAACGTCGTCGACATCACCAACTACGTGATGCTGCTGACCGCCCAGCCCCTCCACGCCTTCGACCTCGACAAGGTCCCCGGCGGCGAGCTGATCGTCAGGCGAGCCGCCGACGGCGAGGCGATGACCACGCTCGACGGCGTCGAGCGCCGGTTCGACCCCGACGTCGTCCTGGTCTGCGACCGCGAGGGCCCCTCGGGAATCGCGGGCGTGATGGGCAGCGCCCGCTCCGAGGTCTCCGACACGACGACGCGAGTGTTGCTCGAGGTCGCTACCTGGGACGGCGTCAACGTCCTGCGCACCTCGCGCAGGCTCGGCCTCCGCACCGAGGCCTCGAACCGCTTCGAGAAGCAGCTCCACCCCGAGCTCGCGACCTGGGGACAGCGGGTCGCGTCGAAGCTGCTGGTCGAGCTCTGCGGGGCCCGCCTCGTCCCGGGAACGCTCGACGAGGCGGCAGACGTGCCGACGGCGCATACGCCGTCGCTGCGGACGGCGCGGGCCGAGGCGCTGCTCGGGATGACGGTCGAGGCCTCACTATGCGAGGACTACCTGCGGCGGCTCGGCTTCACCGTCGACCGCGAGAACGGAGACATCCGCACCGTGGTCCCGTTCCACCGCCACTACGACGTCAGCCGCGAGGTCGACCTGATCGAGGAGGTGGGCCGGATCCACGGGTACGACGAGCACCTTGCCTCGAGCCTGCCCGACACAGCAGGCCAGACCGGCGGGCTGACCCGCGACCAGTCGCTGCGCCGTCGCGCCGAGGACGTGATGCGGGACCTGGGCTTCGACAGCCTGGTCACGCTCAGCCTCACCGACCCGGAGGCGACGAGGCGGCTGCGGATCCCAGAGGATGACCCGCGCGGCCGGCCGATCCGGATCTCCAACCCGCTCTCGCTCGAGTTCTCGCGGCTGCGGACGACCCTGTTCGCCTCCCTCCTCGACGCCGCCCGCTACAACCTCGACCACGCCGCCGAGCGTGTCGCGGTTTTCGAGTCCGGGCGCGCCTACCTGGCCGAGGGCCGGCTTCGCGGCGAGCCACACGGCGGCGAGTTCAGCGGCGCCCGGCCGGCTCCCGCACACGAGCCGCACCGGATCGGGGCGCTGGCGATCGGCCCGCTCGCAGCGCCGGGCTGGACCGCCGGCGGCGGGGCCGGCGGCTTCTACGCTCTGAAGGGGGTGCTGGAGGCGCTCGCCCGCCAGCTCGGCAGCGTCGTCGAGGTCCAGCCCGGCGAGGAGCCATTCCTCCATCCCGGCCGCTGCGGAGAGATCCTCGTCGCCGGTGAGCCGGCTGGCTGGATCGGCGAGGTCCACCCGCTGGTCGCGCGGGCCTGGGACCTCGACGCGGCGACCGGGTTCGAGGTCGACCTCGCGCCTCTCCTCGCCTCCTCCACCTACGGGCGCGAGTCCTACGAGGACGTGATCTCCTATCCGGCCGTCCACCAGGACCTGGCCGTGGTCGTCGCCGAGGACGTCCCTGCCGCGGGGGTCAGCGCCGCGGTCATGGCCGGCGGCGGCGACCTGCTGCGCTCGGCCGAGATCTTCGACGTCTATCGCGGGGACCAGCTCGGCGAGGGCCGGAAGAGCCTGGCGCTGCGGCTGGAGTTCAGGGCGCCCGACCGCACCCTCACCGACGAGGAGGTCGCCGAGGTTCGCGAGCGGATCAGGTCCGAGGTCGAGGGGATCGGCGGCAGCCTCCGTGAGTGAGGGGACCGCGCAGCCGCTGGAGGGTGAGCCCGCGGCGCGGGTGCTGGTCGCCGGCGCGTCAGGGTTCGCCGGCGCGCTCGCCGCCCATCTCGTCTGGCGTCACCCGCGCCTCGAGCTGGTGCAGGTCACCTCCCGCGGCGACGCCGGCACTCGCCTCGACCGGCTGCACCCGCGCTACCGGGTGCCGCTGGTGCTCGAGCAGCTCGACCTGGAGGGGATCGATGGGGTGGACGCCGCGATCGTCGCCTACCCGCACGCCGCCTCGGCTCCGGTCGTCGCGGAGATGCGCGGTCTCGGGCTCCAGGTCGTCGACCTGTCCGCGGACTTCCGGCTCCGCTCCCGTGAGGTCTACGAGAAGTGGTACGGGCCACACGGGGAGCCGGCGCTGCTCGCCGACGCCGCCTACGGGCTGCCCGAGCTGCACCGCGAGGAGGTCCGCCGCGCCGACCTGGTCGCCAACCCCGGCTGCTATCCCACGGCGGCCGCGCTGGCGCTGGCGCCGCTGGCCGAGAACGGGCTGATCGCCGACCTGGTGATCGATGCCATGCAGGGAATCTCCGGCGCCGGCCGCGGCGGCGGAGACGAGCTGCACTACGTGACGCTCTCCGAGAACGCCTACGCCTACAAGGTCGACGCCCACCGCCACAGTCCGGAGATCGCGCAGGAGCTGGCGGCGCTGACCCCCGGGGGGCCGCCGGCCTACGAGCTCACCTTCGTCCCCCACCTGGTCCCACTCGACCAGGGGGAGCTGGTGGACTGCTTCGTCACGCCGACGCGCGCGGTCAGCCAGGACGAGCTGGCCGAGCTCTACGCGGACCGCTACGGCGACGAGCCCTTCGTGCGGGTGACCGAGGAGCCGCCCGGCGTGCGGGACGTCCGGGACACCAATGAGTGCCATGTCCACCCGGTTCGGAACGGCTCGCGGGTGGTGGTCGTCGCCGCGATCGACAACCTCTGGAAGGGCGCCTCCGGACAGGCAGTCCAGAATCTCAACCTGATGCTCGGCCTGCCGGAGACCGAGGGGCTCCTTTGAGCGCCGAGGGCTTCTTCCGGTCGCGCTGGGTGGAGCGGCCCCGCGAGGCCGAGGAGCGGACCGGCGGCGAGCTGACGTCCGGCTTCCGGGCCGCCGGAGTCCACTGCGGGCTGAAGGACGGCGGCGGCACCGACCTCGGCCTGCTGGTCTGCGACGCCCCGGAGGTGGCGTCCGCTCTGCTGTTGACGCGCAACGCCGCCGCCGCGGCCCCCGTCCGGGTCTGCCGCGACGATTGCGACGCGGCTCGCATCCGGGCCGCAGTGGTCAACTCCGGCAACGCCAATGCCGCGACCGGGGAGGCCGGATACCGCGACGCGCTCGCGATGCGGGATGCCGCGGCCGCGGCGGTAGGTGCGGAGCCGCCGGCCGTCGCCGTCGCCGAGACCGGCGTGATCGGCGTGCCGCTCGACACCGGCTCGGTGCGGCGCGGGATCGACGAAGCCGCCGCGGCGCTGGCTTCCGACGGCGGCGCCGACTTCAGCGAGTCCATCCGCACCACCGACCGCTGGCCGAAGCGCTGCCTGGTCCGCGCCGGCGGGGTGACCCTGTCGGCGCAGGCGAAGGGCGGGGGGATGATCCGGCCCGGCTTCGCGACGATGCTCTGCTTCATCCAGACGGACGCGGTCTGCGAGGACGCGGCCGGTGTGCTGGGAACCGTCGCCGCGGGCTCGTTCGAGCGGATCACCGTCGACGGCCAGATGAGCACCAACGACATGGTGCTCCTCCAGGCCACCGGCGAGTCCGGGCGGGCGCTCCCCGAGGGGCTGCTCGACGCGGTCGCGCTCCAGCTCGCGCTCGAGGTCGTCGCCGACGGCGAGGGCGCCACCCGGGTCGGCCGCGCCGCCGTCGAGGGCGCCGCCGACGCGGAGGAGGCCGAGCGGGTGGCGCGGGCGATCGCCAACTCGCCGCTGGTCAAGACGGCGCTCTACGGCCGCGACCCGAACTGGGGCCGGATCGCGCAGGCTGCGGGGATGGCGCTGGCCGGCGAAGAGCTCCCGGAGCTGGGGCCGGCCGAGATCGACGCCGGCGAGCTGGGGGGCGAGAAGCGGGAGGCCGAGCTGGCCGTGCGGCTCGACCGGGGCGACGGCGCCGCGCACGTCTTCTTCAGCGACCTCGGCCACGAGTACGTCCGGATCAACGCCGAGTACACGACGTGAAAAACAACTCCCGCCGAATGCTCGCTCCCGCTCGGGCCCGCACCCAGAAACCGGACCTACTGCGAGCCCTCGCTCCCGCGTCCGCTTCGGCGGGGTGGTCGGGCTGACAATGGTGCCGTCCCCCGAACAGCGCCAGCCGCACGCGAGCGAGAGCGTCAGGACGCTGCTCGAGGCGCTGCCCTACATCCGCGAGTTCCACGGCCGCACGGTCGTCATCAAGTACGGCGGCGCGGCGATGCGAGAGCCCGAGCTGCGCGAGGCCTTCGCCACCGACGTCGTCCTGCTCAAGTACGTCGGCCTCAACCCGGTGGTCGTCCACGGCGGCGGGCCCGAGATCACCGACTACATGGAGCGCCTCGGGATGGAGGTCCGGTTCCACGAGGGGCTGCGCGTGTCCGATCCCGCCACGGTCGAGGTGGCGAAGATGGTCCTGCTCGGCAAGCTCAACTCGGACATCGTCCAGCGGCTGAACCGCCACGGCCAGCCGGCGGTCGGTCTCTCGGGGGAGGACGGAACGCTGTTCGACGTCGCCCCGGTCGGCAACCGCGAAGAGGTCGGGTTCGTCGGCGCGATCGAGCGGGTCGACGTCGACGTCCTCAACCACATCGCCGCCGACTACATCCCGGTGATCGCGTCGGCGGCGTCGGACCGCGAGGGCAACTCCTACAACATCAATGCCGACGAGGCGGCCGGGAAGGTCGCCGCCGCACTCGGCGCTTACAAGGCCGTCTTCCTGACCGACGTCGCCGGCTGGCTGGAGAGCCCGCCCGAGGAGAGCAGCCTGATCTCGCGGACCACCGTCGACCAGCTCCGCGAGCGCCTGCCCGGGATCGAGGGCGGGATGCGGCCGAAGCTCCAGGCCTGCGTCGACGCGATCGGCGGCGGCACCCAGTACGCGCACATCATCGACGGCCGCCGCCCGCATTCGCTGCTCCTCGAGCTCTTCACCGATGAGGGCATCGGCACGATGGTCACCCCATGAACAACCACCGCCCCCGTACTCGGCGCCCGCTCGCGCGCACTGAATCCCCGTCTACTCGCGCGCTCGCTCCGGCGTTCGCCGCGGACGGATCCCGGGTGCCATGAATCTGGACGAGATCCGTGGCGCCGAGGCCCGTTACCTCATGCAGACCTACAAGCGGGGGCCTGTCTGCTTCGTGCGCGGCGAGGGCGCCTACCTCTGGGACGACGAGGGCGAGCGCTACCTCGACTTCCTGTCGGGGATCTCGGTCTGCTCGGTAGGGCACTGCCATCCGGACGTCGTCGCGGCGGTCCGCGAGCAGGCGGGGGAGCTGACCCACGTCTCCAACCTCTTCTACTCGGAGCCGATGGTCGGGCTGGCCAAGCGCCTCTCCGAATGCAGCCTCGGCGGCCGCGTCTTCCTCGCCAACAGCGGCACCGAGGCGAACGAGTGCGCGATCAAGCTCGCCCGCAAGCACGCCCGCGAGCGCGGGGTGGGGGACCCCGAGATCGTCTCGTTCGAGCGGGACTTCCACGGGCGGACCTACGGCGCGCTGTCGGCGACGCCGGGCCTGGCGGCCAACCCCGACTTCGCACCGATGCTGCCGGGCTTCCGGTCGGTCCCCTTCGACGATGCCGGCGCTCTGCGCGAGGCGGTGGGGGAGTCGACTGCCGCGATCTTCCTCGAGCCGATCCAGGGGGAGTCGGGGGTCTATCCGCTGTCGGAGGGGACGCTGACCGCGGCGCGCGAAGCCTGCGACGAGACCGGAGCACTGCTTGTCCTCGATGAGATCCAGACCGGGATGGGGCGGACCGGATCGCTCTGGGCGTGGGAGCAGACGCCGGTCCGGCCCGACGTCATGACTGCCGCCAAGGCGCTCGGCGGCGGACTGCCGGTCGGCGCCTGTGTCGCGGCTCCCGAGGTCTCGGAGGTGCTCGGGGCCGGGGACCACGGGTCGACCTTCGCGGGCGGCGCGGTCGCCGCCCGGGCCGCGCTCGCGGCACTCGAGGTGATCGACGAGCCGGGGCTCCTCCGAGAGGTGCGGGCCCACGGTGCCGACCTGAGCCGCAGGCTGCTCGAGCTCGACGGCGTGGAGGAGGTCCGCGGCCGCGGCCTGATGCTCGGCGTCGGCCTGGCCGAGGGCATCGATGCCGCGGAGGTCGCCACCCGCGCGCTGGAGGAGCGGCTGGTCGTCAACGCCCCGGAGCCGCGCACGATCCGCCTGCTGCCGCCGCTGGTCATCGGCGCGGAGGAGGTCGGTCTGGCGATCGAGCGGCTGAGCCGGGCGCTGGGCGGCTAGGCCTCGGCCAGCTCCCGCTCGACCTGCGCCGCGACCCACTCGTAGGTCCGTGCCATGCCCTCGCGCAGAGGGGTCGAGGGCTCCCAGTCGAGGGTCTCGCGGATCAGCGTGTTGTCGCTGTTGCGGCCGCGGACTCCCTGGGGGGCCGAGATGTCGTAGCGGCGTCGGAGCTCGACGCCGGCGGTCTCCTCGACGATCGAGACCAGCTCGTCGACCGTCACCAGCTCGCAGCTGCCGAGGTTGAGCGGCTCGGGGAAGTCCGAGCGGGCGATCCGCAGCGTGCCCTCGACGCAGTCGTCGACGTAGGTGAAGCTGCGCGACTGCCGGCCGTCGCCCCAGATCTCGATCTCGCCGGTGCCGCCGAGCGCGGCCTCGGCGACCTTGCGGCAGATCGCCGCCGGGGCCTTCTCGCGGCCGCCGCGCCAGGCGCCCTGCGGCCCGTAGACGTTGTGGTAGCGGGCGATCCGGGTCTCGAGCCCGAAGTCCTCGCGGAAGTGGTGGGCCATGCGCTCCGAGAAGAGCTTCTCCCAGCCGTAGCCGTCCTCGGGCAACGCCGGGTACGCATCGGACTCGGCCAGGGCGGGCGCGTCCGGGGAGCGCTGCCGTTCGATCGAGTAGATGCAGGCCGACGAGGAGTAGAAGAACCGCCGGGCGCCGGCGTCGCGGGATGCGATCAGCATTTGGGTCGAGATCAGCGAGGAGAGCATGCAGCGCGCCTTGTTGGCCTCGATGAACCCCATCCCGCCCATGTCGGCGGCGAGGTTGTAGACCTCGGCGGCGCCGTCCGTGGCTTCGCGGCAGGCGTCGAGCAGCGTCAGGTCGAGCACGCGGCTGTCGGCGCCGGCGAAGCGCTGGTGCCATTCCTCGATCGGCCGTCGGTCGACCGCGCGCACCTGGGCTCCCTCGTCGAGGAGCCGCGCGACGAGGTGGCCGCCGATGAATCCGCCCGCCCCGGTGACCAGGACGGGGCCGCTGGAGGGCTCCGCGCTCATCGTCGGAATGCTCGCAGGTCGCGGCCTGGCCGCCGCTCAGCGCGCCTGGAAGCTGGCCTGGACCGCCCGCGCCTGCGCGCGCACCTCCGGACTCGCGTCGCGTCGCACCGTGCGGACGAGGAGGAACCGGGACCGGCCGGCGAGGGTCTCGCGCCCTCCCGGCCCGCCGGCGGCGACGGAAAATTCGCGCCCGGCATAGACCGTTACCGAGGCGGCGCCGGCGGGCGCCGACATGATGAGTCCGCCGTTCGCTCGCTGTCGCGTCCAGGAGACCGGCGTCCGAAGCGTGAAGCCAGGGGTCCGGAGGGTCTCGAGGCCGCCCCCCTGGACGCCTGGCGCCACCGTGCCCGGAACCTCGGCCCCCGCCTCTGCCGCGGGCTCGGAGGGCGGTGCGGCGGGGTCATCGCCGGTCTCGGTCAACGCGAGGATCGCGGCCACGGCGAGCCCGGCGCCGGCCAGGACCAGCAGTGCGTTGCGGATCAGGGATATCGGAGCATGCCGCCGCCTCGGCGGCTGCGGCTGCGGCCGTGTGGCAGGCTCGGCGGGAGGCGCGACCTGGGGATCGGGGGGGCGCTCGACGACCGGCTCGGGCCTCGGCGCGGGCTCGACGATCATCCGCGGCTGGACGCAGTCCGCACGGCCCGGCGAGCGGGGGGCGGTCGGCCGCCGCCGCGGCGCCGCGACCCGCTCGATCCTGACCTCGCGCTCGACCTCGATCGAGGCGGTCGCGAATTCGTGGCGCGCTCCGCAGCCGCGGCAGACCATGGAAACGCGGCCGCCGCCGAGGCCGGTCGGATGGACGACGTCGAAGCCGGCGCCGCATTCCTCGTGGTCGACCAGGAAGGCGTCGAGGCCCTCGAGCTGGATCGGCTGCGGCCGGGTCGCCTCCACCGGCGCACACCGTAGAGGACGGCTCCCCCGTTACGACCGCCCCGCTGAGCAGAATCCGTCCATGGATCCGCCGCAGGCCGACGTGTCGCTGGAGTCGCTCCTGGCCGAAGTCGGGGGGGAGCCGGTGGCGGCCGCGACGGGCTGTCTCGCGGTGGCGGGGATAGTGACGGCCACGGAGGAGCGGATCGCCGAGATCTTCGCCGGGGCCGAGGAGTCGGCGGCGGCGCTGGCGCGCCAGGCGGCGCTCGGCGCGCCGGCCGGTGCGGACGCCCGGCGCGAGGAGCTGGCCCGGGTTCGGCGGGAGCTGCTCGACTCGGCGTCGGCCCTCGCGCTCCGTTTCGAGGCGCTGTTCGACCTACTCGAGGAAGCCGAGTCCTCACTCGCGAGTGAGGCGGGGCCGGCGCTCGGGGGCGAGCCGCGCGCTGTTCCGCCGCCGGCCCAGGGCGCCTTCGCCTTCGGCGGGATCCGGCTGACGCTGAGGGAACGGCGGCGAGTCACGTTCGCGCACGAGCCGATTGCCCCGGGGACGCCTGCCGCCGCTGGTGAGGGGGCGGGAACCCCGCCCGCGCAGGGTCGCCGCCGCCGCCGCTGGTGGCGACTCTGGACGAGGGAAGCGGCATAGACTCGCGCTGGAAGCAACCGTGGCGCAGGGCACCCAGGCCCGGCCCGGAGCGCGGCCCCGACGACGCGATGGACGATCAACCGACAACGCCTGGCGGGCGGCAAGAGGGCGAGCCCTCGTCTCCGCTGCGGCCCTCGGTCGCCGGCGCGGCGGAACGGATCCAGATCATCGTCGAGGCGGCCGAGCGCGCCGCTGCCGGTGTGATCGAGGACGCCGAGGTCCAGGCCCGCCACTACCTCGAGGAGTCGAGCGCCCGCGCCGACTCGCTGGCCGACGAGCGGACCCGGGCGCTGTCGGAGATCACCGATTCGCTGCTCGAGCAGGCGAACGAGGTGAAGCGCCAGAGCGACCGGCTGATCGCGGCGCTCGACGAGGCCAAGGCACGGCTCGAGGAGCAGATCCGGAGCCGCGGAGGCGCGCTGCCCGGCCAAGAGCCGAATCCACCGGCCCCGGGGCCACACGTCGAGCGGGTGGAATCCGGCTCGCTGCAGGACGTGCCTCCCGCCGAGGAGCGCGAGGCGCCGCACCTGAAGCCGGTCGAGGTGCTGGGTGACGGCGCCCAGTCCTCCGTGGGCACGCCCGGCGCGCGGCTGTTGGCGACCCAGATGGCCGTCGCCGGCAGCAGCCGCGGTGAGATCGAGCGGCGGCTTCGGGCCGAGTTCGGAATCGATCGGCCGGAGGAGATGCTGGACTCCATACTGGGACCGGAGAGCTGAGATGCACGACGACCCGACACGAGTGATGGGGGGCGGACGCCCTCCAAGCGGCGAGGAGCCGGATCCCCGCCAACGCCGGCTGCGGATGCTCGTCGCCGGCCTCGTGGCGGTGATCGTCGGCCTGTTGGTCGCTGTGATCGTCGTCGCCGAGAGCGGCAACGACGACAACTCGGAGCCCGCCTCGGCCACCGCTCCGGCGGAGACGACGAGCGAGTCGACCGAGGAGTCCACGACCGCCGAGGAGCCGACGACGGAGACGACGACGACGGAGACGACGACGTCGCAGCCCGAGCCGGAACCGACCACGGTCGAGCCCGAGCCCGTCCCGCCGACGACACCGGACAGCGGCGGCGTCGGACCCGGCACCACCCCAGGCAGCGGCAGCGGCGGCGCCGCGGCGCCCTAGCCGGCGGGCGCGGCCGGCTGGATCCCCCCAAGCCGCGCGAAGACCACGTAGCGCTCGGAGGCGCTGAACAGCGGGTGACAGGCGGTCAGGACCAGCCGCTGGTAGGCGACCCGCCGGGCGACGCCGCCCCGGTCGGGATCGACCGTGGCCGTGCGCTGCACCCGGTAGGTCAGGGTCGCGTAGGGCATCTCGAGCGTGATCGGGTCCCCGCGGTCGAGATCGTCGATGTGGCGGAAGGGGGCGAGGTACGTCGTGCGGTGGCCGGCGATCGCGGTGGTCCCGCCGGCCCCTGGCAGCGGGGTCTCG